>ERZ1066136.1025-NODE-1025-length-16036-cov-12.152306_pt1 | contig 16036 bp, 11 predicted proteins | sample MGYA00382783_ERZ1066136 | MGnify/ENA primary metagenome ERZ1066136 (study PRJEB33369, sample SAMEA5778366) | biofilm metagenome | biome: Industrial cooling water; feature: Water cooling tower basin; material: Biofilm | place: United Arab Emirates | collected... | reverse complement strand
CCTGCCTTCAGATCGGATCACCGTGCCGACTTGTGCGCCCAGCTGCGGCCGTAAAAAAGGGCAGCGACCTCGTCGTTGTTACGGTCGATATCGTCCGGCACATCAAATTGGCCCCTGGCCAGGCCAAGGCGCATGCCGCCTGCGGGTGCATCCAGCAGCAACAGCGTGGCAACCAGTCGACCCCGACGCGCGATCACGGCTTCGCTTCCCCAGCCGGTGGCCGGAGAGTTAACCTGGCGGGGGCGCCGGAGCTTTGCACCGGAGAGTTTGGTAGGGGGCACAACGAGAGTCTAGCGAGCACCGGGCAGCGCGAGTTCTGCCGACTCAAGCAACTGCTCCCTGCGCTCCTCGGCACCCGCTCTCGCGTAGAAGCAGGTCGACTTTTCGGCAGGGAGCGCTGCGCTAGACTGACCCGCGTTCAAGAGAGCTGGATCAAGCGTGCACGGACCCAACATTCTTTGCCGTACCCTGTCCATTCCAACGTCAGGTTCAGGCGGGAAGCCGTTCCAATTCGGCAATGAGTGGCAGTACCACTCTCGCAGCGACAGGCATTCCAAGGTGGCCTGCTGGGGGCTGACGCTAGATCTGCTGATGGCCTGCACCCTTTTGCGTACGCATGTGGCAGAGGGGAAGGTCGCTCTTGGCATCAATCATGAGCTCAGGGACTTCCGTAACAACAAGCGGAAGAATCTCGATATGGTGATCTGCACGACCGGCGGCTCATCACATGCCGGAGGCTCGAAGGGCGGATCTCGCGGTGCGACTGACTTCGCCGGACTTGTGAAGTCCTACGGAATTGTGTTGAGCAAGGCGGAAGCGAGCGACCTCTCTAGGCTGCCGACCTTGCCGATTGCTGGCGTGTCTAACGTGTTGGTGGCGACGGAGGCCAAAGCGGCAATGACGGCCTTCTTGAAGGCGCGGCCGCGCCTGAAGGATGAACTGACGTCGAGCCATCAGACCATTCACGGAGACACCCCGGAAGCCATCGCAGCGGGGTTGGTGCTCGTGAATGCAGCGTCGACATTCCTGTCAACGGATCTGAACAAACGTGACCTGCGCACCGAACCGGCGGTCGTCAGTCAACACCGCCAGCCCGGAGATGCAGAAAAGGTTGTCACCGGCCTGCGGGATCTGCAGCGTCGGACTCAGATCAGCGACAGTGGCTTTGATGCCATTGGCGTGGTGGTGGTCAACTGCAAGAACGACGGTTCGGCGATCACCCGCGTTTCCAGCAGCCCGCCGTCACCCTTGCCCAACGACGATTTCGACTACACGCGCTTCATCAATCGCATCGCACAGCTCTACGCCACGCGATTCAAGGAGATCTGAGTCGCACCCGCTTCAGCAGGCCGCTTCCAGCAGTTCGAGCTGCCTCGCTCCTGCGCCCTTTGCAGATGTCATGCTCATTCGGTCTGCATGCGCCTCGACTGCGCGTATGAACCCATCCGCAAACTTGAGCTTGGCTTGACGGGTTCTACGCAGGAAGCCCAGCGTGGCCTTCAGCGACAGCGGCTCAAGCGTGGCGGGTGACTCTAGGAAACTGGTCAGCGGTGTGGGCAGGAGTCCGATCGGGTCCGGGCCGATGTTGACCGCATGGCGCTTGGCGCCATCAAAACGGGCTGCACGAGGAGCCTTGCCAAACTCAGCAAAGGTCCGGTCTCGTTGCTTTTCGTAGTTGCCCGGCGCCCTCAGCCGCGATCCAACCCAAGTCGCTACAGGCACACTGATCGCGCTGCCCACCAAGCCCCAACGCGAGCTGGCTTTCGCCACAGACTCAGCAGGTTTGGTCCAATCAGCATCGAATCCCTGCAACCGCTCAGCGTCACGGATACTAGGTTTCACGACGCGTCCATCCGGCAAGAGGATCGCAGGTGGAGACGGAATGCCAATCGTGCTTCCGTTCTTAAGCGTGGGAACGGCATCTACCGCCCAGCCCAGCCCGCCCCGACCCTCGGTCCAATAGAAACCGTGGGCTCGCTGGCCGAGAGCAGTAGTCGGTCGAGTGAGATCAACGTCGTCGCTCAGCAGCACCTCAGCCGGGTCTAACACCTTGCTGGCAACCAGAAAGACGCGTTCGCGTCGCTGCGGCAGGCCAAAGCCAAAGGTGTCGACGACACGGTATGCCCAGCGATAGCCCAGTTGCTCGAACTCATCGACGATGGCGCGGATGGCGCCGCCCCCGTTGAGCTGGAGCATGAAAGGAACGTTCTCGATCACCACGGTCTTGACGCGCTTGCGGCGAAGCAAGCGGAAGACCTCACCGATCAGCCCTGAGCGCTCTCCCTCAAGTCCTGCTGTGCGCCCCGCCTGACTCAAGTCCTGACAGGGAAACCCGGCACAGAGCAGCTCGGCGCCTGACGGCAATGACTTGAGCGTCATCACGTCATGGTGATAGGGAACGCCAGGAAATCGAGCCGAGAGCACGGCTTTGGAAGTCGGAAGCACATCGCAGAGCAGGCTCGCGTGGAACCCCGCTCGCGCGAGGCCCAGCTCCATGCCCCCGATACCTGCAAAAAGCCCGACGACTGACATATGTTGATTTATACAGGACGACGGGCGTGGGAGTCGAGTGCAGTGCACTCAGCCATTGCCGAACTAGGCGCTCAGGCCTGCGCCTGGTACCCGCGCGGAATCGCGGCCAGCAGCCGCTTGGTGTAGTCCTGCTTGGGCGCGGCGAGGATCTCCTCGGCGCTGGCCTGCTCCACCACCTGCCCGTCCTTCATCACCAGCACTTCGTCGCTGATGAAGCGCACCACCGCGAGGTCGTGGCTGATGAAGACGTAGCTCAGGCCGAACTCGTCCTGCAGGTCCTTCAGCAGGTTCAGCACCTGGGCCTGGACCGACACGTCCAGGGCCGACACCGCCTCGTCGAGCACCAGCACCTCGGGGTTCAGCGTGAGGCAGCGCGCGATGGCCACGCGCTGGCGCTGGCCACCCGAGAACTCGTGCGGGTACTTGCCGAAGGCGCGGCCGTCCAGGCCCACCTTCTCGAGCAGCGTGCGCGCGCGCTGCTCGCGCTCGGCGAGGTCACGCCCGATGCCGTGGATGGCCATGGGCTCCACCAGCGTCTGGCCGATGGTGAAGCGCGGGTTCAGGCTGGCGTAGGGGTTCTGGAACACCACCTGGATGCGCCGGCGCATCACCTGGCGCTCCTTGTCCGAGAGCTTCAGCAGGTTCTGGCCGTCGAACAGCACCTCGCCGCTGGTGGGCTCGTGCAGGCGCAGGAGCGTGAGACCCATGGTCGTCTTGCCGCTGCCGCTTTCGCCCACCACGCCTAAAGTGTGGCCCTTGCGCAGCTGGAAGTTGACGTTCTGCACCGCCTTGAACTCGCGCTTGCCGAACAGGCCCTGCTTGAGCCAGAAGCTCTTGGCCAGGCCGCGCACCTCCAGCACCACGGGGGCGTTCGGGTCCTTGGCCTTGGCGTGCTGCTGGGCCTGGCGGCCGGCGATGTGGTCGTCGATCACCATCAGGCGCGCCGGGTTGCCCTCCAGGCTCGGGCGGCAGGCCAGCAGGGCCTTGGTGTAGGCGTCCTGCGGGCTCTCGAAGATCTGCTTCACGGGGCCGTGCTCGCGGATCTGGCCGTGGCGCATGACCACCACCTTGTCGGCGATCTCGCCCACCAGGCCCAGGTCGTGGCTGATGAAGAGCACGCTCATCTGGTGCGTGCGCTTGAGCTTGCCCAGCAGCTCGAGGATCTGGCGCTGGATCGTCACGTCCAGCGCCGTGGTCGGCTCGTCGGCGATCAGCAGCTTGGGCTCGCAGGCCAGGGCCATGGCGATCATCACGCGCTGCTGCTGGCCGCCCGACATCTCGTGCGGGTAGGCCTTCAGGCGCCGCGCGGGCTCGGGGATGCCGACCTCGTTGAGCAGCTCCTCGGCGCGCTTCATGGCCGCGGTCTTGCCCAGGCCCATGTGCGTCATCAGCGGCTCGCACAGCTGCGAGCCGACGTCGAGCACCGGGTTCAGCGAGCTCATCGGGTCCTGGAAGACGCAGGCGATCTCCTTGCCGCGCATGGCCTGCAGGTCGCGCAGGCTGAAGCCCAGCAGGTCCTGGCCCTTCCAGAGGATGCGGCCCGTGCGCTCGGCGTTGTCGGGCAGCAGGTTCAGCACGCTCATCGCGGTGACGCTCTTGCCCGAGCCCGATTCGCCCACCAGGGCCACGGTCTGGTTGGCGTCGATGTCGAAGGACACGCCCTTCACGGCCTCGGCGCGCACGCCCTTGCCCATGCGGAAGGCGACGCGCAGGTCTTGGATGGAAAGCAGTTGGGTCATGGCGCGATCACTCCAGGCCACGCAGCTTGGGGTCGAGCGCGTCGCGCAGCGCATCGGCCATCAGCGAGAACGCGGTCACGAACACCGCCATGAAGAGGGTGGCCGCGGCCAGCTGCCACCAGTGGCCCAGGATCAGCTCGCTCTGCGCCTCGGCGAGCATGGTGCCCCAGCTCACCTGGTCCACGCGCACGCCCAGGCCCAGGTAGGAGAGGATGACCTCGGCCTTGATGAAGCCCACGGTGAGCAGGCTCATGCGCACCAGCACCACGTGGCTCACGTTGGGCAGGATGTGCTTGAACATGCGGCTGAAGCTGCTGGCGCCGATGGCCTCGGCGCTGCGCACGTACTCGCGGCTGCGGTGCTTGATGAACTCGGCGCGCACCTGGCGGTACATGCCCGTCCAGCCCGTGAGCGCGAGGATGATGACCACGCTGCCCACGCCCCGGCCCACCACCGCCGCGAAGGCAAAGATCAGCAGGATGTTCGGGATGCTCTCGAAGACGTTGTAGACCCACTCGAGGAAGTCGGAGATCTTGCCCCCGAAGAAGCCGCCGAAGGCGCCCAGCATGGTGCCGATGAGCGTGGCCGCGATGGCCGCCGCCAGGCCCACGAAGACGCTGATCTCCGTGCCCTTGATGGCCTTGGCCAGCACGTCGCGGCCCAGGCGGTCGCCGCCCAGGGGCAGGGTCTCGGCCTTGGGCACCTCGGTGGTCTGGAACTGCTTGGCGCGCTCCTCCCACTCGGCGTAGCGCGGGGCCAGCGGGTCCACGGCCGAGAGGTCGACGTTGGGGCCCTGGGGCGCGTCGATGGCGCCCGTGGCCTGCTTGGCCGCCGGGCCCATGAAGCTGGGCGGCGCGTTGGGCACGCCGATCTCGGCCTGCCAGTTCTTGGCCACCAGGCCGAAGGCGGCCAGCACGATGAGCACGAGGAAGGCGATCACGACGATCGCGCTGCCCAGGCCCACCTTGTCGCTGTTGAAGCGTCGCCAGGCCGCGGCCCAGACGCCTTCGCTCTTCTGCAGCTCCGAGCCGGCGGCGCCGTCGGCGGACTGCGTGGTGATGTTCGCTGCGGTGTTCATGCCATGTGCTCCATCAGCTCCATCACTTCAGGACGACCCGCGGGTCGGCGACCTTGTAGGCCAGGTCGGTGAGCAGGTTGATGAACATGGTCAGCACGGCCAGGTACACGGTGACGGCCTGGATCACGGGGAAATCGCTGCGGTTCACGGCCAGCAGCACCTCGCGACCGATGCCGGGGATGGAGAAGAAGACCTCGATCAGGAAGCTGCCCACGAAGATGCCGGGCAGCAGCAGGCCGATGTTGGTGAGAATGGGGATGGTGGCGTTGCGCAGCACGTGGCGGAACAGCACCTTGTTCTCCGTCAGGCCCTTGGCGCGCGCGGTGCGCACGTAGTCCTGGCCGAGCTCGTCGAGGAAGAAGCTGCGGTACAGGCGCGTCTGCGGCGCCAGGCTCACCAGCAGCGCCAGGAACACCGGCAGCGGCACGTAGGTGCTCAGGTTGGTGGCGAGGTTGTCGCTCCAGCCCTGCACCGGGAACCAGCCGAGCTGGAAGCCGAACACGTACTGGCCCACGATCACGTAGACCAGGAAGCTGATCGACAGCGCCACGGTCGTCACCACCGTGAGCGTGCGGTCGGTGAGGCTGCCGCGCTTGTAGGCCACGTACATGGCAATCGGGATGGCCAGCACCACCTCCAGGATGAGGATGGGCACCATCACCGTCAGCGTGGCCGGCAGGCGGGTGGCAAACAGGTTGGCGATGCTCTCGTTGGTCGCCCAGCTCTTGCCCCAGTCGAAGGTGACGATCTGCTTGACAAAGAGCCAGAGCTGGTACCAGACCGGCTCGTCCAGGCCCAGCTGGGTGCGGATGGACTTGATCTGGTCGGGGCTGGCGTTGAGGCCGCCCAGCACCTCGGCGGGGTCGCCGCCGAACCACTTGAAGAGGAAGAAGACCAGCAGCACCACGCCCATGAGCGTGGGCACCATCTGCCAGAGGCGCCGTATCAGGTATGCGGCCATTGGACGGGTTCCCAGGGGGTTGTCGGGTGAGTGTCGGAGTCAGGGTCCGCGCGCGACTCGTGGTGCGCGGCGGGCCCGGCGGGCAAAGTGCGCGAGTGTAGGGGGGGCTTCCGGGGGCTCTGGCCGGTGATTTCCCCCCTCGCCCCCGGGGGAACGCCAGCAAGCGCCGTGCCGGCGCGGCACTAGACTCGCCCGCTTCTCACGGACGCCTGAAACGGCCCGCGCGTGCCCACGAGGCGGCCCGGGCCCGCACCCCATGAAGCCCATCGTCAAGCCCATCGTCCTGGGGGCGCTGAGCGCCGCCGCCCTGCTGCTGGCCCCCGCCACCACGGCGCTCGCGCAGGCCACGGCCCAGGCGCCCGCGGCTGCACCCGCCGCTCCGGCCGGCGCCAAGGTGCTGCGCCTGGCCCTGGCCAGCCGCGAGAACAACCTCGACCCCGCCCAGATCTCCGACGTCGTCTCGGCCGCGCTCGTCTCCAGCCTGTTCGACGCGCCGCTGACCTACGACCACCTCGCGCGGCCGGCCAAGCTCAAGCCCAACACCGCCACCTCGCTGCCCGAGGTGAGCGACAACTACACGCGCTTCGTCTTCCGCATCCGGCCGGGCATCTTCTTCCCCGACCACCCGGCGTTCAAGGGCGTCAAGCGCGAGCTCGTGGCCGCCGACTACATCTACTCCATCAAGCGCTACTACGACCCGGCCACGCGCAGCCCCACGCTGTTCCACTACGAGAACGCTGGCCTCATCGGCCTGAGCGAGCGGCGCAAGAAGGCCATCGACGAGAAGAAGCCCTTCGACTACGACACGCCCGTCGAGGGCCTGCGCGTGCTGGACCGCTACAGCTTCGAGATCCGCACCTCGCGGCCGGCGCCGCGCCTGCCCTTCGTGCTGGCCAGCCCGGCGATCGCCGGCGCGCTGGCGCGCGAGGTGGTGGAGCAGGACCCCACGACCATCGGCGAGCGCCCCGTGGGCACCGGCCCCTTCAAGGTGGGCGCCTGGACACGCGGCGCACGCCTGGTGCTGGAGCGCAACCAGTACCAGGAGTGGCGCCGCTACGAGGCCGAGCCCAACCCGGGCGACGCCGCCGGCGAGGCCCTGGCCGCCAAGTTCCGCGGCCGCAACCTGCCCATGCTGGACCGCGTGGAGATCACCATCGTCGAGGAGGCCCAGCCGCGCTGGCTGAGCTTCCTGAACCGCCAGATCGACATGGTGGCGCTGCCCAACGAGTTCGTGAACCTGGCAGCGCCCAACGGCAAGGTGGCGCCCAACCTCGCCAAGGACGGCATCCAGCTGCACCAGGAGGTGGGCGTCAGCACCTTCTACACCTACTTCGGCATGGAGAACCCCATCCTCGGGGGCTACACGCCGGACAAGGTGGCGCTGCGCCGGGCGATTGCGCTGGCGCACGACGCGCAGCGCGAGATCCGCCTGCTGCGCCGCGGCCAGGGCGTGGTGCCGCAGACCATCCTGCCGCCGGGCATCCCGGGCTACGACCCGACGATGCGCACCGAGATGAGCCAGCACTCGCTGCCGCGCGCCAAGGCCCTGCTCGAGCTCTACGGCTACACCGACAAGAACGGCGACGGCTGGCGCGACATGCCCGACGGCAGCCCGCTCGTCATCAAGCACCGCACGGAGACCTCCCAGGTCAACCGCGAGCTGCAGCAGCTGTGGCAGAAGACGCTGACCTCGCTCAACATCCGCGGCGAGTACACGCAGGCGCAGTGGCAGGAGAACATCAAGGCCAGCCGTGCCGGCCAGCTGATGATGTGGAGCACGGGCTGGGTGGCCGCGCTGCCCGACGCCAGCTACTTCACCGACGTGATGTACGGCCCCAACAAGGGCCAGAGCAACCACGCGCGCTTCAACCACCCCGAGGTCAACGCCCTGCACGAGCAGCAGCGCGCCATGCCCGACGGGCCCGAGCGCTTTGCGCTGGTGCAGCGTGCGCTCAAGCTGGGCGTGGCCTACATGCCCATGAAGGCCACCAGCCACCCGGTGAACAGCTGGCTCACGCACGCCGGCGTGGTGGGCTACGTGCCGCACCCGTTCATCCGCGACTACTGGCGCTACATGGACATGGAAGCCGCCAGCGCCGCGCCCTGACCCTGCCGCCCCACCACCGCCGAGGCCCGCCATGAAGCGCCGCGACACCCTGACCCTGGCCGCCGCCGGCATCGGCACGCTGGCCTCCCCGCGGGCCCTGGCCAAGGCCGCCGCCAACGGCAGCCCGCGCGTGCTGCGCGGCAGCTTCCCGGTGGCCGAGACCGGCTTCGACCCCGCGCAGGTCTCGGACATCTACTCGCGCATCATCACCGCCAACATCTTCGAGGCGCTGTACGGCTACGACCACCTGGCGCGGCCCGCGAAGATCGTGCCCGTGATCGCCGAGGCCATGCCCGAGGTGGCCGACGAGTGGCGCGAGTACACGGTGCGCATCAAGCCGGGCATCTTCTTCGCCGACGACCCGGCCTTCAAGGGCCAGCGTCGCGAGCTCGTGGCGCAGGACTACGTCTACTCGATCATGCGCTTCGCCGACCCGGCGACCAAGAGCCCGCTGTTCTCCACCGTGCAGAACTGGGGCATCGTGGGCCTGGACGAGCGCCGCCAGCAGGCCATCGACGGCAAGAAGCCCTTCGACTACGACACGCCGCTCGAGGGCCTGCGCGCGCTGGACCGCACGACGCTGCGCTTCAGGCTCAAGGAGACGCGCCCGCGCTTCGTCGAGGCCCTGTGCACAGGCGACCTCTACGGCGCCGTGGCGCGCGAGGTGGTGGAGTTCTACGGCGACCGCATCATGCAGCACCCCGTGGGCACCGGGCCGTTCCGCCTGGGCGCCTGGCGGCGCAGCTCGCGCATCGTGCTGGAGCGCAACCCGACCTACCGCAAGGTGACCTGGCAGGCCCAGCCCGCCGCCAACGACGCCGAGGGCCAGGCCATCGCCAGGCAGCTCGCGGGCCGCACGCTGCCGCTGGTGGACCGCGTCGAGATCGACATCATCGAGGCCGCGCAGCCGCGCTGGCTGGCCTTCCTGAACGGCCAGCACGACATCATCGAGCGCATGCCGCCGGAGTTCATCGACATCGCCATGCCCGGCGGCCGCACGGCGCCGCACCTGGCCAAGCGCGGGATCCGCGGCGTGCGCACGCTCACGTCCGACATCACCTTCCTGTACTTCAACATGGAAGACCCGGTGGTCGGCGGCCTCGCGCCCGAGCGCGTGGCGCTGCGCCGTGCCATCAGCCTGGCCACCGACACCGAGCGCGAGATCCGCACGCTGCGCAAGGGCATGGCCATCCCGGCGCAGAGCCCGGTGGCGCCGCACCTCACGGGCTACGACCCCGCCTTCAAGAGCGAGATGAGCACCTACAACCCGGCGCGCGCCCGGGCCCTGCTCGACCTCTACGGCTGGACCGACCGCAACGGCGACGGCTGGCGCGAGCAGCCCGACGGCAGCCCGCTGGTGCTGCAGATCGCCACCCAGCCCGACCAGACCAGCCGCGACCTCGACGAGCTGCGCCAGAAGAACCTGCAGGCCATCGGCATCCGCGTGGAGTTCAAGCCCGCGAAGTGGCCCGAGAACCTCAAGGCCGGCCGCGCCGGCAAGCTGCAGGTCTGGGCCCTGGCCTCGCTGGCCGCCGCGCCCGATGGCCAGGACATCTTCAGCCGCTACTACGGCCCGCAGAGCGGGCTGCAGAACATCGCGCGCTTCAAGCACCCGGAGCTCGACCGCATCTACAACCAGATGTCGCGCCTGCCCGACGGCCCCGAGCGCCTGGCGCTGTTCGAGCAGGCCAAGAAGCTGGTCGTGGCCTACATGCCCTACAAGCTGGGCGTGCACCGCTACGTGGCCGACCTGATGACCGACCGCGTGGTCGGCTTCCGCCGGCCGCTGTTCTGGCTGAACTGGTACCACATGGTCGACGTGCTGCCGGGCGGCGACAGCCCGGCCTGATCCGGCCCGCCTGACATGTCGACGCTGGGCCGCCGACCGCTGCTGCAGGGCGGCCTGGCCGCCGCCGTGGCGCCCTGGGCCGCGGCGGCGCCGGCCCCGGCCGGCCCCAAGGTGCTGCGCATGGCCCTGCCCACGGCCGAGGCCGGCTTCGACCCGCCGCGCGTGGGCGACCAGAGTTCGTTTGCCGTGCTCGGCGCCATCTTCGAGGCGCCGCTGACCTTCGACTACCTGGCGCGGCCGGCCACGCTGCGGCCCAACACCGCCGTGGCCCTGCCCGAGGTCAGCGAGAACCACACGCGCCTCGTCGTCACGCTCAAGCCCGGCATCTTCTTCAGTGACGACCCGGCCTTCGGCGGCAAGCCGCGCGAGCTGGTGGCGCAGGACTACGTCTACAGCGTCAAGCGCTACTACGACCCGGCCGTCACCACCGAGCGGCTCTACATCTTCGAGAACGCCAAGCTGCTGGGCCTGTCGGAGCTGCGCAAGGCCGCCATCGCCGGCAAGACGCCGTTTCCCTACGACGTGGAGGTGCCGGGTATCCGCGCGCTGGACCGCTACCGCTTCGAGATCCGCCTCGGCGAGCCCGACCCGCGCTTCGTGCTCAACCTGGCCGCGCCGTCCACCTTCGGCGCCGTGGCGCGCGAGGTCATCGAGCGCTACGCCGCCGACCCCATGGCCCACCCCGTGGGCACGGGCCCTTTCCGGCTGGCGCAGTGGCGGCGCAGCTCCTTCATCGCGCTGGAGCGCAACCCGCGCTTCCGCGGCGTGCGCTTCGAGGGCACGCCGGCGCCGGGCGACACCGAGGCCGCCACCGTGGCCGCGCAGCTGGCCGGGCAGACACTGCCGCGGCTGGACCGCGTGGAGCTGTCCATCATCGTGGAGGACCAGCCGCGCTGGCTGGCCTTCGAGGGCGGCGATCTCGACGCCGTGGTCGTGCCCAGCCCCTTCGCGCCGCGCGTGGTGCCGGGCGGCCGGCTCGCGCCCTACCTCGCGCAGCAGGGCGTGCAGCTGTCGCGCAGCGTGATGTCGGGCGTGACCTTCAGCTTCTTCAACTGCGAGGACCCCATCGTCGGCGGCGTCACGCCGGCGCAGGTGGCGCTGCGCCGCGCCATCGGCCTGGGCTGCGACAACCCGGCGCTGCTGGAGCACGGTTTCCTGGGCCAGGGCGTGGTGGCGCAGAGCATGGTGGCGCCCTTCAACACGGGGTATGACCCGACGCTGGTGTCGGAGGTGGCGCGCCCCGCGCCCGCACGGGCCAAGGCGCTGCTCGACCTCTACGGCTTCGTCGACCGCAACGGCGACGGCTACCGCGAGCGCCCCGACGGCTCGCCGCTGTCCATCGAGCTCGCGGCCACGGCCGACCAGCGCTCGCGCCTGCTGGCCGAGGTCTGGGAGCGCCGCATGACGCAGATCGGCCTGCGCTTCACCTTCGCCTTCATGCCCTTCCCGGAGCTCATCCGCCGCACGCTGGCCGGCAGCCTGCAGATGAGCGCCATGAGCTGGAACAACGGCCCCGACGGCGACTTCTACCTGAGCCTGGCCTACGGCCCCAACGCCGGGCAGAACAACGACGCGCGCTTCAAGCTGCCGGCCTACGACGCGCTCTACCTGCGCCAGCGCGCCCTGCCCGACGGCCCCGAGCGCTGGGCCGCCATGGCCGAGGCCCAGCGCATGATGCTGGCCTACATGCCCTACCTGCCGCACCTGCACCAGCTGATCAACGACGTCAGCCGCCCCTGGGTGCGCGGCTGGCTGCGCCACCCGGTGCAGGAGCTGCGCTTCCTCCACGCGGACATCGTGCGATGACAGCCGCCCTGCCGGTCCCCCGACTCACGCGCTACCGCGCCTGGCTGGCCGCCGAACACGGCCTGCGCTTCGCCGACTACGAGTCGCTCTGGCGCTGGAGCACCACCGAGCTCGACGCCTTCTGGGGCTCGCTGTGGTGCTGGTTCGACATCGAGTCGCCCACGCCACACACCGCCGTGCTGGCGGATGCGCGCATGCCCGGCGCGGTGTGGTTCCCGGGCGCGCAGATCAGCTTCGCGCGCCAGGTGCTGCGCCACGGGCCCGCGGCGCACGCCGCCGGCCACCCGGCCGTGGTCTGGCAGGCTGAGCGCATGGCCGCGCCCGACACGCTGCCCTGGCCCGAGCTGCACCGCCGCGTGGCCGTGTTCGCCACGCGCCTGCGCGAGGCCGGCGTGCAGCGCGGCGACCGCGTCTGCGCCATCCTGCCCAACCGGCCCGAGGCGCTGGTGGCCTTCCTGGCCTGCGCCAGCGTGGGCGCCATCTGGAGCATCTGCAGCCCCGACATGGGCCCGGTGGCCGTGCTCGACCGCTTCCGCCAGATCGAGCCCGTGGTGCTGGTGGCCTGCGACGGCCAGGTCTGGGGCGGCGTGGCGCACGACCGCCGCGCCGTGCTGCACGAGGTGCTGGCCGGCTTGCCCAGCGTGCGCCACCTCGTCTTCCAGGCCGACGTGGACGCGGCCGCCGACGCGCAGGCCTTCGCCGCCCCTCACCGCGCGGCGCATCGCTTCCTCGACTGGACCACCGGCGAGCCGCCCGCCGTCTGGGCGCCCGCGTGGCTGCCTTTCGACCACCCGCTGTGGATCGTCTACAGCAGCGGCACCACCGGCCTGCCCAAGCCCATCGTGCACGGCCACGGCGGCGTGATGCTCGAGATGCTCAAGGGCGGCGCGCTGCACAACGACGTCGCGCCCAGCGCCGAGTTCGGCGAGCGCTTCCACTGGTTCAGCAGCACGGGCTGGATCATGTGGAACGCGCAGGTCGGCGCGCTGCTGGGCGGCACCACCATCTGCCTGTTCGACGGCAACCCGGGCGGCCCCGTGGCCGGCAGCGGCCGGCCGGCCGACTGGGGCACGCTGTGGCGCTTTGCAGCCGCCGCGGGCGTGACGTGGTTCGGCGCCGGCGCGGCCTTCTACGCCAGCTGCCTGAAGGCCGGCGTGGTGCCGCAGGCTGAGGCCGACCTCTCGCGCCTGCGCGCCGTGGGCAGCACGGGCAGCCCGCTCTCGGACGAGGCCTACGCCTGGCTGTGGGAACACATGCCGCGCCCCGGCGGCCAGCGCATGTGGATCAACCCCATCAGCGGCGGCACCGACTTCGCCGGCGCCTTCGTCGCCGGCAACCGCGAGCTGCCCGTGCACCAGGGCGAGATGCAGTGCCGCAGCCTGGGCGCCGCGGTCGAGGCCTGGAGCGAGGACGGCCGGCCGCTCATCGGCGAGGTGGGCGAGCTGGTGTGCACCCGGCCCATCCCCTCGATGCCGCTGTACTTCTGGGGCGATGAACCGGCCGGCCCGGGCGGCCGCCGCTACCACGACAGCTACTTCGACATGTTCCCCGGCGTGTGGCGCCACGGCGACTGGATCCGGCTCGTGCCGCACGCCGAAGACGGCGCGGTCGGCGCCGTGATCTACGGCCGCAGCGACGCCACCATCAACCGCCACGGCATCCGCATGGGCACGGCCGAGCTCTACCGCGCGGTGGAGGCCGAGCCCGAGGTGCTGGACAGCCTGGTGGTGGACCTGGAGTTCCTGGGCCGCGAGAGCTGGATGCCGCTGTTCGTGGTGCTGCGCGAGGGCCTGGTGCTCGACGAGGCGCTGCAGCAGCGGCTCAAGACGGCCATCCGCACCGCCCTCTCGGCGCGGCACGTGCCCAACGAGATCGTGCAGGTGGCGGCCATCCCGCGCACGCTGTCGGGCAAGAAGATGGAGCTGCCGGTGAAGAAGCTGCTGCTCGGCGCCGACGCCGCCAAGGTGATGAACCGCGACGCGATGGCCAACGCCGACTGCGTGGCCTGGTTCGTGGCCTACGCCGAGCGCCTGGCGGCCAGGCTCAGGACTTCTGCTGCGCCACGATCGTGACGCGGCGGTTCTCGGGCGCGGCCGGCTCGCTGGGCTTCATCAGCGCGCTCGAGCCCCGGCCCACGGCGTCCACGCGGTCGGCCGCGAGGCCGTGGGTGCTGGTGAGGTAGTCGCGCACGCTCTCGGCGCGGGCCTGGCTCAGCCTCATGTTGAGCTCCTCGCTGCCGCGCGGGTCGGCGTGGCCCTCGATGGTGAACTTCACCGTGGCCAGCTTGTCGCTCTTCATGGCGCCGGCCAGCACGTCGAGCGCCTTCTTGGCCTGCGGCGTGAGGTCGGCCTTGCCGGTGACGAAGGTGACGAGGATGGACGCCTTGGCCGTGGCCGGCGCCGCGGCGCCGGCCGTGCCGGCCGCGGCCACGCCGGGCTTCCAGCTGCGCGTGCGCACGGGCGGCGTGAGCGCGTCGATCAGGCCCTGCTCGCTGACCTGTCCTTCCTTGAGCACCTTCTCCTTCTCGGCCTCGGCGTCCTGCGCGAAGGCGCTGCCGCAGGCCAGGACGGCCACCAGGAGAAGGGACTTGAGGGCGGTGGAGCGGGCGGTGAGGTTCATGGTCTCTCTCGCTGCAAGGGGGGTCGCGGGTGGGCGGCGGGGACGTGCGGCAATGCTACGCCGCGGCCGGCGCGCACCGGCCGCCCCGTTCGGGGGCTCAGGCGCCCTTCTGGGGCTTGGCCAGGGTCTTGAGCGCGAAGCGGCCGTCGGCCTGGAACAGCCAGGCCTCGACCACGCCCTGCGTCTGCAGAAGCTGGCGCGCCGGGGCGCTCAGGCCCACGGGGGCCGGCAGGCGCTGCACGCTGGCCAGGGCGCGCTGCGTCATCTCGGGCTGCTCGGGGTTGTCGCGGAAGACCTCGGCCTGCCACTGGCCCTGCTCGCTGAGCTTCACGCGCAGCACCACCACGGCGCGCAGCAGGGCCTGCGGCTGCTCGTCGTGCACGTCGGTGGCGCTGTGCAGGTACACGGTGCGGGCGAAGTCGCGCTTGACGGCGTCGGCGCCCTGGGCGAGCGCGGGCGTGCTCGTCATCGCGCCCAGGCCCAGCGTCAGGGCGGTGGCCAGCGTGGCGAGGGTGACGGCGGGGCGGAAGGTCGTGCGGCTCATGGTGGGCTCCTCGGCGGCGGTGTCGGGTGGCCTCGCGGGGATCGCTCGGCATGGGGTGGATTACGGCCCCGCGGCGCCGTCCTGAACAGGACACCTTGGTATAGGTCCGGGACCGGGCCGGGTGCGGGTCGGCACCGTCCCCGCGGCCACGGATACCGGCGCCGGCCCACATGCGGCATCCTTCACGCATGAGCGCCACCGCCCACCCCCACGGCTCGCTGCTGCTGGCCGACGACCACGGCCTCGTGCGCCACGGCCTGCAGCTGCTGCTGGCCGAGGTGCTGCCGCAGCTGCGCGTGCAGCTCGCGGGCTCGCTGGCCGAGACGCTGCAGGCCCTGGCCACGGCCGGCCGCTTCGACCTCGTGCTGCTCGACCTCACGCTGTCGGATGTGCACGGCCTGGCCGGCCTGCGCCGGCTGCGCGAGGAGTTCCCGTACGTGCCGGTGGTCATCCTCAGTGCCCAGGACGACCGCGACACCGTGCTGGCCGCGCTCGACGCCGGCGCCATGGGCTTCATCAGCAAGGCCGCCGCGCCCAGCGAGCTGAAGGAGGCGCTCACGCGCGTGCTCGTGGAGCATCGCATCCACCTGCCGCAGAGCGTGAGCGGCGGCCTCGCGGCCGCGCCCGAGGGCGGCGGCCGCGAACTCAGCGAGCTGGCCGCGCTGGGCCTCACCGAGCGCCAGATCGAGGTGCTGGGCTACGTCGTGCAGGGCCTGCGCAACAAGGAGATCGCGCGGCTGCTCGACCGCTCCGAGGTCGTCGTCAAGAAGCACGTCACGGCCACGCTGCAGGCCCTGGGCG
>ERZ1066136.1020-NODE-1020-length-16091-cov-7.268708_pt1 | contig 16091 bp, 16 predicted proteins | sample MGYA00382783_ERZ1066136 | MGnify/ENA primary metagenome ERZ1066136 (study PRJEB33369, sample SAMEA5778366) | biofilm metagenome | biome: Industrial cooling water; feature: Water cooling tower basin; material: Biofilm | place: United Arab Emirates | collected... | reverse complement strand
GATTCGACACGCCGAAGTCCGAGGCCAGGGCGTCGCCGTAGCCGACGCGAAGCTCCGCGAGGGGCCCGTCGGGCATGCGCGTCAGCACCTGGACCACGCCGCCCATGGCGTTGCCGCCATAGAGGGACGACCCCGGCCCACGCAGCACCTCGACGCGTTCCACGTCGGCCAGGCTGAGGCTGCCCAGCCGGACGCCGCCCGTGTAGCCGTCGTTGAGCGGTAGCCCGTCCAACAGGATGAGCGTCCGGTTGTCGTCGGGAATGCCGCGCAGCTGGATGCCGGCCTGGGTGTCCATGAGGCCCTTGCTCCGGCGCGCGAACAATCCCGGGAGCGTGTTGACCGCCTGGTCGATCGTGAACACGTTGCGCCGCTCGATCTCGGCCCGGTCGAGCACGCTGACGGACCCCGGCGCCTCCGTCAGTGATTGCGCGGTCCGCGTCGCGGTCACCACGACGCGGGGGGCCTCGACCGAGGCGTCTCCCCGGCTCTGGCTGGCGGCGGTCACGGGAAATGCGCCTGCCGCGAGCGCCATGAGCGCCGGGATGGGGGCGAACACGGGATGTGCCATGCCGAACCGGGCTCCGTGGCTTTGTGAAGGAATACAATCTCTTCATACAGCATACAAAGCCGTATACGTTCGAACAAGCGCGATTGGATGACAGCGAAGGAATTGGGCGACGTCGCTGGGCGACGATTGCCCGGCGTGAGGGTGCACGGGCGCTTTCGGAGATAATCCGGCGGCATCCCATTCCCTGGAACCGCCCATGTTCGAACGCCTCTTCGAGGGCGCGCTGTGGAACAGCCGCTTCGTCGTCGTCGTCGCCGTCATCGCCAGCATGGTGGCGGCAGTCACCATGCTCTACGTCACCACGGTGGACCTCTGGTACGCCGTGCTGCACGTCGTGCACTATGCCGACCCGTCGCTCACCGCCGAGGTGCGCAAGGCCCTGCACGACGACACCGTCACGCACATCGTCGAAGTCGTGGACGGCTACCTGCTGGCCACCGTGATGCTGATCTTCGCGCTGGGCCTGTACGAGCTGTTCGTGAGCGACATCGACGCGGCACACGACTCGCGGGCGTCGAGCAAGATTCTCGTGATCGAGAGCCTGGACGACCTGAAGACGCGGCTGGCCAAGGTGATCCTGATGATCCTCATCGTGAAGCTGTTCGAGCACGCGGTGAAGATCGAGCTCGGGGGCGCGCTCGAACTGCTCTACCTGGGGGCGGCCATCGCGCTGGTGGGCCTCGCGCTGTACCTCACGCACGCCTCCGAAGGCCACGCCGAACCGGCGGGCGACGGGGATGGCCCGCCGGGTAAGGGCGGGCACGGGCACTGACCCGGCCGCCCCGGGTCATCGGGCGGGAGGCGGCTCCGGCTTGCCGGTGGCGGGTGGCGTCGTGGGGGGCGCGACCGGTGGCGCCTGCGGGCGCGTGCGCTGGTAGTACTCGATCCACTGCTGCACGTTGCCCTCCTGCACCTTCTCGGCGGCGTCCTTGCGGTCCGGCTGGGAAGGCTTCGGCGGCGTGTCGGCTGCGGCGGCCGCGATCGGGCCGGTGGCGAGGGCCGCGAGGATGGCCCGGCGGAGCGGGTGGAAGATTTTGCTCATGGCTCGATTGTAGCCCCCGGGGTTTGTGTTCCAATGCGTCCCGGTCGGTTCGGGGAGGAAGGCGATGGGTACCGTCAGTCAGCGGAGCGCGGTCGTGCCGTACATCACACGGGACGGCTCGGAGATCCGCGAACTGATGCACCCGGCAGTCCACGGGAACGTGACGCAGAGCCTCGCCGAGGCCACCGTCGCGCCCGGGTCGCAGACCGTCCTTCACCGCCACCACCGGACCGAAGAGCTGTACCACGTGACTGCCGGGGAGGGCGTCATGGTCCTGGGCGGCGAGCATTTCGCCATCCACCCGGGGGATACCGTGCTGATTCCTCCCGGTACCCCCCACCGAGTCAGGAACACCGGCGCCGATCCGCTGGTTTTCCTCTGCGCGTGCTCGCCGGCCTACCGCCACGACGACACCGAACTTCTGGACACGATCTTCGAAGAGTAACGACACCATGCACGATCTCGTCATCCGCAACGCCCTCATCCTCGACGGAACCGGCCGCGCCGGCTACGTCGGGTCCGTCGCCGTCGAAGGCGGCGTGATCCGCGAAGTGGGCGCCGTCACCGGCCCCGCGCGCGAGACCATCGATGCCGACGGGCTGGCGCTCGCGCCCGGCATCGTCGACACCCATACGCACTACGACGCGCAGATCACCTGGGACCCCTACGTGTCGCCGTCGCCGGCCCATGGCGTGACCTCCGTGATCATGGGCAACTGCGGCTTCACGCTGGCGCCGTGCCGGCCCGAGGACCGCGGCCTCAACATGCGCAACCTCACGCACGTCGAGGGCATGTCCCTCGCCGCGCTGGAGGCCGGCGTGCGCTGGGAGTTCGAGACCTTCCCCGAGTACCTGGACTTCCTGGAGCGGCGCGGCGTCGGCGTCAACACGGCCGTGTTCGTCGGACATTCGTCCGTGCGGACCTGGGCGATGCGAGGTGATGCCGCGCAGCGCACCGCGACCGCCGAGGAGATCGAGGTGATGCGCGGGATCGTGAAGGACGCCGTGCGCGCGGGCGCACTGGGCTTTTCCACCACGACGGGCACGCAGCACAACGGCGAGGGCGGCATTCCCATGCCGTCGCGACTGGCCGACGAGGCCGAGTTCCGCGCGCTGACCGGGGCCGTCGGCGAGGCGGGCCGGGGCGTGCTGATGATGACCAAGGACGGCACGCACACCGTCCCGCGTTTCGAGGCGTGGGCCCAGGCGAGCGGCCGGCCCTTCGTGATCGCCGCCCTCATCCACAGTGCCGCGACCCCGCGCGCGGTGTTCGACGATCTCGATGCCGTGGCCGAGGCACGCACGCGCGGCAACCGGCTGTGGGGCGCCATCTCCGCCTGCCCGCTCAGCATGGAGTTCACGCTGAACGCGCCCTACGTGTTCGAGGGCCTGCAGGCCTGGAAGCCCGCCATGCAGGCGCCGGACGACGCCACGTACCGGCGCATCCTGGCCGACCCGTCGTTCCGGGCGAGCCTGCTGGACGAACTCGCCCGGCCGGCCCAGCGCACCTTCAACGGCGACTGGGACCGCGTGTTCCTGCTGCAGGCCGCAGACCGTTCGAAGGCGGCTCTGGACGGGCGCACCATCGCCTCGCTCGCCGCCGCGGACGGCAAGGAGCCCTTCGCGTGGCTGCTGGACTTCGCCCTCTCGGAGAATCTCGAGACCTACTTCCTCGCGCAGCTGCTGAACACCGACGAGGACGCCGTGGGTCGCATGCTCACGAATCCGAACGCACTCATCTCGCTGTCCGATGCGGGCGCCCACCAGGAGTTCTTCTGCGACGCCGGCTTTGCCGTGCACGTGCTCGGCTACTGGGTGCGCGACCGGCAGATCATGCCTCTCGAGCAGGCGATCCACCGCATGACGGGCGAACCGGCTTCGGTGTTCGGACTGCGCGGCCGGGGCACGCTCGCCCCCGGCAACCACGCCGACCTGTTCCTGTTCGACCCGGCCACCGTCGGGCGCAGCCGCACCCGCCGCGTGAAGGACCTGCCCGCGGGCGCGACCCGGCTCGTCACCGATCCGTCCGGCGTGCACGGGGTCTGGGTGAACGGCACCCGCATCGCGCGGGACAACCGTCCGCTGGAAGGCGTGCCCCTGTCCGGCCGAGTGCTGCGGGAATTCGACGCGTGAGCGGCACAACGGATCCGGCGAAGCCGCTCGCCGGCGTCCGCGTCGTCGAACTCGGGACGCTGATCGCGGGGCCGTTCTGCTCGCGCATCCTGGCCGAGTTCGGCGCGGACGTCGTCAAGATCGAATCGCCCGACGGCGGGGACCCCTTGCGCACCTGGCGCAAGCTCCACGAGGGCACCTCGCTGTGGTGGTTCGCGCAGTCGCGCAACAAGAAGTCCGTGGCGGTCAACCTAAAGGCCCCGGAAGGGCAGGAGATCGTCCGGCGGCTTGCGCGTGACGCGGACATCGTGGTGGAGAACTTCCGGCCCGGCACGCTCGAATCCTGGGGCCTGGGCTGGGAGCATCTCTCGGCGCTCAACCCCGGGCTGGTCATGGTGCGGCTGTCGGGCTACGGGCAGACCGGACCCTACAGCCAACGGCCGGGGTTCGGCGCCATCGCCGAGGCCATGGGCGGGCTGCGGCATCTCACCGGCTACCCCGACCGGCCGCCGGTGCGCGTCGGCGTGTCCATCGGCGATTCCATCGCGGCGCTGTACGGTGCCATCGGCGCGCTGATGGCGTTGCGCCATCGCGAGGTGAACGGCGGGCGCGGACAGATCGTGGACGTGGCCCTGTACGAGGCGGTGTTCGCCCTCATGGAGAGCCTGCTGCCCGAGTACGACAAGACGGGCTTCGTGCGTGAGCGCACGGGCGCGTCGCTCCCGGGCATCGTGCCGTCCAACACCTACCGCACGCGCGACGACAAGTACCTGGTCATCGGCGCCAACAACGACAGCATCTTCAAGCGGATGATGCGCGCCCTGGGCCGGCCCGACCTTGCGGACGACCCGCAGCTCGCGAACAACGCGGGACGCGTGCCGCGCACCGAGGAGATCGACGACGTGATCGGCCGCTGGGCGGCTTCGGTGGATCTGCACGAGGCGCTGGAGGTGCTCAACGCCGCGGAGGTCCCGGCCGGCAAGATCTACGACATCGCGGACATCGCGCATGACCCGCAGTACCTCTCGCGCGACATGATCCAGTCGTTCGCCCTGCCGGGCGGCGGCAGCCTGAAGCTGCCCGGCATCGTGCCGAAGCTGCACGCCACCCCGGGCGGGACCGACTGGATCGGGCCGCGGCTCGGCGAGCACACCGACGCGGTGCTGCGCGGTCTGGGCTACGGCGCGGACGAGATCGCCGCGCTCCGCGCGAAGGCCGTGGTGACGGGCCCATGAGCGAAGTCTCGAAGATGCTGAATCCGGGCGTGCGCCCGCGCGAGGTATGGGCGTGGTCGTGCTACGACTTCGCCAACTCCGGATACACCACGGTGGTCATCACGGCCATCTTCAACGCGTACTTCGTCTCGGCGGTCGCGGGCAAGGCCCCATGGGCCACGTTCGCGTGGACGGCCGCGCTGTCGGTGTCGTATGCACTCATCGTGATCACGGCGCCGCTCATCGGGGCGTGGGCCGACGTGCACGCCGCAAAGAAGCGCGTGCTGTTCCTGTCCACGGCGGGGTGCGTGCTCGGCACCGCCGCGCTGGCCTTTGCCGGGCCGGGCGACCTGTGGATCGCCATCGTGGCGCTCGTCGTGTCGAATTTCTTCTACGGGACGGGCGAGAACGTGACCGCGGCGTTCCTGCCGGAGCTCGCCCGGGGCGAGGCCCTGGGCAAGATCTCCGGCTGGGCCTGGGCCTTCGGCTACCTGGGCGGTCTCGTGAGCCTGGGGGCGTCCATCGGGTACGTCACCTGGGCGCAGGCGCAGGGCCAGAGCGCCGGGGACTTCGTGCCCGTCACCATGCTAATCACGGCAGGGCTGTTCGCGCTGTCGTCCCTGCCCACTTTCCTGATCATGAAGGAGCGGGCCCAGCCCCGCACCGGCGCGCACGGCGAGTACGGCAGCGCGTTCGCGCGGCTCCGCCAGTCGTGGCGGCACGCGCAGGACTATCGCGATCTCGTGCGTTTCCTCGTGTGCATCCTGTTCTACCAGGCAGGGGTCCAGACGGTGGTCGCCATCGCGGCCATCTACGCCCAGGAGGCCATGGGCTTCGGCACCACGGAGACGCTCGTGATGGTGCTGCTGGTCAACATCACGGCTGCCATCGGTGCGTTCGGATTCGGCTACGTGCAGGACCGACTCGGCCACGTGCGCAGCGTGGCGGTGACGCTCATCGGCTGGTGTGTGACCACCCTCGTCGCCTGGCAGGCGACCGAGGCCGCGTGGTTCTGGGTGGCCGCGAATCTCGCCGGACTGTGCATGGGCGCCAGCCAGTCCGCCGGGCGCGCACTCGTGGGCTACTTCAGCCCGGACGATCGCCGCGCCGAGTTCTTCGGTCTCTGGGGTCTCGCGGTCAAGCTCTCGTCCATCCTCGGCCCTCTCACCTACGGGGCCATCACCTGGGCCACCGGCGGCGACCACCGCCTGTCCATGCTCGTGACCGGGCTGTTCTTCGTGATCGGACTCGTCGTGCTCGCTGGGGTAGACGCGAAGCGCGGGCGGGCCGCCGCCGGCGCGTCGACGGCGTAGTGATTCAAGGCCCGCGACTTGCATGGTGTCGGGGCGTGGCGTCACTCCGGCGCCCGATCTTCCGCCGTGCCCCCGAGGACCTCCCATGCTGAGCTGGCTCAAACCTTCCGAAGTCGACGAACCGCTCGCCGACCCGAAGTCGGCCCGGCGTGTCCTGGCGGTGGTCGAGGGCATGACGCCTCTCCAGGCCGTCGAGACCCTGTCGGAACACCTCGATGCCGCGCGCGAGTCGCCTACGCTGACCACCATGCGCGTCCTCGACGTGGTGGAGCAGATCGACGCTCTCGGCAAGCCTCACCAGCAGGCGCTGTCCCGGGAGTTCCTGGCCCTGCCGGCCGAGAACCGGGCGGCGGCCACCCGCACGGCGCATGTCCTCGGCAATTTCTGGGATCGCCTCGGTCGCGCCTATCGGATGCTTCTGGAGGCGTACGTCACCGGTGACCCGACCGCCCAGCCGCTCAAGCCCAGGCTCCCCGTCATCGCGGCCCGGGCGCTGCGTGCGTTCAACCTGCACCTCAAGTGGCGGCTCATGCGCTATGCGCCCCTGGAACCGCAGTTGTGGGGCGCGCTCGCGCGGGTGTACCAGATCGCCGAACGCAACGGGTTCGCCACCTCCAGCGTCGTCATCTACCCGGGGCCCTACGGCGAATCGACCGTCCAGCGCGAGATGCTGAAGGCGATGATGCTCGCGGTGTCGTCCACGGATGCCCTGCCGAAGCGGCAGATCGAGATCGTGGAGCGCCTGTGCGCCCAGTTCTCCGAGTTCTTCACGCTGCAGGCCGAACCCGCGCCCGGCGTGCACTTCAACTTCGACCTCGAGGCCGACCTCGCGCCCGGCCGCACGACCACCGGCAACGCCGCCAACCGGACGATCCGGTTCTTCGGCCCCAGCGCCGCGGCGCCGCACCTCAAGCAGCTGGCCCAGGACATCCGTACCACCGGCGGTGTGCCGGCCACGGTGAACCTGGGTGCCGCGTACCCGACCTACGACGTGGTCGAGGTGCTGGAGCATCTGGCCCACTACTGGTCGCCGATTCCGCCCGCGCGCCGCGAGAAGCGCCGCACCTCCGCCGAGAAGATCGAGGCCGTGCATGGTCTCGCCGACATCGTCGCGGCCATCGATGCCGACGAGTTCGGCTGGAATTTCGACGTCCGCAAGCTGGAGGACTGGACCCTGCAGGACGAAAGCCCTGCCGGCTTCGGCGCCGTCGTCCCCACGGACCGCGGCGACTGGCTGGGCGTGGGTGAGCTGGTGGGCGTGCGCTACCTGGACGAGGGCGTGGCCTGGGCGGTCGGGATCGTCCGGCGCCTGAACGTCGTCGACCGGGCCCGGCGCCAGGTGGGGATCGAACTGCTCACGCGCGGTGCCATCCGCGTGGTGCTGAGCCGCCTGCTCACGGACGGCACGCCCGATCCCGATCCGCGCTCGGCGCTGGACGCGCTGCTGCTGCCGTCCTCCCTGGACAACAGCATCGGACGCCTGACCGTGAAGATCGCGGTGAAGCCCGGGTCCTTCGATCTGCGGGATAGCTACGGACTCATGCTCTACGGCATGGATTACCTGCTCGTGCCCAAGGGCTCGTCCGAGCACGGCGCCGACTACGTCATCGCCGAGTACCGGCTGCTGGTGCGCTCCACCGACTGATCGGCGGACGTCCCGGCCGACATCAAAAAAATGCGTCCGGACTGTCGATCGGGGCGCTGCCGGGGCATCGAACGGTCAGACGCGGCGCGGTGCCACGTCCCGACTCAGGAGATCGCCATGCACTACATGCTCTGCTTCCGCCAGACGCTCGAAGACTTCGCCCGTGGAGACGACCCCGCCCAAGCCCAGGCCTACTGGGGCGCCTGGACGGCCTACGTGGGCGCCATCCAGGCCACCGGGAAGGTGGTGAGCGGGAACGGGCTGCAGCCTCCCGGCTCCGCCGTGATCGTGCGCGAGCGCGATGGCCGGCGGCAGGTCCAGGACGGCCCCTACCCGGATACCCACGAACACCTCGGCGGCTACTTCATCCTCGACCTCGCCTCCGTGGACGAAGCCCTGGAGTGGGCCGCCCGCGCCCCCTGCGTGACCAGCGGCAGCGTCGAGGTCCGGCCCTGCCTCCCTCCGCCCCCTTCCCGGGCGTGAGTGCCGTGCCCCGGCCCGAGGGCTGGGCGCATGCCGAGCGGGCCGCCCGGGAGTCCTACGGGCGGCTCGTCGCGTGGCTCGCCTATCGCTGGCGCGACCTCGCAGCCGCCGAGGACGCCATGGCCGATGCCCTGCTCGCCGCGCTGGAGCACTGGCCCGTCCGAGGCGTTCCGGAGCGCCCCGACGCGTGGCTGCTCACGGTGGCACGGCGCCAGCTCCTGCAGCGGGCCCGGCACGACCGCATGGCTCACGCGCCGGACGTGCTCGCGCTGCTCGACGAGCCCGATGCCGCCGCCGCGGAGGCGGCGGAGATTCCCGACGATCGCCTCGCCTTGTTCTTCGTCTGTGCGCATCCGGACATTCCGGCGCCGGTCCATGCGCCGCTCATGCTTCAGACCGTGCTCGGGCTGGACGCCGCCACGATCGCGAGCGCCTTTCTGGTCGCGCCGTCGGCCATGGCGCAGCGGCTCGTGCGGGCCAAGTCCGGCATCCGCGAGCGCGCGCTGCGCTTCGAGGTACCCGAACGCCGCGAATGGGGCGCGCGTCTTCCGGCGGTCCTCGAAGGCATCTACGGCGCCTACTCCATCGGGGCGCAGGCGGCCGGCGCGGACGTCCAGGTCGCGGCGGAACTCCCGGGCGAAGCGCTCGCGCTGGCGCGCATCCTCGCGCATCTCGCGCCCGACGAACCCGAGGTGCAGGGCCTGCTGGCGCTCATCCTCTACTGCGAAGGGCGCCGCCCCGCGCGTTTCGACGCGCACGGGCGCTTCGTGGCGCTCGAATCGCAGGCGGTCGGCGCGTGGGACCGCGGTCTCATCGACGAGGCCGAGCAACGGCTGCGCGCGGCGGCCCGGGCGGGCCGGCAGGGACGATTCCAGTGGGAAGCGGCCATCCAGTCCGCGCATTGCCAGCGGATGTACGGAGGGTCCACGCCCTGGCCGGTGGTCGCGTCCCTCTACGGTCGTCTGGTCGAAGTGCACGGGACCGTCGGAGCCGCCATCGGTCATGCGGTCGCCACCGCGGAAGCCGGCGCGCCGGAGGTCGCGATCCGGATGCTCGACGCGCTGCCGCCCGACGCCGTGAAGAGCCATCAGCCCTACTGGGCCGCGCGGGCCCACCTGGAGCGGCGTTTGGGGCGGGACGCTGCGGCCCGCGACGCGGCGATGCGCGCGATGGGCCTGACCCGCGATGCCCGCGTGCGCGCGTTTCTCCAGTCGACGTTCGGCGTGACTGGCGCTGCGTAGGTACCCGAAACGCTAAGGCTTCGGCCGGATCGCCGACTTCGGCCGGAAGGCCTTGCAGAGTTCCTCGCGCGTCTCGACGTACGGCCCGCCGATGAGGTCGATGCAGTAGGGCACGGCCGCGAAGATGCCGGGGACGGCGCTCGTGCCGTCGGCATTGCGCAGCCCCTCCAGCGTTTCGCGGATGGACTTGGGCTGGCCGGGCAGGTTGATGATGAGCGCGCCCGCGCGGATCACGGCCACCTGTCGCGAGAGGATCGCGGTCGGCACGAACTTCAGGCTGATCTGGCGCATCTGCTCTCCGAAGCCGGGCATCACCTTGTCTGCCACGGCGAGCGTGGCCTCGGGCGTGACGTCGCGCTTCGCGGGACCGGTGCCCCCCGTGGTGAGGATGAGGTGGCAGGCGCGCTCATCGGCGAGTTCGCGCAGGGTCGCTTCGATGACAGGCTGCTCGTCGGGAATCAGCCGTTCCTCGAATTCGATCGGGTTGATCACCGCGCGGCCCAGCCATTCGCGCAGGGCGGGGAGGCCTTCGTCCTTGTAGACGCCCGCCGAGGCGCGGTCGCTGATGGACACGAGGCCGATGCGTACGGATTCTTCGCTCATGGGGAAACGTGCTCGTCGTGGTCGTCGATGTCTGGCGTGTCGTCGCCCGCCGAATCGGGTCCGGCGGCGGCAGGGCGGGGCTCCGGAATGAGCGCCTTCAGGATCTGGAAGATCTCGCGGTAGGCCCGTGGCGGCTTGTGCTCGGCGCGTTCGCGGCGCGCGTTGCGCAGAAGCGTGTGCAGGCGCTGGGCGTCGGTGTCGGGGTGCTCGTCGACGAGGCGCGCGAGGGCCTGATCGTCGTCGAGCAGCCGCTCGCGCCAGCGTTCCACGCGATGCAGCCACGCCGTGTGCTCGTGCGACTGGCCCTCGAAGGCCGCGAGCTGTGCACGGATGGGCTCGGCATCCACCGAGCGCATCACCTTGCCGATGTACTGGAGCTGCCTGCGCAGCGCGCCGTGCTGCCGGATGCGCCGGGCCTCCCGCACGGCGTCGCGCAGGGCGTCGGGGAGCTCCACCCGGGCGAAGCGGTCGTGGGGCAGCGCCACCAGGGCTTCGCCCAGCGCCTGGAGGGCGGTGGACTCGCGCTTGCGCTGGCTCTTGCTCGGGCCCTCGGGGAGGGCATCGTCGTCGTCGGTGTTCATGGGTCGCTTGCTATGATAGCGAACGCTTCCTCGCCGAACACCTCCGGACCACTCCGTGAACGACAGCCACCGCTTCACCTACGAACTCGCCACCCTCAAGTCCCTCGCCTCCGACGTGCTGCGCCTCGCGAAGGCCCAGGGGGCCACCAGTGCGGAGGTCGACGTGCACGAGAGTCACGGGCAGTCGGTGACCGTGCGCAAGGGCGAGGTGGAGACCATCGAGTACAACCGCGACAAGGGGCTGGGGGTCACCGTGTACCTCGGCACGCGGCGCGGCCACGCGTCCAGCGCGGACCTCTCGCCGAAGGCCCTGGAAGACACCGTGCGGGCCGCCCTGTCCATCGCGAGCCACACCGCCGAGGACGACTGCGCGGGCCTGGCCGACGCCGACCTCCTGGCGCGCAACCCCGCCGATCTCGATCTGTATCACCCCTGGGACCTTTCGGTGGAGCAGGCCATCGAGATCGCCCGAGAATGCGAGGCCGAGGCCCTCGCGGTCGACCCGCGCATCGGCAACACCGAGGGCGGCTCGGTCGGCACCCACGCCTCGCAGTTCGTCTACGCCAACTCGCTGGGTTTCCTGGAAGGGTTTCCGGCCACGCGGCACAGCATCTCCTGTTCGGTCATCGCGGGGAAGGGCGACGACATGCAGCGCGACGACTGGTACTCGTTCTCGCGCCGTTCGGCGGACCTCGAAGCCGCCGCGGAGGTGGGCCGCAAGGCGGGCCGGCGCAGCGTCGCGCGGCTCGGGGCCCGCAAGATCGCCACCACCAAGTGTCCCGTCCTGTTCGAGGCCCCCATCGCGGCGTCGCTGCTGGGGCACTTCGCGGGCGCCGTCAGCGGCGGCAGCCTGTATCGCAAGTCGTCCTTCCTGCTCGACGCGCTCGGCACGCAGGTGTTCTCGCCGGTGGTCTCCATCCGCGACGTCGCCAGCCTCCCGCGCGGCATCGCCAGCGGCGCGTTCGACGACGAGGGCGTGGCCACGCAGGACCGCGAGATCGTGTCGAAGGGCATGCTGAACGGCTACTTCCTCGGCAGCTACTCCGCGCGCAAGCTCGGCATGCGCTCCACCGGCAACGCGGGCGGCACGCACAACCTCATCCTCGATCCCACCGGGGAGAGTTTCGAGCAGCTGCTGAAGAAGCTCGGCACCGGCCTGCTGGTCACCGAGATGCTGGGCCACGGCCTCAACATGGTGACGGGCGACTACTCGCGCGGCGCGGCGGGCTTCTGGGTCGAGCGGGGCGAGATCGCCTACCCGGTCCACGAGATCACCGTGGCCGGCAACATGCGCACGATCTTCCGCGGCATCGTCGCCGCCGGCGCCGACGTGCTGGTGCGCGGGTCGCGCCAGTGCGGTTCGATCCTCGTGGACGAACTCACCGTCGCCGGAGAATGACCGTTTCCGTGCCGTGACCGGCCCCGTCGCCGCGGACAGCACCGCCGGCCGCCATGCGGTCTGGCTCGGCATCGGTGGCGTGCCGCCCGACGACCGGCCCGTCGCCTACGTGTGGGAGCGGCGCCTGCACTGGGTGATGATCGCCGTGGCGCTGCTGTCGCTGCCGGCGTTCTACATCGAGGCGACGGATACCGGGCCGGTGATCACGCTGCTGGGCAACGTCCTCGAGTTCACCATCTTCGGCGCGTTCGCTGCCGAGACCGCGTGGATGCTCGTCCTCACGCGCCAGAAGCTGCGCTACCTGCTGCGCAACTGGCTGGACGTGCTCGTCATCATCTTCAGTCTTGCGACCTTCGTCGGCTTCGGTCTGCACTGGGCGCCGCTCGTGCGGCTCGTGCGTCTGGTGCTCGTGGGTGTGCTCGTCGCCCGGGCCTTCGCCGCGACGCGCTTCCTGTTCCGCAAGGGCGGGCTGCCCTATCTGCTCGGGTTCGGAGTGCTCGCGCTGGTCACCGCCGGCTTCGGCTTCTACTGGCTGGAGCCCACGGTGCACAGCTTCTCGGAGGGCCTCTGGCTCGCCTTCGTGACCGGTGCCACGGTCGGCTACGGCGACGTCGTCCCGACGACCACCGCTGCGAAGGTGTTTGCGGTGTTCATCGTCATCGTCGGCGTAGCCACGATCTCCCTGCTCACCGCGAACGTCGCCGCTTTCGTCATCGGCGAGGACGAGGCCCGACTGCGCCAGGAACTGCACGAGGACATCCGCGAACTGCGCCGCGAGATGGCTCGCCTCATCGGCGAGGAGGAACGCGCCGTGGTCCGCGAACTGCATCGTGACGTGCGCGCGCTGCGCGCCGAGATTGCGGAACTGCGCCGGCTCGTCGACCGGCGCGAGCCGTAGCGTCAGGAGGTGCACGGGAGTGACCCCGGTCGTGCGCGGGCCCTGCACGACCGACGATCCACCGGTATGCCGTCCGCAGATCCGCTGACGGATAATCCGGGGCTTTCCACACGAAGACCGCTCACAGGGGGAGTGCAATGGCCACCATCGGATATCTCACCACCGCGCAGTTCGACTTCGGCGCGATCCGCCTCGTCACGGGCGAATGCCAGCGTCTCGGCATCCGGCGCCCGCTCGTGGTCACCGACGCCGGCATCCGTGCCAGCGGACTGCTGGACCGCCTGCGCGAGAGTCTCGACGCCGCGCTGGGCTTCGACGTGTTCGACGGCACGCCGCCGAACCCCACGGAAGCCGCGGTGCTCTCGGCGCTCGAGCGTTACCGTGCGGCCGGTGCCGACGGCATCATCGCCATGGGCGGCGGGTCCTCGCTGGATCTCGGCAAGGCGGTCGCGCTGCTCGCGACGCATCCGGGTCCGCTCGCCCAGTACGCGGCCGTCGAGGGCGGCGGACCGAAGATCACCGCGGCGGTCGCTCCGCTCATCGCGATTCCCACGACGTCAGGCACCGGCAGCGAGGTGGGCCGCGGTTCGGTCATCGTGCTGAACGACGGGCGCAAGCTCGGCTTCCTCTCGCCGCATCTGCTGCCCAAGGTGGCCATCTGCGATCCCGAGCTCACGCTCGGCCTGCCGCCCGCACTCACGGCCGCCACGGGCATGGATGCCATGGCCCACTGCATCGAGACCTTCCTCTCGCCGCTCGTGAATCCGCCGGCCGAGGCCATCGCGCTCGACGGTCTCGCGAAGTCCTCCGCGCACATCGAGACCGCGACGCGTGACGGCTCCGATCGTGACGCCCGCTGGAACATGATGATGGCTGCGATGGAGGGCGCGCTCGCATTCCAGAAGGGCCTCGGCGCCGTGCACGCGCTGTCGCACCCGCTGGGCGCACTGCCCGACCTCAAGCTGCACCACGGCACGCTGAACGCGGTCCTGCTGCCGGAGGTGATCCGCTTCAATGCCTCGCACGTGGGTGACAAGCTGTCGCGCATCGCCGTGACGATGGGCCTGCCCGCGAATGCGGACGTCGCCCAGGCGATCACCGAGCTCAATGCGCGGCTCGGCATCCCCGCGGGCCTTAAGGCGATGGGCGTGCCGCGCGACGCGCTGCGCGCCATCGCGGACGCGGCGCCGAAGGACCACTGTCACGGCACCAATCCGCGCAAGGCGACCGTCGACGAGTATCTGGGCATCCTGGAACGCTCGTACGGCTGACGCCGCGGAATCCGGATGCGCCGGATCACCCCGGCACGCGCGAGGAACACACGACGCACCTCGCGGTCGGACTGGAGACCGGGGCACCGCCCGGTCTCGTCAATCCGTTCACAAGGAGCCTCTCGCACGATGCGCAACGTGTCCGTTCGTCTCGCCCTCGCCGCGGCCTGCGCCGCGCTCGCCCACCCCGTCTGCGCCCAGCTCGTCGCCAAACCCGACGGCGAGTGGCGCGGTCTCGCGGGCCTGTCCTTCACCTCGGTGTCCGGCAACGCAGAGAACAGCAGCCTCGGCATCAACGTCGATGCGGTCCGGCAGACCGAGCAGGACAAGATCACGCTCTACGGCCAGGCCTTGCGCGCCGAGGCCCGGGTCGCGGGGCAGACGGCGAAGACCTCGGACCTGCTGCGCTTCGGCGGCAAGTACGACTGGAATCTCTCCGAGCGCGTGTTCGCGTTCGGGGTCGGCGGTTACGAGCGGGACCGGATCGCGCGGCTCGAGAACCGGTGGACGGCCGGCGGCGGTCTCGGCTACAAGGTCTTCACCGGACCGGACCACACCTTCGACGTATTCGGCGGTCTGAACGCGCGCACGGACAGCTACGCGGATCCCGGCGTCGTGATCGACGGCCGGCAGCGCACGCGTTACACCGTGGTGGAAATGCAGCTGGGCGAAGAGTCCACGCACAAGCTCACCGAGACCACGAGCTTGCGCCAGCGCTTCGTGCTGTATCCGAACCTGGACCTGCCGGGCGAGTACCGCGCGGTGTTCGATGCCGGGCTGGTGGTGTCGATGACGGACCGGCTGAAGCTCACGGTGAGCGTGCTGAACCGTTACGACAGCCTCGCGGAAGCCCCCATCCGGAAGAACGACCTCACCTTCTTCACCGGCGTGTCGTACGCCTTCGGCGCGAAGTAGCGGGCGCCTCGCGGTGCCGCCCCGTCCGGGCGGTGCCGCGTCAGCAGCAGCGGTTGATGCCGCTCCACTTGCGCTCCTGCTCCGAGGCGAAGAACTCCTTCTCGGTGAGCGCCGGAACGTCGGGGTGGGTGCGGCGGTGGCGCTCGAGGTAGCGCTCGTACGCGTCATCGCCCGTCACTTCACGCATGAAGTCCCAGAGCTTGCGGAGATCGTCGCGCACGGCGGAGCGGAAGGGCGGCGGGCCCCGGATCGTGCCGGAGCCCGCACGGGGGGAACGTCAGTCGCGGGCCCAGGCGAGCTGGGTCTGCGTGTGGGGCGACTCGGACAGCGGATTGACCGGCTTGCCGTTCAGGAACCGGGTGCTCATCCGCAGCATGTCGAGGATCACGACCCACAGGATGACGGCGAAGAGCAGCGCGAGCACCGCGTCGATGCGCTGGCCGAGGATCAGCGCCGGCGCCGAGGCCACCTTGTCGGGCGGGAGCACGCCCGCGGCGAGGTCAGCGGCCAGCTTGTTCGCGCCGGACAGGAAGCCCACGGCCGGATTCGAGCTGAACACCTTCTCCACGGCCGCGCTGGTGCAGACGATCGCGAGCCACGTGAGCGGCAGGCCCGTGACCCATGCGAAGCGCAACTTGCCCATCTTGATGATGATCCCGGTGGCCACCGTGAGTGCAATGCCTGCGAGCAGCTGGTTCGAGATACCGAACAGCGGCCAGAGGATGTTCACGCCGCCCAGCGGGTCCTGCACACCCTGCACGAGGAAGTAGCCCCACGCGCCCACGAACACGAGGCTCGCCAGAACCG
>ERZ1066136.1010-NODE-1010-length-16179-cov-8.041615_pt1 | contig 16179 bp, 15 predicted proteins | sample MGYA00382783_ERZ1066136 | MGnify/ENA primary metagenome ERZ1066136 (study PRJEB33369, sample SAMEA5778366) | biofilm metagenome | biome: Industrial cooling water; feature: Water cooling tower basin; material: Biofilm | place: United Arab Emirates | collected... | reverse complement strand
CTCGGTGAAGGCGCACGGCAGCCAGCTGCGCGCCAGCGGGGACCCCTATTTCAGCCACCCGATCGAGGTGGCCGGCATCCTCACCGACCTGAGGCTCGACGACAAGACCATCGCCACCGCCATCCTGCATGACACCATCGAGGACACGGTGGCGACCCAGGCCGAGATCGAGCGGCTGTTCGGGCCCGATGTGGGCCGGCTGGTCGATGGTGTCACCAAGCTGTCGAAGATCGAGACGCAGACGGAGAGTGAGCGCCAGGCGGAGAATCTGCGCAAGTTCCTGCTGGCGATGTCGAACGATATCCGCGTGCTGCTGGTCAAGCTGGCCGACCGGCTGCACAACATGCGCACGCTGCATCACATCCAGAAGGAGGAAAAGCGCCGCCGCATCGCCCGCGAGACGATGGACATCTATGCGCCGCTCGCCGAGCGCATCGGCATGTATGGCTTCATGGAGGAGATGCAGGAGCTGGCCTTCCACCATCTCGAGCCGGAAGCCAGCGAGATGATCTCCAGCCGGCTGGCCCGGCTGCGCGAGACCACCGGCGCCAATGTCCACCGCATCACCGGCGCGCTGGAAAGCCTGCTGCGCGGCAAGGGCCTGGCCGCCCGCGTCACCGGGCGCGAGAAGCGGCCCTATTCGATCTGGCGCAAGATGGCGGCGCGCCAGATGAGCTTCGAGCAATTGTCGGACGTGATGGCCTTCCGGGTGATCGTGGACGACGAGACCGACTGTTATCGCGCGCTGGGCATCGTGCATGGCCGCTGGCCGATGGTGCCCGGCCGCTTCAAGGACTTCATCTCCACGCCCAAGCCCAACGGCTACAAATCCCTGCACACTTCGGTGCTGCTGGGCGGCGAGCAGGCGCGCATCGAGGTGCAGATTCGCACCCGGCTGATGCACGAGGAGGCGGAATATGGCCTTGCCGCGCACTGGGCCTACAAGCAGGGCAGCGAGGGCGCCCAGGCGCGCGAGGCCTATCCCTGGCTGGAAGACCTGCTGGAGGTGCTGCAGGACGCCAGCAGCCCTGAGGAATTGCTGGAAAACGCCCGGCTGGCGATGTTCCAGGATCAGGTGTTCGCCTTCACCCCCAAGGGCGAGCTGTATCAGCTGCCGCGCGATGCCACCCCGGTGGACTTCGCCTATGCCGTGCACAGCGACCTGGGGGACAGCTGCATCGGCGCCAAGGTGAACGGCCGGGTGGTGCCGCTGCGCACCCGGCTGGTGAACGGCGACCAGGTGGAGATTATGAAGGGCAAGGTGAAGGCCCCCGATCCGGCCTGGGAAGCCTTCGTGGCCAGCGCCAAGGCGCGTGCCGCCATTCGCCGCCATGTCCGCCACAAGCGCCGCGAGGAACTGCAGGCGATGGGGGCCAAGCTGCTTGATGCGGTGGCGGCGCGGCTGCGGGTGCCGCTGAACGACGAGATGATGGGCCCGGCGCTTGGCCGGCTGAAGCTGCACGACCGGGCGGCGCTGGAGCTGGCGATGGCCGAAAACCGCTTGACCGATGATCAGGTCGCCGATGCGCTGGTGCCGGGCGCCGGCGCCACACAAGGCCGCCCGCGCAGCGCCCGCGCCAAGGCCGCCGCGGCCATCTCCATCGAAGGCCTCACGCCCGGCGTGGGGTTCCTGCTGTGCGATCATTGCCGGCCTGTGCCGGGGGATCGCATCGTGGGGGTGCGCCATCCCGATGGCCCGATCCGCGTGCATGCCATCGATTGCGGCGAGCTGGCCGATGAAGGCGGCGAGTGGCTGGATGTGAAGTGGGGCGCCGAAACCGCCGGGGCTGCCGCGCGCATTTCGGTGGTGGTGCACAACCAGCCCGGCGCGCTGGCCAGCCTTGCCGCCTCCATCGCCGCGCACAAGGCCAATATCGTTGGCCTGGCCCTGAAGCACCGCGACCGTGAATTTCACACCGACATCGTTGATATCGAAGTGGAAAACACCACGCATCTGGCCACCATCCTGACCGCGCTGAGGCAGGTGAAGGCCGTGGTCTCGGCAGAACGGGTGCGCGTTTGAGGCGGATTGCATCGCGCCGCCGCGGCTGCCAAGCCGGCGCCGCAAGGAGACGATCAAAATGACCGACGACGACGTGCTGGCTGAATTCCGCGCTGCCGAGGCGCTGCTGGAAGGCCATTTCATCCTGTCTTCGGGCCTGCGCTCCCCGCGCTATCTGCAGTGCGCGCGCGTGCTGATGAGCCCGGCCCGCGCCGAACGGCTGGCCCGCGCACTGGCCGCCAAGATCCCTTCCGAGGCGAAGGCGCAGGTGACGGCGGTGATCGCCCCGGCGATGGGCGGCCTCATCTGCGGCTATGAACTGGCCCGCGCGCTGGGCGTCGATTCGATGTTTGTCGAGCGGCCCACCGGGACGTTCGAACTCAGGCGCGGCTTCCGGCTGGCGCCGGGGCAGAAGGTTTTGCTGATGGAAGATGTCGTCACCACCGGGCTTTCCAGCCGCGAGGCGATTGCCGCCGTGGCAGCCGCCGGCGGCACGGTGATCCATGCCGCATCGCTGGTCGATCGCTCCAATGGCAAGGCCGATCTGGGCGTGCCGTTCACGCCGCTCATCCGGCTCGATGTGCCGAGCTACCAGCCCGATTCGCTGCCGCCCGAGCTGGCCGCGATCCCGGCGATCAAGCCGGGCAGCCGCGCGTCATGATCGCGCTGCTGGTCGCGGCGGCGATGATCGGCGAGGTGAGCCAGCCCGGCCCGGCCGGCCGTGTCACCGATGTGGCGCAGGGCCAGGGCTTTGCCGGCATGATCCTGCTCTCCGAAGCCGGGCAGGTCAGGCTGGAGCGCGGCTTTGGCAAGAGGGTGCCGCAGCGTTTCGACCGCGATCCCATGGCCAGTGACTTCCAGGCCGGCGATGCCTGGCGCTGGGCGTCGGTGACGAAGCAGATCACCGCCACCATCGCGATGCAGGATGTCGCCGCCGGCCGTCTCGATCTCGATGCGCCGATCACCCGCTATCTGCCCGGCTTCAAGGGGCCGACGGGCAGCCGCATCACGGTTCGCATGCTGCTTGGCCACACGTCTGGCCTGCCCGACAGCAATGCCGGCAATGGTGCCGCCTTCCGCCCCGGCGCCCGCCTGATGCCCGATGCCCTGTGCGCCGGCCCGGTGCGCGACCAGCCGGGCAAGAGCTTCCACTACGACAATTGCGATTACATCGTCGCCGGCCGCGTGCTGGAGGCAGTGAACCGCAAGCCCTATGCCCAGCTGCTGGCCGAACGCATCACCCGGCCGCTGGGCATGGCTTCGGTGCGGCTGGCCGGGCCGCACATTGGGGGAAATGTGGGCGGCAAGCCGGAAGCGCCGGTGAACCTCGCGGCCTATGGCGCGGCCGGGGCCATCACCGGCAATATCCGCGATCTGTGGCGCTTCGATCAGGCACTGATCGACGGCCGGCTGCTGCCCGCGAAAGCCCGCGCCACGATGTGGGAGGGGCGCCCGCACCATGGCCATGCCGCGCTTGGCCAATGGGCCTACACGGTGCCGCTGAAATTCTGCGACCAGCCGCAGCGGATCATCGAGCGGCGCGGCGCCATCGGCGGCGTGCAGGTGCGCAACTATATCCTGCCCGAACGCAATATCGTGCTGATTGCCATGACCAACCGCGACGACACCGATTTCGGCGAGCTGTGGCAGGGCGCCGGGCTGGGCCATGCCCTGCTGAGCGCCGCCGCCTGCCAGGGGGTGGACCCATGACATCTCCCCGGCAAGCCGATCACCTTAGGCCCGATCACCTGAGGCTGGGCGTCAACATCGATCATGTCGCCACCATCCGCAACGCGCGCGGCGGCGCCCATCCCTGCCCGCTGCGCGCTGCCGAACTGGCCGCCGCCGCCGGTGCCGATGGCATCACCATCCACCTGCGCGAGGATCGCCGCCACATCACCGATGATGACCTGACCCGGCTGTCGGGCGCGATCCAGCTGCCGATCAACCTCGAAATGGCTGCCACCGACGAGATGCTGGCCATTGCGCTGGCGCACCGCCCGCATGCTGCCTGCATCGTGCCGGAGCGCCGCGCCGAGCGCACCACCGAGGGCGGGCTGGATGCCGCCGGCCAGCACAACAGCCTGCAGCCGATCGTCGCCCGGCTGCGGGATGCCGGCATCCGGGTCTCGCTGTTCATCGCGCCCGAAGAGCGCCAGCTGGAGGCCGCCGCCCGGCTGGGTGCGCCGGTGGTGGAGCTGCACACCGGGCCTTATGCCCATGCCTTTGATGATGGGGATAGCAGCGCCGAACTGGCGCGGCTGGCGCGTGCAGCCGAACACGGCGCGGCGCTGGGGCTCGAGATCCACGCCGGCCACGGCCTCACCTATGCAAACGTCACGCCGGTGGCCGCGCTGCCGCAGCTCGCTGAGCTCAACATCGGGCATTTCCTGGTCGGCGAGGCGGTGTTCGTGGGGCTGGATGCCGCCATCCGCCGCATGCGCGGCCTGATGGATGCCGCGCGGGGGCTTGGATGAGCGGGCTTGTCATCCCGCCCGGCCTTGCCCTCATCGGCCTGGGATCGGACCTGTGCAACATCGAGCGCATCGCCAGCAGCATCGACCGCTTCGGCGACCGCTTCATCAACCGCATCTTCACCGAGGTGGAGCAGGCGAAGGCCAACCGCCGCGAGCTCACCCGCGCTGCCACCTATGCCAAGCGCTTTGCCGCCAAGGAAGCCTGCGCCAAGGCGCTGGGCACCGGCTTTCGCCACGGGGTGTTCTGGCGCGACATGTGCGTGGTGAACCTGCCATCGGGTCAGCCCACGCTGGCGCTGTCTGGCGGGGCGGCGGCAAGGCTGGCGCAAATCACGCCGAGCGGGCATAAGGCGGCGATTCATCTGACGATGACCGACGACCATCCCTGGGCGCAGGCCATCGTGCTGATCACGATTGGTGTGGAATGACCGAAGCTGTGGCGAAGAAGAAGATCAACTGGGCCGAGGAAGCCTGGCAGCTGTTCCTGCTGGCGCTCGCCGTGCTGGCCGTGCACACCGCCGTGGCCAAGCCCTTCTACATTCCTTCGGGTTCGATGCTGCCCACGCTCCTCGTGGGGGATCGGCTGATCGTCTCGAAATATCCCTATGGCTATTCCTATCTGTCGCCGTCGCTGAACATACTGCCGGCGATGAAGGGCCGGCTGCTGGGCAGCCTGCCCGAACGCGGCGACATCGTGGTGGTGAAATCGCCGATCGCCCAGGATGACTGGATCAAGCGGGTGATCGGCCTGCCCGGCGACACGGTGCAGATGAAGGATGGCCAGCTGTGGCTGAACGGCAAGCCGGTGCCCAAGGTGAAGCTGGCCGATACGGTGATGGCGGTGACGCCGAACAGCGAATGCGCCTCGATGGTGGACGCGCAATATCGGGTGATCACGCCCGATGGCCGCGCGGAATGCCATTTCCCCACCTACCGCGAAACGCTGCCCAATGGCCGTTCCTACCAGGTGATGGATCTCGCCACCCTGCCGCAGGACAACACCGAGCCGGTGCTGGTGCCCGAAGGCCATCTGTTCCTGATGGGCGACAACCGCGACAATTCGGAAGACAGCCGCTTTCCCGCCGAAGTGGGCGGGCTGGGCCTGCTGCCGGTGGAAAATGTCGTCGGCCGCGCCGAGTTCACCACCTTCAGCCTGGACGGATCGACCAGCCTCAACCCGGTGAGCTGGTTCACCGCCCTGCGCGATCGCTGGTTCCTCAGCCTGCGCGACTGAGCAATTTACTGCGCCGGATTTACTGAGCTGGCCGCGCGGCCAGCAGCTCGATGTCGAATTCCAGCACGGCGCCCGGCGGGATCACGCCGCCGGCACCCTGCGCGCCATAGGCCAGCTGCGGCGGCACCACGAAATGATATTTGGAGCCGACCGGCATCAGCTGCACGCCTTCCGTCCAGCCGGGGATCACCTGATCGAGCGGGAAGGCGGCGGGCTGGCCGCGGCTGTAGCTGGAATCGAACACCGTGCCGTCGATCAGCTTGCCTTCATAATGCACCAGCACCGTGTCCTTGGCGCCGGGCTTGGGGCCGGTGCCTTCGCGGATCACGCGATACTGCAGGCCCGATGCGGTGGTGATCACGCCCGGCTTCTCCTTGTTCTCGGCGAGGAACTTCATGTCCTGGCTGCGCACGGCAGACACCTGGCCCTGCGTGCCGGTCCACACCAGCACGCCCACCACGGCGATGACCACGGCGCCGGCGGCCAGCCACTTGCCAATCCCGACACCCCCGGCGCTGCCTGCTGCCTGACCTGACATGATCAATCCCGTCCGTTCTGCTGTTCTTGACTACGCGGGCCCCTGAATGGCTCACGTCCTGAATGGCGAGAGCCGGGCAAGGGGTCAACCCTGCCCGGCTCTCCAGCCGCATTCGTCTTGCGGGGGGCTTACTTGATGCCGTCGCGTTCCATGCGCTTGCGCTCCATCTTGCGGGCGCGGCGCACGGCGGCAGCCTTTTCACGGGCGCGCTTCTCGCTGGGCTTCTCGTAATGGCGGCGCAGCTTCATCTCGCGGTACACGCCTTCACGCTGCAGCTTCTTCTTCAGGGCGCGAAGGGCCTGGTCGACATTGTTGTCGCGAACCACGATCTGCATGGGCTGCCGTCACTCCAATCGGTTGCGGGGCGGTTCGGCCCCTTAAAGCTGATTCGGTTCCAAAATGAACAACCCGCCGAGTCGGCCCGGCGGGAGAACGGCCAGCGCGATAGCAGAAGCCAAACCACTATACAACAGCGTGCGACGCAATATCGGCTGGGAAGCTGGCCTGCATCGCGCTAGGGGAACGTCATGGCCGACGATACCCCGCTTGCCGAACTCGCCCCGCGCCTTGTCGCCGCCATGCTGCCGCATGTGCCGTTCGATGGCTGGAGCGACAAGGCGCTGGCCGCCGCCGCCGCCGATCTGGGCATCGATGCCGATATCGCGGCGCTGGCCGTGCCCGATGCAACCACCATGCTCGGCCTGTGGAGCGAGGGCGTCAACGCCGCCATGGCCGCGGCGCTGGCCGGCGCCCACAACATGAAGATCCGCGATCGCATCCGCACCGCGCTGCTGTTCCGCCTCGAGCATGGTGACCGCGAGGTGACCCGCCGTGCGCTGAGCCTGCTGGCCCAGCCGCAGCATGCCGCCCTGTCGGCCCGGCTGCTGTGGAGTGCCGCCGATGCGATGTGGCGCGCCGCCGGGGACACTGCGACCGACTATAATCACTATACCAAGCGGGCGATCCTTTCGGCCATCTATTCGGCCACCCTCTTGTTCTGGACACAGGACGACAGCGAGGATTTCGCCGCCACCCGCGCCTTCATCGATCGCCGCATCGATGGCGTGATGCGCTTTGAAAAGGCCAAGGCCAAGCTCAGCGGCATGGCAGGCAAGCTGCCCGATCCGGCGCGCATCCTTGGCCGGCTGCGCTATCCGGTGGTTTAGCACTGGCGCCCGCCCGCCAGAGTTGATAACGGTTCGCAACTTTTCGCGACCGGACTCCCTGCTTGACCAGCTCCTCCCCTCACCGGCCCATCGATGCCCTTGCCCCTGGCGAGGTGGCGCTGATCGCCTCCATCGATCGCGCCGGCCTGGCACCGGAAACCGCGCAGCGCCTGTGCGAGCTGGGCTTCGATGAGGGCGTGGATGTCGAGATCCTCCACCGCGCGCCCTTTGGCGGCGATCCGATCGCCATCCGTGTCGGCAACATGGTGGTGGCGCTGCGCCGCGACATGGCCCGGCTGATCGAGGTGGCGGCATGAACGCCCCCACTGCAAATCTGGCGCGCACGCCGGTGGTGGCGCTGGTCGGCAATCCCAATGCCGGCAAGACCAGCCTGTTCAACGCGCTGACCGGCAGCCGCCAGAAGGTGGGCAATTATCCCGGCGTCACCGTGGAGCGGAAGGCCGGCCGCCTCGCCCTGCCCGATGGCCGGCTGTGCGACCTCATCGATCTGCCCGGCACCTACAGCCTGAACCCGCGCTCGCCCGACGAGGCGGTGACCCGCGATGCCATCTTCGGCCGCATCGCGGGCGAGAAGCCGCTGGATGCCATCGTCGCGGTGATCGACGCCACCAACCTCAGGAACCATCTGCGCTTCGTGCTGGAACTGAAGGCGCTCGATCTGCCGCTGGTGGTGGCGCTGAACATGGTCGATCTCGCCGCGCGGGACGGCATCGTGATCGACACCGCGCGGCTGGCTGACCTGATCGGCCTGCCGGTGGTGGAGACGGTGGCGGTGCGGAAGCGCGGGCTCGATGCGCTCGGCGCCGCACTCGCCAGCCGCATCGGCGAGGCCCCGCCCGCCCTGCCGGTGGAGCGCACCAGCGATATCCGCGCCCTGCAGAAACAGGCCCGCCAGCTGGCCGGCGCCGTGGAAACCGCCAGCGGATCGGCGCGCCGCTGGTCGCAGCGCATCGATGCGGTGGTGCTGCACCCGGTGATCGGCCCGCTGCTGCTGGCGGCAATCCTGTTCTTCATGTTCCAGGCAGTGTTCAGCTGGGCGGAAGCGCCGATGGGCTGGATCGAAGATGGCATTGCCGCTGTGCAGGCCGAGCTGGCGGCGCGGCTGCCTGAAGGCGTGCTGCTCTCGCTGCTCAACGATGGCGTGCTGGCCGGGGTGGGCGCGGTGGTGGTGTTCCTGCCGCAGATCCTGATCCTGTTCGCATTCATCATCGCGCTCGAACAATCCGGCTACATGACGCGCGCCGCCTTCCTGATGGACCGATTGATGGCGCGCGTCGGCCTCAATGGCCGCGCCTTCATCCCGCTGCTCTCCAGCTTTGCCTGCGCCATTCCCGGCATCATGGCCACCCGCACCATCGATTCGCCGCGGGATCGGCTGACCACCATCCTGATCGCCCCGCTGATGACCTGTTCGGCGCGCCTGCCCGTCTATGCCGTGGTGATCGGCGCCTTCATCCCGGCACGGGACGTCGGGCCTGTCGGTCTTCAGGGCCTCGTGCTGTTCGCGCTCTATCTCGCCGGCATCCTGGGCGCGCTGGTTGCGGCCTTCGCGCTGCGGCGCACGGTGACCAAGGGGGCCGCCCCGCCCTTCCTGATGGAGATGCCCAAATATCAATGGCCGGCCCCGCGCGATCTGGCGCTCGGCCTCTATGGCCGCGCCACCGCCTTCCTGAAGCGCGCCGGCACCATCATCCTCGCTTCCACCATCGTGCTGTGGGCGCTGGCCAGCTGGCCGCAACCGCCTGTCGATGCCGACAGGCCGGGCATTGAATACAGCCTTGCCGGCAAGATCGGCACGGCGCTGGAGCCACTGTTTGCGCCGATCGGCTTCAACAAGGAAATCGCCATCGCGCTGGTGCCCGGCATGGCAGCGCGCGAAGTCGCCGTATCAGCATTGGGCACCGTCTATGCCCTGCAAGGCGTGGACGAGGAACATGCCCAAGGCCTGATCGAGCAACTGCGCGCCGCCTGGCCGCTGCCCACCGCGCTGGCCTTCCTGGCCTGGTTCGTGTTCGCGCCGCAGTGCATCTCGACGCTCGCCATCACCCGGCGCGAAACCGCCAGCTGGCGCTGGCCGATCTTCATGTTTTCCTATCTGTTCGCCGCCGCGTACATCGCGGCCGGCCTCACCTATCACCTGGCGGTGGCGCTGGGGCTTTGAGGAACAGCCGCAAGCCAAGGCCCAGCGCCAGCACACCGAAGCTAATGCCGGCCCCCTGCCAGCCGACATATCGCAGCGATGATTGCAGCACGAACAGGCAGCCGCCGGTGAAGGCCAGCGGCACCAGCGGATAGAGCGGCACCAGGAAGGGCCGCGGCTGGTCCGGCAGCCGGCGGCGCAGCAGGATCAGCGCCGGGCCGGTCAACGACAGGAACAGCCAGAACACCGGCGACAGGAAATCCACCATCTGGGCAAAGCCGGTGGAGGCCGAGCCCCAGGCGATGAGCAGCAGCGAGAGCACGCACTGCACCCAGATCGCCCGGCGCGGCACGCCGGCCGAATCGTCCCACGCTGCCAGCCGGGCCAGCGCCGGTTCATCGCCGGCCACGGCATAGAGTGTGCGGCCGCCGACAATCACCAGCGCATTGACGATGGCCAGCGCCGCCAGCGTGACGAAGATCACCATCGCCACCTGGCCGGGGCCGCCGAAGGCCCTCGCCATCAGTTGCGCCGCCGGGGCCGCACTGGCCGCCAGCCCGGCACCGCCCAGCCCAGAGAGATAGGCCCAGTTGGCGATCAGGTAGAGCGCGGTGACCAACGTCATCCCGCCCACCATCGCCAGCGTCATGTGGCGCGGCGAGCGCACTTCGGCCGACAATGTGGCGGCATCGTTGAAGCCGCCGAATGCCAGCATCACGAACACCATCGCCTGCCCGAACGCGGCGGCCACGAACGGCTGCGGCGCCGGCGTGGGGCTGAGCGCTGGCGTGCCACTGGCGATCAGGCTCAAGGCCGCGCCGCCCAGCGCCAGCAGCGCGATCACGTCGCTGGCCACCAGCACGATCTGGCCGCCGGTCGAGCGTTTGACGCCGGCAAGGTTGAGGCCGGTGAGCGCGACCACGGCCAGCGCCGCCACGCCGCCGCGCGCACTGGCTGAGAGCGGCAGCAGTTCCGCCACATAATCCGCCGCCACGAAGGCCAGCATGGCCGCCGAGGCCGAGAAGATCACCGCGAAACGTGACCAGGCGAACAGGAAGGCCACCAGCGGACCATAGGCCAGCCTGAGAAAGCGATAATCGCCGCCGGGATGCGGGAAGGCGCTGGCCAGTTCGGCGTAGACGAAGGCGCCGGCCAGCGCGAACAGGCCGCCAAGCGCCCAGGCCAGCAGCACCAGCGCATCATTGTTCAGCGTTGCCGCCACCAGGCTGGCCGAACGGAAGATGCCGGCGCCCACCACCATGCCCACCACCACGGAAGCCGCGGCGAAGGGCCCGAGGATGCGGCGCGGGGCGGGCGATTGGGCGGGCTGGGCGGCAGGCTTGGTCATCGGCGCAACGGTGGCGGGGCGCTGCGGCGAGGGCAAGGGGCGGATTGCCCCGGTTGGCCTTGCTTGTCGGCTACACCCTCAGCGCCGGCCGGCGAAGAACGCCTTCAGCAGCACCGCCGCCTGTGCCTCGGCCACGCCGGAAATCACCTCGGGCCGGTGATGGGCCTGGGGATGGCTGAACACCCGCGCGCCGTGCATCACCCCGCCGGACTTGGGATCGGCCGCGCCATAGACCAGCCGCTCGATGCGCGCCGCCGAAATCGCCGCCGCGCACATGGCGCAGGGCTCAAGCGTGACGGTGAGCGTGCAACCGATCAGCCGCTCCGAACCCAGCGCCGCACAGGCCGCACGGATCGCCAGCAGCTCGGCATGGGCAGTCGGATCGCTGAGTTCGCGGGTGCGGTTGCCGGCCTGCGCCAGCACCTGGCCGGCAGCATCGGTCACCACCGCGCCCACCGGCACCTCGCCGCGCGCCGCCGCCGCGCGCGCTTCATCAAGCGCCAGCGCCATTGCTTTGGAGGGGGGAAAGGCCATGCAGAGCCTCTAGCCCAGCCGCCGCGCGCGGCCTAGTCTTGGCACATGAGCGACACCATCCACCCCGTCACCCCGGACGCGCTGGCCATCACCCGCACCACCGCCGATCAATATCACGCGCTCTATCGCCAGAGCCTCGATGATCCCGATGGCTTCTGGCGCAGCCAGGTGGCCCGGCTGGACTGGCACCGGCCGCCCACGGTGATGGGCAACTGGCGCTGGGACCCGGTGGACATCAAGTGGTTCGAGGATGGTGTGCTCAACGCCAGCTGGAACTGCCTCGACCGCTGGGCAGACAAGGACCCCAGGCGCACCGCAATCATCTGGGAGGCCGATGACCCCAAGGCCGCCACCCGCCGCATCAGCTATGCCGAGCTGCGCGAGGAAACCGCGCGCATGGCCAACGCGCTGGTGGCGCTGGGTGTCGAAAAGGGTGATCGCGTCACCATCTACATGCCGATGATCCCGGAGGCAGCGATGGCGATGCTGGCCTGTGCGCGCATCGGGGCCATCCACTCGGTGGTGTTCGGCGGCTTTTCCGCCGAGGCGCTGGCCGGCCGGCTGGAAGACGCGCAGAGCCGCTTCCTGATCACCGCCGACGAAGGCCGGCGCGGCGGCAAGCCGATTCCGCTGAAGAAGATTGCCGACGAGGCGTGTGATAAGGCCGAAGCTGCCGGCGTGAACGTCGAGGCGATGCTGGTGGTCCGTCACACCGGCGGCATCATCAGCATGGTGGAAGACCGCGACCACTGGTGGCACGAACTGCGCGAGGAAGTTCCGGCCACCTGCACGCCCGAACCGGTGAACGCCGAGGACCCGCTGTTCATCCTCTACACGAGCGGTTCGACCGGCAAGCCCAAGGGCGTGCTGCACAGCACGGCAGGCTATCTGCTGTGGGCCAACCTCACCTTCGAGACGGTGTTTGATTATCGCCAAGGCGAGCTCTTCTGGTGCACCGCCGATGTCGGCTGGGTGACCGGGCACAGCTACATCGTCTATGGGCCGCTCAGCGCCGGTGCCACCGTGCTGATGTTCGAGGGCGTGCCGAGCTGGCCGGCCAATGACCGCTTCTGGCAGGTGATCGCCAAGCACAAGGTCAACATCTTCTACACCGCGCCGACCGCGCTCAGGGCCATCATGCGCGATGGCGACGAGCCGGTGAACCGGCATGATCTGTCCTCCCTGCGCCTGCTCGGCACGGTGGGTGAGCCGATCAACCCGGAAGCATGGAACTGGTATCACCGCGTGGTCGGCAAGGGGCGCCTGCCGATCGTCGACACCTGGTGGCAGACGGAAACCGGCGGCGCGCTGATCACGCCGCTGCCGGGCGCAACGCCGCTCAAGGCCGGCAGCGCCTCATGGCCGTTCTTCGGCATCGAACCGGCGCTGGTGGAGGCCGATGGCACCATCATCCCCTGGGCTCCGGGACAGGAGATCAGCGGCAACCTGGTGCTGCTGCGGTCCTGGCCGGGGCAGGCGCGGACGGTGTTCGGCGATCACGAGCGTTTCACGCAAACCTATTTCACCACCTATCGCGGCCGCTATTTCACCGGCGACGGCGCCCGGCGCGATCCGCAAGGCTATTGGTGGATCACCGGGCGCGTGGACGACGTCATCAACGTCTCCGGCCACCGCATGGGGACGGCCGAGGTGGAATCGGCGCTGGTGGCGCATGCCGACGTGGCGGAGGCTGCCGTGGTCGGCTTCCCGCACGACATCAAAGGCCAGGGCATCTATGCCTATGTGACGCTGAATGCGGGCGTGGAGGCCTCGCCGGCGCTGGTGGAAGCCCTCAAGGCCACGGTGCGTGCCGAGATCGGCGGCATCGCGGTGCCCGATCACATCCACCTCACCCCGGCCCTGCCCAAGACCCGCAGCGGCAAGATCATGCGCCGTATCCTGCGGAAGATCGCCGAGAACGAGTTCAGCGCGCTGGGCGACACCAGCACGCTGGCCGATCCGACCGTGGTCGATGCGCTGATCGAGGGGCGGCTGAACCGTTAACGGGCGCAAGCGCGTTGCCAGAGGCCCAGCGTCTGTTCCTTATATGCGGCCTCACCATAGATGGTGAAACCGCAGCGGCGGGCGACGGCGATGCTGGCGGCGTTGGCCGGATGGATCATGGCAACGGTGCGGGCAAAGCGTGGATCGGCGCCGGTTTGCGCCTGCGCATCGGCCCAGGCCAGCGCCCCGGCCACAGCCTCGCTGGCAAGGCCCTGACCCTGGGCTTCGGGATGGAAGCTCCACGCGGCTTCCGGACAGCCAAAGGGCGGAACCCCGGTGCGCTCGCCATGCAGGAAGCCGACATCGCCGATATGCATATCCTCGCCGGCGCGCATCACCGTCCAGATGCCATAGCCCATGAGCTCCCAGTGACCGACATAGCGCAGCAGGCGGTTCCAGCTGTCTTCCCGGTTGAAGGGCTTGCCGCCGAAATGTGTCACCACCACCGGATGCGCCCACATCGCCGCCAGCCGCTCGAAATCATCAAGCCGCGGGCGGCGCAGCACCAGGCGGTCAGTGGTGAGGATCGGCGCATCGGGCATGGGGTGAATCATAGGCGCTCGCCATGCCCTGTTCCAGTAACCGCTTTGTGACAGGCTGTTGCTGTTGCAGTTCGGCGTGATAGCCATGGCGGCGATGGACGATCTCGCCGCCCTTGCCCGCTGGCTGCCGAGCCAGGGCCTCGCGCTGGCGCCGGGCGCCACGCTCGCCCGGCTGGGCGGCGGTATTGCCAATCGCAATGAACGGATCGATCTCACCAGCGGGCGGGCCGTGCTGCGACGCCCGCCGCCAGGCCCGCTCGCGGCCGGTGCCAGCGACATGGCGCGGGAAGCGAAGGTGCTGGCCGCGCTGGCGCCGCACTTCCCGCTGGCGCCGCGCCTGCTCGCCTATTGCGACGATGAAGCCGTGTTGGGCACGAAGTTCCAGATCCTGGAATGGCGCGACGGCATCGCCGTCGGCGGCACCCTGCCGGAAGACGCCGGCACTGGCCTGGTGGAGACCACGTTGCAGGCCATGGCGGCGCTGCACGCGCTCGATCCCGCGACGGTCGGGCTCGGTGATCTTGGCAAGCCGGAAGGCTTCCACGCCCGCCAGCTGAAAGGCTGGACGGCCCGCGCCGAGGCCGTGTGGCCCGATGGCCTGCCCGCCAGCGCTGCCGCGCTGATCGCCGCGCTGGCGGCAGGCGTTCCGCCGGAAACCGGCGCCCCGGTGCTGCTGCACATGGACCTGAAGCCCGACAATCTTCTGATTGATCCTGTCTCCATGCAGGCCCGCGCGATGATCGACTGGGACATGGCCACAAGGGGCCCGCGCGGCTTCGATCTCGCCATCCTGCTCTCCTACTGGATCGAGCCCGGCGATCCGGAGGGCGTGAAGCCGCTGATGGCCCTGCCGTCGCTCACGCCCGGCTGGCCGGAGCGCCGCGACGTGGCGGCGCACTATGCCGCGATCAGCGGCCATGATCCGGGCGATCTCGTCTGGCCCATCGCGCTGGCCCGGCTGCGGCTGGCGGTGGCCTGGATGCAGCTTTACCGAAAATGGCAGCGCGGCGAAATGGACGGCAACCGCTATCAGGGCTTCGAGACGCTGGCGCTGGCCATCCTTGCCCATGCGCTCGACCAGTTCAAACGAGGTGCCTTGTGACCGATTTCACCCTGCCCGAAGACACCAAGGCGCTGGCCCGCCGCGTCCGCCAGTTCGTGATCGACAGGATCATTCCGTTCGAACGCGATCCGCGCCTGACGAGCCACGGCCCCAACGATGAATTGCGTGCCGAACTGGTGGCGCTGGCGAAGGCGGAAGGCCTGCTCACCCCGCAGGCGCCGCGCGAACTGGGCGGGATGGGCTTCGATCATGCCACCCAGGCAGCGGTGTTCGAGGCGGCGGGCTGGTCCACGCTCGGCCCCGTTGCCATGAACTGCGCCGCGCCGGACGAAGGCAACATGTACCTGCTGTCGCGTATCGCCCGGCCAGACCAGGTGAAGCAGTTCCTGCAGCCGATGATCGACGGCCATCGCCGCAGCGTGTTCGCGATGACCGAGCCCGATGGCGCCGGCAGCGATCCCGGCCAGCTGAAGACCCGCGCCGTCTTCAACGGCAACGACTATGAGATTTCCGGCCTGAAATGGCTGATCACCGGCGCCAATGGCGCGAAGACCTGGATCATCATGGCCAATGTGGAGGAGAATGCCCACGGCCCGCACGGCCCGACCCTGTTCCTGTGCGAAGGCGGCACGCCCGGCATCCAGATCGAGCGCGTGATGGATTCGATGGACCGCAACTATGTCGAAGGCCATTGCGTGGTGCGCTTCGACGGCCTGCGGCTGGGCCCGTCGCACATCCTTGGCGAGATCGGCTCGGCCTTCCGCTATGCCCAGATGCGGCTTGCCCCGGCGCGGCTCACCCACTGCATGCGATGGCTGGGCGCGGCGGCGCGCTGCCAGCATATCGCGCTGGAGCACGCGCGGGTGCGCAGCGCCTTCGGCAAGCCGCTGCTGCAGCACCAGGGTGTCAACTTCATGCTGGCCGACAACGAGATCGCCCTGCACCAGGCGCGCCTCGCCATCCGCCATGTCGCCTGGCTGCTCGACAATGGCGTTCGCGCCCGGCACGAGAGCAGCATCGTCAAGGCCAGCGTCTCGGAAGAGCTGTTCAAGGTCGCCGATCGCTGCGTGCAGATCCTGGGCGGCATCGGCGTGACCAGCGAAACGGTGG
>ERZ1066136.1009-NODE-1009-length-16187-cov-11.734007_pt1 | contig 16187 bp, 14 predicted proteins | sample MGYA00382783_ERZ1066136 | MGnify/ENA primary metagenome ERZ1066136 (study PRJEB33369, sample SAMEA5778366) | biofilm metagenome | biome: Industrial cooling water; feature: Water cooling tower basin; material: Biofilm | place: United Arab Emirates | collected... | reverse complement strand
CCCCGACCCGCGCCGGGTGACCCCCGACCCGCGCCGGGTGACCCCCGACCCGCGCCGGCTCGGCTGGCTGCCACTCGTCGCCGGGGTCGCGATGACCCGCGCGGTGCGCGCCCTCGGCGTCGCGGGGGCTGCGCTCAAGTGGCCCAACGATGTACTCGTCGAGACCGGCCCCGCCCCGGGCAAGCTCAGCGGAATCCTCACCGAGCTGACATCGCACGGTGTCGTCATCGGGGCGGGGCTGAATCTCACCGCCCAGGTCGACGAGCTGCCGGTGCCGACGGCGACCTCGCTCGCGCTGCAGGGCGTGCCCGCCGCGGCCGCGACTGCCCCGGCCGCGACTGCCCCGGCCGCGACTGCCCCGGCCGCGACTGCCCCGGCCGGGACCACCTCGGCCGCGGTGGCCGATGAGGCGCTCGCCGCCTATCTCGGGCAGCTGTGGCCGCTCATCGAGCGGTGGCGGGCCGAGCCCGCGCCGGCCCGGCTGCGGGCGCTCGTCGAGCCCGAGCTGAGCACTCTCGGCCGCGCGGTGCGCGTCGACCGCCCGGGGCAGCCGGTGCTGATCGGCAGCGCATCCGGTCTCGATGACGACGGTCGGCTGCTGGTGCGCCCGGCCGACACGAGCCTGGCGATGCTCGCCGTGGCAGCCGGAGACGTGACGCATCTGCGGTATGAATAGGGCATGACGGGGGAGGGTCGAGCGCCGGAGCGGGTGATCGTACGGCTGCGTCCGCACGCGCGGGCGCTCGTGCTGCCCTCGCTGGCGCTCATCGCCCTCACCGGGGCGGCCACCTACCTGGCCGTGACTCTCGACGAGCTGTGGATGCGCCTCGCCGCCCTGCTCGCCGGGCTCGTGCTCGCCGCGCTGCTGTGGCTGCTGCCCCTGCTGCGGTGGCTCAGCACGCAGTACGTCGTCACTACCCGGCGCGTGGTGCTCAGCCGCGGGCTGTTCGTGCGCACCCGCAGCGAGGTGCTGCTGAGCCGCAGCCACGACGTCACCCTGCGCCGCTCGGGCCTGCAGGGCGCCTTCCGGTCGGGCGATGTGCTGCTGAACACGGGCCTCGACCGACCGATCGTGCTGCGGGATGTTCCGCGCGCCGACCTCGTGCAGGCCGCGCTCGGCGACGTCATGGAGGCCAGTACGACGTCGATCGCCGTGGTGCGGCGACCGGTCGATGACACCGGCGACCTGCCGCGGCGCGACCGTTCGGGCCGCTAGACGACGTCGGCGTCGGCGCGCGGCGCGCGCGCCGGATGGAACACCCACCACCGGTACAGCGAGAACCGGAAGATGCTGCCCAGCGCGAGCCCGACGACGTTGGTGGCGATGTTGTCGGCGAGCACGCTCGTGAACCCCAGCACGTAGTGCGAGATCACGAGGCATCCGACCGCGATGAGCATGCCGCCGATGCTCACGATGGCGAACTCCACCGCTTCGCGCGCGGCGGGCCGCCGCCGCTCGAGCCGGAACGTCCAGTAGCGGCTGCCCAGCCAGTTGACGGCGATCGCGACCGAGGTGGAGATGACTTTCGCGATGACCGGCCCTTCGGCGATCGCTTCGGGGGCGAGCACGGTCAGCCGCAGCGCGTTGAACAGCGCGACGTCGACGACGAGTCCGATGAATCCGACGGTGCCGAAGCGGGCGAGCTGGGGCAGGAGGGTGCGCATCGGTCCTCGGGGGGTGCGGTGGTCGGCCAGAATAGGCGGGAGTCGTCCGCAGTCTAGTGAGGAGCATCCATGGCCGTCGTCGGCGTCATCGGTGGGGGCCAGCTGGCGCGGATGATGATTCCGCCCGCGACCGCGCTCGGCCTGGAGATCCGTGTGCTCGCGGAGGCGCCCGACGCGTCGGCACGGCTCGCGGCGACGACCGTCGGCGACTACCGCGACACCGCCGCGGTGCTCGCCTTCGCCGACGGCTGCGACGTGATCACGTTCGACCACGAGCACGTGCCGCAGGAGGTGCTGCGCGCCCTGGTGGCCGCGGGTGCCGCCGTGCACCCGGGCCCGGATGCTCTGCTCTACGCCCAGGACAAGCTGCAGATGCGCGCCCGCCTGTCGCAGCTCGGCGTGCCGCAGCCCGACTGGGCGCGGGTCGCGTCGGCCGACGAGCTGAGCGGATTCCTCGTCGACCACGGTGGGCGCGCGGTGGTGAAGACGCCGCGCGGCGGCTACGACGGCAAGGGCGTGCGCGTGGTCGACGATGCGGCGCAGGTGGCCGATTGGCTGTCGGAGGGGCCGTTGCTGGCGGAGGAGCTGGTGCGCTTCGATCGGGAGCTCGCGCAGCTGATCGCGCGCCGGCCGAGCGGGGATGCTCGGCTGTGGCCGCTCGTGGAGACGGTGCAGCGCGGTGGCGTGTGTGCCGAGGTGATCGCGCCGGCTCCGCAGACCTCCGACGCGCAGGAGCGCGCGGCGGCGGAGATCGCGACGACGATCGCCCACGGGCTGGGTGTGACGGGGGTGCTCGCGGTGGAGCTGTTCGCGGCCACCGACGGGCGGGTGCTGGTGAACGAGCTGGCGATGCGCCCGCACAACAGCGGTCACGTCACGATCGAGGGGTCGACGACCAGCCAGTTCGAGCAGCACCTGCGCGCGGTGCTCGACTGGCCGTTGGGCGACACCGAGCCGCGCGCTCGGTGGGGGGTGATGATCAACGTGTTCGGGGCGCTGCCCGATGACCGTATTGCGGCTGCGCTCGCTCACCAGCCGACCGCGAAGGTGCACGCGTACGGCAAGGGGGCGCGTGCCGGTCGCAAGGCGGGCCATGTGACGGTGATCGGCGACGAGCTCGACGATGTCGTGTATCGGGCGCGCGCCGCGGCGAGCCACTTCGACGTCGACTAGCACTGGCGGCGCCCCGCGAGCTCTCGGTAGTGCAGTTCTGCCGCGGTGCCGCGGTGCCGCCGCAACCCCGTACCGACGCAACCCCGAACCGCCGCAACCCCGTCCCGCTGCAACCCCGAACCGCCGCGACCCCGTCCCGCCGCAGCCCCGTACCGCCGCAACCCCGTACCGCCGCAGCCCCGAACCGCGGCGCCGCGATTGCCGGCGGTCTTCGGCGGGGCTCGCTGGCGCCGCGGCTGTGCTCACGTCGCGGGCAGGGCTCGCTGGCGCCGCGGCTGTGCTCACGCCGCGGGCAGGGCTCGCTCTATCGGCTCGCTCACGCCGGGCATGGCGAGGGGGTGCCGCTCTGGGTCGAGCGTGGCGGGTGGCCGGGCGCGATAGTCGTCACGCCCGTCGGGTCGTCGATGTCGTTCGATCTGCCACCCGTTGTTGTGCACGAGCAAATGGTGGTGTCGGCAGAGAAGGATGCCGTCGGCCACATCGGTGCGTCCGTCGGCGGCCTGCCACGGTTCGATGTGGTGTGCCTCACACCAGGACGGGGGACGTTCGCAGCCGGCCCACCGGCAGCCGCCGTCGCGCACCGAGAGCGCCACGCGCTGCCGTGAGGTGAAGAGGCGCTGCGAACGGCCCACGTCGAGCGGCTGACCGGTCGAGGCGATGAGCACGGGCGTGTGCGTGCCCGTGCAGAGCAGTCGTTGCACGGTTGGCAGCGACACCGGCTCGGGCTGCCCCTCGAGGTGCGCGAGCCCGGTGCCCTCGGTGAGGTCGCGCGCGGTCACGACGACTCTGACCGACGGCGCTCCGCTTCCGAGGAGCGACCCCGAGTCGGCGTCTGCACCCGCACGCAGGAGGTCGACGAACACGTCGGACGCGTACTGCTCGGGCGTGCGGTCGTCGGCGCGCATCCGCTCGATCAGTTCGGCGTCGCGGGGCGAGAGGAAGGTGGGGCCGCCCCGTCGGGGCGAGGTTGCGCGGTCGTACAGGTCGGTGATGACGGCCGCTGACTCGGGGTCGAGCACCCATGTCGCCCGCGTCATGCCGTCGCTCGTGCGAAACACCCGCAGCGACCGAGCCTCGCGACGGGCTCGCTCGCGCCCAGCGACGCCCGCGGCGTCGAGCTCGTCGCGCAGCTGCCGAGCTCGACGGAAGAGGCGGTCGACGTCGAGCGAGCCCACCTCGGTGAGGAGGCGACGCACAGCCTCGGCGAGCGCGTCGGCGCTCACCGTGGCGCTCTCGTCGCCCAATCCGCTGCGGATCGCCGCTAGCCCTGCCGTCGACAGAACCCCGAGGGTGACCGGCTCGATGAGCGCGTGGGCCCACCGCGGCAGGGTCGGCGCGATCTCACCGCCCGACCCCGGTTTCGCGGTCGCGCCGTTCGCCTGTGCAGCCTCGAGCAGCATCGACCCCGCTCGTACCGCGATCTGCGCGTCATGCCGCGACGAACCCGTGGCCACCCGCACCAGCTCGGCCGCTGTGCGGTGCCCGTGGCGTTGCGCGAGGCCGTCATGCGCCAACGGCGGGCGCGATCGGCGGGCGACCTCCCCTGCGAGGAGCGCCGAGCGGGCATCCACAAGGCGTCGAACGTCGGCAGCGCGTTCGAGGGCGGCGAGCAACTCGTCGTCGGGCATCGACGCGAGCTCGCGGGGGCCGCCGCCGTCGCCGCTCTCGGCGAGCGCACGATGGGCCGTGGCGAGCGCGATGAGCAGTGAGGCTGACATGACCCCATTCTCTCAATATTCGAAACTATGTTCTATAGGAGCGAGGAATCTCCGGATAACTTCTCACACGTTCGCCGTGTGGAGGAGAGGTCGACGGTGACGGTGCGCGCGTGCTCCCGTGCTCCCGTGCGCATGCGCACGGGAGCCGGTGCGATAAGTGGCGGTATTGCGCAGAAAGGTACGGCGCAGGACGCCAGGACGCAGGAAGGTACGGCGCAGGACGCCAGGACGCAAAAAGGTACGGCGCAGGAAGCCAGGACGCAGGAAGGTACGGCGCAGGGAGCGACGGCACAGGAAGCGACGGCGCAGGAAGCCACGTCACAAGAAGCCACGGCACAGGAAGCCACGTCACAGGAACCCACGTCGCAGGAAGCCACGTCACGGGAACCCACGACTTCGGCGCAGAAGGCCACGGTGCACGGGTGTGCTGTGCGGGCGCGCCCCTCCCGCCCGCGCGCACCCCTGCCCTCTACCCTTAACCCCATGACCTCCCCCCGCGTCGCCGTCGTGATGGGCTCCGACTCTGACTGGCCGGTCATGCAGGCCGCGGCGGAGGCGCTCGCCGAGTTCGGCATCGCCTGCGAGGTCGAGGTGCTGAGCGCCCATCGCACCCCTGACGCGATGATCGCGTTCGGTCGTGCGGCCGCGGGCAGGGGCATCCGCGCGATCATCGCGGGTGCGGGGGGCGCCGCCCACCTGCCGGGCATGATCGCGAGCGTCACCACCCTGCCTGTCATCGGCGTTCCGGTGCCGCTGAAGCATCTCGACGGAATGGACAGCCTGCTCAGCATCGTGCAGATGCCCGCCGGCATTCCGGTGGCGACGGTGTCGATCGGCGGGGCGCGCAATGCGGGCATCCTCGCGGCGCGCATCATCGGGTCGACGGATGCGCCCGTCGCCGAGCGGCTCGCGGCCTTCGCGGCCGACCTCGAGCAGCAGGTGGCTCAGAAGAACGCGGCCCTGAAGGCGTCGCTGCCCGCCTCGTGAGCTCCGCACCCGACCCGGCCGTCGCCGCCCTCCCCGTCAGCTCGACCCGGGGTGCCCCATGACCCACACCGCCCCGCTGCGCCACCCCGACGTGCGCGATGCCGCGGCGATGCGCCGGCGCGCGTGGTGGCTGCTGGGGCTGAACCTGCTGATTCCCGGCAGCGCGCAGCTGCTGGCGGGCGACCGGCGGTGGGGCCGCTTCGCGGTCGGCGCCACGTTCGTGCTCTGGGGCGCGGCGCTCGCCGCCACCCTGCTGTTCGTGCTGTGGCGTCCGGCGGCGCTGACTCTGGCGACGAACGTCGTGGTGCCGTGGATCGCCCAGGCCGCAGCCCTCTTCTACGCGGTGCTGTGGCTGCTGACCACGCTCGACGCGCTGCGGCTGGTACGGCTGGTGCGCACGCCGTCGGGGGCGCGCCTGCCGATCGCGCTGTTCGCGGTGCTGAGCCTGGTGCTGAGCACGGGCACGGCGGGCTACGCGGCGATGCTGGCCGGTGTGGGCCGCGACGCCCTGGGCTCGGTGTTCGGCGCGGGCGGCATCGTGGCGCCCATCGACGGCCGCTACACCTTTCTACTGCTGGGCGGGGATGCGGGGGCCGACCGCATCGGCCTGCGCCCCGACAGCATCACGCTGGTGAGCGTCGATGCGGGGTCGGGCGCGGTGACGATGGTGGGCATCCCCCGCAACCTGTACAACGTGCCGTTCGAGGAGAGCTCGCCGCTGCACGAGGTGTGGCCGAACGGGTTCGACTGCGGCGACGACTGCCTGCTCGCCTACCTGTACCCGTGGGTGGAGGAGCGCCCCGAGCTGTATCCCGATGCCGAGCGGCAGGGCAGCACGCCCGCGCTGGAGGCGATGCGCGACGCCGTGGAGGGCATCACCGGTGTTCCGGTGCAGTGGACGGTGCTGATCGACATGGCGGGTTTCGAGAGCCTCATCGACGCGCTCGGCGGGGTGGTGGTGACGGTCGACGAGCCGGTGACGCTCGGCGTCAACGACGGCCCGGTGGTGGGGCGCATCGAGGCCGGCGAGCAGCGCATGAACGGCTACACGGCGCTCTGGTACGCCCGTAGCCGGTACGAGCTGACTGATTTCGATCGCATGGAGCATCAGCGCGACATCCAGGAGGCGATGCTGCGGCAGCTCGACCCGGCCACGGTGCTCACGCGCTTCCAGGCGATCGCCGAGGCCTCGAGCGAGCTCGTGCGCACCGACGTGCCGCAGGCGATGCTCGGGGTGCTGAGCGATCTCGCCGTGCAGTCGCGCGACCACGAGATTCGCCGGGTCGAGCTCGTGCCGCCGCTGATCGACAACGTCGCGCCCGACTGGCCGCTCATCCGCTCGCTGGTGGCTGAGGCGGTCGCGCCGCGTCCGACGCCGACACCCAGCCCCTGAGGGCCGTCGCGGCGGATGCCCGCTACAGGTCGGCGTGCAGCTGCCAGGTCTTCTCGGCCGAGTCGCGCCAGCTGTAGGCCTGCGCGCGGTCGCGACCGCGCACGACGAGCTGTGCCGCGAGGGTCGCGTCGTCGAGCACCGAGCGCACGGCTTCGGCGAGCCGCTCGGGGTAGCCGGCGGCGTCGTCGCGGGCGACGACGACCCCGGCGTCGCTGCACACCTCGAGCAGCGCGGGCGCGTCGGAGTGCACGACCGGAGCGCCGAGGCTCATCGCTTCGAGCGCGATGAGGCCGGTGCCGGCGGAGAGGGCGGGGGCGAGCACTACGGCGGCACGGCTGTAGGCGAGCGCGAGCTCGGTCTCGCCGAGCGGGCCGAGCGCCTGGATGCGTCCGTCGGCGATGGCGGCGGCGATGGCGGCGCCGTTCGCGGCGACCGTCGCGGCACCGGTGTCGCCCGCATCGGAGCCGGCAGCGTCGAGCCCTGCGGCCCAGGCGTCGAGCTGCTCGCCGGTTGCTCCGGCGACCAGCAGGGGCACGTCGTGGTGCGCCGTGCGGTCGGGCAGGGCGGCGGCGCGCACGGCGGCGGGCACTCCGCTTCGGCCGTCGAGGGCGCCGACGGCAAGCACATAGCGGTCGGGCAGGCCCAGTTCGGCGGCGCGCGAGTCGGCGCTCGGGCCGGGGTCGAGGGCGGGGCTGACCGCGCCGGCGATAACCCGCACGCGCTCTCCGAGGTCGAGATGCTCGGCGAGGTCGTCGGCGACGGCGTGGGTGGGCACGACGATGGCGTCGGCGTACCGCTGCGCGCGGAGGGCCATGGCGCGCGTCCACGCGACGGCGCGGGCGGGCATGGTCTCGGGGTGGGTGAACGCCGTGGCCTCGTGGATGGTCACGACCACCTGCTCGCCCGGGTTGTTGATGCGGTCGTGGCGCGAGAGCGGCGCGAACAGGCTGGGCGCGTGCAGCATGCCCGTGCCGGGCAGTCGGGTGAAGCCGTGCTGCCAGGCGGCGGCGAGCTGGCGACGGTCGAGGGCGCTCTTGTGCAGGGCGGTGAGGCCGGGCAGCAGCCGTTCGATTCGCTCGTACTCGTCGGGCGGTGAGGAGGGCACGAAGCCCGCTACGTCGCAGCCGCGCGGTGCCGTCTCGATGAGCGCTCGGGTCAGCTCGAGGGCGTAGCGGCCGACCCCGCGTGGCACGGGCCCTCCGACCTGGTCGAGCACGACGCGCAGGGTGGTGGTGCTCATGTGAAGATCCCCCTGCTCATGGCGTCGTCGAGTGCCTCCCGCCACGGTCGTATCGGCGCGAGCCCGAGGCGCCTCCAGCCGTCGTGCGCGAGCACCGAATTGGCGGGCCGGCGGGCGGGTCGCACGAAGCGGGCGCTGTCGGTCGGGATCACGGTAGCAGGGTCTCCGCCGAGGTTCTCGACGATCGCTCGGGCGAAACCGTGCCAGGTGGTGGCGCCGCTGCTCGTGCCGTGCAGCACGCCACGGCGAACGCCGGCGGCCAGCATCCGCTCGGTCTGCGTCGCGAGGTCGAGCGTCCACGTGGGCTGCCCGCGCTGGTCGTCGACGACGGTGAGGGTGCCGCGCTCGCGGTAGAGGCGCATCATGGTGCGCACGAAGTTGGGGCCGTGCTCGCCGTACAGCCAGGCGGTGCGCAGCACGATGGTGCCCTCGGGGTGCGCGGCCCGCGCGCGGCGCTCACCCTCGGCCTTCGAGCGGCCGTAGGCGCTGACCGGCGCGAGCGGGGCATCTTCGGCGTAGGGGCCGTCGCCGTCGCCGGCGAAGACGTAGTCGGTCGAGTACTGCACGAGCACGGCCGACGCGGCGGCGGATGCTCGCGCCAGGTTCTGCGCCCCCTCCGCGTTGACGGCGAAGGCCTGGGCCTCGTCGCTCTCGGCGTCGTCGACGCGGGTGTAGGCCGCCGCGTTGAGCACGACATCGTGGCCCGCCACCGCCGCTTCGCACGCCGCCGCGTCGAGGATGTCGAGCGCTGCCCGGTCGAGCGCCGTCACCTGCCAGCCGGCCGCCGTGAGCACCGCGACGAGGTCGGTGCCGAGCATGCCGCCGGCGCCGGTGACGAGGGCGCGGCGCGATGCGGCGGGGGGGAGGGAGGAGGGCATCATCGTGCTCCGGTCGTGTCGTGGTGCAGCACGCCGAGCCCGACACCGAGCCGAAGCTCGACGGAGGTGGCGCGGTCGGCGCGACACAGCGCGATGGCGCGATCGAGGGTCAGCCACTGCGCGTCGTCAGCAACGGTCGCGTTTTCGACGAGCGACAGCGTGACGCCGTGCTCGAAGAAGCGGCCCCCTTCAGCGGATGCCCGCAGCAGGCTCACCGGCCGACCCCCGGTGCTCGGCGCCGGCGACCACAGCCGCCGCCCCTCGAGCCCGTCGGCGGTGGCGAGCGCGACCGCCACTTCGGGCCGCCCGTCGCGGTCACGCATCGGAAGCCGCACCACGAGGTCGTCGCGCAGGATCATGAGCGGCTGGGTCCACTGGCCGACCTCGCGGGTGCCCGTGACCGTGCGGAACCAGCCGACCGACCTCTCGTCGCGACGGTCGTGAATGCCGTGGTCATCGACGTGCCAGCGCTCGAGCTCGGCGAGCGGACGCGGGGTGAGCGGAGCCGTCGCGTGGTCGTCCATCGGCGATTCCTCCCCCTGTTCGACGGGGTGCGCGAGCGTCAGGAGGGCGACCGCCGCACAGCGGAGGTCGAGTGTCGTCAGGCGGTCGGCCCGCAGCAGCGCACGCAGCGCCGCCTCGTCCACCCAGACCAGCGGCGCGGGCGCGGGTTCTTCGGCGGGCAGCGCGACGACCGTGTACCGCTTCACCTTGCCGCGGTAGTACTGCCCCCAGTCGTACTGCTGGGTGTCGCAGAGCACCTCGGTGTCGTCGCGGTGGCCGAGCACCGCATCCAGGTAGGGCGTCGGCGCTCCCCCGTGCCGCTGCTCGTAGTTGCTGGGGGTCGACTGCACGGTCGTGCTGAACTGGGCACCGCCGTGGAGCCCGGGCTCGGCCCGGGCGTTGAGCAGCACCCGCCATCCGTGCGGGCCGGGAGCGACCACGAGCCCGACGAGCGCGCTCTCGGCCTGCTCGATGAGCAGCCGCTCGTCGCCGTCGGCATCGACCGCTCCGATGATGCGGAAGTAGTCAGCGCCCACCGGACGCAGCACGCCGTCGACGAGGACCCACTCGGCCGACGGAGCGCTCGTTCGCGTGACGCTCTGCTGCTGCGCGACGTCGCGCAGCACGGCGGTCAGCGCGGCGGTCACTGCCCCTGTGCGCGGTAGCGGGCCTCGGTCGCGTCTTTCTGCGGAGCCCACCACGCCTCGTTCGCGCGGTACCAGTCGATCGTGGCGGCGAGGCCGGCCGCGAAGTCGCCGTACTGCGGCGCCCAGCCGAGCTCGGTGCGCAGTTTCGTCGAGTCGATCGCGTAGCGCAGGTCGTGCCCGGGTCGGTCGGTGACGTGGTCGTAGGCATCGGCCGGCTCTCCGAGGGTCGTCAGGATCAGCTCGACGACGTCTTTGTTGCTCTTCTCGCCGTCCGCACCGATCAGGTACGTTTCGCCGACACGGCCTCGCTCGAGAATGGTGAGCACGGCGGCCGAGTGGTCGTCGGCGTGAATCCAGTCGCGCACGTTCTCGCCGCTGCCGTACAGCTTGGGGCGCTCGCCGCGCAGCACGTTGGTGATCTGACGCGGGATGAACTTCTCGACGTGCTGGTAGGGCCCGTAGTTGTTCGAGCAGTTCGAGATGGTCGCGCGCACCCCGAACGAGCGCACCCAGGCGCGCACGAGCAGATCGCTGCCGGCCTTCGTCGACGAGTACGGGCTCGAGGGGTTGTATGGCGTGGTCTCGGTGAACCGCGCCGGGTCGTCGAGCTCGAGATCGCCGTAGACCTCGTCGGTCGAGATGTGGTGAAACCGGGTGCCGTGCCGTCGCGCTGCTTCGAGCAGTGTGTACGTGCCGATCAGGTTGGTGTCGACGAACGGGCGCGGGTCGGCGAGCGAGTTGTCGTTGTGGCTCTCGGCGGCGTAGTGCACGACGGCGTCGGCGGCGGCGGTCAGCTCGTCGACCAGGGCCGCATCGACGATGTCGCCCTGCACGAACGTCAGGCGGGCATCCGGCAGGCCTTCGAGCGACGCGCGGTTGCCGGCGTAGGTGAGCTTGTCGAGAACCGTCACGTGGTGGTCGGTGTGCGCGATGACGTGGTGCACGAAGTTCGAGCCGATGAAGCCGGCGCCGCCGGTGACCAGGAGTCTCACGGAGGTCAGCCTATCGAGCGCCCGTGCCGCTGCTGGGTTCGGACGGCGTGCGACCAGTACCCTGACCCTGACCCTGACCCGGCTCCGTCGGTCGGGGTCGAGGTCGCGGAAGGGGAGTGCGGTGGCCCAGAGTGAGCGCAGATCGGTGCTCGAGGGTGCCCGACGCCGCGTACGAGCCCTGCTCGCGATGCCCGGCGCCGTGCAGCTGACCGCCGCTCGACTCTCTCGCCTCGAGCGCGACCTTGCCGCTCTGGCGGCCCAAGTGCGGCAGTTGGGCGAACGCCTAGAGGCTCTCGCCGAGCTCGAGAGCGAGCGGGCCGCTCTCGAGAGCGACCGGGCCGCGCTCGAGCGCGAGCGGGCCGCCGCGGCAGCCGAATCGGACATCGTCGCCCGTGACACCGCGCGAGCGATCGTGCAGCTCGGCATCGCCCTGGACGAGTCGATCGCAGACCTCGCGCGGGCCGTCGACGCCGAGCGCTCGGCGCCGCCGTCTCCGTGAGCGTCGAGCGCGCTCCCGAATCCGCCCCGGGCGGGATCGCCGGCGCCGTCGAGGTGCTGCGGGATGCGGTGCGCGCGCCGGCCGCGGGCACAGGGGTCGACGACCGCCCATCGCTGCTGCTCGGAGTGGTGGCCGTCGAGGGTAGGTCGGGTGCTGTTGTCCTGCTCGCGGCCTTCCTCCGCACGCGGTCGCCGGCGGAGCGCTGGACGCTGATCGTCGCCGACGATGGGTCGACGCCGGACACCGCCCGCTTCTTGCGCGGGCTGACGGGCAACCGGGATCTCGCGGTGCATCACGTGGTCGAGCGCGGCGCGGGGGCGGACGCGCTGCGCGATCACCTCCGCCGACTCGCCCGCACCCTCGGGATCGAGCGCGGCGTGATCATGACGGCCCACTCCGCAACGGCCATGGAGGAAGGCGACGATCGACTGTTGTCTCTGCTGCGGTCGGTCGGCGCCCTCGACGAGTATCCCGAGCCTCGTGACGACCCCATCCGCACCCATGATCCGGAGCTCTGGTCGAGAGACCCCTGGAGCCGCCCGCGCGTGCCCGACCTCGCGCCGTCGAGTCTCGAGCGCACCCCGCCCGAGGCGCTCGTCCTCAGCCTCGAGCGCACGCCAGCCCGATGGGTGGCGACCGCGGGCGTGCTCGCTGGTCTCGGGGTGCGGTTCCAGCGCGTTCCGGCGGTCGACGGCTTCGTCGATCCGGTGCTCACCCAGTGGCGGGAGTACGACGCGCTGGGTCCCCAATCGTCACGGGAGCAGCGGCTCGGTCGGCGGCTGCTCGGCTCGCCCGGCGCTCTCGGGTACCTCTACAGCGCGCGCGACGCCATCCGAGAGGCCCGCGCGCGCGGCCTCGAGTCGTTCCTCCTCGTCGACGACGACGTGTACCCCCATCGCCGGGCCGGTGAGCTGCTCGCGGACGTGCTGGACGAGCTGCCAGCGCGCTGGAAGCTGCTGCATCTTGGCGGCCGACAACTGCGGTGGGCGGGGGAGCGGCGGCTCTCACCGCACCTCTATCGAGCCGACGCCCCTCCGCTCGGCAGTTACGCGCTCGCGATCCATCGGTCGGTCTACGACGAACTCGAGCATGCCCTGTCGTCGTTCGACAGCCCGTTCGATGACGAACCGGTGAAGCGGGTGTGGCGCGCGCACCCCGAGGAGGTGTTCGTCGCCTGGCCCCCGATCGTGCTGCCCGAGCTCGCCGAGTCGCTGATCCGCGAGCCGCGCGACCTCGCCGACCTCGCTCGCGGTGCCCGCTGGCCTATCGACGACTACATGCCGCACCGGTCGGTGGTGTGCGACGGGCCAGCGGTCTCGGTGATCGTCACCTCCGCCGGTGCCTGCCACGACGACGTACGGCGCAGCCTCGAGGGGTGGCGGCATCAGACCGAGGCAGGCTTCGACCTGACCGTGCTCGTCTCGCCGCACGGCCCTCCCTCCTCCGAGCAGCGGGCGCGACTCGCGGCGGCCGACGGTCGGCTGACGTTCGCCCTGCCCACGACCGCGAGCGAGACGCCGAGCGAACGCCTCGGCCGTGCTGTCGCCGTGGCCCGCGGGCGCTGGATCGCGCTGGGCGACCTGCGCACCTGGGTTTCACCCACCTTCCTCGAACGAGCGATCGCCGACCTGGAGCGTCGCGGGCTCGACCTCGGCGTGCCGCACCACGTCGTGGTGGGCGATCGGCTGCCGGCGCGGGTGAACGCCGAGCGGGCATCCCGCAGCGGCCGGTCGGAGCCCGCTCGGCTGGTGCTGCTGCGACGGGATGCGGCTCTCACTCTCGGGTCGTTCACGGCCGCCGACCTCGAGAGCGGTAGGGCCCTGCTGCAGCGTGCGATGGCGCAGGGCCTGCGCTGCGGCACCCTGCAGGTGTCCCGGCTGGTGGCTGCTCGCGGGCGCGACGCCCTCGACGCCCTCGACGACCGCGACTAGCGCGCGGGCAGTGCGGCGAGCGCCGCGTCGAGGCGTTCGCCGATAATCGGCGCGAGCGTGGTGGCGAAGGTGTTCGTCAAGTGATGGCTGTCGCGGTACACGACCACGCCGCCGATCACGGCATCGCATCGATCACCCTCGCAGAAGACGTCCTCTGTCGTGACGACGACCGCGTTTTCCGGGATGCGCTGGGCGGCCGCGATCATGTTGTCGGTGCCCGGGTAGGCGACCTCGAGCGGAACGCTGCAGGCCAGCGGGTCGTCGGCGTTCGCCACGAGGCACTCCACGACCTCCGGGGTGTTGCGGGCGTTGTCGGCCATGACGACGATCGTGCTCCCGCCGTCGATGTACTTCTGCCACGCCCCGAGGAAGCCGTCGATCGCGATCTCAGGGCTGTCGTAGCTGTCGGATGCCGCCGAGTAGCTGACCACCACGAGGTCGTACGGTTCGATGATGTGCTCGCCGGTCGCCATCTGGCGGTTCCACTCGGCGCACGAGGTCTCGGCCTCGGCCACGGAGTTGCGCTTGAACGCGGCCGATTCCGGACATGCCGACTTGAAGTGGGTCGTGAGGCTCCAGTTCCGCTCCTCAGCGAGCCGCTGAAACGCCGGGAACCAGTTCACGGCGTGCGAGTCGCCGACCATGGCCACTCGGAACGGCGCGTCGGCGACACCGTACTGGCACGTGCTCAGGTCGGGCTCGCTCGTGGTGCTGATGCAATCGTCGAGGTAGGCGTCGTTGCGATCATCCCGTGCGAACTCCGGCGCGGGAACGAGCGCTTCGGGGCTCACCGTTGCGCAGCTTTCGGGGTCGACGCCGGCACCGGCGCCAAAGCAGCGCTCCTGCTGCGCGGCCAGCTCGGCTGCGCGGGTGATGGCGGCCTGCGCCGCCGAGACCTCGGTGCGCCACTCGACGATCGCAGGACCCGCGACCAGGGCCATCGCCACGGTCGAGGCGACGAGCACGCGCGATACGTCCCGACGGGAGGTCAGCGGAGCTCGGCGCAGCGGCTCTTCGATGAAGTGCGTTGTCAGCCACGACAGCACGAGAGTCACGGCGATAACGCCGATGACGCTCCACCCGGTGAGGATGCCCGGATCGATGAACGCGAGCAGCACGATCAGCGGCCAGTGCCAGAGGTACGCCGAGTACGAGACCTCGCCGAGCTAGATGAGCCCGGTACCCCGGCCTGCGGTGGCCAACGACCAGGGTGCATCGTCTCCGTCGGCGATGATCACGAGCATGGTGCCGAAGACCGGGAGCAGGGCGGCTACCCCGGGGAACGGCGTGGTCGCGTCGTAGGCGACGATCGCGACGACGATCATCAGGATGCCCGCTACCCCGAGCGCCGCCGCCCAGCGCCGCGGAACTCGTCGATCGGCCAGGGCGAGCGCCACGAGTGCACCTGCTGCGAACTCCCAGGCGCGCACATGGGTTCCGAAGTAGGCGATCGGTGATCCCTGTGCGACGAGCATCGCCGACCAGACGAAGGACACGCCGCCGACGGCGGCCACGATGAGGATCAGTGGGCGGCGCACCCCTCCGAACCGTCGGGCCAGGAATCCTCCGGCAATCAGCACCAGCAAGGGCCACACGAGGTAGAACTGCTCCTCGACCGAGAGTGACCAGTAGTGCTGAACAGGTGAGGCGAGGTTCCCCGCGGCGAGATAATCGGCGCCGTCAAGCGCAAGAGCCCAGTTCTCGACGTACAGCACGCTCGCCGCGATCTCCTTGGCGAATTGACCGTGCACGCTCGGGGGCGCGAGGAGCAGGGTTCCCGCCAGGCTGACCGCGGCCACGATCAGGGCGGTCGGCAGCAGGCGACGGGCCCGGCGTGCCCAGAACCGCCCGAGCCGGACGGTGCCTGTGGCTTCGACCTCACGAAGCAGGAGGCCGGTGATGAGAAAGCCGGAGATGACGAAGAAAACATCGACACCGACGTAGCCGCCGCTGACGGTCTCGGGCCAGAAGTGGTACGCCAGGACGGCCAGCACCGCGATGCCTCGGAGCGCCTGAATGTCTCCGCGCCGAGCGAGGGACGCCCCTGACGACGGCTGCGCGTCGCCTGATCCTCGCGATGTCACAACAGGGGCAGTCGACTCCGTCGTCAATCCCGTAGCCATGCTCTCCTCGAACGCCAGTGCCCGGCACGGGGATCCGCCACCCCCACTCCCGACCACGAGCGTACTTCACGGTCGTGCCGCCTTCTTCCCCGCGATGCGGCGGCACTGCGAAGTGGCAACGGCAGACGATAGCCTCGGGAGGGCCGCCGGCAGGCTCGACCACACGGCTGTCGGACTCCTGCGGCGCAGATCAGGAAAGAGGGGGCAGATGACCGGCGTGGCCCGCCCCTCATTGGCGGAGGCACCGCAGCCGATCATGCACGTGGTTGGCACGCGACCCAACTTCGTGAAGGCAGCACCCGTCGTTCGGGCGCTCGCCGATCGCGTGGTTGAGCCGATGATCGTGCACACGGGTCAGCACTACGACGCTCTGCTCTCTGACGCGCTGTTCACCGAGCTCGACCTGCCCGAGCCGGTCGACAATCTCGGTGTCGGGT
>ERZ1066136.1007-NODE-1007-length-16206-cov-7.250944_pt1 | contig 16206 bp, 15 predicted proteins | sample MGYA00382783_ERZ1066136 | MGnify/ENA primary metagenome ERZ1066136 (study PRJEB33369, sample SAMEA5778366) | biofilm metagenome | biome: Industrial cooling water; feature: Water cooling tower basin; material: Biofilm | place: United Arab Emirates | collected... | reverse complement strand
GCGCGCGCCGCGGCACTCGCCGCGCTTGGTCACGAAGTTGTAGATGCCGCCCACGCCGTTCTCGTCGCCGGGGTACCAGTTCTGCACCGTCGAGTACTTGATCTCGGCGTCGTCCAGCGCCACCAGCTCGACCACGGCGGCGTGCAGCTGGTTCTCGTCGCGCATCGGCGCGGTGCAGCCCTCGAGGTAGGAGACGTAGGCCTTCTCCTCGCAGATGATCAGGGTGCGCTCGAACTGGCCGGTGTGGCCGGCATTGATGCGGAAGTAGGTGCTGAGCTCCATCGGGCAGCGGGTGTTCTTCGGGATGAAGACGAAGCTGCCGTCGGAGAACACCGCCGAGTTCAGCGCGGCGAAGTAGTTGTCGCCGACCGGCACGACGCTGCCGAGGTACTGCTTCACCAGCTCGGGATGCTCGTGCAGGGCCTCGCTGATCGAGCAGAAGATCACGCCGGCCTTTTTCAGCTCGTCCTTGTACGTGGTGCCGACGGACACGGAATCGAACACGGCGTCGACGGCGATGCCGGCCAGCCGGGCGCGCTCGTGCAGGGGCACGCCGAGCTTGTCGTAGGCCTCCAACAGCTTCGGATCGATCTCGTCCAGCGACTTCGGCGCGTTCTTCGGCGCCGCGAAGTACGAGATGGCCTGGTAGTCGATCGGCGCGATGTTCAGCTTCGCCCATTCCGGCGGCGTCATCGTCAGCCAGTGGCGGTAGGCCTTCAGGCGCCACTCGGTCATCCACTCCGGCTCGTTCTTCTTCGCCGAGATGGCGCGGACGACGTCCTCGCTCAAGCCGGCGGCGAAGGACTCGGTCTCGATGTCGGTGACGAAACCGGCGTCGTAGCGGCGGTTGAGGGCTTCTTCGACGCCGGCTTCAAGCGGCTTGGTCGCCGCCGGTTCGGCAAGGGGCGTGGCGTTCATCGTGGCTCTCCGTGGGCGGCTCAGTCGCTGACGACGAGGGCGGCCGGGATGGCTTTGGGGTTGGAAAGGGTCGGCGCGCGCTCGACGGCGGGCGCCAGCATGTCGGCAAGGGTGGTGCGGTTCAGGGCGTCGAGCAGCACGTCGTTGATGCGCTGCCATCCGGCGCGGATGCCGCAGTGCGATTCGATGCCGCAGTCGCCGTCATGCACGCTGCAGGCCGTCATGCCGAGCGGGCCCTCCAGCGCTTCGACGATGTCGGCGAGGCGGATCTGCGCCGCGGGCCGCGCCAGCCGGTAGCCGCCGGCCGCACCGCGGAAGCTTTCCACCAGCCCGGCCTGCGCCAGCTGCTTCAGCACCTTGGCCACGGTCGCCGGCTCGACGCGCGAGCGCTCGGCCAGCTCGGCGGCGCTGTGCACGCGCGTGGGCTGGTCGGCGAGCACCGTCAGCACGACGGTGGCGTAGTCGGTGAGCTTGGTGACGCGGAGCATGGGGCGTCGCTTGCAGGCTGGCGGAGGGGCTGGCCGGGCCGCGGAGGAGGGGGCGGCGGGGTACGGGGCTGAATCAGGACCGGAATTGTACGGATTGGCCGCGGCAGGCTCAATCGCGGTGAGGTGAAGGCGGGCGGGCTGCGCAGGCGCCCCGATGTGGACGGTTCGCGCTCAGAATGACGCCCCGTCCCGCCTTGAGCCCCGTCGACCGCCCGATGCGCACCTTCGTCCTGCGCGCCCGCGCCGCGCCTACCGACCCGCAGAAGCTGCTGGCCGGCGTTGGCGGCGAGGTGCACGCCGAGATCCTCGCCCACGCGCTGATGAACGCTTTCTTCGTGGCGCAGTCGCATCGGGACGGCGTGCTCGTCTATCTGGTGCTGGAGAGCACCACCGACTTCTCCCGCACGCTGCGCTTCGAGAGCGGCGCGCTGGGCGGCCTCGGCGGCTTCCATGAGCAGGCCTGGCTGTCGAAGATCGCGCGGGCCCTCGAGGCCTCGCGCGGCATGGGCAAGGACGAGCGGCGCGCGGTCGAGCCGGGGCTGGAGGTCCGTACGCAGAGCTTCGAGCGGCTGGCGGCCGAACTTGCCCCCGACCACGCGCTGTTCGTGATGGACCGCAAAGGCGCGCCGATCAGCGAGGCGCTGTCGAAGGCGTCGGGCGCCGGGGCGGGAGGCGACGCCCGCGGCGCGCGGCCCTGTTTCATCCTCACCGACCACATCCCGATGCCGAAGAACAGCCTCGCCGGGCTGGAGCGGCTCGGCGCGCGGAAGCTGTCGCTCGGGAAGACCATGCTGTTCGCGTCGCAGTGCGTGGTGCTGATCCACCACGCGCTCGACGCGCTCGCGTGGAGCGACTGACACTCGTCACCCGCAAGTCCTGACGCGCGTGGGTGGGGGCCCGATGCCCCGCCCGGGAGACTGTCCCCACGCCTCCATGGTGGGGGCGGTGAGAGGAGAGCGTCGTGGAATCCAAAGACCTGACCCGCATCGCCCTGATCGCCGGCGCGGCCTACGTGGCGGCCCGGGCCATCCGGGCCGCCAAGGGGTTCGCCTGGGCCGGTTTCGGCTTCGCGTGGGTGGCGTACTGGACCGGCGGCTTCGGCTGGGTGCGCCATGTCGTCTTCTGATCGCATCGACGACGGCCGAGCCCGTCCGCTGGACCTGCAGCGCGCCGAGTTCAAGCAGGGGCGCCTGCTGGCCATGCCGCTGGCGGGCACCCTCGCCTGGATCGTCATCGCCGTCGCCGGCGCGACGCTGCCGATGCATCAGGCCGCCTGGGTGATCTACATCGCCACAGGAATGATCGCCTACCTCGGGCTCGGGCTGTCGAAGCTCACCGGCGAGGATTTCCTCGCGAAGGGAAAGCCGAAGAACGCCTTCGACGGCCTGTTCTTCCATGCCGTCGGCGCCTCGCTGCTGTCCTGGGCCATCGCCATCCCGCTGGCGATGGCCGACCCGACCGCGCTGCCGCTCGGCGTGGGCATCCTCGCCGGCACGATGTGGCTGCCGATGGGCTGGATCCTCCAGCACTGGGTGGGCGCCTTCCACGCCATCGGACGCACCGTGCTGCTGCTCGCACTGCACTACGCCTTCCCGGAGGACCGCTATGTCGCGGTGCCGCTCGGCGTGGTGGCGATGTACCTGCTCACCCTCCCGATCCTCGAGCACCGCTGGCGCTCGCAGCGGAACGTCTGACCGGCCGCCCCCTGCGGGTGCGTGTGCTGGGGCCCGCGCGCGGGCAGAATGGCGGCTTTCCCGCAGAAAGCCGCCCCGCCATGCCGAAGAAGATCGAGCGCCGCCAGTCGTCCATCCACGGCAACGGCGTGTTCGCCACCGCTGCGATCGCCAAGGGCGAGCGCGTCGTGCGCTACAAGGGCGAAGTGCGCAAGCACGCCGACGTCGATGCCGATTACGCGGGCCACGACGAGACCGGCCACACCTTCCTGTTCAGCCTCAACGACGAGTGGGTGATCGACGCGAACCGCGACGGCAACGTGGCGCGCTGGATCAACCACAGCTGCGCCCCGAACTGCGAGGCCATCCAGGAGGAGAACGCCAAGGGCAAGAAGCACAAGGACAAGGTGTACATCCACGCCCTGCGCGACATCGCCGCGGGCGAGGAGCTCAGCTACAACTACGGCATCGTCATCGACGAGCCCTACACCCCGGCCCTGAAGAAGCTGTGGGAGTGCCGCTGCGGTTCGTCGAAGTGCACCGGCACGATGCTGCAGCCGAAGGACGAGCCGAAGCCGGAGAAGACCAGCAAAGCGGCGAAGGCGGACAAGGCCGGCAAGCCGGAGAAAGCCCCGCCGCCGAAGAAAACCCGCCAGCCGAAGGCCGCGGGCAAGCGCAAGCGCGCGCCGTCTGCGAAGTGAATCCGGCCTGACCCTGCCGGACGTGGGGTGACTTCCGGGCGAGGCGCCGCCCCCACGCCTCGCGCACGCTCGCGGCCTCGATCCATGCCGAGGCCGCGATGCGCCACGAACCCACCCGCGAGTCCAACCGGCCTTCGCCCCGCCCTCCGCGCCTCGCCGCGCGGCCGCTGCCCCTCGCCGTGGCGCTGCTCGCGCCGGCTCTCGCGGCGCAGGCCATCGCCGCGCCCGCGGCGTCGCCGACCGGGATCACCCTCGACGGCCGCATCGATGCCGCGGAATGGGCCGACGCCCGCCACATCACCGACTTCCGCGGCGTGCAGCCGCTGACGCGCCAGCCGGCCGAGCTGCGCACCGAGGCCTGGGTGAAGTCGACGCCGGACGGCCTCGCCATCGCCTTCCGCAACCACCAGCCGCCGGGCGTGCCGCGCCTGTCGCCGCGCGGCGGCCGCGATGCGTTCCCACCGTCGGACCGCGTCAACATCTACGTCGATTTCGACGGCGACGGGCGCAGCGGCTACAACTTCGTCGTGACGATGGCCGGCGACATCGGCGACACCACCATCGCCAACGAGAACCAGTTCAACGAGGACTGGGACGGCGACTGGCAGCAGGCGACCTCGGAGGACGCGGAGGGCTGGTCGGCCGAAGTGCTGATCCCGTGGCACGTGGCGTCGATGGCCGACGCGCGTGACGGCCGGCGCACGATCGGCCTGTCGCTGGACCGCGTCATCGGCCACAGCAACGCGCGCTACGCCTGGCCGACCGTGACGTGGAACGAGCCGCGCTTCCTGTCGGTGTTCGAGCGCGTCGAGGTGCCGGCCTTCGAGCAGTCGCTGCTGGCCATCACCCCCTACGTCTCCGGCCTGCAGGACCAGGTCGGTGGCCGCTTCACCAGCGCCGCCGGCGCCGACCTCTTCTGGAAGCCGAACGGCCGCTTCCAGCTCTCGGCCACGCTGAACCCGGATTTCGGCCAGGTGGAAAGCGACGAGCTGGTCGTGAACTTCGGCGCGGTCGAGGTGTTCTTCAGCGACCGCCGGCCGTTCTTCACCGAGAACCAGGCCTACTTCGACATCGGCTTCGGCGGCCTCAACAACGCCAACCGCCTGCTGTACACGCGACGCGTCGGCGCCCCCGCGGACGACGGCCGCGGCGCCGGCGACGTGACGGGCGCCATCAAGCTCAACGGCAGCGCCGGACGCTTCGGCTATGGGCTCTTCGCCGCGACGGAGGACGGCCCGGCCGGCCGCGATTTCCTCGCCGCCCGCGTCAGCACCGCGGGCGAGGGCTGGACCAGCGGCGCGATGCTGACCGAGGTGAAGCGCCCGTTCCTCGACCGCGTGGCGCGCGTGGCGTCCTTCGACCAGGTCTGGACGCCGAACGAGGGCTTGACCGTTCGCGGCGGCCTCGCGGCCTCCGACGTCGACGACCCGCGCCGCGGCGGCACCGACAGCGGCGGCCAGCTGCGCATCGACCACGAGCTGGGCGGCGGCTGGCGCCAGCAGCTCTACGCCCTGCACCTCGGCGCCAACCTGCAGCTCAACGACTTCGGCTTCCTCGAGCGCAACAATTTCAACTACGTGCGCTACGAGGTCGCCCAGCGCCAGCCCGACCAGCCGGCGGAGAGCCGCTTCGCCTCGCACCTGAACCGGTACGCGGCGTCCAGCCGCTACAACAACCGCGGCCTGCGCCTCTTCAACACCGTGGCCATCAACCAGTACAGCGAGTACCGCGACGGCGGCAACCGCTTCTGGGACGTGTTCCTGACCGGCCCGGTCAACGACGACCTCGTGCTTCGCGGCGCCGGGTTCGTTCGATTCCCGTCGCGGCTGGGCCTGTTCGCCGAGCGCTACTGGGCGCGTGCGCCCGAGGGCCGCTGGGAGTTCTACGGCCACCTGCGCTACGTCAACGAGGGCTTCGACGGCCGCGACGCCGGCCTGCGCCAGGCCTTGGGCGAAGCCACGTACCACGTCAACGACCGGCTGCGCCTGGGGGCCAGCCTGCAGGCCGTGGACAACCCGGATTGGGTGATCTGGCGTGGCGGCAACGCGCTCGGCCAGTTCGCGATGCGCCAGCTGTTCATGACCGCTTCGACCACCTGGCAGATCGACCAGAAGCAGGAGCTGCGCCTGCGGCTGGAGGCCATCGGCCTCGACGCCGACGCGCGGGCGCACTGGCGCGCGGGGCTCGACGGCAACGCCCGCCGGAGCGGCGAGCCGCTCGACGACCTCGCGCTGCGCAACCTCGGCTTCCAGGTGCGCTACCGCTACCAGATCGCGCCGCTGTCCGACCTCTACATCGCCTACGTGCGCGGCGGCTCGCTGTTCCAGGAATCGACGGACGGCTTCAGCCTCGGCGACGAGTTCGGCCGCGCGTTCGATTTGCGCGACTCCGAGCAGCTGCTGGTGAAGGTGAGCTACCGCTTCACGATCTGAGCGCGCCCCGGCGCCGGTCGTGCCGCCGCGGCGGCACGATCCACCATAGCGCGACGGAGAGCGCGGCCCAGCCGAGGTACAGGGGGATCAGCACCGACAGCGGCGCATCCACGTACAGCACCTCCGCGAGCAGGGTCTGGATGAAGCTGTCGTTCGATGCGGCATCGCCCGCAGCGCGGCGCAGGTCCACCTCCCACACGGTGAGGAAGCAGAGGTCGCCGAGGGCGGCCTGCAGCGCGACGACCAGCATGCTGCCGAGGTGCAGCAGCCGCAGCCAGCGCCTCCGCACCCAGCGCCACGCGAGCCAGGCGCCGAGCCCGATCGCCGGCGGCATCGCCACGTTGAACGCGACGATGGCGAGGTGCAGGGCGAGGATCGCGTCGGCCAGCGCCAGCGCGGTGGACGGTTCGAGGGCGCTGATCCACGCCGGAGCGCCGTTGGCCATGCCCCGCGCCTCGCCTCAGTCCTTGACGACGCGCCCGGCCGCCACGACGTACTCGATGCGGTCGCGCTGCAGCGCGCCGAGGTCGTCGATCGGGTTGCCGCGCACGCCGATGATGTCGGCGGCAAAGCCGGGCGCGAGGCGGCCGATCTCGTTTTCGAGGCCGAGCAGTTCGGCGGCGGTGCGCGTGGCCGAGACCACCACCTCCTGCGCGCTCATGCCGCCGTACCGCACCATCAGCGGCATCTCCTCGGCGTTGCGGCCGTGCTCGGACACCCCGGAATCGGTGCCGTAGGCGATCGGCAGGCCGGCGGCGCGGGCCGCGGCGATGTTCTTGCCGGTCGCTTCGAGCCGCACCTTGATCTTGGCCGCGACGACCGCCGTGTACAGGCCCTTCGGAAGGTTCTCGCGATAGGCGATCGTCGGCGAGAGCGTCGGCACGAGGAACGTGCCGTTGGCCTTCATCGCGCGGATGCCGGCCTCGTCGACGTAGGTGCCGTGCTCGATGGAGTCCACGCCGGCGCGCGCCGCGGCGGCCACGCCCTCGGCGCCGTGCGCGTGCGAGGCCACCTTCAGCCCGAGCTGGTGGGCGGTGTCGACGATGGCCTTCATCTCGGCATCGGTGAAGTGCTGGCCGAGGCCGCGGTTCTGCTGCGACAGCACGCCGCCCGTGGCCGCGAACTTGATGACGTCCGCGCCCGCCCGCGACAGGGTCCGCACGACTTCGGCGCACTGCTCGGCACCGGTGCAGGTGTTGCCGGCGTCCATCGCGCGGATGACTTCGGGCCGGAAGCCGGTGAGGTCCCCGTGGCCGCCGATGATCGACACCATGCGGCCGGCCGAAAGGATGCGCGGGCCCGGCACGTCGCCGGCTTCGATCGCATCGCGCAGCGCGTAGCCGGCGTTGCCCGGCGCGCCGAGGTCGCGCACGGTGGTGAAGCCGGCCTGCACCGTGCGCAGCGCGTTGCGCACGCCGGTGATCGCCGCGCGCTCGTCGGTCTCGACGACGGCCTGCCAGAAGGGTTCGGCCGGATTGCCGGTCAGGTGCACGTGGCTGTCGATCAGCCCCGGCATCAGCGTCGTCGTCTCCGCGAAGCGCCGGGTGTCGACCACCCGTGCCGCGAGGTCGGCCGGCAGCGCGGCGTCGGCACCGTCGAGGACCTGCAGGATGCGATCGCCCTCGATGACGAGGGTGGCCGGCCCAAGTCGGCCGGAGGCGGGGTCGAGCAGCACCCGCTCGCCGCTGATCACGCGAAGCGGCGAGGCCGCGGGCGTCGTCGCCTGGGCCGTCGCGACGAGCGGCAGGGCGGCCGCCAGGGCGGCGGCCAGCGGCAAGACGAGGCGGGCGGAGCGGCGCGTCATGAAGGATCGCATCGGATCGGTTCCAGTCGGAGGTTGGCGCCGAGCATACTGGCCTCCTCCCCTCATGGACGACGGCGATGCTGATCCTTCCGATGCACCATCGCGTGGACGCGCGCCATCTCCCGTGGATGAGCCTGCTGCTCGCGCTGCTGTGCGTCGTCGTCCACCTCGGTCCGCAGCAGGGGGACCGGGAGCGCCTCGCGCGGGCCGCGGCGCAGTACGCGGACGCGGGGCTCGAGGCCATCGAGGCCCCGCTGTACGCCGCCTACGCCGAGGCGCATCCCGATGCCGTCCTGCACGCGATCGATCCCGCCGACCGCGCGGAGGCGGCTGCCTGGGTGATGCGGAACGATCGCGGCTTCCGCGATGCGCTGCAGCGCGGCGAGGGCTTTGCCGATGCCGAAGCGCACGCCGGGTGGACGCAGCGCTCGGCCGCCTTCCGGCAGACGATGGCCTCGCTGTTCGCCGCACGCTTCGCGATGCCGTCGGACCCGCCGTCCACGTGGCAGGCCCTGACTAGCAGCTTCCTGCACGGGGACGTCGGGCACCTGCTGGGCAACCTGCTGTTCCTGCTGGCGCTGGGCCTGCTCGTCGAGCGTGCCCTGGGCCCTTGGCTCTACCTCGGGCTGTACCTGCTGTCGGGCGTGGCCGCGGCGTGGCTGTGGGCGCTGACGCACTCCGGCGCCGCCACCTCCCTCGTCGGCGCCTCGGGCGCGATCGCCGGCCTGATGGGCGCGCTGTGCGTGCTGTGGGGCACCCGGCGCATCCGCTTTTTCTACTGGTTCTTCGTGGTCTTCGACTACGTCCGGGCCCCGGCGCTGTGGCTGCTGCCTGCGTGGCTGGGCTGGGAGCTGTTCCAGTGGGCCACCGACGACGGCGGCACCGTCGCCTACCAGGCCCACGCCGGCGGGATCGTCGCTGGCGCCCTGCTCGCGCTGGGAATCAAGGCCTTGGGATGGGATCGCGCTGAGGCGTACGAGGACCCCGTCGACGCGCCCGCGGACCCCCGCGCCCGGCTCGACCAGGCGCAGGCCGCGCTGGGACGGCTCGATTTCGCGGCCGTGGATCGTGAGCTGATGCCGTTGCTGACGCAGGCCGCGGTGCCGGTCGAGGCGCGGCTGCTGGCCCTGCGCGCCGCACAGATGCGCGAGGGCCGGGCGGGCTCGGCCCGGGCCGCCCCGCACCCGTCCGACGAGCACGCCGCCGCGCTGTTGCGCGAAGCACGCGGCGTCGATCGCGCGAAAGCCCTCGAGGCCTTGGCCGCGTGGCGGCAGGCCGGCGGTCGATGGGAGCCGGACGACGCGCTCGCCCACGCCCGGCTGCTGGTTTCCGCCGGGCGCGTCGCCGAGGCCGTCGACGTGCTCTCGGCGGCCGCCGCGGGGCGCGACGCGCTGCCCGACGACTGGGCCGCGCGCTGGCTGACGCTGGGCTTCGAGCTGCGTCGCGACGGCGACGAGCGCGCGGCCACGACGATGTTCGATGCGCTGTCGTCGGCGCTCCCGGGGACGGCCGAAGCCGCCAAGGCCCGCGCCCAGGCAAGGGGCTGAAGGTCGAGGCGACGGCCGGCGCCAAGCCTCCGCTACAGCCCGAGGGCGGCGCGCTGCGCGCCGAGCCGGCGGCGCAGGTCGTCGTCGGCGGTCAGCGCCTCGGCGTCCGTGAGCCACTGGCGCGCGCGTCCCGGGTCCTCGCCGCGGCGCAGCATGAGGTCGCTCGCCTGCAGCGCCCACTGCGGCAGGCGCGCGTGCCCCGGGTGCGTCTCGATCAGGCCCGTGGTCATCGCCAGCGCGAGATCGGTCTGCCCGCCGAGCAGCGCGACCTGCGCCAGCCGCTCGGCGTCGTCGATCTCGAAGGGGGCGAAGCGCGGATCGAGCGGCAGGCTTTCGCGCAGCAGCGCCAGCGCCTTGCGGTCCTGCTTGGCGACGATGAGCGCCTGCAGCATCAGCTTGGCGTGATCCAGCAAGGCCTTGGGCTCGCCGCGGAGCTTCAGGCCACGGCGGTAGAGGTCGTGCACGGCCAGGTCGACGGCGCGATCGCGGATCTCCTCGCGCAGGGTCGCCAGCGCCGCATCGACCTCGCCCGCCGCCATCAGCCCTTCGGCCCGCGCCAGCAGCTCGGCGTCGCGGGTCTTCGGCAGCTCGCCGGGCGTCAGGGGGCCCTGCGGCTCGTAGTCGAGCGTCTCGTGGTACTGCCACACGAGGTAGCCCATCAGGTGGAACGTGGCGAACAGCGCCCACAGCGAGAAAGCGGTGCCCATGGCGCCGGCGAGCGGTCCGGGCAGCACGTGCGCGAGCAGGGCATCGGCGTTCGCGGCGCTGTACTGGATCACCAGCGACAGGCCGACCACCGCGAGGTAGGGCCAGCCGATGCGCGTCGCGATCCGCATCAGGTATTCCGGATTCAGCGCCACGCGCAGGCTTTCGCTGATGGCCAGGCCGATCGTCGCCGCGGGCATCAGAACGCCCATCAGCAGCAGGGCGACCATCCCGACCATGGGGCCGAGCAGCAGGCCCAGCAGCAAAGCCCCGAGCAGGGCGGCGAGCTGCAGCAGCACGTAGCGCAGCACCGTGCCGTTGCCGATGTCGAGGCTCACCTCGGGGGCGTCCATCCGGCCGTTGGCGGTGGCCAGCAGCATCTCGAAGGCCTGCTTGAGGGCGCCGAGCCAGATCAGCCCGGCGATCAGCCAGCCGATGAACGGCAGCATCGACGCGAAGGCGATCAGCACCGTGTAGACCAGCAGGCTGGCGAGGGTCACGCCGCGCAGCGGGTAGAGCGCGAAGGCAGGAAGGCGGTTCCAGAACGGAACAATGGGCGTCGGCATCGGTACGTTCCGGGGGGGTGAAGCTCGAGTCTACTCAGTCCTCGTCGCGACGCGGCGTCCATCCGGCGGCGAGCTTGGCCTGCAGCGCCGCCGGCGCCGGCTCGTAGTGGCTGAACTCGAGGTCGTAGCGTCCGCGGCCGGCGGTCAGCGACTTCAGTTCGGCGGGGAAGCCCTCGAGCTCGGCCATCGGCAGGTGCGCGCGCACGATGACTTCGCCGCCGCGCCCGCCGCCGCTCTCGCTGCCGAAGATGCGCGCCCGTTTGCCGGACAGCGCCCCCGTAAGGTCGCCCATGTTCGGCTCGGGCGCCATGACGGTGAGCTCGACGATCGGCTCCAGCAGCTGCGGGGCGGCCTTGGCGATGGCCTCGAGCACGGCTTTGCGCGCGGCGGTGGCGAAGGCGATTTCCTTGCTGTCGACGCTGTGGTGCTTGCCATCGAGCACGACCACGCGCAGGTCCTGGAGCGGGAAACCGGCCACTGCGCCGTGGGCGAGCGCCTGCCGCACCCCTTTCTCCACCGCCGGCATGAACTGCCCCGGGATCGTGCCGCCCTTCACCGCGTTGACGAACTCGAAGCCCATGCCGCGCTCCAGCGGCTCGACGCGCAGCGTCACCTCGCCGAACTGGCCGGCGCCGCCGGTCTGCTTCTTGTGCCGGTGGTGGCCGTCCGCGGCACGACTGATCGTCTCGCGGAAGGCGACCTTGGGCGGACGCGTCGTGACGTCGACCTGGAAGCGCTCTTTCAGCCGCTGGAGCTGGATCTTCAGGTGCAGGTCGGAGAGCCCGCGGATCACCGTCTCGTGCGTGTCCGGCGCGTGCTCCACGTGGAAGCACGGGTCCTCGTCGGCGAGCTTCGAGAGCGCAAGCGCCAGCTTCTGCTCCTGCCCGCGCGCGGCAGCGTCGATGGCGAGGCCGAACATCGGCTTCGGGAAGGGCAGGGGGGCGAGGTGGATCTCGTCCTCGTCGTGCGAGTCGTGCAGCACGGCGTCGAAGTGCAGCTCGTCGAGCTTGGCCACCGCCGCGATGTCACCGGGAATGGCCTCCTGGATCTCCTGCCGTTCGTTGCCATGGAGCTTGAACAGATGGCCGATCCGCACCGGCTTGCGGCCGTCGTCGACGAAGAGCGTGGCGTCGCGTCTCAGCGTGCCCTGGAACACGCGGAACACGGCCAGCTTGCCGGCGAAGGGGTCGTGCACGATCTGGAACACGTCGGCGATGACGTGGGCGGCCGGGTCGGGCGCGGCCAGCACGGGCGTCGCCGTTTCGCCGCGGCCGCGCACGAAGGGCGGCGGGTTCGCTTCGCCGGGGTGCGGGAACAGCTGCTCGGCCACGCTCAGGAATTCCGCCACGCCGGCGCCGCTGCGCGCCGAGGTGAAGCACACCGGGATCAGATGCCCTTCGCGGAGGCACTGCTCGAAGGCGTCGTGGAGCTCGTCGCCGCCGAGGCCTTCTTCGCCCTCCTCGAGGTAATGGCCCATCACCGTCTCGTTGATCTCGACGACCTGGTCAACGATCCGCTGGTGCCATTCGGCGACCGGGCCGACATCCGACGCGCCCTCGCGCTGTTGGTAGCAGTCGACCACGCGTTTGCCGCCGTCGACCGGCAGGTTGATCGGCAGGCATTCCGCGCCGAAGGCGTCGCGCAATTCATCGAGCAGCTTCGGCAGGTCGGCGCCTTCGGCGTCGATCTTGTTGACGACGAGCACCCGGCACAGGTTGCGCGACTGGGCGTAATCCATCATCCGCCGCGTGCCGTAGTCGACGCCCTGCGCCGCCGAGACGACGATGCAGGCGGTCTCGACGGCCGCCAGCGCCGTCAGCGCCGGGCCGCGGAAGTCGGCCATGCCGGGGGTGTCGAGCAGGTTCAGGTGCAGGCCGGCGTGGTCGGCGTGGCTGACGGCGATCGCCAGCGAGTGCCCGCGCTGCTTCTCGATCGCATCGAAATCCCCGACCGTCGTGCCGCGCTCGACGCTGCCCGGCTGCGCGATGCGCCCGGCTCGCGCCAGCACCGCCTCGAACAAGGTGGTCTTGCCACCGCCGGCGGGCCCGATGAAGGCGAGGTTTCGGATCTGCGCGGTGCTGTACCCCATGAGCCGACTCCTGTGACGGAAAGCGACGGGAACGCGTGGCGCGGCGCGGCAGGGCGGGACGGCGCGGATGCCGTGCGCGGGCTCTCACCTTCCGCCCGCCCGATGGCCAGCGTCAAGCAACGCCACCGCCGTGCGCCGGGCGTAGACTCGCGGGCTTCACCCCACCCGAGGACCGCCGCCATGGCCACGCTGCCCCGCACCGCCACCGCCTTCTGGGAAGGCGCCCTGAAAACCGGACGCGGCGGCATCAGCACGCCGCAGAGCGGTGTGTTCGCCGACCAGCGCTTCGGCTTCGGCACGCGCTTTGGCGAAGAAAAAGGCACCAACCCGGAGGAGCTGATCGCCGCGGCGCATGCCGGCTGCTACTCGATGGCGCTCGGCTTCATGCTCGAGACCGCCGGCCACGTCGTCACCCGCATCGACACCGAGGCGAAGCTCGCGCTGTCGGTCGGCGAAGCCAGCGGCCCCGCCATCACCGGCATCGCGCTGACCGTGCGCGCCACCGTGCCGGGCGTCGATGCCGCCACGTTCGCCGAGTTCGCCAACAACGCCAAGGCCAACTGCGTGGTCTCGAAGGCGCTTGCCGTGCCGATCACCTTGGACGCCGCGCTGGTCTGAGCGCCGGCATGAGCGATGCGGCGTGGACCCCGCGCGCCGCGCCGCGCGCGCTTTTCTTGCACGGCGCCGGCGCCTGGGGTGGCCAATGGGCGATCTGGCGTCGCGTGTTCGAGGCCGAAGGCTGGCGGGTCGACGCGCCGGATCTCCAACCGGCCGCGGCCGGGCTCGCGGCGACGCGCCTCGACGACTACGTGGCCCAGGCGGCCGACGCGATCCGGCCGGCCCCGCCCACGCTGCTCGTCGGGGCGAGCCTCGGGGGCCTTGTCGCGCTGGCGGCCGCGCGCCTCGTCGATCGAAACGCCGCGGCATCGGCGTTGCAAGGGCTGGTGCTGGTCAACCCGCTCCCGCCGGCCCCGTGGTCGGCGAGGCTGCCGCCCTTCGTTGCCCGTTTCGATGCCGAGTCGCGCGACGTCGTGCCATGGCGCACCCAAGGCCGCTTCGACAGCACCCGGCGCGCGCTTCGCGGCGCAAGTTTCGCTGACCGGCAGCTCGCGTTCCGGCATTGGCGCGACGAAAGCGCCGCGGTGCTGCGCGAGGCGCACGCGGGCATCGTCCTTCCGTCCCCGGCAGTGCCCGTGCTGGTGATCGCGAGCGAGGCCGATCGCGACGTGCCGCCGGAAGCGTCCGCCGCGTTCGCGCACGGCATCGGCGCGGACATCGCGCGTGTGCCCGGCGGTCACGTGGACCCGGTGATGGGTGCCACCGCCGCCCACGCCGCGCGGATCGCGCTCGCGTGGTCGGCGGCGTCGGGGCGACGGACCACACCGTGAAGCCCGGCTGTCGCGCGCCTAAACGCCGCCTCGGACGGCCTCGCGATTAAGCCTGCATTGCCCTGCCGGGCCGGAGTCTTTCCCTGCGCCGCAGTCCCGCGGCCCGGAGAGCCCTGATGATCCGCCGCACTGCTCTGGTTTTCGCCCTTGCCCTCGTCGCCGCCGGCACCGCGTCGGCCCAGCGCTGGGGCAGCCATGACCGTTACGCCGACCATGGTCCGCGCTGGGACGTCGCCCGCGTGGTCAACGTCGATCCGATCCTTGCGCCGGGCGAGCCGCGCTACCGCGAGCAGTGCTGGCAGGAGCCGGTGCGCTACGTCACCCGCGAGCGCGACTACGACGATCGCCGCTATGCCCGCAGCGGCCCCGGCACCGCGACCAGCACCGTGCTCGGCGGCATCGTGGGCGCGGCCATCGGCCGCCAGTTCGGCGACGGCGACGGCCGTCGCGCCGCGACGGCGGCTGGCGCGCTGCTCGGCGGCGCGATCGCGAATGACCGCAGCCGCCAGCGCGAGATGTACGGCAACGACGGCTACGGCTACGGCGGCGGTTATGGACGCGCCTACGAGCGCGAAACGGTGCGCTACGAGCAGCGTTGCCGGAGCGTCGAGGATTACCGCGCCGACGATCGCGTGGTCGGCTATCGCGTGACGTACGACTACAACGGCCACGTCGGCACCACGACCACGAGCTACCACCCCGGCGATACGCTGCGCGTCCGCGTCGACGTGACGCCCGAGGGCTGAACCCCCGCGCCCGTGCGCGCGGCAGGAAGGAGCAGCGCCCCGCCCCGTGCGGGGCGTTTCCGTTCCGGCCGTTCGGCCTACCAGTGCAGGGTGCCGTCGACGACGGTCTGCGTGCGTCCGCCCACCCAGATGCGTCCGGCCTCGTGCACCAGTTCCAGGCGTGCGTCGCGGCCCACTTCCCGGCCTTGGCTGACGCGGTAGCGTTCGCCGAGGTCGGAGGCCTGTCCGGTGGCGTGGAGGTAGCCCGCGAGCGCCGCGTTGGCGGCGCCCGAGGCCGGGTCCTCGTAGCCGCCGGCAACGGGCATCAGCGCGCGCACCACGAGGCCCACGTCGGCGTCCGGGCCGTCCTTCCCCCGATGGCCGCCGCGCGCGCAGCGGGCGAACACCGCGAGGCCGGTGGCCTGCTCGGGCGCAGCGAGCGCGGCGATGCCTCCGAAGTCCGGCGTCCAGCCGCGCACCGCGGCCTCGTCGACGAGTTCGGCGACCCACCATCGGCGGCCACTGTCGATCAGCGCACCGCCAGCCTCCGAAAGACGCGGGCCCAGCAGGGTCCGCAGGGCGGGGTCATCGCCCTGCCGACGCCCGAGGACCTGGGTGGCCGGGGCCTGCACGAACAGCGACGGCGCTGCGACGTCGCCCTCCACGCGTACCGGAAGCAGCCCCGCACCGCACTCCTGCACCAGTTGCCGCGTACCGTCGGCGGCGCCCCGAGCGCATGCCCGGCCCGCCGCCAGCACCGCATGCGCCGTGCCGACGCTCGGGTGCCCGGCGAAAGCCAGCTCGCGGCTCGGCGTGAAGATGCGGACGCGATAGCTCGCTTCCGGCGTGGTCGGCGGCAGCACGAAGGTCGTCTCGATGACGTTCGTCCACGCCGCGATGCGCTGCATGGCGACGTCGTCGAGGCCATCGGCATCGAGCACCACGGCGAGCGGATTGCCGGCACCGACGCGCGGCGCGAACACGTCGAGGTGCATGAAGCGGCGCGCACGGCGTCCACCAGGGATCGCGGCGACGGCGCTCACCACGTCAGCCGGCCCTCGACGACGGTTTGCGTGCGGCCACCGATCCAGACCTCGCCCGCCGCGTCGACCTCGATCTCGACCACGCCGTCGCGGCCGACTTCGCGGCCCTGCGAGCTGCGGAAGCGCG
>ERZ1066136.1002-NODE-1002-length-16257-cov-17.713430_pt1 | contig 16257 bp, 8 predicted proteins | sample MGYA00382783_ERZ1066136 | MGnify/ENA primary metagenome ERZ1066136 (study PRJEB33369, sample SAMEA5778366) | biofilm metagenome | biome: Industrial cooling water; feature: Water cooling tower basin; material: Biofilm | place: United Arab Emirates | collected... | reverse complement strand
CTCCAGCCCAGCCAGAACACCCAGGCTTCGTTGGGCCGACCTCTTGCGCCGCGTGCTCGCCGTCGATCTCCTGAATTGTCCCGACTGCGGCGGCCCGCGCCGGCGGCCCGCGCCGGCGGCCCGCGCCGGCGGCCCGCGCCGGCTGATCGCGCCGGCTGATCGCGACGGTCACCGACGGGCTCGTCGCGCGCAGGATCCTGGACCACCTCGAGCTGCCCAGCTCGCCGCCGACGATCGCTCCCGCCGGAGAGCCCCCCGAGCCCGAGCTCGCCTGGTAGCCCGGAACGAGAGTGAGCTGCCGCTGCGCGCCTCCCAGGGCGCGCGGCCTGGCGGCGCCGTGCCCAGAATCCGCTGCCTGTCGCGTTCGACCACCTCCAGGTGGCCTCTCAGGCAGCCCGAAACGGCAGGACAATGGTCCGGACCGACCAGATCCAGACCTCCGCGCCCCTCAGGGGTAGCGGGATGGGGGCCGAACTCATAAACTAGCCAGGTAGTCGTCCGCTTGAAATTCCTATGCCCTCGCGGTGACGGGCGCGCGCCCCCAAACGAGTTGATGGAAAGGGGCGCAGCGGTGCGGCACGTCGACGAAGTGCCATCCGCCCTTGCCGGGGTAGTGACCCTGCTGGGAACTCCGGACACCAGGGTGTTGGGATCTCCAGTCGCTGGGGAGGGCTCTGGGGGAGGGCCTCCCTTTCCCGGTCTCAAGGGACGTGGCATCTGAGCGCTTAGGGGACGGGAACCCTTACGCATGCGGGTAAACCATGGACACTGCTTGAAGCTTGTCACTCAAACAGCAGTCAATCCAACCGAATGTCACCGCCAAGCCAAGGAAATCCACATTGGCCCTTGACAAACCTGAGGCGCAGCAAGTACAATAGGCGCCAGCAAGGCAGGCAAAGGACTCTAGCTCCTAGATTGGTAGAAACTGAGCCAGCATCAAAAGCCATGTTAGATCAAGAACTCAGAGACCGGACCGGCATCCTCATTGGAAAAATAAGGCATCGTTCAGATGGTAAAGTGGAAATTCGCGATGCAACTGGCCGCCATCGTGGAATCTACGATCCCAAGCCAGATGAAACTAGGGATGCACGAGGTAATCTCGTTGGGAAAGGAAATCTTCTGGCAAGTCTCCTGATCTCATCATGAAAGGGACTGGTCTTGGCACGCCAAGGGAGTTCTCAGCCCGTCCAACTACGCAGCAAATGCTCCTAGAATGGTAGCGTGGTCGCCTGCAATCCACTTTGGATGGTTGCAGCCTCGAATGAATGGCCAACGCGAATAAATAGTTCTCGATGTTCGCTAGCCTAGAGTGCCAAAATCATACCGGCCAATATCATGCGGATCCTTCACACCTCCGATTGGCATCTTGGACTAGAATACTTCCAGCGCTCACGGCGTGAGGAGCATGAGACTTTTCTCAGCTGGCTATTAGGAACTATCGAGGCTCGTAACGTTGACGTGCTCGTAGTTGCGGGCGATGTATTTGACTCAACCAACCCTCCAGCAGAGGCGCAGCATGCGTACTATCGATTTCTTGCAGAGCTCTCGCGACTCCAACGGACGGCCGTGGTGGTGGGCGGCAACCATGACTCGCCAAGCCGCCTCGACGCCCCGCGCGAGGTGCTCGCGGCCCTGTCGGCGGAGGTCGTCGGCGGCTATCTGGCCGAGCGCGAAGGGCCGCTCCACGACCCGGCGGGTGTGCTCGTGCCCATCAAGCGCCGGGGTGCTGGCAACGAGGTGCTCGGGGTCATCGCGGCCGTGCCCTATCTGCACGACTGGAAACTCGGTGTGCGCGGCTTCGACGCCAGTGCGGGCGACCAGCTTGCGAGTCTCCACGACGCGTTTCGCGGCGTCTATGCGCGGCTCGCCGACAAGGCTGAAGCGGCTTTTCCCGGGGTGCCGCTCGTCGCGACCGGCCACCTCACCTGCCTCGCGACGGCCGGCGAGAAGCCGAGCGACGAGGACGCGGTCCCGATCGAGATCAACCGTGTCGGGACACTCGGCGCGATGGGGCCACAGGTCTTCGATCCGCGCTTTGGCTATGTCGCGCTCGGCCATATCCATCGCGGCTTCGCGGTCGATCCCGCACAGCGTGTCTGGTACTCGGGCACGCCCGTCCAGGTCGGCTCGAAAGAGCCGGCCGGGGTGCGGCGGGTGTTGCTCGTGGACCTCGACGAAAGTGGTGGGAGCGTCAGAGTCGAGAAGGTGTCGGTACCGGTGACACGGCGACTCGTGACGCTGTCCGGGCCACTTGAAGAGGTCGTAGCGAAACTCGCGAATATGACCTGGGCAGAATCGGAATTGCCACCCTATGTCGTCGTCGAGGCGCTGCTCGACAAGGTCGATCTGGGGGCGCGCGAGCGTCTGCGGACGAAGGCGCCTGAGGGGCCAGGGGGAAGAGCCCAGCTCGTCGAGGTGCAGACCCGGATCCAGAAGGCGGTCTCCGAAGCCCGGCTCGCCGGGGCTCCGACCGGTGAGGCGCTCACGCCGGAGTCGGCCTTTCTCTATGCGTGGAAGGCGAGGCACGAGGGGGCCGAGGTCCCCGAGGGCGTGATGCAGCGGTTCCGGTCGCTGCTCGAGGGTCAGGGTTGAGGAGGACACGATGAGATTCCACAGGATCAAGATCGAAAACCTCAACTCGCTCTCGGGCACTCACGAGATCGACCTCGAGGGTGTTTTGTCCGGGGCTGGTCTCTTCCTCATCCACGGGCCGACGGGGGCGGGCAAGTCGACCATTCTCGATGCGATCTGCCTGGCACTTTACGGCAAGACCCCACGTCTCGATGCCAAGACCAAACATAAGGTGGTCGGGATCGACGGCGTGAGCCCCAACGACCCCGCGCTCATCATGACCCGGGGAACCGGCAGCTCCCGGGCCGAGGTCGAGTTCTCGATGTCCTCGCCCGAAGGACGTCCCGTCCGATATCGCGCGACCTGGTACGTGCAGCGTGCGCGAAAAAACCCGACCGGGGCCTTTCAGAAGCCCGAGCGCTCCCTCGAGGTCTTCGAGGAACAATCGGGCTGGCGCGACCTCGTCGCTGGTAGCAAGAAGGGCGACATCGACGAACACTTTGGACGGGTCCTGCAGGGCCTGTCCTTCGAAGACTTCCAGCGCACGACCCTGCTCGCGCAGTTTGCCTTTCGGCAGTTTCTCGAGGCCGACGAAAAACAACGCGGTGAGTTGCTCGCGCGCATGACCGATGGCGATCGTTTCAAGGAGATCGGCAAACGCGCCTACCTCGCGCGCAAGGCGGCCGAGGACAGGCTCAAGACGATCGACCTGGAGCTCGGTGGCAAGGCCGTCCTGAGCGAGGACGAAGTGGCCGAGCGAAGCGCCGTGCTCGCGAGGAAACAAGCCGAGGTAAAAACACTCGACGAGGCGCTCGCGGCGCTTGGGAAAAAACTCGAAGCGTGGAGTGCATGGCAAGGAGCCAAGGAACGGCTCGAGAGTGCCGAGCGCGAACAATACTCCGTTCACGAGGAGCGTGAGGCCCGAGCCGTGGACCTCGAGACACTCGCGGTGGATCGACAGTTGAGCCCCGCACGACAGGCGCTCGATGAGCTCGAGCGGCGGGTGGCGCAGAGGGATTCGGCACAGGCCGAGGTCGCGAAGGCCGAGGCCGTGAAAGCAGAGGCCGTGGGGCGGCGTGCACAGGTGGCCGAGCGCCAGATGGGGACGGCGAAGACGCGTGCCGCGGCGAGCGAGGCGTATGAGTCGCGACGGTCCGAGCTCGAGTTGGCCGACAAGGCGTGGTCCGCATGGAAACAAGCGCAGGAGACCCTCGCCGCGAAAGAGAAGGAGGCCAAGGCACGGGAGCTCGCCTGGACGAAGGGCGTGCAGGCCGTCGAGGCGATACTCACGCGTGAGACCGGTGCTCACGAGCGGCTCGTCGAGATCGACACACTGCTCGGTCAGATCCCCCAGCGCGAGCTCCTGCTCGCCGAGGTCAGCGCGCTCGAGGACCGCTGCGAAGCGCAGAAGAAGCAGCGCGCCGACATCAAACGCAAGACCGCGGCGCTCGACAAGAAGCGGGAGGATCGGGATCGGCTCGCGCACGAGTTTGCTGAGACCTCGCAGAGGCAGGCTTCGCTCGAAGAGGCCTGGGTTGCGGCGAAGGCGGAGGTCGTCGCGGCCGAAGGCGCGCTCGCGACACTGCTCGGCGGGGCGAAGCTCGAAGAGGCGGTGCGGCTCAATGCCGAGCGCAAGGCGGAGCTGAACACACGCATCAAGCGGCTCGAGATGCTCGACGTGTTGCGCGGCGAGGTAGTGGCGCTCTCGAAAGCGCTCGACGCCGTCGAGGTCGAGGTCGCGAGAACGACCGCCGAGGTCGAAGCGTTCAAGGTCCGGGTCGAACAACACGAGGCCGAAGAAAAGCAGGTCGACGAGCGGCTCGACACGAAGCGGCGCGAGGTCGAGCTGCTCGGAAAGGTGATGCACCTCGTCGAGCAGCGCTCGGTGCTCATGCCAGAACATGCGTGTCCTCTGTGTGGCAGCGTCGAGCATCCGTATGTCGAGGCACCCGAGACCGCGCCCGATTCGGCCCATGCTCGCGCGGAGCTGGAGACGGCGCAGGCTTCGCTTGGGGAGCTGACGGCCGAGCGTGCTCGTGTGAAACGCGCACTCGAAACCGCACGAAAGTCGCAGTCGAAGGTCGGAGACCAGGCGAGCACGGTCTCCGCCCGGGCGGCTTCGCAGGCGGGCGAGCTCGTCTCGAAACGCAAGCAGGTCGCCGACGAGGAGTTGGCGCTAGGGCTCGGTGATGGGCCGACCACACCCGAGCGTGAGGCGGCGCGGGCCGCGCTCGAAGGAGCGGATCGCGCGTCGAGCATACTCGCCGAACGGTCCGAAGGTCTGCGCGCCGCGAAAAGCAGCGAGGAGCGGGCGCGAATTGCGCGGGACCAGGGTGCTGCCGACCTTCAGCGCGCAGAGAATGATCTCTCGAATATCAAGACAATCATCGAGACCGAAGAAAGCGTGATCGCCGACGCCCAGAAGGAGATCGAGACGGCCGCGGTCCTGCTGCAGGGGCGGCTCGAGGCGTTGGAGATCCGCGAGCCGCTGTTGACCACGGGTGTCGCCGATGCGCGCAAGCGGGCTGACCGGGTCAAGGAGCTCACGGAGGAGAAGAAGGCCGCGGAGGCCGCGTTGACGGCGGCGCGGCTTGCGCTGAGCGAGGCCGAGGCGAGCCGCTTCAGTGCTGCCCAGGAGCGTGATCGGGCCAACGCCGAACACGCCGCGGCCGAGGTCTCGCTCGTGTCGGCGAAAGCGGCGCTCCACTATGAGGGCCGAGATCCGGCGACGGTGCGAGCGGAGCTCGAGAGTGCCGAGAAGGCCGCACGCCTCGCGGACGAACAGGCGGTGGCGGCGCTCGCGGCGGAAGACACGGCGCTCGCATCCGCCGAGGCGACCTTGCACGCGAAGGTCGAGGCCGAGACAAAGGCGAAGGGTGCGCTTCACGAAGCCGAGCAGGCCTTCGAGTCGCAGCGACTCGTGTGTGGTGCGGCGAGCGCAGAGGACGTGCGCAAGCGCTCGCTCGATGAGGCGAAGCGGGCCGAGTTGAGTGCGCTGGAAGAGCGGCTTGCGCATCGGCAGACGGCGGTCGCGGCGAAGGTCGAAGACGCGGGTCTCGCGCTCTCGAAAGCCGAGGTGAGCCTGCAACAGCTCGGCGAGGAAGGCGAGGCGTCGACCCGTGTGGCGGAGCTCGAGACCGAGCGCGGCGAGAAGGATGCGACGCGCAGCGCGTTGCAGCAGGATGTCGGGGCCTTGCGGGCGGAGCTCGAGCGCAACGCGGCCGAGCGGGCGGCGCAGGCCGAGCTGCGGACGCGACGCGACGCTGCCAATGCGGACTACGAGCAGTGGAAACTCCTGGCCGAGCTCATCGGCACCGAGGAGGGCAAGGCCTTTGCGGACCTCGTCCAGGCCCTGAACCTCAGCGCCGTCATCGAGCGGGCGAACGCGCGGCTCGCGGGCTTCATGGAGCGTTACGAGCTCACCCAGGTCGTGAGTGAGTCGAAGATGCCACGCCTCGACTTCCTGGTGGTCGATCGCTTCCAGGACAACGCGAGGCGCGGCACGAAGAGCCTGTCTGGCGGCGAGTCTTTCATCGTGAGCCTGGCGTTGGCACTCGGTCTCGCGGATCTGCGCAGCTCGCGCTTGAGGATCGACACACTGCTCATCGACGAGGGTTTCGGCTCGCTCGACCAGAAGACGTTGCAGGACGTGCTCGCGGCGTTGAGCGCTTTGCAGGAGGCCTCGGGCGCGCAGATCGGCCTCATCTCACACGTGGACGCCATGAAAGAGGTCATCCCGGCGCAGATCGAGGTGGTGCCGCTCGGCGACGGGCGCTCGAAGGTGGAGGTGCGCTCGTGACCTTGTTCGTGCATCGCAGTCAGCGTGTCGAGGATCTGGCGCGCTCTCTCGCAAAAGTGGTCCGCGAGGGGTTTCCGGCCAACCCGTTCGCGAGTCTGCCCATCGTGGTCGGTAGCCGCGGCATGGAACGCTGGCTCCGGGTGGTACTCGCGCGAGAGCTCGGCGCGGTCATGGGCCTCGCGTTCCCCTTCCCCCGGCCGGCCTTCGATGGGGCTTCGAGGGTCCTGCTCGAAGGCGCGCCGTGGGCGGAGATCGGGGCTCGTAGCCCTCTGCGCGAGGCTGACCCGTGGGACGACGCGGCGTTGGGTTTTCGCGTGGTCACGGCGCTGCGCGCGCTCGCGGCGGACCTCGACCTCGACCACGTCCGCCGGTATCTCAAGTCGGGTGAGTCGCAAGGGGCGGTGTCGGCGCGTGAGCTCACCTTCGCGCTCGAGCTCGCCGACATCATCAACCGCCTCATGCACCATCGGGCCCAGGACGCGGTCGACTGGCAGGAACGGCCTGAGGAGGCACCCGAGGCCCACCGCTGGATCGCCAAGGTGCTCGCCCACCTCGCGGCCAAGGACCCGGGTCGTTCGCCGGCCCACCGGCACCTCGCGCTGCGCGAAGCGGTGCTGCTCTCGCCGAGTATGCCAGGGAGGGGGTCGGATGCCGACTCGGGATTGTCGGCCTCGACTCTGGGCAGCGCTGTAGGGGAGGCCCTCCGTGGCCGCCCAGAGCAGGATGACTCCGGCACCTTCGGAAGCCTGTGTATCTTCGGGCTCTCGACGCTCGGGGTCGGTGACCGCGAGCGTATCGAGCTGCTCGCGCGGGTGTTCGACATCCACCTCTTCGTGCTCGCGCCCTCGTCGGCGTGGTGGGCGGACTTCCGCACGAGGGCGAGCCTGCGACGGCGCACGGGCTGGGTGCGCGATGCCGAGAGCGAGGCCGAGGTCACGCGGCAGAACGCGCTCTTGACCGGGCTCGGCGAGCCGAGCCGCTGGATTCAGGCCTGGCTCGAGGCTGCCGAATACCTCGATGGTTCGGATGGCCAACGCGAAAGCGATGCGCCCGGTTCGGCGTCCGCGGGGCCAGGTCTCTTGCGAGGACTGCAGGCCTGGGTCGACGAGGCGGGTGAGATGCCCGAACCCGGGAGGTCGATCCTCGCGGTCGACCAGACCGTGGCCTTCCACTCGGCGCATGGGGCGCTGCGCCAGTGTGAGGTGTTGCGCGACGAGCTGCTCGCGGCTTTTGAAGACGACGAGACGCTGGAGCCGAGCGATGTCCTGATCATGACCCCGGACGTCGAGACCTATGCGCCGCTCGTGGCGGCGGTCTTCTCGCGCCGCGGGACGGACAAGGCGAAGGTGCCATCGATTCCGGTGTCGATCGCCGACCTGGGTTTGCGCGCGACGAACCCGGTGGCCGAGGTCCTGCTCGCGGTGTTGACCCTGGCGCGCGAGCGGGTGACGGCGAGTGCGCTGCTGGGGTTTCTGGGGCTCCCTCCGGTGCGCGAGCGTTTCGAGCTCGGCGACGAGGATCTGGCCGACCTGCGCGAGCTCATCGCGAGCTCGGGCCTGCGCTGGGCCTGGGACGCGGAGGACCGGGCGCGTCATGGTCAGCCGGGACTCGCGCAGAACACGGTGCGATTCGCCATCGAGCGCCTCGCGATGGGCGTCTTGATGCCCGAGCCGGAGCCGCTCGAGGTGGTGCATGGGGTGGTGCCGCTGCCGGTGCATTCGCGCGATCGGGTGGCGCGATTTGGCAAACTCGCGGCGATCTGTCGGGCCCTCGAGGGGACAAGCGCGTCCTTGTCCGAGCCCGCGACGACGAAGGGGTGGCGGGCGCGTCTTCTCGCGGTGATCGAGCGTTTCGCACCGGTCGGGCCGAAGCGGGTCGCGGTCCTCGAACGACTCGAGGCGGTTCTGCCCGACCAGTCCGATGCTCTCGAGTTTGAGCGCGAGGCGGTGCAGCGCGTGGTCGAGGGCGCCTTCGAAGACCGTAGGAGCGGCGACCGGCCCGTGACCGGCGCAGTGACGGTGTGTGCGCTCGAGCCGATGCGGTCCGTGCCGTTCAAGGTCATCGTGTTGCTCGGGATGGACGATGGGGTCTTCCCGCGCTCGTCGAAGACGCGGTCGTGGGACCCGTTCGCAGAGCGGCGTGCAGGCGAGCTCGATCGGCGCGCGATCGATCGACATCTGGTGTTGGAAGCGCTGTTGTCGGCACGTGCCAAGCTGCTCGTGCTCTGGACGGGTTTCGAGCCCAAGCGCGGGCAGGCCCAACCCGCGTGTGTGGTGGTCGAAGAGCTGCTCGATGTGGTCGCGCGGCTGACCGGCAAGACGCGCGACGCGCTCGTCACGAACCACCCGCTGCAGCCGTGGAGCGCGCGATGTTTTGTCGAGGCGCGGAGGTCCTTCGACGCGATCATGGCCGACGGCGCGAGCGCGTTGGTCGGGGCGCGGAAGGCGGCTGGGCTCTGGGAGGAGGAGGGCGAGGCCGTCGTGCTCGGGGAGGAGCTGCCCGGCGAGATCGGCGCCGAGGCCCTGGCGCGTGCACTTGCCGAGCCGCAGCGGCATCTCTTGAAAGACCGGCTCGGGCTGGAGCTCGACCCGCGCGAGGTCGAGGTCCTCGATCGCGAGCCCATCGAGCTCCACGCGCTCGACCAGTGGAGAGTGCGCGACCCGATCGTGCGGCGACTCGTCGAGTCTGAGAGTGCGATGGACGATGAGGCGATGCAGGCGGTCGAGCGGTCCAGCGTCGAGCGGCTCGCAGGAGAGGGACTCTTGCCGCTCGCACATGCTGGGCGTCGGGTGGTCAAGGACACCGTGCGCGAGGCGGGCGAGCTGCGGAAGCTGTGGCTCACGGCTCCGGGCGTACGCGAGCCGGGCCGACTCGTGGCGGTCGAGGTCCAGGTGGACGACCGTGTGGTCACCGTGACCGGACGCGCGCCGCGATGGCTTCGCGATGGGGACGCGGTGTGGCTCGAATGGACGCTCGGATCCAAGCTGGGCGCGAAACACAAGCTGATCGCGTGGGTCGAGCTGTTGGTCGCGAAGCTCGTGTGTCCCGAGGTGGCGGGGGCGCGTATCGTCGCGTGGCGGGCTGAGACGGACCCGGATAATCCGGTCGAGGCGGTGCGGCTCGATGCGCCGGGCGAGGAGGGTTGTCGCAAGCATCTGTCTGGCCTGCTCGAGGTCTGGCGTGAGGTGCGCAAGCGCCGGGTCGCGCTGTTCCCCAAGCTCTCGGTCGAGCTGGGTAAGGACAAATGGGAGCCACACGAGCTCATCAAGAAGGGCAAGAGTCACTGGAACAAAGACCAGGAGGACCTCTGGGTCACGGCCCTGTGGGGTGAGCTCGAGTTCGATGACCTTCTCGCGAAACACAGGCCCGAGCTCGAAGAACTCGCAAAAAAGTTGTGGGGGCCGGTGCACGCGGCGGTGCAGAAGGAGGGGACGAAGGCGAAGGCTCCGACGAATGAGGCGGCCGAGGGGGATGAGGCCGCGCCGAAGAAGACGCCCGCGAAGAAGTCGACGAAGAAGGGGGCGGCGCAATGAGCGAGGATGTGGTGTGGAGAGAGGGCGCACCGATCACGCCGGGCGAGCCGGTGTTGCTCGAGGCGAGCGCTGGGACGGGCAAGACCCATCAGATCGCGAGCCTCTTTCTGCGGCTCGTGGTCGAGTACGAGGTCGGGGTCGACAAGATCCTGACGATGACCTTCACGAAGGCCGCGACGGCCGAGCTGCGCGACCGTGTGCGGCGCCGCCTGGAGGAGGCTCGGGCGTTGTTCGAGTGCGAGGCGCTGAGCGAAAGCGCGCAGAGGGATGTCGCGCTCGCGCGACTCTGGTCCGACGATCCGACCGAGCGCAGGCGGCGTCTGACATGGGTCGAGGCGGCGCTCTGCGCGTTCGATTCGGCGGCGATTGTGACCATCCACGGCTTCTCGCAGCGGATGCTCGACCTGTTCGCGTTCGAGTCGGGTCAGGAGAGCGGCCTCGAGCTCGTGGAGAGTTCGACCGAGCCGCTCGAGGAGATCGTGGACGACGCGCTCGTGTGGTCGCATGTGGCGCTCTCCGAGGGCGCGGTCGAGCTGCTGGCGGGGCTCGGGTGGAGACGCTCGGAGCTCATGAAGGTCGGACGTGCGGTGACCGCGGCGGTGGAGCCGGTGGTGCGGCCCGAGGTGCCGGCAGGGATTCGCGAGCAGAAGAACATCCGGGGGCGCATCGCGGCGCTCGGGGCGTGGCTCGAGGAGGGCCTGGCCGTGACGCGAAGCATGGTCCAGTGGTGGGAGACCGAAGGCCAGGTGTGTCTCGCTGCCATGCAAGAGGCTCGTGAAGCCGGCCGGCTCAAGGGCATGCAAGCCAGAATGTTGGCCGGAAACTACGCCAAGGTCGGGAGCTGGCTCTCGCGTCGTCCGCTGACCGCGAAGCTCGATGCGGACGACTACAAGTGGTTGGACGAAACGAAGCTCCAGGCGAAGTGTGGCGCCATCGACTCCGCGAGCGAGGCCTACCATCCGCTGTTGACCCATCTCGCCGAATTTCTCGAGTATCGAGATAAGTGGCGCCAGCGCGTGCGCCCGCTCGCGGTGTTCGCCGACGGCCTCAGAGACCAGCTCGACCACGAGCTCGTGCGACGACGGAAGCTCACCTTCGACTCGATGTTGAGCGTGCTCGCCAGGGCCATCGAGCGCGAGGGGCCGGACGGGCCGCTCGCCAGGCGGATCCGCGAGCGTTTCGACGTGGCCCTGGTCGACGAGTTCCAGGACACCGACGCCGCGCAGTGGGCGGTCCTCGAGCGGGTCTTCGCGACATCCGAGGCCAAACGCCTCGTCCTCATCGGCGACCCCAAACAGGCCATCTACGCCTTTCGCGGGGCCGACGTCTTTGTCTACCTGACGGCCGCCGAGGCCGCGCATCATCGCCGCACGATGACGACAAACTGGCGCTCGGACGGGCCGTACGTCGAGGCTATGAACGCGCTCTGGCAGGAGGGGCGCAACAGCTTCGAGATGCCGTCAGGGCCAAGACGCGCGGGCATCGACTATGTGACGGTGAGCGCCAACAAGAAGGAGGCGCGGGTCAAAGGTCTCCCCAAGGTGGTCGGGTTCGATGAGAAGGCGCGGAAGCGGCGGGCCTTCGAGATCCGCTGGTTCGACGGCACGACGCTGGGTGAAGACGAGCGTGTCATCGGCAACAAGCAGCACGCCCAGAATCTCATCGCCCGAGAGGTCGCGCGCGAGGCGCTCGCGCTGGTCTCGGGGCAGGGGCGCATCGACCCAGCCGGTCGAGATACCCCGATCGAGCCCGGCGACCTCGCGGTTCTGGTCTCGACCCACAAAGAAGCGACACTCATCCAGCGGGCGTTGCGGGCGGTCGAGTTGCCGGCGGTGGTCGGGTCGACCGCGAGTGTGTTCGCGTCGGAGGCCGCGCGCTGGCTCCGGGCGTGGTTGCTCGCGGTGGCGGGCGCGGGTCGTGACCGGATGGCGCGTGTGTGTGCGGTCACACCGCTCTTCGGGTGGACGGCCCCAGAGCTTGCGGCGGCGCTCGAGGATGCGGACCGCGGCGAGTCCGGACGCTGGGAGGTCTGGTGTGATTCGCTCGCGCGCTGGTCGCGCGACTTCGGTCAGGGCTTTTTCAGGGTCTTCGAGGCGGCGCTCGACGAATATCAGGCCTGGCCGCGGCTGCTCGGTCTGGTCGATGGCGAGCGGCACGCGACCGACTTGCGGCACCTCGCCGAGCTCGCGCATCGCGAGGCGAAGGCCCACGACTGGGGGCCCGACGAGCTCGCGAAGTGGCTCGCCGAGGAGGCGCCCTCCGACGCGGACAAGGCCGAGGGTGACGTCGAGCGTTCGCAGCGGCTCGAGAGTGACGCGAAAGCGATCCAGATCAGCACCATCCACGCGTCCAAGGGCCTCGAATATCCGATCGTCCTCATCCCCTTCGCGTGGCTGAAACGCGGCGAGAAACTCGACGGCGCCTTTGTCTGGCACGACGACACGAAGCCGACCGAGCCGATCCTCGAGCTTCGCGACGTGAGCGATCCGGGACGCGAGGCCGCCGTCGAGATAAAACAGACCGAGGTCCGTCAGGAACAGACACGTCTTTTGTATGTCGCGTTGACGCGGGCGCGGCACCACGCGGTCGTGTGGTTTGGCCAGGCGGGCCAGCTCAAGAAGGCGACCAAGGGGTCTGATGGCGATGCCGATCAGGACGACGACGTGGGCGGCGCGCTCGGCAGCAGCGCGCTCGGGCGCCTGTTGTTGCGTGGTCAGCCGACGCTCGCGTTCGACGCCAAGGGCGACAACCATTCCGAGGTCATGGGCCAGGTCGTGGCGGCGCTCGATGCTCTGTGTGAGTCCTCGGGGGAGGCGCCGACCATCGGCTGGGGCGTCGTTGTCGAGATGCCTGAGGGCGTCTGGAAGCCGAGCATCGGCGAGGCGAGCGAGGCGCGGCCCTGGACCGGCAAGGCGGTCCTCGAGAGCTCGCGTTCGGTCGTGAGTTTTACGCGTATGGCGCGGCGGAGCGAGTCCGACGACGAGGAGCCCGAGCGCGAGGCCATGCCCGAGGTCATCGCAAACGTCGCGGAGGTCGAGCCCGGCGACGGATTCGGGGCAGAGCTCGGTGATGCGGAGAGCGAGCCCGGGCTCGAGCCCGGATTCGTCGACGAGCCCGTGGCCGACGGGCCTTCGCCGCTCGAAGGGATGTGGGGCGGCAAAGAGGTGGGGGTGTGGGTCCACGGTGTCCTCGAACACCTCGACTACCAGAAGCTCGAAGGGCGCGGCGGCGAGGCTCTCAAGACCCTGGTCCGGCAGGTCGCAGAGCGCTCGGGCTTCGCGGCCCCCGAAGAGCAGCTCGCGCACGTGACGGGGGCGATGCCTCGCATCGTGACGACACCGCTTGGAGGGGGTCAGGGGGTCAGCGCCTTGCCGGCCGATTTTGCGCTCGCTCGTCTCGGGATGGTCGACCGCCTCGATGAGCTGCGCTTCGACCTCCGAATCGAAGGTGGGGCGGATATAGAGACGCTGCCCGAGCGGGTACGCGAAGCGCTGGCGCTGCGACGTGGGGATGACTGGCTTGGCGCGGGCTGGCTCGAGCGCGTGACCGGGCCGCATCGCAGGCCGCTCCTGCCGGCGCGTCCGGGGGTCCTGGTCGGGGCGATCGACCTCGTGTTCCGCTTGCGGGACGAGGGCGGTTCGCGCTACTTCATCTCGGATTTCAAGACAAACCGCATCCTTTCGCGGGCGGCCCCTCGTGGGTCGAGGCGGCGCCACTACACACCGCTCTGGATGGCCTGGGAGATGGCGCGCCACGCGTATCACCTGCAGGCGCTCATCTACACGCTCGCCCTGCACCGGCACCTGCGGCTGCGGCTGCCCGATTACGACTACGACCGGCACGTGGGCGGCCACCTCTACCTGTTCCTGCGCGGCATGGAGGGCGAGGCGACGCCGGAGGTCGAGGGCACACGCCTCGGTGTGTTCAGGGATCGCTGGCCGCGCGAGGTGGTGCTGGCGTTGGACGCGGCGCTTGGAGGTGAAGCATGAGCGGCCCTACGAAACGGGACACGCGGGTCATGATGAGCGGTGGCTGGGGGCTGCGCTCGGAAGCCTTCGAGCGCCGGGCCGGGCCGTTCCTTGCGGCCGGGGTCCTCGCGGCCGAAGATGTGTATGCGGTCGACGCCGTGGCCGAGCGTTTTTGCGAGTCCGATGGCGAGGTCTTGTTGGGATTGGCTCTCGCCGTGCGTGCGCCGCGAGCGGGACACATCGGGGTGGATCTGATGCGGGCGCACGAACACATCGAGGCGGCCGATGGGGCGACGCTGGACGCGGCGTGGCCGATGGATCGCGCGGCCTGGGAGGCGGCGGTCCGAGCCTCGTGTATGGTCGGGTCGCCGGGGGAAGCCGCTCGACCCTTCGTGGCCCAGTCGGTCGCCGGGCGGATGCTGATTCTCACGCAGCGCATGTACGACGAGCAGCGCCGCGTCGCGGCCGCCTTGTCTGCACGGGCGACCCAGAGTGCCGAGCCCATAGCGCGGATCGAGGAGCGTGTCGCCGAGCTCTTCGGCGACGAACGAAACAGTGAGGCGGCAAGTGCCGTGCGTGTCGCGGCCGGCTCGCGGCTCGCCCTGGTGACGGGTGGCCCGGGGACGGGCAAGACCTTCAGCATCAAGCGGCTCCTGGCACTCCTCATCGAGAGCGAGGACCCGGGCCGACCGCTGCGTGTGCAGCTCGCGGCGCCGACCGGTAAGGCGGCCGTGCGTATGGCCGAGGCCATCGGCGAGGGGCTCGACGAGCTCGCGGTGGATTCTCGCGTGAAGGACCGGCTCATGGGGCTCGCGCCGCGGACCCTCCACAAGCTCCTCGGGGTGAGGCCGGACGGGAGCGTGCGGCACCATAAGGACGAGCCGGTGCCGGCCGATGTCATCGTTGTCGACGAGGTCTCGATGGTCGACCTCGCGATGATGAGGCGCCTGCTCGACGCGGTGGCGCCTGAGGCGCGGCTGGTGTTGCTCGGCGACAAAGATCAGGTCGCTAGTGTCGAGGCGGGATCGGTGCTCGGCGACGTGGTGCGGGCGGCGCGACCCGGGACCACGCTCGGAGACCGTGTGGTGCGGTTCACGCGCTCGCGGCGTTTCGGTTCGGCGCCGAACATCGCGGCCGTGGCGGCTGGACTTCTGCGAGGCGACGACCATGGGTTCGCCGCTGCGCTCGCGATCTTGAAGGGTCTCGAGAGCGACCTGAAAGAGTGGCTCACGGGCGGCCCGGATGACGTGGGTGGCACACGTATCACTCATCTCGGGGCGCCGCAGGCCGGCGTGGAGGGGGTGCCCGCGACGCCGAGTTCGCGTCAGCGGGAACTCCTGGCCGCGCCGTATTTCGGCGAGGTTCATCGGGACAAAGGGCGTGTGTTGCGCGGGTACGCGGCGCTGCTTGGGGAGGCGCTTGCGCGTCATGAGCTCGACTCGCCGCTCCTCGCCGGGACCGGGTTTCATCGGGAGCTGCTCGTGGCCCTCGATCATTATCGGGTCCTCGCGGTCCATCGGCGGGGCCCGCTCGGTGTCGTTGGCCTCGAGCGTGACCTGTCCGAGCGGGTCCGCGCCCACCTGACGAGGACGCTCAGGGACGGCCGCGCCCTGCCGACCGCCTCTGGCCACTGGCTCGGCGCGCCGCTGCTGGTGACCGAGAACGCCTATGACGTGGGCCTCATGAACGGCGACGTGGGTCTCGTCGTGGTCGGCCCGAATCTGCGCCTCATGGCGGCCTTCCCTCGGAGTGACACGAATATTCCCGTCAAATACGTGGCACTCTCGCGCCTGCCCGCACACGAGGGCGCGCTCGCCATGACGATGCACAAGTCGCAGGGCTCGCAGTTCGACCGCGTGGCTGTCGTGCTCGCCGGCCGCGATTCCCCCGTTCAGACCCGCGAGCTCGTCTACACCGCCATCACCCGCGCGAAGAGTCGGCTAGACTGGCTCGGCTCCCATGACGAGCTTGAGAGCGCTCTCCTGCGCACGGTTGTTCGCACCTCCGGCCTCACCGAGCTCCTCGAGCTCTGAGTCAGCTCACGTAGAGGCACTCTCCAACCTTCGGCTCTCGCGATCTCCTACCCAATGACCTCCCTTGGGCGACTCGCCGCCCTTGTGCCGAGGCCGCGAGCGCACCTCCTCACCTACCACGCCTTGCTCGCGCATGCTGCCCAGTGGCGCGACTGTATCACGCCCGGGCCGCGCGCGTCGACCTAGCCGCATTACCGTTCAACGGAGCCCAGAGCCGCGACCTCAGGCCGACCCACGTAGACAGCCCGACCCGTGACTTTGAGCCGACCCGCGGCATCGAGCTCGACGGACTCCCCCGTGGCGCTCTCCAGCCCAGCCAGAACACCCAGGCTTCGTTGGGCCGACCTCTTGCG
>ERZ1066136.1000-NODE-1000-length-16332-cov-6.760951_pt1 | contig 16332 bp, 13 predicted proteins | sample MGYA00382783_ERZ1066136 | MGnify/ENA primary metagenome ERZ1066136 (study PRJEB33369, sample SAMEA5778366) | biofilm metagenome | biome: Industrial cooling water; feature: Water cooling tower basin; material: Biofilm | place: United Arab Emirates | collected... | reverse complement strand
GGATGGATGCATTCTCGGGAGCGAAGGCCATGTTCGCCCTCGGGTTCCTGCGCAGGTGATGATGCTGGTGTAGGATCGCCGCCGGGTTGAAGGACCGACAAGCGGCTCTAGCTCGGCCGGGTCCCGAAGCGCGAGACGCTGCGCGCCCGCGTAACGCGGGCGAGTAAGCCGTGCCTGTGGCTCTAGGTGATTGACCTCAAACGAATGCACAGTCTTGGGATCGTAAACGCCACGAGGGTGTCGTGTTCAGTCTTGCATCAGTGGATGCCACCGGTCATCTTCTCGTGACATGCAGTTCAGAGCGGAGACAAGGCCTTGCGTTGGCTCAAGGACAGCCTTCGAAGGAAACCATGGGCGCGAATAGGTAACGAGACCACGTCACGTGTCCTCCGTCCCGTCGACGCGCACATACTCAGACTCACCGAGATCGGTGAGCTTTATTGGGATGCAGAGCATAACAGTGAGCAACTGACTGTCCACTCCGATGGTCGTACGATCGAGTGGGATCAACGCAAGAGCACTAAAGCTCGGCTGTTGCCCCAGTGGGTGCCTGCGTCCACGCGCTTGTTCCTTCACAGTGGCGAGTTTTCGCTCGACTTCAGAATCGACAACATGGCTGGCGGTCAGATGGGCGTCGGATTCCTGCTCCAGGTCACTGATGGCGTAGAGGTTGGATGTGACTGGGGATCGTTCGGATATTTGGGCTCAAGCTGCACCGCATGGGCCTACGATCCCTCCACAGGCGATCTAGTCACTGGTACGCGATCAATCGAAGGTGACCTACCACAGTGCACCGAGGATAACGGACATACCATACGCCTCACGGTCACCGTTCCTCGCCATCGATCAGGATTCGCCAGGTTCACGATAGGCGGCGTGGATTCTCATGCCATCGCACTGCCGGCTGGGGCTGTGATCGTGCCCGCTGCATGCTTAATGAGTCCAGGGCAACGGGTTACGTTAATGAGCTTCGAAATGTCACCGAGACGCAGATCGGTCTAGTCCAGCCCTGATGCGCCGCGTCTGTGGTCCCGAGAGTTTCTTGGTCACGGCGTCGAACAGACCTCCGACGGCTCGCTGCCGCCAGTCCTGCAATCAATCGCCAACGCCCCGGTAATGCTGCCCGTGAAGAAGTGCCTGCAATTACGACCGCGATTGGACCTCAATGCCGCACGATTGTCACATCGGACGAGAGAGATACGTCGCTCGTGCCGTTAGTGCGCGGCAACACTCCACCGAGGGGCGACAGGCTGAGTTCGGTGTTCATCTTAGGCGGGACATGCCGGCGCTGACTGGCAAAGCCACTCAGCGCCGCTCGCCTCCGTCAGGTGCTGGAATCCCCGTCGCGGAGCTTCTGCCGGATGTACTCCGCAGTCCCGGAGGACATGCTGCGTCGCAGGAACGAGGGGATGTCGCCTTCTTTCTCCAGGGAATCTGCCTCCACCGAAGAACGCAACCGTCGCGACAGGGACATCGAGGAGTAGAGCGCGTCCTTCATGAGCGAGGCCGACTGGCGCTGCGCTGCCAGTCGGGACATCGACGCGATCACGCCGCTGACCCACTCGTGATCCGTAAAGCGCTTCTTGGCGTCGGCCAGCAGCGCATCCACCACGTCCCAGTCATTGGCGCGTGCCGCGTTGCGACACTGAAGCAGCAGGCGCCCCGCTTCCGTCTCGGCGGCACGCTTGACCACTTCGGGATCTTCAGCGACAACACTGTAGGCAGCAGCTGGAAGTACGGGTAACGCCGCCATCGCTTGGGCCGACTCACCGCGAACCTGCTCGATATCGCGGCCCGAGACGACTACACGCAGCAGACTTTCGGGATGGTTCAGTCCGTGACGAGGCACACGCAATCGCAACAGCGCCCAGGCCTCCGATCCCAGCGCGATGTCGGGAAGTCTCCACGAATCGACCTCATCCCCCGGCACGTGCGCGTTGAGCATCGTCACTTCGACGCCCGGAGCGGGAACGACCTTGAGCACGACGTTTTGTCTCCACAGGGAGGACAGCAGGTCGAGTTCCCGATTGAAGGGCTCGAACAGGTCCTCGGCCGTGGCGCCATAGTAGTGGCTCCCGCGCCCCGCCTCGGCCATCGCCACCATCAGTGCCTCGTTGAAGTGATAACCGAGGCCGTAGGTGGAGGTCGTCACACCGGCTTCTGCCAGCGCACGACACTGGCGGACAATCTCTGCCGGACGGGTCTCGCCGGTATTGGCCTGTCCATCCGAGAGCAGGATCACACGCTGAAGTTGCGCTCCCTCCGCCCGGGGAGCCAGTTCTGTGGCCCCTGCGAGCCAGCCGCCGTGCAGGTCCGTGCCACCGCCCGACTCGATGGACCGGATTCGTTGGACGATCTGATCTCGCTCGGCAGGCCCCGGTCCCGACGACCTTGAAAGTTTGGCCGCTGGCCTGAGGACTTGCACCGTATTGTCGAATTGAACGAAAGCCAGGGAATCGTCGTCACGCAGCCGCTGCACCACGAACTCGCAGCATTGCTTGGCTGCTTCCAGTGGCGCGCCTCCCATGGAACCCGAGCGGTCGATGACGAGCGCAATGCCCATTGCAGGGCGTTCGCGTTCTGGATGCTCGCTCTCGAGCGGCGCGCACACGCGCACCAGAACCTCCAGCAGGTTGTCCTGTTCGGCAAGCAGGGCGCTGCGCCGCGGAATGATTTCGATATGGGCGCCCTTCGTTGAGCCCATTGAATCCATAGACTGCCTCCTTACACGAATTTGGCTTTCGCCAGTGAGGCGCGAATCGCATCCGCGATCCGCTCCAAAGCGGGATCATCGAGTTGGCGCAGCGCATCGACGTCCACGGTGACGTGACACCAAGGGGCGACCTCCACCGTTACGGTGCGCTTCACGTTGGGTGTCACGGACAGGTTTCCCAGACTTACCAGATCATGGGTGAGCCTCGCGGCCACCATCGCACTGCTGTCGTACCGTTTGGCGTGGTTGCTCGCGCCGGATCGCACATCCCGTGTCGTCGCGCGTGGCGCGAACTCGGCGACCAGTTTCTGCGCCCGTGTCGTTTCCAACGGAGGCAGCATCGACGTCAACTGGTCTGCAGGCGCGGTGCGCACGAAGAGCGCAACCTTTGCAAGCGGCCACCCCTCCCGCAATAGCACTCTGGCCGTCAGCAGTTCGAGCAATTGCCGGAACCCGAAGATCGCTTCGCGGCTGCGCCGCTCCGCGCGCGTCACCACGCCGTCGGTGACGTATCCGCGGATCAGCCTCACGTTGGGGGGATTCACGTCGTGCGGCAGACCGGGAAACAACCTCCCCTCCAGCGTACTGGCCAGGGCCGCGAGTTCCTCTGCCGTTCCCTCCCAACTTCCGTACTTGTCACGCCAATCCATCACGAACACCGAGTAACGTCATTAACGTTTATCAATGTAACATGGAATGGAAAGCAATGTAACGCCCCAGGGAACCCTGCTCAGGTCAGGCCGCTAAGGCAGATCCGTGGTGCTGCTTTGATATAGCCGCACCCAAAGCTCAGCCCCCGCAGTCCTCGACCCTTGCCCGCCCCTCCAGCACTGCGTGAACTACGTCGAAGAGGCTCAGCACGGATTCCTCGCCCCCGTGCATCAAGTGCTTGCGCACCTTGTGAAAGGGGTACACGGCAAGATCATCTACAACTCGCACCATCCAGCCATGCGCCGGGTCGAGACACCAAGAACCTCCATAGGTCAGGCGAACACACTCCCCGAGGTAAGCACCCAAGGTATCGACCATTCGAAGCTTCAGCTCTTCAGCTGCGGACGCGTGTTGAGCGGTCAGATACGCGTCGAGCCAAACGATGCCATTGCGGTCATACGCCAGGACTTCTCCGAGCCGCTCCCTGACCAGGGCCCGCACGAGTTCTGCGTTCGCCACGATTCGTTCGAACACTTCCGTCGCCATGGGCGCGGGCGAAGCGACAGGGGCTCCAGGCATAAGGGTTCTCCCGCGGTCACATCCACAAAGCGCTCGAAGACCGACCTTGGCGCCGATCTAGAAACGGCCCGGGGGCCGAACCGGCAACCCAGTGTCGCTGCTCACCTAGTGCCGCAGGAGAGCTTGCAGATGAATGTTACCCTTCCGACGAATTCAGCCCCGACCTCCGCCGTCGAAACCACAGGACCCCATCTGCGGGTGGCTGTTTGGTCCGGGCATGCTGGTGCCCGTTCGCCTCGCGCCTCGCGCCCTTGAGGCAACCGCATACTGGGCCTTTCCACGCCCGTAGCATCTTCGCGAGACGGTACGTGCGGCGTCATCGCCCGTGCAGAGTCCCATCTCGGCATCAGCCTCCTTCTGCTGACCCGGATGGTCCGAAGACGTGCCTTCCACACTGTTTCCTGACAGGCCTGAGCGCGCCTGCTAGTCGCCGATCAGAAAGCGCGCCGCGCACGCGCTGCCGGGCGAATGGCGGAGAAACCATCCCATCCCCCGCACTCTGCCCAACGGGGAGACCGAAAAGGTCAAAAGTCACTGTCCGCTACGCACCAACCGAACGACGAGGACGTTGTTGCAGAGGTCGCCGATGACTCGGCCGTCGCTGAACACGACATGCCAGCAGACGTGGCCTTCTTTGCTCGCCGTATGGTGCCATGCCGCCGGCGTGTCCGGAAACAACTCGTCGTCCGCCACCGGATTGCTGCAGTGCGGCGCAATCAGCGTCTCCAACTCGTCCACCGTCGGCATGCGCCAGCCGTTCGTCCAGCCCTGATTCGCCTGCGTGTGCGTGAACTTCTTGGGCACCCCGACACAGCCGAGGTCGTCCTTCCATTGCTGGCCAATGACGCATCGCATCCAGGTCAACTCTGTCTTCCTGTCATGCACCCGAGCAGCATATTGCGTGACTACCCGGGAATCCGGAAAAAGCACCAGACACGCTCCGCCAGGATGTCGCGCCGATCGATATAGGATTCCTGGGTGGCCTGCGTCACGCACGATATCGCCGATCACCCAGCTCGGCGGCTCGACACCTTCGAGGAAGGCCATGCCCTTCCAGTTGCCGAGCGCCTCCGCCCAGATCGGGGTCCAATGCGCCGGGTCGTAGCCGCCGGTGAAGTCGACCACGTTCTTCACCGTCACAAGGAAGGTGACCAGCGTGGCCGGTGGCAGCAGGGGAGACTCGACCCTATACTCGGCCATCGCAGTTTCGGCCGCCGCTGCGAGATAGCGCGCCTCGACCCCGGGCCGGTTGAAACGCCCGCCGGCCAGCGCCGCTCCGGCACCGCTCACGGGCGCGTGGGCCCAGCGTGGGGTAAACGCCCTATAGAACGGCGCGTCAGGGCCGAGAGACCTGAGGATCATCCGGACGAGCCGGACTCGATCGATTGGAGGTACGAGACGACAGTATCGGTCCTGCCGGCCGAGACCAGGTGCTCCGCGGTCTGGTGCATGAACTCGGGGATCGGCGTGTTGCGGTACCAGTAGATCGCGCGGTCGCGATCTCCGGTCACGGCCATGGCGGCGGACAGCACACGCAGCGCATCGCGCATATAGGCCTGCAGCTTGGCGTTTGTCGGCGCTTCCGCCACCGTGGTTCGGTGCACGCGAGCGAGTTGCGCAAGGTCTTGCTGGCGAAGTTGCATGGCGGCCGCGAATCGCTCGGGCGCGATTACCGTAGCGCCGGGGCTGCGCAGCTCATCGGCGAAGGTATGGAAACCCGCATCCACTTCCATGTCAGTAGTCAGCCTGATCTCGATGTATTGATGTTATGTCGATTGTACGTCGGTTTCAAGTTGTCTTGCCGTCGTTCGGGCGTTCGTGCCAGACGGATACACGAACCGGCTGCGGATCGCCGAAGCAGGCAGTGGCAGCAGCAGTCTCCCAGTGAGCGGTTTTCCGGAGAACGCCTGTGCAGGACTCCGAGGAAACACCCGATCCGGCTCTCGGACGGTAAGTTTCCTGTTCGGCTTCTCCCGATCGAGATGACCACAGCGGCAAGGCGACACCTCGCTCGGCTTGACTCGCGGACCGTGATGTAGCAACGTAGTATCATGTCTTTGCGCCCGGAGTAAAGCATGGATGCGGAAACGAAGTCAGCCGAGCCGGCTACCCTGTCGAGCCGCGAGTTCAACCAGGATGTCGGGCGCGCCAAGCGCGCGGCCGAGAACGGGCCAGTCATCATCACCGACCGCGGCGAGCCGGCTTTCGTGCTGATGAGATTTGAGACCTACCGGAGCCTGGCCGGCCGCAACCCGCGGCTCCCAGAGCTGCTCGATCTTCCCGGGATGGAGGCGGTCGACTTCGATCCGCCGCGCTTCGGGCAGGGGGTGTTCCAGCCTCCAGAACTCTCCTGATGTTCCTGCCCGACACGAATGTCCCGTCCGAGCTAAGTTCATCGCACGAACGTGAGCGCCGCGCCGCTCAAGGCTCGCTACCGCCACGCTGATTACAGCAAATTGGCCCAGGCGTCGCGCGAACGGATCGAGAAGCGTCACGCCGAGCCCCGCGAAGCTCTCAGCGTGTGCGTTCAGTTTCCGCGACCGTGGTGAGAGCCAGATCACTCGCGTATGCGAGGGCCCAAACTACGTTCTAAAGTCACAACTTCTTGACGAGCGTCTTCGACAGCGTGCGCAGTGCTCCCCCCGACGACATCTGCCTCATGCGTTGCGCGAGGTCTATAGCCCAGGGCGCATTCGTCCAGTCGGTATTCGCCGCGGCAGTCGCTGAAGCGGACGGCGCCACTGACCCGGGCGCCGTCACCGTGCCGGCGCGAGCGGCCCACGTCTCGTTCCACGCAACGGTGGATGTGACTTGCGCCTGAGGTGCGATGGTGTCGGTGCCGCCCTCGCGCGCTGCAGCCTTTCCCACCAGCGGTAGAAGCGGCGGCGCCGAGATCTCTTGCCTCGCCTGACCTGCGAGGAACTGCCGGAAGCGGTTCGCGTCGAGGGTTGTGAGCTTGCCGTTGCCGTTGAGGTCGCCGATGAGGGTAGGGTCGATCGCGGGAAAGCCTGTGAACCCGCCTGCGCCGACAAGCACTGCGAGCATTTCCTGGAGGTCCGCGCTGGAGTACTGTCCGTCGCCGTTGGCGTCGAGCAAATGAGCCGCAATCTGTACGGCTTCGTCGCCGCGAACCGCGAGTGCCGTACCGTCTGCGCCGTCGAGTTCCACGTCCGTGAGGTCGAGGACCTGCGCAGCGCCGTACGGAGCATCGGGGGCGACCTGCGCCACGAGTTCCACCGGACTGGCTGGGCCTCGGCCGAGCGGTGCTTGGAAGCGGGCCTCGACCCGCACACCACCGGCGACCGCAGTGCGATTCAGCGTACCGGCGTACCCCTGTGCCAAGCGCACGTCCTTCAGATCAAGCAATGCCGGATCGAAGCGCAACGTGAACGCGACCCGCGTGATGCCCTCGGCCTGGGACACGGCTACTGGGAGTCGCAGGCCACCCAGACTCGCATTTGAGTCGACCACAGCCTCGGACGGACTTCGGACCACGTCGGGGATCGAAACGCTCACAATCTCGCGGTCCGGAACACTGAAGAAGGCGTTGAACGCGTCACCCGCTGTCCCATCGCGATCGCCGTCGAGCGTGCCACCGCCTGCCGCCCGCACGCCATCAGGTCCGGAGCGAACCGTTAGCGTGTAGCTGTCGGCGGGCAGTGCGCCGCCGGTACGCACGAAACTGAAGCCCTGGCGATCGGCATCGGGCACCACGGACCCGCGCATCGCTCCGTGGACAGCCCCCTTGAGAACCGCGTCCGCGAGATCGAGCGACGCCGTGTCCACGGCAAGGTCGAAACGCACCTGCACACCGCTGTCGGTGGGCATCACCTACAGCACCGTGAAGTTCCCGCTTGCCGGCGCTCGCGGTGCACCGACAAGGATTCCCGCTACCGACCCCGGGTTCGGCAGCGGCGGAATCTGCGGCTGATCGAGCACCGGATTGCCGCTCAGCACGAACTGGCTCTCGCGGGTGATGATCGAGCCATCGGCCGAGGTGAGCGTCCCACTGCGGTCGACGTCGGAGATCAGAACCGGATCGATCGCCGGATAGAAGCCGAGCCCGGTGTCGATGCCAGCCACGATACGCGCCACTCGCTGGCTGTCCAGGCTCGTGTAGCGGCGGTCTCCCGTGCTGTCGCCGAAAAGTGCCACAACCTGGACGCCGTCGTCCGCGCGTCCTACGGCACCGTCGATGCGCACGTCGGCGATGTCGAGCACCCGGGCAGCCCCGTACCCTGCCTCTATGGGGACGCTTGCCCGCACCCGCAGCAGGTCAAGGGTGCCAGCCGCCAGCGGCGCCGACACCCTCACCGCGACTTGGTAGGCGCCCGCGGCCCCCGTTGCGGTGACATCGCTGGCGTCCGGCAGGCCTGTTCCCGGTTCCAGCACGCTTACGTTCAGCGTGGCCGGGTCGTAGCGCAAGTCGAACGAGACAGAAGTCACTCCTCCGTCCGAGGTCAACGAAATCGGTATGCCGGCCGAAGTCGCCGACACATCGACACCCTGCCCAGGCGCGCGAACCAGGTCAGCGATACCCAACGTTGCGCCCGCGGTGACGGTAAAGCCGCCGACGAAATCATCGCCTGAGACGTTGTCCCGGTTGCCGTCGAGGGTGCGCCCCAGCGCATCCACGAATCCGTTGTCGCGGCTCGCAAGTTGCACCCCGTACTCGCCCGCCGGCAGTGCCCCGCCGGTGGCGACGAAGCGCAGGCCCTGCCCGTCGGCATCCACCACCACCGAGCAGCGCACGGTGTTGCCGGACGCGTCACGCAGGATGAGATCAGGGAGGCCGCGCGGATCGAGACGCGTGTCGTACAGGTTGAGCAGGCTCTGCTGGAACGTGCGGCTGAAGCGGATCGCGAACCCGCTGTCACCGCCTTCGAGCGTGCGCACGTACAGACGGTCGTTGACCACCGCCACCTCGCGCGGCGCTGCGATCCACGTGCCGTCCTCGTCGGTGGCAGACACCTGGATCGTGTGCGTGCGCTCGGGCTCGGCGTACACGTGCGACGCGCTGGCCGTGCCGCCGGCGACGCGTTCCACGGCCGAGCCGTCGCCCCAGTCGATGATCCATTCGGTGACGGTGTCCTCGCCCGGATCGGCCGCGGCGAGCGCGAGCGTGTAGGGCTGGCCGGACAGCGCCTCGGGCTCTCCCGTGACCGTCAGCGTGGGCGCGACGTTGGCCACCACGACGGTGAGCACGGCGTCCGTCGAGGAACCGCCGTCACTCACCCGCACGGTGAATTCGTACGACGCATCGCCGTCGGTCGCGGTCCAGCGGAACTCGCCGGTGGCGGCGTCGATCGTCGCGCCAGTGACCGTCGGATTCACCAGCGACCAGGTGAGCGTGTCGCCATCGGCATCGGTGGCCGACAGGACGACCGTTGCGAGCCCGCCTTCCACCACGTTGACGGAGGCGATCTCGCCGAACTGCGGCGGCGCGTTCACGCCTTCTACCGTGAGCGAGACCGTCACGACGCCGGAGGTCGCCACCCCGTCGCTCACGCGATAGGTGAAGGCGTCGGCGCCCTGGTACCCGACTGCGGGCCGGTACTCGTAGCGTCCGGCGCCGAGATCCGTGAGCGTGCCGTGCGCGGGGCTGTCCACCAGCACGACCGTCATGGGCTCGCCGTCGGGCTCGCGGTCGTTCGCGAGCAGGTCCAGCACCACCGCTCCGCCGGCGCGCACCGTCGCGGATTCGCCCTCCGCGATCGGAGGCACGTTCTCGCCCGCCGCCGAGACGATGCGCACGTCGTCGATCACCACGCGGCTGCCAGTCTCGCCGAAACCGATGAGATCGAAGAACAGGCTCGCGACGGCACCGGAGGTCAGTCCCGCGAGGTTGATCGCCACCTCCACCGGGCGGCTCGTGTCGAGCACGCCGCCGTTGCGGTCGGAAAGCCCGCTCACCGAGACGCGGTCCGCCGCGAAGGCGCGGCCGTCGCTCTGCAGATTGAACAGGGCATCCGTGCCGGTGAGGCTGGCCGTGCCGGCAAGCGGCGTGTCGTCCTCGCCGAGCAGCGCCACTTCGAACGCGTCCACCGGACCGTCGCCGTTGTCCTGCAGGTCGGCGGAGACGATGGTGAAGAGGAGCGCCTCGGCCCGCGGCGACAGGATGAAGCTCTGCGCAAGCCCCGAGAGGAAGCGGTCGTCCTCGGCGAGCACGCCCTGCCCGCCGGTGACCGCGGCGTCGCCCGTGACCGTCCACCCGAACTGCGAGGCGGACGGATCGCCCACGGCGAAGCTGCCATTGGTGACGCCGACCGCAAGCGGGCCGGTGCCGACGAGCAGTTGTCCGGGCTGCGGGATCGCGATCGGCTGCACGGGCGCCGGAGAGATGGCCACGATGGGCGCCGACGGCGTGGCCGGCGCGGGTGTCACCGGCGTCTCGGGCGCGGGGAGATCCCGCGCGGACGGCAGACGCCGCGTACCTGCGGCGATCGCGCCGGTCATCAGGGTCTGCGGTGTCACGCTGACCGGAATGTCGTCCAGCCCCAGCGCGTGACCCAGCTCGTGCGTCAGTACCGTGAGCAGGTCGTATCGCGCGAACGCGGGCGACGCGGTGGCGGCGCGCCACTGGTTCGCGGTGGACGTCGCCGAGAACTCCAGGCTGTCCTGCGGGGTGGCATCGACGAACCAGCCGAGTCCCGCGGCATCGCGGTCGACCCGGATCACGCCGTTGTCGAACACGGCCAGCGCCGCACCCGTGAGGTCCGTGACCTCCACGGTGACCGAAGGCAGCGTGGCAAGCGCGTCGGCGGTGCCGCCGATCTGCAGCCAGAGGTTGCGGGCGTCGTCGAGGAGCGACTCCACCTGCGCGAGGGTCACACCCGTGACGGCGCTCCCCGGAGCCACGGCCTCGCCCAGGAGCGGGGTGCCCGTGGCCGTGGTCGCGAACTGAAGGTCGTCGAGCAGGAGCAGCTGGCTCATCCCGCCGACGGCCCCGGCGAAGGCGCCTGCGACGTAGTCCGCGACGCCACCGACCAGCTGCGCCGCGGCGTTGTCGAAGACGTCGAGGTCCACGGCTTCCTGAAGGTAGCCGAGGAACTCCTCGGTGACGCCCATGGACTTCTGGCGAATGGTCAGCGTCGCGATCTCACCGGCGAAGCCCGCCGGAATCGCGACGGCGTAGTCCTGCCCGTGGAACAGGCCACCTTGCAGGACCTGCTCGACCACCGCCGTGACGCCGTCCTGCCGCCGGAACTCGAACTCGAGCTTCGAATCCGGCAGGAACGCGACCGGCGTCCAGGCGTGGAAACGCAGGTACTGCATGCCTGCCGGGATGTACATCCGGTTGTGCGTGATGCTGTCGAGATCGGACTTGTGATCGAGGAAACCGAGCAGACTGTCGCGCATGGTGCTCAGCCCGTCGGGCAGCGTATTCTCGATGACCTTGCGCAGAGCCTCTCCTGCACCCATGAGCAGAGCGTAGTCGCTCTGCGTGTTGAGCGGCAGGAAGCTCACGCCCCGGTCGATCCCGAAGGCGAGGTATTCCTTGATCTTGTCGATGCCGACGGGGAGTCCGCTCGGCGTACCTGCCGTCGAGAAGATCTCGTCGAGCCCGAACAGGGGCGGCACGCCCGTCTCGGCGGCGATCTTGTTAATGATGCCCTCGAGCGTGTCGAAGGCGAGCTGGCCGGCACTGAAGATGGCCTGATAGGCGTTGATCGCCTTGGAGATCTTGGCCGCGTCCGGCAGGAATCCGAACTTCGCGGTCAGCTTGCCGATGATCCAGTCCCGCAGCATCTCGTCGAAGGGTCCGGGCGCGTTCGTGGGGTTCGCTGCACTCCAGAGCAACACCACCTACTGCCCGAATCAATTCTTCGATCTGGTCCTGCCCCATTTCTCCCGCGGTTTAGTGCGCCTGGTGGCTTACGTGATCTACCGCATCTTCGCCTGGAGCGACCGCGACGGCCGGCCAATGAACGAGCAACACCCGATCTCGTATCGAGAGCTCATCGAGCGGGCCGGGATCAGCCGTGGCGCATTGCGACAGGCCATCGAGGACGCTTTGCGGGCCAATCTCATCCAGCGTGTCCGCCAGGGCCGCGCCGCCTGCGCGGGTGCCGCCGCTGAAGTCAGCGTGTTCGAACTGAAGTGGCATGACGGCGAGTACACCGCCGACCCGGCCAGGTTCCACGGGTTCTTTGAGGGTGCCGGCAATCGCACCCACATCCCGAATCAGTTCTTCACCCGACTGCTCCCCCACGAACCGCTGTCCGTCCTGAAAGTCGTCGGATCCATCATCCGCTTCTCCATCGGGTTCGAAGTGAAGCGCGGCTTCCGCCGCCAGCAGGTGGCGCTGTCCTACACCGCGATCCAGCGCTACTGCCGCATCGGCAGCCGCCAGGACCTCGCCCACGCGCTCCAGCACGCTCTCGCCTCGAACTTCATCGAGCAAGTGGAGGCTGGCTGTTTCGACCCAAATGCAGGACGCAGCAGCAAGGCAGCGACCTACGGGCTGCGATGGGCGACCGAGGCCGGGGCAACGCAGTCCAGCGGTTCAAAATCCGTACCGGTGATGAATCAGTCGGTTGGCCGCACCGGTTCAATACCCGTACCGGCGCGGCGGTTCAACAACCGTACCGGCAGCAGTTCAGGAACCGTACCGGCCGAGCGGTCCAGAAACCGTACCGGTCTGGAAATAGAAGCAGTAAACAACCCTGTTCAACAGCAACAGACGGCTGCTGCTGCACCCCAGGGGATCGAGAAAGGACAAGCCGCGCGTCGGCGATTGATCGAAGTCGGCTTCGATCGCGTCACCGCAGTACAGCTTGCCGCTCAGCAATCCTTGGAACACATCGAGCGGCAGATCGCGTGGATGAGCCAGCGCAACCCCACCCGCAATCCCCTGGGGCTGTTGCGCAAAGCCATCGAGCAGGACTGGCCTGCGCCGATCCGTCCTGCGCTGGACGCGAAGCCCGAGGACAGCCGCGCAATGCGCTTCGCGCAGCACTTCTACGCCGGTCTGGGCAACAACGCCCACACGCCGGTGGCCACACCCTCCCCGACCGATCTCACCGCAACCGCTCCGCTGGTCCAGGCGCTCGTCTCGATCGGGTCCGACGACACGCGGCTCGAGGCCTGGGGTCGGCAGTTCGGCAAGTACTCTGCTCAGCAATCGGGGCCGAATCCGCAGCCGGGAAGCCTCGCGCTGGCTGTGCGCCGTTTCGGCGATGCGTTCGTCGTGTGGGTGCGGCGAGATCGCGAGCGGCAGTTGCATCAGACCGCTGCCGCTGAGCGCGAAGCGCACGTGGCGCGCTCCAAGAGCGAATACGTGAGCTACTTGCAGGCCCGCGAGGCCCGACTTCAGGAACGGGAGCCGGCACGGTACCAAGCGTTCCTCGACCAACGGGAGGCGCGACGCAAGACCCTGCGGCGTCTCGCCCGCAACGGGGCGCAGTCCGCACTGATGCGCGGGTTCGAAACGCAAACCGCGCGGCTGGAGGATTTCAGGATGTTCTTCTCCCACGAAGTGCTGGACTTCGCGGCCTGGGATGCGCAGGTCAACCAACAAGGAGTACCGGCATGAAGATCGTGACGGTGATCAACGCCAAGGGCGGTTGCGGGAAAAGCACGATCGCGATCAATCTTGCGGCGGCTCTTGCCATGGATGGGCGTCGAACCCTCCTGCTGGACCTCGATCCGCAGGCGCAGCTCACGGCATGGTTGAATCTCGGAGATGGGTTGAGCGTTCCGGGCACGATCGTCCTGTCGCTGGCTCGGCAGCAGCCGATCAGTGAGGTGATTCAGACCACGAAGATCCCCAACCTGTCCTTCGTTTCCAGCGCCCAACCGCTGGACGACCTGGGGCGGCAGATCACCGAGGAGGAAGGCTATGAACTGCGCCTGATCGAGGTTCTGGGCGAGATCGCCGATCGGTTCGAGTACTGTGTGATCGACAGCCCGAACCAGATCTCCCCGGTGATGGAGTACGCCATCTTCCCGGCGGACCTGTTCATCGTGCCCTTCGAGAGCACAAAGGCGGTGAAGAGCTACGCCAACGTGTATGCTCTGGTCCTGCGCGTCCGTGGCGAGGCGCCGCCGACGCTGCACGTGCTTTCGAATCTGTCCCGACTCGAGGGACAGCGCCGACGGGTGGTGGCGCTCATGGACCAGGAGGGCATCGAGCGGGTAGCGAGCGAGATCCGCAGTTGCGGCTGGCTCGCTCAGGCGGACGAGCATGGTGGGTCGATCTTCCACTACCGGCCCCATGCGAATGGGGCGAAGGACATGGAGGCGCTGAAGGAGGAGGTCCTGGCGGCGATCGGGGTGCGCACACGGGCATCGAGATCACGGACGCTCGAAACGATGCACCAAACGGTTACCGGAATGCCGATACCCCTATGACCCCCTCCCCCGCCCCGAAGAGCCGCCTGCAGTTGGTGCGCGAGCAGGTCGCACGCGGAAAGGCCATCGATGATGCCATCCCGCGCACGCGTCTCTTGGTGTCGATCGACAAGCTCGTCGAAGACCCTAACAACGAACGCAAGAGCTTACGAAACATGGACGAGATGGTCGCCTCGGTGAAGGCCCACGGCATCATCGAACCCATCACCGCCACGGCGCTCGCCGATGGTCGTTACCAGATCGTCACCGGTCACCGCCGCTACCGCGCAGCCAGGCTGGCGAGGTTGAGTCAGGTGGAAATCCTGATCCGACCACCGGAGGACGACCAGCAGCGCCGGATCAAGAGCCTGATCTCGAATCTGCAGCGCGAGAACGTCGCGCCGCTCGAGCTTGCCGCGGCGCTACGGGCGCTGATCGCAGAGGCCGGGCTTACACAGGACGAGGTCGCGAGACACCTCGGAAAGAACAAGGCCTGGGTGAGCGGCGTGCTGCGCATCCTCGATCTTCCGGACGCGGCGAAGGCCAGAGTTGGGTGCACCCAACGGTCCTTGTCGCTGGATACGCTGACCCGAATCGCACGCATCGAGGACCCGGACCTCCAATCGCAACTCGTGGAGGGAGTTCTGAGGGGGAGGAGCCAAGGCGAGATCCGAGAACAGATCCGACAGGCAGAAAGAGTCAAGAAGCCAAAGTCGGTGTCGACGGCCAGTCGAACGTTTCGCACTCAGCAAGGGGCAATTGTGGAAGTACGTAGTGAATCAAGCCGCTTGACCGACGAGCGGGTAGCCGCAGCACTGGAGGAGGTTCTCGCTCACATGAGGCAGAGGCAGAGTCAGCCGTGTAGGTGGCCAAACTTGCCCCGTCTGGACCAATAGATTAACGTTCGCCCCCATGTCGCTCCGATCGCATCGCTGGCTCGCGGTTGTTTTGCTGCTGTGCATGCCCTTCCAGGCGCTCGCTGCTCTGGACGGGATGCTGTGCCAGGAACAGGGCTACGGCGACAGCGGTGTCGCAGCGGCTGTCGAACACGACGTCGACGCCGGAGAGCATGATCAGATGGACTTCGGCGGCCTGTCGTTCGACAGTTGCGCTCTGTGCCATCTCGGCTGCGCGCCTCTCGATCTCGGACCGTCGTCCGACACGCGTTGCGAGCGCACTCATGTGTTCGTGCCGGTGCTCGCTGCCGCGTGCATCGAACACGATCCGACACTTCTCAAGCGTCCGCCAAGGTCCCCGCTCGCCTGATCGGCGGGTCGTTGTCCTTCGCAGGGCACCATCGCCATCCGTTGTCGGATGACGCGGTGCCTGCACGGCTTCCCGCCCGTTTCCGTCAATCACGAGCGAGGAAGCCATGCGTTCCCATTGGTGGGCCGTGCTGGTCACGGCGTTTTCGATCCCGGCATTGGCCGAGGTCACCCTGCGCGACGCGCTCGACCGCGCGACTGCGCGCAATCCCGAAGCGCGAGGACTCGAAGCGCGCATCGAGGAAGCTCGTGCCCGCGAGTTCGCCGCGCGCAGCTTCACGCCCGCACCGCCGGCATTCATCGTCGGTGCCCGGCGCGACAACCCGCTCCTGGATCCATCGCGCGGGACCCGCGAATACGAGGCGGAGATCGAAGTCCCATTCTGGCTGCCGGGACAAAAGGCCGCGGCCGGAGCCAGCGCACGCGCGCAGGAAGGTTCGTTCCGATTCGGCGCCGAGGCCGCCCGTTGGGTGGTGGCGGGCGCAGTACGTGAACAGATCTGGGGTACGGCGATGGAGGCTGCCGAGGTTACGGTCGCACGCCGTCGAGTCGACACTGCACTCGCAATCGAGGCCGATGTCGCGAAACGCCTGAAGGGTGGCGAGGTCGCCCGCGGCGATCTGCTTCAGGCCCAGGGTGAAGCCCTCGCCGCTCGAGCCGTGCTCGCGGATTCCGAACTTCGTTACCGCCAGGCGCTCGCCGCGTGGTCCGCACTGACCGGCCTGGATGGGGTCCCGGACCGCTACGAAGAAACCGTCGCGCCGGCGGGCGAGCTCGAGCGACACCCACGGC
>ERZ1066136.999-NODE-999-length-16340-cov-7.692908_pt1 | contig 16340 bp, 13 predicted proteins | sample MGYA00382783_ERZ1066136 | MGnify/ENA primary metagenome ERZ1066136 (study PRJEB33369, sample SAMEA5778366) | biofilm metagenome | biome: Industrial cooling water; feature: Water cooling tower basin; material: Biofilm | place: United Arab Emirates | collected... | reverse complement strand
GGGTGGGTCAGATTTCGGCTGCCGGATGGGTCCGTTTCAGATTGCCACCGACACCTGGGCCCCCGCGATGGTGGCGCAGGACAAGGGCATGTGGCGGCAGTCGCTGCTGGACGTCGCGGTGACGTGCTGCGCCGAGGGCGACGCGATCCAGCGCTTCGTCAGCCGCAAGGCGGACTTCGCCCTGATGATGGCGGGCTCGGCGATCGGGCTGCAGGCCTCGGGCGAAGCCGACCTGGTCGTGCTCGCCGAGGTCGACTGGTCGCACGGTGGCGACAAGATCCTGGTCAAGAAGGGCACCAAGCTGGCCGAGCTGAAGGGCAAGCGGCTCGGTGTCTACGAGGACTCGCCGGCGGTGATGATGTTCCTCGCCGCGAAGCTGCGGGCCGAAGGCCTCTCGATCGCCGACTTCAAGATCGTCGTCGTCGAGGACATGGACTCGCTCGCCGGGCAGTTCCTCAACGGGCGTCTGGCCTGCGCGATCAGCTACGAGCCGTTCACCACCAAGGCGATGTCGGCGGGCAACTGCGAGGTCATCGCCACCACGGCGGACTTCCCCGGGGTGATGCCGGAGGTGCTGGTCGGGCACCGCAGCGTCGTCGAGAAGATGTCGCCGGAGAACCTGACGGCGCTGCTGTCGGGTTGGATCGACGCGGTCGAGTGGTGCGCCGAGCCGAAGAACCAGAAGGAGTTCGCGCGCATCTGCGTGCAGCGCGTCTTCCCGGAGGAGAAGTTGGTGGCCGCCGACATCCCGACACTGCAGGCGAACGTGCGCGTGCACCGGCGCGAGACGCTGGCCGAGCGCAACCTCGGCAAGGACGCGCCGATCCGTGCCTTCCTGCGCGACTGCTCGATGTTCACGGCGGGCTCCGGTGGCCGGCTGCTCGACGTCGACCTGCTGCTCGAGACCGGCGCTCTGCAGCGCGCGTTGAGCGGGCGTCGCAACGTGCCGCGCGTGGTGGCGCCGGCGCCGCCGCAGCCAGCGCCCGTGCGCTGACGGCCGGGGGTGCGCTGGCGGCGCCGCTCCTCGCCGCCTGGGCGAGGAGCGCTGCTGCGGTCACTTCTTCTCGCTGACGGTGATCTTGACCTCGGTCATCGAGGCGCCGTCGCGGACGATCAGCGTGCCAGACTTCATGCCGGCCGGGATCACGAGTGTAGCCCTGCCCGCAGCCACGGGCAGCTTGAGCACCGGCTTGCCGGCATCGTCGTAGACCTCGAGCTCGTCGTCGGTCGAGCGGACTTCGATCTCGATCGTCTCGCCAGCGACGCCGGCGGCCGTCTTGGCCAACAGGCTCGTCTCCTTGTAGGCCTGCAGCCACGGATACTGCGGCAGCATCTTGTGCAGCGTGTTCGTGGCGTAGAGCGCGTAGCCGATCACGCCGAGGACCACGAGCCAGCCGAGGATCTTCGGCCACGGGCTCTTCTTCGGCGCGTACGGGTCGACCAACGAACGCTCCGAGCCGGCCGGGATCTTCGGCAGTTCGGTCAGCGACCCGCCGAGCGGGATGTTGACCTTGGTCATGGTGTTCACCGCCCAGCCGTTGGCGTCCAGGATCGGGCCGAGGTTGCGCTGCCGCAGCTTCAGCCAGGCGATGAACATCGACGGGCCGGAGATGGCGAGGATGACGCCGAGGATGCCCAGCGGGATCCACGCGCCGAGGCCGAGGAACGACGTCAGCAGCGCGGTGAACACGCCGGTGATGCCGGTGACGGCGACGCCCAACGCGGCGATGGTGCCGACCTCGAACTTCGGCTTCGGCGGCTCACCGCCCTTCACGGCCGCTTCGCCGGCCGCCTGGGCGCCCGCCGCCAGCTTCGCCGTCGCCGCCGAGTCGGCGTCGGCCGCCTTCTTGGCGATCGCCTCCTGGATGCCGCGCAGCACCTTCTTGTACGGCGACCAGAACGCCTGCCGGATGCTGATCGGGTTGCTGACGATCTTGGCGATCGTGGCGTCCCAGTCGCGGCCCTTGCGGTCGTAGAAGATGCCGTTGCGGCCTTCGAACAGGTTGTCGCTGTCGCCGGCGGTGAACGCACAGGCGACGCTCATCTTCTCGCCGCACGGCCGCGTGCAATCGACGTAGGCGAGGTAGGCGTTCGACATCGGCGCCATCTTCGCGTGCTTGCCGGCGTCGTTGACGTGGAACGTCATGTCGCAGGCGCGGCCGTCGAGGTAGAGCGTGCCGGCCTGGAAGATGGCGCCCCGGCGCGCGTAGAAGTCGGTGAAGCTGACGTAGTTGTTCAGCAGCCGCGCGAAGTCGCGGTGCAGGCGGCACAGCTTCTCGACGCGCGTCATGGCGTCGACTTCGACGCCGACCGCGAGGTCGTCGTCGATGGCCTTCTGCAGCAGCGCCTTCGCGCCGCTGGCGAGGATCTCGCGCACGCGCTTGCTGCCGAGTGCCTCGACGCTGGCGCCGGCCTTCTTCGCCAGCCACGCAGCGTGGGCGTCGAGCTTCTGGCACAGCGCCGACCAGTCGGCCTCGGTCAGCGCGTCCTTGTCCTTGCAGCACGCGGCGCGGAACGCGGCGATCGGGCCGCTCCAGGCCGGGTTGACGCCCTTCGTCAGCGGCAGCGGCTTGTTCGCCTCGACGATCGCCAGCGGGAAGTGCGCGACTTCGTCGGCGGTGATCGTCAGGTCCTTGGCGGCGGCGGCCATGTAGGCGTCCTGCTCGCGGTTGACCGCGGCCAGCGCGCGCGGGTCGAACGCGGCGAGGCGGCAGCGGCCGAAGTAGTCGTCGACCTTGGCGCGCACCGCGGCGAACGCGGCGAAGGCAGCGCCGGTCGCGTCGCCGAACGGCATCACGTTCTTCTGGTCGGCTTCGGCGAGCTTCTGCCAGGCGTCGTAGTCGGCGCAGGCGGCGAAGAACGCGTCGAGCCTGGCCTGGTCGTAGCCCGGCTTGCCCGAGCGATCGGCGGCGCCGCCGAGGCACTTGACGATGTCGGCGGCGACCGCGCGCGCCTTCTCGTCGTCGACCGTGTCCGGCGGGACGATGCCGTCGGCGTTGCGCTTCGCCTTGGCGAACACTTCCGCCGTCTTCTCGGCGTCGGCGACGGTGATGGCGGTCGCGTCCTTGCCGAGGCTCTTCAGGATGTGCGTCGCCGAAGCGAGCAGGGCCTTGCCCTCGGCGGTGTCCTTGCGCAGGTTCGCCAGCTGCACGCCGTCCTGGCCCTGGGCGAGGCCGTCGGCGGAGACCAGCACGTCGCGCAGCCACTTCACCGCCGCGATGATCTCCGGCGGCCGCACGTGCGCATCCTTGTCGCTGTCCAGCAGCTCCAGCGTGCGGGTGTCGATCTCGAGGCCCTTCACCGGGCAGCTCAACGCGACCCAGAGCTTCTGGTCGAGTTGGTCGAGGTTGAGGATGTCGGCGCCCTTGTCGAGGCGGACCTGGTCGACGCCGCCGGCGCGGTAGAACGACCAACGGTGGGAATTGGTTTTGGCTGGTGCGGAGGACATTGGCGAGAGCGGAGGTTTCTGGCGCTCCGAGTTGGGGGGCGAAGAGCTTGACGTCGCCCCGCTCCAGATCAAGCCAGCGCCGGCCGCCGGCGCGGACCGGATTCAGCCGCGCAGCGCCGCGGCCAGCAGCTGCGGCTGGTCGCGGCGCACCGCCTGCTGCAGCGCCAGCGAGCGGTCGACGGCCAGCGCCGAGAACCCGAACGGCAGCACCAGGCCGTCGAGATCGCGCCAGCGCGGGCCGGCGAGCCGTCGTTCGAACTCCGCGCGGGCACTGAGGATGAGCCCGTCGTTGCCGGTCGTGCCGGCGAGCGCCAGCAGGTTGGCGGCGGCCGGCACGTAGGCCGGGTCGACGGTCGCCGCCTGCTGCCACAGCCGCCAGGCCGCTTCGCCGCCTTCGTTGCCGCGCCAGCGCAGCGTCGCGAGGCCGAGGAGGTTCAGCGTGCGCGGGTCGTCGGGGGCCAGTTCGTGGGCCGCCAGCGCGGCGGTGATCAGCACCTGCGGCGACGCCCACGTCGACAGCAGCGCCGAGGCGCGGCCGAGCACCCGTTCGGCTTCGCTGCTGGCGGGGCGCGCCGGCCGCAGCGAACGCAGCTGCTCGGCGAGCGCGCCGAGGCGCGGGCCGAGCCGGTGCTGCTGCACGCGGGCGTGGCCGGCGGCGGCGATGCGCGCGCGCCGGGCGTCGTCGGCGAGCAGGCCGGTGACCACGTCCTCGAAGTCGTCGGCGCCGTAGAGCACGCACTCCTCGCCGGGCACGAAGAAGTCGGCGACCTCGCGGTTCTCGCGCTCCATCAGCAGCACGGCGCCGCAGGCCGGCACCTCGAACGCGCGCAGGTTCATCTCGCCGCGGATGCTGCGGTTCCAGCCGATGCGGCAGCGGTTCAGGAAGCGGCCGTAGGCTTCGCCGCGCACCTGGTCGGTGACGAGCGTGCCGACGCCGCGCGCGGCGAGCCGCCGCACGCGGTCCAGCCACGGCGCGCGTTCGCGCTGCACCGCCGGGTTGAGGTTGCCGGCGAAGCCGAGGTCGAGGTCGCGCGGGCCGGCGTCGGCGAACAGGCGGTGGAAGGAACGCTTGTGCGCGTACTGGCACCAGTAGCGCACGTCGGCGAAGCCGAGCCGCGCGAACAGGTCGACGCCGGCCCGGTCGCACAGCACGAGGTCGAAGAACGGCCACAGCCCGGCCGTGTACGGCAGCGTCAGGTTGTAGTCGGAGACGACGCCGACGATCGGGATCGGGCAGTGTTCGAGACCGGCCGGCAGCGGCTCCTGGTCGGGCCACCACAGCATCAGCACGTCGGGCACGAAGCCCGCCGGCAGCTTGGCGACCAGTTCGTCCCAGCTGCCCATCGACGGGTCGAAGGCGACGTCGAACGGGAAGTGCACGCCGTCGACCAGCATGCGCTCGGGCGGGCCGTAGGTGACCAGCTCGACGCCGCGCATCGCGGCGCGATCGTCGAAGCACTCGAGCGGCAGGTTGGTCAGGATGCGCACGCGGTCACGCGGCCGGCAGGGCCTTCAGGTTGGCGGCCGCGTCGTCGTGGCCGGGCTCGACGTCGAGCGCGCGTTCGAAGCTGTCGCGCGCGCCGGCGAGATCACCGGCCTGGAACAGCACGACGCCGAGGCGGTTGTAGGCGTCGGCGGTGCGCGGGCCGGTGGCCAGCGCCGCCCGGAACGCCTGGGCGGCGTCGTGCATGCGACCGAGCGCGTGCAGCGCTTCGCCGCGGCCCTGGTGCAGCACCGCGTCGTCGACGCCGGCGGCGGCCAACGCGTCGTAGAGGCGCAGCGCCGTCGCCGGATCGCCGGCGGTGTGCTGGGCCAGCGCCGCGGTCAGCGCCAGTTCGCGGTCGTGCGGCGACAGGTCGTGCGCCGCCAGCAGCGCGCGCGCCGCCATCGCGACTTCGCCGCGTTGCTCGAGGTCGTTGGCGAGGCGGCGCAGCTGGGCGCCGATCGTCGCCAGCGGCGACACACCCGGCGGCGTCGCCGCCGAACCCGCGGGCCTCGCGCCGTCGACGAGGCGCAGCGCGTGCGGCTCGTGGCCGCGCCGCGTCGCCGCGGCCTGCTCGAACACCTGCAGCAGCGCCTGGCCGTGCGTCTCCTGCCGGTAGTGCGCCGCCAGCCGCAGGCCTTCGCGGCGCATCGTCGTGCGCACGTCCGGCATCGCGCCGGCGACGACGATCGCCTCGGCCAGCGCCGCGGGGTCGTTCGGCGGCACGAACATCGCGTAATGCTCGTTGCCGGCCAGCGCCTGATGGTCGCGGAAGCACGGCACGTCGGTCAGGATCGTCGGCACGCCGCACGCCATCGCCTCCACCGCCGGCAGGAAGAAGCCTTCCTCGGCGCCGATGCTGGTCGCGATCAACAGGTCGAGCGAACGGTAGAAGTCGCCCATCGCCGTCGGCGGCAGCTGCCGGTGCCACTCGATCGGGAACGGCTGCTGCAGTTCGGCCGGATCCGGCGCGGTGTTGGTGGCGCGCACCAGCACCAGCTGCTGGCCGGCCTGGTGGGCGAGCTGGCAGGCGGCGTAGCCGGTGGCGAGGCCTTTCCACGCGACCTGCCAGGGGCCGACGAGGCCGACGCGCAGCGGCGTGCCGGGCCTGCGCTCGGGGCCGGGGAAGTGCACCGCGTGGTCGATCGTGTACGGCACCTGCGACGCCGCGATGCCGAAGCGCTCCTGGAACAGCCTCGTCAGGTGCGGCGCGATGGTGACGCGCTGCACGCCGGACAGCCGGTAGGCCGACTCGATGCGATCGCGCAGCGCTTCGTTCTCGGCGCCAGAGCCTTCGTAGCCCTGGCAGAAGTGCACCGGCGCGCCCTTGCTCGGCGCCGCACTGCGCGCCCACGACACCGTCGTCCAGTAGGTGGCGACCAGCACGTCGGCGTCGGGCAGGTGCTCGCTGCGGAAGTCCTGCACGCGGCGGAAATCGCAGGCGAGCTGCATCCAGGCCGGTGGCCCCGAACGACTGACCACGGTGACCCGGTGCCCCTGCCGGTGTTGCCAATTGGCGTTCTCCAGCGCGACCTTGACGCCGCCCCAGAGCTGGTCTGCAACCTCCAACAACCACGTGATGCGCATCGCCTTGCCTTTGCCGCCTCGGGCGGCACTGCCTCCGATCCATGGCTGGATCGGCCCGATGGCATGGGCGAACTTGAGCTCACCGTGGCGCGTTGGCGTCGGCACCCCTCGGCCGGCATGATCCCCGCCCCCCTGTGAACCCGCTGATCCGCGTCATCCCCGCCTTCCTGGTGCGGTTCTTCGCCAGCCCCTACGTGGCCGGCGACTCGTTGGCCAAGGCCGTCGACGTCGTGCAGAAGCTGCGGCGCGAACGCGGCCTGTGGTCGACGCTCGACCTGCTGGCCGAGGACATCCGCACCGACGCGCAGGCGCAGCAGAACGTCGACGCCTACCTGCAGATGGTCGACGCCGCGGCGGCGCTGCCGGTCGACCTGCGGCCGACGCTGTCGCTGAAGCCGTCGTCGTACACGACGAAGCCGATGCAGCACGGCGGCGACGCCGCCGGTTCGCGCGAGGCGATGTTCGCGATCGCCGAACGCGCGAAGCAGAAGGGCGTCGCGCTGTCGATCGACATGGAGAGTCGGCACTGGACCGACTTCACGCTGGCGACGTTCCGCGCCATGCACGAGCGCGGCATGGACCACGTCGGCATCGTGCTGCAGACGCGCATGAACCGCACCGAGCGCGACCTCGACGCGCTGCCGAAGGGCTGCCGCGTGCGCCTCGTGATCGGCATCTACCGCGAGCCGGCCGAGGTCGCGCTGACCGACAAGCCGGCGATGAAGGAGCGCATGCTCACGTACGCCGAGACGCTGCTGAAGCGCGGCCACTACGTCGAGTTCGCGACCCACGACGACGCCTACGTGCGGCGGTTCCTCGAGCAGGTGGCGAAGGCCGGCATCGGCAAGGATCGCTTCGAGATCCAGATGCTCTACGGCGTGCCGCGCGAGCGCTTCCTCGCCGACCTGCTGCGGCAGGGCTTCAAGGCGCGGCTCTACGTGCCGTTCGCGCTCGGCTGGGACATGGCGATCCAGTACCTGCGCCGCCGGCTCGACGAGTATCCGGCGATGGTCTGGCTGGTGACCAAGAACCTGTTCTCGCGCCGCTGATCCGAAGCACCCAGTGGCCCGGGAACGGCGCCGTCGCTGGACTCCCGGTGCCTGCGCGGCCAAGCTGCGCCGTTGCGTTCGCGGCCTTCCGCCGCCCGCAACGGTGCCTGCCATGGTCACGACCAAGCGCTACGACTACGTGCCGATCGATCAGGTGCAGGAGCACCCGCTGATCGCGAACCACCGCGAGCTGAACACGGCGAAGGTCGCGCACTACCAGGAGGACATCCAGAAGAACGGCCTGCTCGAGCCGCTGGTGGTCTGGGAGCGCAAGCACCGCGAGTACTTCCTGGTCGGTGGCTTCCACCGCATCGCCGCCATCCGCCGCATCCGCGCGACCAACCCGGGCTGGTACGACCGCGTCGACGTGCGCGTCGTCACCGGTGACCTCGAAGAGATCCGCGCGCTGAACCTGAAGCTGAACGCCGATCGCCTCGACGCGAAGATCAGCGACTACTTCGACACGATCCTGTTCCTCAACAACGCCGGCTGGTCCGTCGAGCGCATCGGCACCTTCCTCGACAAGAGCGAAGGCTGGGTCGAGGACATCCTGCGCTACGTGCCGGGCATGGACCCGCGCGTGCGCGCGCTGCTCGCCGCCGACAAGCTGTCGTGGGCCAAGGCCAAGCAGGTGTGCCGCCGCGTGCTGGCCGCCGCACCGGGCGACGAGCGCCGCGTCGCCGACGAAGCGCTGCGCGAACTGACCGGCGAGGCCAAGCCCGAGCCGGTCTACGTGCTGACGCCGAAGGTGGCGCACAAGAGGTTGGCCAAGCAGGTCGCCAAGGACCCGAAGGCGACCTACACGGTCAGCGGCGAGGACCTGCTGTCGCTGCTGGCGGTGCTGGCCGGCAAGGGCAAGGGCGGCGATGAGGCGGAGCAGCATCTCGAACGCGTGCGCCGCATCTTCCCGTCGCTGGTCGAGTGAGAGGCGCGGCGGGTCGGTGCGGTTCCTTCGCGGTGTCGATGGACGACCGACCCTGACCCCGTTGCTGCTCGGCGTCGCGCCGGCGCTGGTCGTTGGTTGCCTGCTCCTGCGCCTTGCCGTCGCGAGCGACGCCCTGCTCGCCGCACACGCCCTGTCGGCCGCGGCGATGCTCGTCCTCGCCGTCGCTGCGCGGGCGTGGTGCCACGCCGCCAGTCGCCGCCGGCTGGTCGGCCTCGCCCTGGTCGGTCTGGTCTTGCTGCTCGTGCCGTTCGCCGGGGCGCGCCGTCCGGCGCGGTGGCTCGAACTCGGCGCGTTCGCGGTCTACGTCGCGCCGCTGGTCCTGCCGTCGTTGCTGCTCGTCGCCGTCGCCGCGGCCCGGTGGGGCGGGCGTTGGCCACACGCGGTGGCCCTCGGCCTCGGAACTGCAGCGCTGCTCGTCGCCTGCCAGCCCGATCGCGCCCAGGTGCTGGCGCTGGCGGTGGCTTCGGCGTGTGTGCTCGCGCGTCTGCCGGTGGCGGCACGTTGGCGGTGGCTAGCTGCATTGCCGCTCGCGGGAACGGTGGCCGTCGCCGTGCCGCAGCCCGATGGGCTGCTGCCCGTGGCCCACGTCGAGTGGGTGTTCGCGCTCGCGTTCCAGCGGACGGCGTGGCTCGGCCTCGCGGCCGTCGGCGCGGCGCTCGTCCTGGTGGGGACGGCGGCGGTCGTGCTGGCCCGTTGGCGAGTCGAGGCGGTCGCGGTGCCGGTCTACTACGCGGTCCTGTTCCTCGTCTCCCTGCTGGGTTGGACGCCGGCCCCTGGGCTCGGATTCGGCTGCGGCCCGGTGCTCGGCTATGGCCTGATGGTCGGCGTCGGCGCGGCGTTGGTGTCGAGCGCCGAGCGAGCGACTCTGCCACGATGCTCGAACGATGCCGGACCCTAGCGCTGGCGGTTCGCTCGCTCGGCTGGTATACTGTTTGCCCTCATGGATCCACTTGCCACGATCGTCGAGCGGCTCTGCGCCTGGAAGGACGTTGCCCGGGAGAAGCGTGATGGGAAGGACAGCTTCCTCGTCCGCGGCCAGGTCTTCGCCTACCTCGGCAAGAAGGGCGTGGTCGTCAAGCTCGCCCCGCCGCAGGTGACCGAAGCGCTGAAGATCATCGGCGCCAAGCGCATGCCGGACGACGGCGACCCGCACTCGCGCGAGTTCGTCGAGATTCCGGTGACCGGTCCGCGCGAAGTCGAACGCGCCATGATGTGGCTGCGCCGCGCCTGCCGCCTCGGCCGCACGGCTGCCGGCCCAGTGTGATGCGGCTCGCCTGAAGGCGACCCGCATCAGCCTCTCCAGACGCCGCTACGCGTCGTTCCCCAGCTCGGCGAAGTAGCGCAGCTAGCTCCGCTGCGTCGTCTGCCCGCGGCTCGCCTGAAGGCGACCCGCATCAGCCTCTCCAGACGCCGCTACGCGTCGTTCCCCAGCTCGGCGAAGTAGCGCAGCTAGCTCCGCTGCGTCGTCTGCCCGCGGCTCGCCAAGAGGCGACCCGCATCAGCCTCTCCAGACGCCGCGACGCGTCGTTCCCGACCTCGGCGAAGTAGCGCGATAGGCTCAGCTGCGTCGTCTGCGCGCGGCTCGCCTAAAGGCGACCCGCACCAGCCTCTCCAGACGCCGCTACGCGTCGTTTCCGACCTCGGCGAAGTAGCGCAACCAGCTCCGCTGCGTCGTCTGCGCGCGGCTCGCCTGCCATAGGGCGCCCTTGCGCGTCAGGCTTCCTTCCGCGTCCACGGCACGTCCGGAACGCCCGCCCGCCGGTTCGCCCGGCGCGCCCACGAGAAGCACAGGTCCGAAAGGCGATTGAGGTAGATGCCGATCGCCCGCGGCACCGCCAGCTGCGGTTCCAGTCCGACCTCGCGGACCAGCGTCCAGTAGCGACGCTCGGCGCGCCGCGCCACGGTTCGCAGCACGTGCAGCAACGCCGCCGCCCGGGTCCCGCCGGGCAGCACGAAACTGCGCAGCGGCGGCAGTTCGGCCTCGCTGGCGTCGATCCACTGCTCGAGCTCCTGGACTGCCGGCTCGACGCGCGGAACCGACGCGCTGCCGCCTTCGGTCGCCAGGTCGGCGCCGATCTCGAACAGGGCGTCCTGGATCGACTTCAGCTGCCGGTCGAACTCGGCGTCGAGCGGCTCGGCGCGCAGTACGCCGACGAACGCGTTCAGCTCGTCGACGGTGCCGTAGGCCTCGATGCGGACGTGGTCCTTCGAGACGCGGCGGTTGCCGAACAAGCCGGTGTCGCCGTCGTCGCCGGTGCGCGTGTAGATGGGCATGGGGGACGTGTTCGTAGGGGCTCGGCTCGCGGTCGCAACGAAGTCGCCGGAAATGCCGGCTCGCTCGCGATGCGACAGCCACCCGGCGTGGGCGCCGGGGAAGGAAAATCCGGTCGGCGGCCGTGAAGCCGCCGACCGGAATCTCTGTTCCACATTGGTGGGAAGCCCTTGCGGGCACTTGGAGAGGTGTCACCCACCGGGGGCCGTGGCTCACCAGCTCCGGCGAAAGAGCTGGTAGCCGCCCAGGTCTCGGCCCCATGCAGTCAGAGAGCTGTGTCGCGCGCCCCGTGGCGCGGCGAGCAGTATTGCCGCGATCGCCTCCCGATCAAGACCGCGGCTACCCGCTACCGCCGCGGGAAGCGGCTGTGGCATGCTGCGCGTCTCTCGCCGGCCAGCTCGGCCCGAGGAGGATCGCCATGACTCGTCTTTGCACGCTCGCGGCCGCGGCCCTGTTCGGCGCCGCCGGCCTCACCGCTCAGGACCTGCAGTTGGACGTCCGCGGCGGCTCGATGCCGGGGACCATCGCCATCGACAGCTATCCGGCGGCGGTGCCGCTCGAACTGATGGTCGTGCTGTTCTCGACATCTTCGGGGCCGACACCGTGCCAGCTGTTCGACCCGAACGACCCGCGCTCGCTGTCGGTCGGCCTCGAACTGCTCGACCTCAGCTACGTCAACTTCGCCGACTTCGACGACCACCTGCGCGTCTCGATCCCGCTCGGCTCGGCGCCGGCACTGCAGGATCGCGCGCTGTTCCTGCAGTCGGTGACGCTGAACTTCGCCCCGACGCTGCTCGGACGCATCAGCAACGGCAACGTCGTGCGGCTCGGCAACGCCGGTTCGTTCCGCGACCGCTTCGTGTCGTTCCAGAACGACCGCGCCTTCGCCACGGTGCTGCCGCGCGCCGATCGCACGTGGCTGCTGGTCGGCGGCGCCCGCGGTGGCCTGCTGTCGCAGGTGGCGACGGACACGACGGCGATCTACGACCCGATCGCGGACGCCTTCACGGCGGGGCCGACGCTGTCGGCGCCGCGTTCGCTGCACACCGCGACGCAACTGCCGAACGGCACCTGGCTGATCGCCGGCGGCGTCAACGGCACCAACGACCCGCAGGCGACCTGCGAGGTCTACGACCCGGTGACGGACACGTGGACGCCGGTGGCGACGATGAACTCGGCGCGCACGGGCCACACCGCCACGCTGCTGGCCAACGGCAAGGTGCTGGTCACCGGCGGCATCCAGGCGATGCCGGTCACGCCGACGCAGCTGCAGCCGATCCGCGAGATCGTGAACACCACCGAGCTCTACGACCCGGTGGCGAACACCTGGACGCCCGGTCCGCTGTTGTCGACGCCGCGCGCCGGCCATGTCGCCATCACGCGTCCGGACGGCCGGGTGCTGCTGGCCGGCGGCATCAGTTGGGACACCAACATCATCCTCGGCTGGCTGCCGGCGGTGCGCCGCAGCTGCGATCTCTACAACCCGGTCACCAACACGATCGGCACGGCGCCGCAGATGGCGACCGCGCGTTCGCTGATCGATCCGATCGATCTCGGCAACGACAAGTGGCTCGTCGCCGGCGGCATCAACGGCATCACCATCATCCCGTTCAATCCGGGCAACCCGACCAACACCGCCGAGGTCTACGACGCGGTCGCCAACACCTGGACGACGGTCGGTGCGATGGCGACGGCGCGCGGCAACCACAAGGGCTGGGCGCTCGGCAACGGGCTGTTCCTGCTCGCCGGCGGCGCCAACGGTTCGATCCTGTCGCCGACGCCGCTGTCGACGACCGAGATCTTCTCGACGGTGACGAACACGTTCTCGCCGGGCCCGGCGATGACCAGCGCGCGCGCGGGTGCGGCCGCCTACGCGACGCCGCAGGGCCAGATCATGCTGTTCGGCGGCGCCACCAGCGGTGGCCTGATCGCGAACACCACCGAGTGGTACTACTTCTGAACCACCACGACGGCCTGCTGACCCGCCTCGGCGCCAACGTGCGCCAGCGCCGCAAGGAACGCGGCTGGAGCCGCCGCGATCTCGCCGCGCACACCGGCATCAGCGAACGCTTCCTCGCCGACGTCGAAGGCGGCGTCGCCAACCCGTCGCTGCTGCGCCTGCAGACGCTGGCGCAGGCGTTCGGCGTCGAACTCACAGCACTGCTGGCCGAGATCGCGCAGCCACACACGAGCCGCCACGTGGCGCTGCTCGGCCTGCGCGGCGCCGGCAAGAGCACGGTCGGGCCGCTGTTGGCGCAGCGCCTCGCGGTGCCGTTCCACGAGCTCGACACCTGCATCGAGCGCGCGTCGGGCCTGCGCATCGGCGAGATCTTCCAGCTGCACGGCGAGGCCTACTACCGCGCGACGGAACGGGCCGAACTGCTGCGCCTGCTCGCCGGCGAGCCGTGCGTGATCGCCGTCGGCGGCGGCGTCGTCACCGACGCGCAGAGCTTCCAGGCGCTGCGCACGCGCACGCGCACCGTCTGGCTGCGCGCCGTGCCCGAGGACCACTGGCAGCGCGTGCTCGCGCAGGGCGACACGCGCCCGATGGCCGACAACGAGCAGGCGTTCGCCGACCTGCGCCGCATCCTCGCCGACCGCGAACCGCTCTATCGCCAGGCCGAGATCGTCGTCGACACCTCGTCGCAGTCGGTGGCCGGCGTCGTCGACGCGATCGTCGCAGCGCTGCAGCCGGCTCGGTGAGCGATCTCCGTTCGCGGCTCGCCGGCGCCCGCGCTCACAGATCGTTCGGCAACTCGTCCGGCACCTTGCCGCCGCGCACCAGCACCAGGATCGCGCCGTAGGGCACGACCAGGAACTGCTCGTCCTCGAACGTGATCTCGATCGCCGCCTTGCGGAAGAACAGCGCGGTGTCGCCGAGCTCGACCTGCATGGGCAGGAAGCGCGCGGCCTTGTAGCCGTCCTTCCACGGCTCCTGCTCCTCGGCCGGCGGCGGCAGCGGTGTACCGGGGCCGAGGGCGACGACGGTGCCGCCGCGCACGTCCTCCTTCTCGACGACCGTCGCCGGCAGGTAGAGCCCGACCTTGGTCATGCTCTCGGCCTTCTCCGGCTTCACCAGGACGCGGTCGCCGACGACCAACAGTTGCTTGTTGCCGCGCTTCATGAGCGAACGCCACCATACGAGGCCCGCGACCGCCGCGCATCCGCGCAGCCGAGGGCGGCGAAGGGGCCCGACCATGGCAGCCGTCCCCGAAGTCCGCATCCACACCGCCAACGACCGACCGGTGCGTGCGGACGGCTCGTTCGTCCTCTACTGGATGATCGCCCAGCGCCGCGCCAAGGCGAACTTCGCGCTGCAGCGCGCGGCCACCCTCGCCCGCGAACTCGGCCGACCGCTGCTGGTGCTGGAAGGCCTGCGCTGCGGCTACCGCTGGGCCAGCGACCGGCACCACGCGTTCGTGCTGCAGGGCATGGCCGACAACGCCGCCGACTTCACCGCCGCCGGCGTCAGCTACCTGCCGTACGTCGAGCCGACTCCGGGTGCGGGCAAAGGGCTGCTGCAGGCGCTCGGCGAACACGCCTGCGCCGTCGTCACCGACGACTACCCGTGCTTCTTCCTGCCGCGCATGGTCGCGGCCGCGGCGCGCGCGCTGCCGGTCCGCCTCGAGGCCGTCGACGGCAACGGCCTGCTGCCGCTGCGCGTCGGCGACAAGGTGTTCGGCCGCGCGTTCGACTTTCGCCGCTTCCTGCAGAAGGCGCTGCCGGCACACCTCGGCGACTTCCCCCTCGGCGATCCGCTGCGCGGCTACGACCAAGGCCCGGTCGAACTGCCCCGCGCGCTGCTGAAGCAGTGGCACGGCGCGTCGCCAGCACAACTCGCCGCCGACCCGAAGGCCCTCGCCGCGCTGCCGATCGATCACACGGTGCCGGTCGCTCCCATGCGCGGCGGGGCCGCCGCCGCCGGTGCGACGCTGCGCCAGTTCCTGGCCACGCGGCTGCCGCGCTACGGCGAAGAACGCAGCGAACCCGACGCCGACTGCGCCAGCGGCCTGTCGCCGTACCTGCACTACGGCCACGTCGGCGTGCACCAGGTGTTCGCCGGGCTCGCCAAGCAGGAAGGCTGGACGCGCGAGCGCATCAAGGCGACGCAGGGTGGCCAGCGCGGCTGGCTCGGCATGAGCGAGACGGCGGAGTCGTTCGTCGACGAACTGCTGACCTGGCGCGAGCTCGGCTTCAACTACACGTGGCAGCGCAGCGACTACGAGGACTTCGAGTCGCTGCCCGACTGGGCGAAGAAGACGCTGGAGAAGCACGCAGCCGATCCGCGCGAGCACCTCTACACGCTCGAACAGTTCGCCGCGTCGAAGACGCACGACCCGGTGTGGAACGCGGCACAGACGCAGCTGCGCGAGACCGGCGTCATGCAGAACTACCTGCGCATGCTGTGGGGCAAGAAGGTGCTCGAGTGGACGCGCAAGCCGGCGGACGCGATGGCGATCCTGATCGAGCTCAACAACCGCTACGCGCTCGATGGCCGCGACCCGAACTCCTACACCGGCATCTCGTGGGTGCTCGGCCGCTACGACCGGCCGTGGGCGCCGGAGCGGGAGGTGTACGGCGTGATCCGCTACATGAGTTCCGGCAACACGGTGAAGAAGCTGCGCATGAAGCAGTACCTGGCGCGCTGGTCGGGTGCGGCGGGTGGCCAGCCGAGCCTGTTCGGCGAGCGGTGAGCGGCTCGTGGGCGATGGCGGCACGGCGAACGGCCCTGACCGTCGTAGAATCGGGGCGATGAGCGCCCCTGCGGCTCCGAGCGACGAAACGATGCGCGCCGTCCTCCAGCTCTTGCGCGCATTCGACTCGCACCGTACGGCAGAGCAGATCGCCTCGCAGCTCGGCTTCGACATCCAGTCGGTCGAACAAGCGCTGCAGCGTCTGCTGCTGCGTCGGCAAGTCGTGTGCAAGAGCCACGAACCGCTTGGTTCTTGCCGTATCTGTCTGCCGATCTGGAGTGCCGACCGGCACGAGGAGTAGTTCCTTCGGCGATCGCTGGTTTCGTCGAGCGCGACCGCCCGGGTCGACGTCGGCTGTCCGGTCGCGGCCTGTTGCGGCGCTACGTTGGACGAGCCAGATGACCATCCCTCGTCCGATCGCCGAGCGTTGTGGAATCGTTCGCCTGCACGAGCGGCACCTGCCCGCGTTGCAGCAACTCGCCGCCGATCCGGCGATCGCGGCGCGCACGCGTCTGCCGCACCCGTACCCGCCCGATGGTGCCGGGACGTTCTTCGCAGCCATGCAGCGGGAGCGCGAGGCCGGCACGGCGCACGTGTTCGCGATCGAGGACGAAGGGCGATTCGTCGGCTTGGTCGGCTTCCACCAGATCGAGGCCGGCGCGGCCGAACTCGGCTACTGGGTCGGCCGAGCCGATCAAGGGCGCGGCATCGGTGGCCATGCGGTGCGAGCCGCCGTGCGCGTCGCCTTCGACTACCTGCGGCTGCGTCGGCTGTGGGCGGACGTGTTGGCCGACAACACGGCCTCGATCCGCATCCTGGAGCGCGTCGGCTTCCGCTGCGTGGGCGAACGGACCCACGATG
>ERZ1066136.985-NODE-985-length-16512-cov-16.123230_pt1 | contig 16512 bp, 9 predicted proteins | sample MGYA00382783_ERZ1066136 | MGnify/ENA primary metagenome ERZ1066136 (study PRJEB33369, sample SAMEA5778366) | biofilm metagenome | biome: Industrial cooling water; feature: Water cooling tower basin; material: Biofilm | place: United Arab Emirates | collected... | reverse complement strand
TCGACGCCCTCAACCTCCCACCCCACGGCCACAGCCTGACCGCCCGCATCGGCTCGCTGTTGCAGGGCTTGACCGATCCAACCGCCACTGCAACCGAGACCTTGCTGCAGACCAGTTCGAGCCTGGCCAATCTTCTGCTGCCGAGCCCCGTATCCATGCTCCGGAGCGCATCGAGTCTGATGCAGGTTGGTAGGCCGAGAGCAGCACGCCACCTGCTGCGCGGAATAGCCGAGGCAGATCTCTCTACAACTGCTCAGGTCGCCCACTGGAACGCCCTTTGCGGAAGTTCGGCGATGGCCTGCGGAGACTGGAAGGACGCTCTTGGCCCACTCTCCCTGGCTGTCGAACAATCTCCCTCGCGGTTCGCCGCGATCGCCCTGATTGCGAGTTCGATCGCAGAAAGGGACTGGAAGCAGGCTGACAACGCATTCGACAACCTACTCCGGCTTTGCCAAGGAACTGATTCTGACAAGACTCCCGAAGAGTTGGTTGCCCGGGGCGGCGAATTGATCCGATACTTCCATCCCGAAAGCGGAGCATTTCCTGCCCTACTGGCCGCCGCATCCAGTGCTCCCGCGGGCCTCCGCAGTCGGCTGAAGCCGCTCCTGTTCAATTGGGTGCCGTGATGATGAACCTCCCTCAGGATTCAGACAGAACATCCGCCGCGAGCGCGATGCGCCTTGGCTTCCTCCTGGCCGGGCTTGTCTTCCTGCCGTCACTACCAAGCACGGCGCAAAGCGTTGGGAGCGTCCCCCCCCTGGCCGCCACAAGGTCTTCGGGCACCGGCACACCGAAGATCGGGCCGCCCGCCGCGGCGGGGTCGGGGCAGGCAGGGTCACGCCAGTGCCCCTCCGAGCCTCCTGGCTGCAATCCGAGACTGGGCGATTGAATGGGGGCTTCGAGGGTTTGGTTGGTCTCGATCGCCGCCCTGATCGCAGGGCTGGGCCTGATTTGGTGGAGCGCTCGATCGGATGAGCCCCAGGGGCCCACGGAGACCGGGCGTCAAGGGGCGGCCCTCGCCGAGGCTCCTCCCGAAGTGCTGGAGCCAGGTCCCTCCGAGGATGCGCCCGCGGCACGGGGGGTCCCGAATCCAGGTTTCGGAGCAGCTCTGGGACCCGAAGCGGCCGCCCGTGCACCGGCCCCCGCCGGAGCCTACGAGGTCCGTGTTCGATCGACGCGGGGCGAAGCGATCCCGGGCGCGACCGTGACCTGGAGCCCGCTGACCAATGACGTGACCGGCCGATACGTCCAGTGGAGCGACAATGAATTCCTCTGGCGCCTCGAGGGCAGAAATCGTTCGATCGAAGCGGCCTGGGCCCGGGGCGAGACCGACTCGGGCGGGGTGGTGAGTCTGGCTCCAGCGTTCGATCCGACGGCAGGCCAGGGCAGCGTGCTGTGGGTCAGCCACCCGGACTTCCTGGCAGCTCCCCGGCGCTTTGAACTGACCCAGCCGCCGCTGGCTCCGATCGAACTCGTGCTCGAGCCCCACAGCGGAGGCCGAGCGCGGGTGCTCGGCCCCAACGGCCAGCCCGTGGCAGGCGCCGAGGTGCACCAGCAGGCGCTGCTGCCGCTGGCAGCTTGGCCGGATCTGGTCGATCTGGATGGCTACTGCCGGCGTGCGCTCTTCCGTCGCCATGTGACCGACGCTTCCGGCGAGGTTCTGCTCCACGGAATCTCCGGCCGCCAGGTCCTTTCGGCCCAGCATGGCAAGCTCTCGAGCCTGGCCGTGGAAGTCATCGACCCCGAGCGGATCGATCTCACCCTGGCGCCCCAGGTGGAGGTGTCCGGAGATCTCGTTTCGCGCGATGGCTCGCCGCTCGGAGAATGGGCCTTGGTGACGGTCTACGGCCTGCGCCGCGCGACGGAACCGGGCCTGCCCCTGCAGCGGGTGGCGCTGGGGTCCGGCCCCGTCAGCAACGCCCGTTACGGCCCGGTGATGGGCCCCCTGAGCTCCGATTTCGTGGGCCTCGCAGCCGAGCTGATCCAAGGCGAAAACGCCGTGGCCGTGGCCAGCCGAGAAGGCCCGCCGACCCCGGGCCCGACGACCCTCGACATCGAATACGAAGCGGGCTTCCCGCGCTGGCTGCAGGCTTTTGATGCACTCTCGGACCAGCCGCTGGGCGACTGCAAGGCTTGGCTCTCCTGGTGGGACCCGGGCGACCGCGTCGTCGAGCGTTGGTGCAGCTTCAATCCCGACGGAGTCGCCCTGGCCAGCGGTCTGCCCGCGGGCCGGCCCGTGGTCATCCGCTGCGAAGCCGAGGGCTATCAAACCGCGCTCTTTGGGCCGGTCTTCATCGAGCCGATCGCCACCGGGGAGCCCATCGTGCTCCGCTTGGATCCGCACTCGGCCCTGGAGGTGCGCGCCGTGCTCGGCGATCGCCCGGTCTCGGATTTCGAGGTCTGGCTGCGGCCCGAGGTGCCTCAGAACTTTCTGTTGCCGCGCCGCGTGGCCAGTGACTCCGCGGGTTCCGTCCGCTTCACCGATCTGCCGCCCGGTGACTATGTGCTCGATGTGCTCACACGCGATGGAGCGCGCCGCCAGGGCCTAAAGGCCACTCTGCCGCTGGAGGGTCCGCTGTCGGTGGAGCTCGAGCCTGCGATCGAGGCCACGGGGACCTTGATCGCCTACAAGACTGGAGAGCCGATTGCCGACGCGCGCGTTTTCGCCAGGCAGGGCAGCTCCGAAGACTGGGTCGAACTGCCTATCGAAACCCGCAGCGACAGCGCCGGGCGCTTCGTGCTGGGGATCGGAGGCCTCAAGGGCGTCCAACTGGGCGTGGAGGCCCCGGGTTTCGGCCGGCAATCCCTGGCGCTGCCCGCCCCCCAGGCGGGGCGCGTGGATCTGGGGACCCTGCGGCTCCAGTCCATGCACGCCGCAGGTCTCGTTCTGGCCCTGGACTCGGGCAGCACGGATGGGTTCGCGGCCCGCATGATCCTGCCTTCCGTTGGGGAGTTTGCCTCCTTCGACCCCGCGGGGCTCGGCCCTTCTGTGGACGTCTCCAACGGCCGCCCCCTGGTGGAGCTGCGCTACCCCGACGGGCAGCTCGAGAGGCATCTGTTCACCCGCGGCGTCGATGCCGGGGGGCAGCTGGAGCTCGAAGCCTCGAGCGAACGCCGGCTGCGGGTGCGCTTCCAGGACGAAGCCGGCAACCCCCGCTGCGTGGTCGGAGTCCTGACCCTGACCGCCAAGTCGGAGGCCGGGGTGAGCATCACGCGTTCCATCGACCTGATCCCGGGCCGCAGCGAGGTGCGCACGTTCGGTCTTCCCGCGACGCAGATCGACTACTCGATCACGACCCAGGACGGCAGCCCCGGCCTGATCGGGACGCGGCCCGTCTCGAGGGACGGGGAGCAACTGCTCGTGCTGCGTGGGGCGGGAGCTCAGGTCGAGCTCCTGTGCGTGGATCTGGAGGGTCGACCGGTCCCAGGCGTCGCCGCCGTGTCCCGGGACCTGCGCTCGCGCAGGGAATTGGCGCCCGTCGGGACCGCCACCAGCGATGCCGAAGGCCGCCTGAAGCTCACCGTTCCCGAAGGCCAGGGCTACGGCATCCACCTGACGCTCCTGGATGGCTCGCGGCTGCCCGTGATCTCCGATCAGGACATCGCGGCCTCCGAGCCCCCTTACCGGGTTGTCGTGGGCGAACGCGCCTCGCTGCAGATCGCCACGAGCAGCCAAGGTCAGCCGCTGCCCGGCGTTTTCGCCGCGATCTACAGCACCGATGGGAAGATGTGGCTAGCCGACACCCGCGGCAACGACCAGGGCCGGGTCGAGTTCACGAGCCTGACGACCGGCGCCTACCGCATCGAACTGCACACCGGCAAGCACCTGCCGATCCGGGCCGAACTGAACGCACAGCCCGCCGACCACTGGCAGCGCTCCGGCCCGCTCGAACTGAGCCTCCACCCCTACACCCCCGCGACGCTGCTCTTCCGCGACCCGAGCGGCCAGCCGCTCGCCTCCACCGCCGTAGACCTCGAGCACCAGCCCTCCGGCCTCCCGATCCAAACCGCCATCGACCGCGGCTGGCTCGACGACTGCCCCACGACCACCGACAACCAAGGCCGCCTGATCGCCCCGCGCCTGCCCCTTGGCACCTACCGCTTCCGCCTGCCCGCCACCCCCGCCCTTCAAGGCAGCTTCACCCTGCTCGGCCCCGACCCCCTCGAGATCTCCGCAGGCCCGTGAGTCCGCCCTTTCCGACCGGCCCCGGAGAGTTCTGAAGGAGCGCCTCCCGAGTCTGATCCATGGCGGGCAGGTCGCTGCGGAGCCCCTGCTTGTGGCGGAGCTCCGAGCAGACGACCCACGCGACGGGATCACCGAGCCTTTCCGCTACGCCAACCGGCGGCTGTCCGAGCGCAGCCCGGGCTTCGCTATCGATCCCGAACTTCCGCTCGGCCCTGGCGACCTCTTTCCGTGCCCCCAGGCCCCGTCCATGTGTGATGGGACGTCAGCTCTTGCGCAGTTAGGGGACGTCAATCGTTACGCACCTGGGCGCGAGGGTTAGGTATCTGTTCGCTCGATGCCTGGGCAGCTCCAGGAGCGCGGGTGCCCCTCACTTCCCAGGGATCCGCCGGGAAGCCTGCCCGGCCCCAAGGTCTGCTCCTGACCGGCCCACGGGCTCGGATCCGGGCCCGGTCAGGTCGCCTCGGGGCCGTGCTAGCATATTAAAATAGACTTCTGAGCGGCAGAAGTCGATTTAATGGAACCATGGCCAAGCGGACCGTCCCGATCTTCCCCCGCTCGGAGCAGCAGCTGGAGGCCCTCGGAGAGCGCCTGCGCCTCGCCCGCCAGCGCCGCCGGCTGACCCAGGCGGTCGTGGCTGCCCGCATCGGGATCTCCAAGCAGACCCTGGCCAAGCTCGAGTCCGGCAACTCCGCCACCAGCCTCGCCACCCTGGTGCGCCTGCTCGGCGTGCTCGGCCTCTCCACCGACATCGACCACCTCGCCGCCGACGACGAACTGGGCCGCCGCCTGCAAGACCAAGCCCAGAAAGCCCCCCCGCGCGGACGAGGGAAGCCCTGATGGAGTGGATTCAAGTTTGGGTCGATGATTGCTTGGTCGCTGCGCAGCCGCAACTTGTCGGGGAGCTCCAAGCCGACAACCCACGCGGGCGGGTGACCGTGAGTTTTCGCTACGCCAACGAGTGGCTCGCCGAGACCGGCCCAGGCTTCGCCATCGACCCCGAACTTCCACTCGGTCCTGGCGACTTCTTCGTGCCCTCGCCGCGCACCCTCCACGGCGTCCTGCGCGACACTGCTCCCGATCGCTGGGGCCGCCGCCTGATGGACCGCCGCGAGCGCGACGAAGCCGCCAGCCAGTCCCGCCGCCCGCGCACCCTGTCCGATTGGGACTACCTGCTCGGCGTGCAGGACCAAAGCCGCCTGGGCGCCCTGCGCTTGCGCGACCCCGACAGCGGGCGCTGGCTCGATGACCGTATCCCAGGCATCCCACCGATCACCCGCCTGCGCGAACTCGAAGCGGCCGCAAGCCGCCTTGAGGCCGACCCGACCGCCGACCTCGACCCAGCGATCTCCAGCCAGCTACAACCGGGCAGCAGCCTCGGCGGAACACGCCCCAAAGCGACCTTCCGCGATTCCGACGGGAGTCTCTGGATCGCCAAGTTCCCATCGCGCGACGACCGCATCGACGTCGCCGGAGCGGAGTTCCTGCTGCATCAGCTCACCAGCGCCTGTGGCATACACGTTCCACCCGCCCGCCTCGAATCCCTCGCCGGCCGCGGCCGCACCTTCTGCGTCCAGCGCTTCGACCGCCAGGACTCCCAGCGCCGCCTGTACTGGTCCGCCATGACCCTGCTGGGCCGCGCGGACGGCGAAGACGCCAGCTATCTCGATATCGCTGAAGCCCGTGATATCCCGCCAGGTTCGCCGATCCATATGGTCCTAAGGGGGACCCGCAAGCCTCATCATCAGGAGTCCTTAAGTCTGGGCCCTGGTGGCCCAAAAAGGCTGAAGGTTGACCGTGCGACGCTGCACGAGCATCCTGCTGACAAGGCCTTCACTGGATCCATGCATCTTGAACGTTCTATAGGAGTACGGTCAGACCGAACTCTGATCCTACCTGGCCTAAACGGCCAGGAAGCGATTTAGGCACGCCGCTATGAGTCTTCTGCGCTCCAGCAAGAATTCCTTGTAGTTATCGACCCCAAGCAGGGCATTCGCGGTGGGTATGCACTGCGAATCGAAAACCGACAAACCGGACTTTTCGATCATCGACGGGAAGTAGTCCCGCGGAGCCTTGTCGCTGATCTGCCGGTTGGTCTTGCCCGCGATAAAGCACAAGTTGGCTATGTCGTCGGTCTCTCGTCTCGTATAGCTAGACTTGAGAACAGCCTTCGGAAAGATGTGGTGGAACTGGAGTCTGTGCTGAGCTCCCGAATGATCCAGGGCGATAGCCACCTGGGAGCGCCAATCCCTGGCACCTCCGGAGCGGAACGCTAAGAACATGGTTTTAAACAGCGCGCTGCGTTGGTTGCGGCCCTCGAGTTCGTCAGGCGCAATGTCTAGGCGCCCGACCTGCTGCCGCAGGCGGTCGATTAGCTCCTGCGCACCCCCTCCATCTCGAATGGTCGCTAGATCCTGATCGAGGATCGTCTCGCTCGACCCCCGAGAATAGCGGCCTTTCGCATTCGCGACGAGTACCCAGTGCCGCAGGCGCTTGGACTCTTCGGCCGAGAGCGAGTAGTCTCTTCGGTGGCCATGACTGGCAAGCGTGATGAGGATGTACGGAGACGAAAGGAGTGCGGGAGCGTCGATCCCCACATTGCTCCTCAGGAAGTTGAGCGCAAATTCCATGCCCAGGCAGCTGGCTTCCCAGCCGGCCTTTAGGGCCTCAAGGCGCTGATTGCCCACCGTCGAGAACCTCGACTGCCCGGTCGTGAAGACGACCAGGTTCTTCAGGATCAATCCAAGCTCTAGATCGAAGCCTGTTTTCTCGCAGCGCTGCTGAAAAGATTCAAAGGTCTTTAGTGAGTTGCGCCATTTTGCCGTGATTTGCGCCAGTGCAAGGTCGGAGCTTCGAAGCTTCGCGCCTAGAGAGTTGACTCGCACGAAAATCTCGGTGACTTCGTCGTATGAGAGCGTTCTCTCGAGCACATCCATACGATAGACATACTTCCGTATCCCCCTTAGGCGCGCTAGGCGTTGGCTATACTTCTTGTAGCGTGGATCATTGACCTTCTCGATGCCCGCGCGTTCCAGGAAGGGAGCATCCTCATCTGTCTTGAATACCTCAGTGACCCTTACCCATTGGGGCAGTTGCTCGAGTTTTCTTGTTGCCACGACAAAGGTCATCCGGTCGAACCTTTGCTGGAGCTCGTCATCGCTGGAATCCGCCTCATCATCTCCTAGAACATCGGCGTCTTCATCGTCGATCCCATCTTCATCAACTTCTGTGACTATTTCCAGACGGTCAGGATGCTCCAAATTGAAGAGTAGTTCTAGAGGCTTCTTCCTGCCCCGCACCTTGACCGGTTCGCCACGAATCACAGCCGATAGTGAGGTGAGGCGCTGTTGCCCATCGAGCAGCAGCTGCGTCTCATGGTACGGATTCGATTGCTGAGACACCGCCATGTCCTGCAGCGGCACATCCTCGTCTGTCTCCCAGAGTAGGATCGCTCCGGACGGGTAGCCACGATACAGCGAGTCAAGGAGGTCGCGGACCCGGGTTGATTTCCAAACATAGCGCCGCTGCATCTCGGGGAGGCGCAGCTGCCCACGTTCGATTCTGCTGACAAGCTCTTCTACCGTTGCTTCTGCTTTTCCCATGGAGGTCCGGCGAGGGTGTTGCTACGAGGCCCACGCTGACCTCGTCAGCGCAAGGTGACATGATAGCATTGCGCCAGGGAAAGGGCACTCGTTGCAGCGCCCTTGATGGCCAATTTGGTCGCTGATGGGAAGCTGTCTCTCCGAATCGACCCTCCCGTACAACCCTAAGAAGCCGACGGATTTTCGTCCGCTTTCCCTACATGCCTTGGCTCACAGCAATAGGGGCTTCCCTATTCTACGCCATGCGGGCCCTGAGGTGACAGGCTATTTGGGTAACCAGCGGCTGTCATCGGTCAGCAGGGCGAGTTGGGTGTTCCCGTCCCTTGACATCTCCAGAAAGTCCTCAGGTTCCGGATCCTCTTTGCGTTGTCTCGTCGCCGGAGAGGGCGGGTGGGCATGCGAAAGAGCCTTTGTGCAAGCAGGGGCAGCTACGGCCACGACGACTTGTGTTGAAGTGATTTCTGACACCCCAGGCAGCTAACGCACAAGCCGCCGGGGGCCCGATAGTGTTGCCTAGATCTCTGTTCCGACGCTAACCAAGAAGCATATACCATCACGCTGATCGTTGCCAAGTGGAGGTGACACGACTCATACCGAGGGGCCGACCACTCAAGATTCAGAGTCTAAGCCCTGGCAGAATTCGATCCAGGACCACAAAACGGCCCGGAGAGGATCATTCTCGTAGCCGAGGACATTCAACCTTTCGAAGGGGCTTTCGGAGGAGTATGCTTTAGCTGGTTTTCTGGTATCGAATTGGATGCGTTGAAAAAATTTCTCGAGGTAAAATGCGTTTTTGCAGTCTAAGGCAGTGAATAGGGTGAAGGCAGGCAAGGCGGATTCCGTTGTATTTGCTGGTTGCAATTCATATTGCAGTTGTTTAAGTGCGTCATCGACTCGCTCCCTATACTCAGAGTCAAGGAAGGTACTCTCCCGATTCTGCGGAAGGTTGACCGTCTTCCTAACAAGGCTTCGAAAGAGCGCAGCAGAGCCCTCATGCAGCTGTGCGGGAAGAAGACGTTCTAAGGAATCGTATTCCTTCTGATGATGAAAGGTGCTATTCCGAAGATGTCCGCGGAAATCAGGCTTTCCCTCCGTAGTCCAGAGTCGAAGAAACGATCGACGCAGATCCTCATCAGCAAGCATCATCTGCAGCTCTTGATCGGAGTAGTCAGTCTTTTTGTCTGCAACTGCTGGACTCGCTTGGAGGCGCAGTCCGTTGAGAGACCGGAGCCCTCGGACCAGATCCCCAAGCGAGTAAGTCGCGGGTAGATCCGCTATCAGGCAGAGGACATCGCGATAAAGGGCCTCATTGGTGTATGGGTCAGCAGCTCCTGGGCGTTTCCAGCTAAGGATGCGCTCGATCCTGCGGTCATTGGCTCCCTTATGCACTCCAGCCAGCATGTCTTTCAACACGGAGGGACCGGCACAATTCACAAGGTGCGACACAAGAAAAAGCCCCATTGCGGCACCCAAAACTGGGAAGAACGCAGCTGGCTTCTTGGCTCGGCCAAACATACTCCTCGAGGACTTGCGCTGCGGATCCTTGAGGAGCACCTGAAGTTCCAAGGACCAACGTGCCAACATGTCGCTCTGCAGAATGCCGTTGGAACCTGACTGACCAGTAACCTGTGCAAGAACCGCCGGCAGTTCCGAAAGAAAGCCCCGAAGTCGTTGCTCGACAGCTTTCCGCTCCCCGGGCTCAAGCTCGTAACCAGTATCGAAGACGAGCTTCTCAGGTCCAGGCCTCTGCGTTTTGGCTTGGATGACTTGGTGGCTAACGGAGACTGACGATTTGCTCGTCTCTAGCACCGCAAGTTCTCTCGGTCCAAGAGAGGCACCAGTGCCGATTACATACTGACAATCAGTGCCTGAAAGCCTGGCAGATTGGAGAACAAGAATGATCTGGCGGTTCTTCACTATTTGCATGGAGTCCACACTTTAAGTTCAGGTTCGCTTGGATAGCCATCGACCCTAAATTTGACCTTGTGAACCTTTTGCCCGTCGACCAAGCGCAAAGTCAGTCCAGATCTCATTAGGCCGACAAGACTTATCTCGTTTTCTTCCAGACCAGTTACGTAATCGTCCCGATTAAACAGATCATAATCCCAGAGGGCGAGCTCTATCTTGATCGTGCTACTCGGTTTACTGCTCAGTTGATGAACAGCGTCGGAAATCAGGGCATGCTCTCCAGCCGCATCATTTTCGAGCCTCCGTTTCTTGAGCACCTCGACTTCATTTACGAAGAAGTCTAGCATCGGGTCGTCAGGACCTTCTTTCTGATCCCAGTGTACTTCCGTCAAACGTAAAGTCAGCTCCTGCACTTGATCCAGTCCTTCATGCCAGAGTTTCCACTCTAACACAACCGGCTCCATGCACTTGCGATGACCAGATTCTAAGTAGTCTTCGGCGAACTTTAACTGTGGTCGCTTACACAAGAGATCATACTCGTAACGATCCCATGCATCAGTCAGCCCATCGATTGCTTCGTCTACGCCTTCTTTTATCTGAATTTTTAGGACTTCGGTAGCCACCGACTCATACTCAAGGGTACGCTTGAGTTCGGTAATGCCTCGTTCAAAAGCGGCTTGTGCCTTAGCCTTAACGGCACAGTCTTGGATGCAATCTCTCCAAGAAACTTTCAGCCCTGCTATCATCCGTTTTACTTCTTGGTTCTCAAGAAGTCCCTTATTTTTTTGTAGGGCGCGCAGGCATTCGCTCGGTAGGGCATCTTTTATAGCCTGCTCCACATGCCTTAGCAAATTGGTCACGTTAGCGCTCTCTCTTTGCTCCTCTCCGCGCTGGAGAACTTTCTCCCGGAGGGCGACCCTCCGGCCTCGTTGAGCCTCGTCTTCTTGCAGAACGCTAGGAGTTGAAGTTAATCTTTTTGCCAATTCTCCTAGCCCGTCTGCATCGAGGAGTGGATCGGCTGCTTCTAGCTCTAATGCGGCAATCCATTCCTCGTACTTGCGTGCAGTCTCTGTCCTGGAGATCGACTCGAGGATCTGCACAGCCTCTGGAGCATGACTGGTGCCTGGATAGGAACCGAGTAACTGTTCAGCATGGGACTTTTGTGCTGCCAAGTCCGATTCGGATCGCACTTGGTTCATCATTCGGTTCGCCAGAAGCTCTGAGGCATTGCGCTTTAACGCGCCGAGTTCTTCAGCAGAAAGCCGAAATAGCAAGTATTGGCGCCAGCCTTGATCGTATCGATCAAGGTAATCCTGAGCGGCCCGAACTACACTTTCTGTAGCGTTTGGATTACTCAACATCGATGAATGCGTGGTGGCCCTTGATTTATCTAGTAACGAAAGACACACGAAAATGGCGGATAGTGAGAAAGTCGCGAGGATTCCTGCGAATCCAAGGAGTGCTTTCCGGATCTTGGCTAATTCGTATCGAGCGCCCGAGAGAATCTGATCGGAGGATCTAGCGGTTTTTCGGCGATTGATCAGGCGCGTCAGGTACTCGGTCGCGCGGAACTTATGCTTGATCCCAACCCGGAAGACGGACTGAGAGCGAATGACTTGGGCATAAGCAAGCACCTGGCTATCGATGGCATCCACCGCCCATATGAGTGGGGCCAGCAAGGCATCTGCCCTTGAATGGCCCGGAAGGGCACTGAGCGGAAACCAACGAGTGCGGTCAGCCCCGATCAGAGACTCGATGGCGTGCATCGCCTGAACCGCCGGTTCCCCATATTCCTCGAGCGCTAAAGCACCTGAGGGAGTTCTATCGGCCTTCGTGATCAGCAAGGCGAAGGGCCGTTCACGGACATCCGCCAGCTCGTCATGACTCTTGATCCAGTCATGGAGCCGCGCGATAGCCTGAATGACTTGCTCGGTTCTTTCTGCATCTAGGACCGATTCTTCACTGCCGTCGTCAGCGGGGGCAAGCATCAGCATGCCATCCGCATGGGCGATCCTCTTGGCTAGGGCATGGCCATGACTCTCGGTGTCACCAAGCCTGCTCGGTGCCAGGATTTCTCCTGCGAAATCCCAAAGTTCAATGATGACGCTCGATCCGTCACAGGCTAGCTGGAACCTCGACAGGGTAGTTTTCGCATCCTCCGGCGTGACTGGCGTCCGCCCTTCTGCTCTCATCGCTGCCCGAGCAGCGGAAAGCAGCTCATCGCCTCTCTTCAGCTTTTCATAAGCGACGGGATCATGACCTTGCCCCTTGACGGGCGGGAGATAGGCGACCGACCAGCGCCTCCCCTCCACTAGTGCGGAGTCCTTGAGATCGCTCAGAGCCAGGAGCAGGCTGGTTTTCCCAGCGTTCGAGCGGCCAAAAAGACCAATTCGATAGACTCCCGCGGTGCGCTGCATACTCTCAGAACGTGTCCTTGCCATGGGCACTCTTGGGCTCGGCGACGAAAAGATACCGGAAGGTCTTGAGCAAGCGCTGCCGCAATGGGGCAATCAGGAGGGCGGCTAGCAGGGAGAGAATGGCGATCGCAGTCAGTATCACTGTTGGGCTTCCCGTGAAAAACGACTTGATTTCCTGGACCACCGGCTCGGTCAGCGCGTTTGCACCCGTCTTGGCTCCGCGCAACACTGCTGCAAGCTGCTCCCCGGCCAGGTCGGCTGCCAAGTGGACAGAGCCTTCCACGATATTGCCCAAGGAGTCATGCCAGTATTCGGGATTGACCAGGTAGGCAGTCAAAGCGGCGCCTCCGGCCCATAGCTGCTTGTGCGGCTTGACGTACTTCGTCCAGAAGCCCCATCTGACATCGTCCTCGACTACCCGCGCGTAGTCGGCCATAGTTGCTGTGCGGAATCTCCCTGAGAGCGGCAGATCGAGTTTTTGGAGGTAGCTATGCAAATAAATCAGGTCATCTGCTGCGCTTGACCTTAAACCAGCAGACAAGATGGCGTCATGCCCATGCCTGGCGATCAGGTTGCTCCTCAATAGGAGGTCGGGTACGGCCTTCTCGATGCGCTGGGCTCCGTCCAGCAGCACAGCCGCCGACCTGATGTCCGTCGCCTCGCCGATTCCCTGCTTGGATGCAGCGGCTAGGGCCTCTTTACTGGGCATCAGGCGCGGGATCGTTCTGATCCGGGCGAGAACATCATCCGAACTGCGCAAGGCTACATCATCTGTTATGCGCGCGGCCTTCTTGAGCAGGTTATTGAGCTTGTCGGCCCGCGCACTCTGCTGGAATGCGATGAGGGCGATGAGGGTCGACACAAGAACCAGTCGGATCTTTGAGTTCATCTGCATCTTGCTGGGGGGGGGTATCAGAGGCTCACATGCCCGTAGCTTTATAAAGCATAAGAGCGCCGAGACCTTTAGGTTCGTTGACGGCGAGCCAGATCGCATTGATCTGCTTAATCGCTTCATCTGCAGATGCTTTCACGTGAGGAGCGATCGCCGAAGCGGCCTGTAGGCTATTTTCGATCGCAACTTCAAAGCCCTTGTTGTCTATAGTTTCTTTCAGCACGCGGCCGAGCAAGGTCTTGTGCGGCAAGAAAATCACTTTGCGGTCAGGCCTCATGAAGATGCGAGGCTCGAGCGCGGAGATTTTCTTCAAGTACCTGCCATTGGCGCCCATTTTCTCGTAGGCCCAAGTAACTAATTTGGTGATATCCAGGCCACCATCCTTCAGTTCACGCTTAACGCTTGCCTTGAGAGCAGCTTCAAAAACTTCGGGAAGCTCTTTTTGAAGTTGCGCTGGATGTCTTGCGAGCTTCATGGCTCGTTGTGCTGCTTCTTTGCCGTATTTGGAGGCTATCTTCTCTATGTCAGCTTTGAGGATCTTCCCTGCGTGCCTGAGACCTCCAACTCCTTTCGCCATGGGTACGATCAAGGACACGGCATCGACCGCAACCATGACTCCATCGATTGCGGTTATCTCCCGTCCATCTATCAGCTTTGCCGAGATATCAACGAATGGCACATAACCCCATAAGCCCATATCCAGGGTCCCTACATCTCTCGCGATCGCTTGATCTGAGAGACTCAGCCATCTCCTGAGCTTCTGGGTGTCGCTTGTTGCCGCCCTGAGCGCAGCCTTCATCGTTCCCGGTGGAAGCGAGGTCCTTGCCAGCAGCTGCGGTAAGCCATATTGACCGCTCAGTAGCCTCATATCTGCCCGCATTTCCGCGTCGGTGTAGGGAATGATTTGAGATAGGTCTGCCCGAATGGACTCGGACACTCCCATGTCGATAATCATCATGGGCGCATCCAATCCGATGCGCTCCGCCATCAGTCTGCTGTTTGTGCATTGAAAGAACTCAAGTATTTGATCGAGTTCGAGCTGAACGCCACAGATCCACTCTACTCGGTCAGGATAGTCATCGCAGTATCGCATCCAGGTCCGAGCCGCGGCGGCGACAGGCTCGGGAGAAGCCCTAATCATCCGCCTCATTTCGATTGAAGTGCGACTCAGGCTCCCGATCACGGCGATTCTCCGCTCGGTCGATGCGCTTGACCACAGGAGTAAGTCTGCCACCAGTTGACGATACGGTTCCTCTGCCGCCGTCGATGTCAGGAATAGGTGAACGGGCAGTGTGTCGAACCCTTCATCTTCCAGGGGACGGCTGGTCAGTGCCTCGCGGTACTCAACCAGCAGGTCAACCACCTCAAGTGTCTCCGCTGGGAACATTAGGATGGTGTTCCTGACATCCGCTCGGTCGCCTAGTTCATACAGGATTTCCGCGGCGGTGGAGGGATCAGGATGGCCGAGGACCACCTCGGTCAGGTCCGGTGCGTCGTAGAGCAACCTCATCGCTGGGGCATGCTTTCCCAGTCCCTTTAATCGCTCCACACGATCTCTTGCTTGCTCTGGATCGCCCAGAGTCGCCTGGGCAAGAATCGGGGCTTGGCACGTGGCTACAGAGACAGCGACATCCACGGGCCAGGATGCGTTGACCAGTTGACGGACCAAATCCTTTTTGATCTGGTCCAGGTCCACTTCCTGCGTCGATGCGAGCAGGGTGTGAGCGAGCGCAAGCAAGTGACTGAAAATCAGCTTCATAGCCGGAGGTAAGCTCTGTTTATTGGTTTTCTAGTGATGCGGGCTGTAGAGTCCCAATCACCTTACAATTGGGCGAATGCGAGCCGTGAGCGCTACGCATGCCGGAGACTATTGAGGGTCGCGGCAGGTCCGGATCGATCGCACTCAAGATGCACGGTATTGTTTCATGCTTCATTCAGGCTGTCAAGTGCTTTTGGCCCTCATGAGTTGACATTCCACTTCGGTATCGTCTAAGAGACGGGCATCCTGCTTCTGGGTTAGACCGCGACCGCCTTGGGCGAGGCGCAGAAACTCGGTAGGCCCCTAGACGGCAACTACTCTGACTCCTGGGGGACCCGTTGGCAGCGGTCGAATCGTGGCGCGAGGTTGCGGCGGTGGGGGCGGCGCGTTCGAGGGTGCGTTGGTGGACGGCGAGGATGCGGGCGAAGGCGTCGATGGAGGAGAGCAGGCGCTGTTGGAGGCCCACGCAGACCAGGCCGGCGGCGGCTTGTTGGCGTTTGGGGGCGTGGGCGTAGGCGGCTTCGCGCAGGGTGCGGTAGCGGTCGAGGAGGCGGGAGAGTTGGAGTTCGGGGGCGTCCTCGGGCAGGTGGTCGATGGGGATGCGTAGGACGTGGCGCTCGGGGAAGCCGCCGTGGGCTTGGCGGATGTCTTCCTTCAGGCGGCGCACCATGACCTCGTCCAGGGCGCGGGGGCGGACGGGGGTGCCGCGGGTGAAGCGGTAGGGGTCGAGGAGCTCTAGGAGGGTGGAGAAGCTGTTGCTGTGGCCGTTGTGGGGGGTGGCGGAGAGGAAGAGGCGGTGTTCGAAGCGCGGGGCTAGGTCGCGGATGGCGCGGGTGAATTGGCTGTCGATGCCGTAGCGGCCGCCGGAGGAGGGGGCGGCGTGGTGGGCTTCGTCCAGGATCAGGAGGTTGCCGGAGCGGTCGGTGGGTGTCAAGATAGTTGCCGCCTGAAAGTGGTCCATCAGCCTGCGGCGGCGACCTCCGGGACGGGGAGGGGGTTGAGGCTGACGGTGGCGACCGCGGTCCAATCTCTGGTGTTGCTGGACCAGCGGTCGGGCCGGCGTCTCTTGGCCTCGGCATAGACCCTCCTGCGGTTCTCGAGAAGGCTCTGCTCATGCCCCTCGTGTCGGTCGCTGGGCGTGACGAATCGAATCGAGCTGTGAAGGTGCTCCTGGTTGTACCAGCGCACGAAGCTGGCGACCCAGGCCCGCGCTGCTTCGAGCGACTGGAATGGCCCCGAGGGGAAGTCAGGCCGGTACTTCGCGGTTCGGAAGGCCGACTCCGAGAAGGGGTTGTCGTTCGACACACTGGGTCGGCTGAAGGACGTCGCGATCCCGAGCGTCTGCAGCTTCGCGAGCATGGTCGCTGCCTTCATGGGACCGCCGTTGTCCGAATGGATGACGAGGGAGCCCGGCTCGACCGCTTCGGCGACACAGGCAGCCTCGGTCATCTGCGCCGCGATGAGAGAGCATTCGCGGTCTTCGACCTCGAAGGCGACGATCTTGCGGCTCCACACGTCAAGGGTCATGTAGAGGTAGAAGAAGGCTCCCTTCACCGGTGACTTCAGGTAAGTGATGTCCCAGCTCCAGACCTGGTTCGGTCCGGTAGCGACATATGCCTGGGGACGATGCCGTTTGGTGGGCGGCTTCGCCTTCGAGCGGCGTTGCGCGAGGCCTTCCTTCGCGAGCACCCGGTACATCGTCGACTCGGAAGCGATGTAGACGCCTTCATCCGCAAGCAGTGGAACGATCT
>ERZ1066136.983-NODE-983-length-16559-cov-12.974552_pt1 | contig 16559 bp, 16 predicted proteins | sample MGYA00382783_ERZ1066136 | MGnify/ENA primary metagenome ERZ1066136 (study PRJEB33369, sample SAMEA5778366) | biofilm metagenome | biome: Industrial cooling water; feature: Water cooling tower basin; material: Biofilm | place: United Arab Emirates | collected... | reverse complement strand
TGTGTAAGGCATGCCGCCAGCGTTCAATCTGAGCCAGGATCAAACTCTTCAGTTCGATCTTGAATTTGCTCTAAGGAATCGAAGTGAACTTCACTTCAGTTTCCATGAGCGTTTGAGGTCTTTCGACCACGGCTTCCGATTGCTCGGTTGCCTTGGCACGCGCCTTCAAACGCCCACGCTTATCGGCTGTTGATTTTTAAAGAACGTCGCAGTTGCTTGCTGCTTCTGCGTCGCTGACTTGTCATCAGCGAAGACCAAGATTCTCTGCTTTTTTTCAAATCCCTGTCAAGCGCTTGGTCTTTGCTTGCTTCGCTTTGTTTTCCGTCTCGGCTTGTCTTGAACCCCCGGGGCGGCGTTCAAAACAACATCAGCGAAGCCCACGACTGTAGCACAGCTCTTTTCGGCGCCGCAAGCGTCTTTCGAAAAAAGTTTTGGGCTCAGGCCAGCCGCGGCTCGGTCCAGACCGCGGCCGGGTCGTCGCTGTCCAGGCTGGCCAGCAGGCGGCGCTCCAGCAGCCGCGTGTCCGCGCGCAGCACCCGCTGCTTGATCGCGGCCACCCGCGCAGGGTGCATCGAGAAGCTGCGCAGGCCCATGGCCAGCAGCAGCTCGGTGAAGGCGGTGTCACCCGCCATCTCGCCACACACGCTGACCGCCTTGCCAGCCCGGCGCGCGGCCTGGATGGTGCCGTGCAGCAGCGACAGCACGGCGGGGTGCCAGGGGTCGTAGAGATGCGCCACCGCCTCGTCGGCGCGGTCGATGGCCAGCGTGTACTGGATGAGGTCGTTGGTGCCCACCGAGACGAAGTCGAAGTGCTTCAGCAGGCGGTCGACGATCACCGCCGCCGCGGGCACCTCGATCATGGCGCCGACCTCGACCCGACCGTACGGCTGCCCCGCCTCGTCGAGCTGGGCGCGGGCTCGGCCGACCGCCTCGAACACCGCCTTGACCTCGCCGAGCTGCGCCACCATCGGGATCAGGATGCGCACCTTGCCATGGGCGCTGGCGCGCAGGATGGCGCGCAGCTGCTGCCGGAACATGCCGGGCTCGGCCAGGCTCCAGCGGATGGCGCGCAGGCCGAGTGCGGGGTTGAGGCCGTGCTCGTGCCGCAGCTCCTGCGCGCTCATGCGCTCCAGCGGCTTGTCGGCCCCGACGTCGACGGTGCGGATCGTGACCGGCAGACCGCGCATGCCCAGCACCGCGTCGCGGTAGGCCTCGAACTGCTCGTCCTCGCCGGGCAGATCGTCGCCGCGGTTCAGGAACAGGAACTCGCTGCGGAACAGCCCGACGCCGACCGCGCCCGCCTCGAGCGCCGCCCCGGCGTCCGTGGGCAGCTCGATGTTGGCCAGCAGCTCCACGGGCTGCCCGTCGAGCGTGACCGCCGGGGTGTGCCGGAGGCGGTCCAGACGGGCCCGCTCCAGCTCGCTCTGGCGGCGGCGGAAGCGGTACTCCTCCAGCACGATGGGGGAGGGGTCCACGATGACCACGCCGGCGTCACCGTCGATGACGACCCAGTCGTCCTGGCGGATCAGCCGGCTGGCCTCGCGCGCACCGACGACGGCCGGGATGTCGAGGCTGCGGGCCACGATCGCCGTGTGCGAGGTGCGCCCGCCAACGTCGGTGACGAAGCCCGTGAACACGCTGCGCTTGAAGTGCAGCATGTCGGCCGGCGCCACGTCGCTGGCCACCAGCACCAGCGGATCGCCGCCGGCCAGCTCGCGCGCGCCCGCCAGCGAGGCCGCGCCGGCCGGGTGCGCGCGCCCCGCGGCGCCCATCATCTGCCGCAGCAGGCGCTCGACGACCTGCTCGATGTCGGCCTTGCGCTCGCGCAGGTAGTCGTCCTCCATGTCGTCGAATTGGCGCGCCAGCACCTCCAGCTGCGCCGACAGGGCCCACTCCGCGTTGTAGCGGCGCTGCTCGATCCAGAGCTTGGTGGCCTCGCTGAGCGTCTCGTCGTGCAGCAGCATCAGGTGCACGTCGAGCAGCGCGGCCAGCTCCGGCGGCGCCTCCGCGGGGAGGTCGGCCTTCAGCACCTCGATCTCGTGCGCCACGGCGTCGCGCGCCGAGCGCAGGCGCCCGATCTCGCGCTCGACCTCGTCGTCGGCGACGAAGTAGTGCGCGACGTCGACGCGGCTGGAAGCCACGAGCACCGCGCGGCCGATGGCCACGCCGCGCGACACGGGCAGGCCGAAGATCTGGATGCTCACCGCCCGCCTCCCGTGCCGGCTCAGTCTTCTTCGCCGAAGCGGCCGTCGATCAGGGCCCGCAGCGCGGCCATGGCCTCGGCTTCGTCGGGGCCGTCGACCTCGATGTCGACGCTGGCGCCCAGCCCGGCGGCCAGCATCATGACCCCCATGATGCTCTTGGCGTTGACGCGCCGCCCGTTGCGCGAGAGGAAGACCTCGCTGCGGAAGCTGCCCGCCAGCTTGGTGAGCTTGGCCGACGCGCGGGCGTGCAGCCCGAGCCTATTGCTGATGGTGATGCTGGACTGGATCATGGACGGCAGGGTTCTGGGCCTGGTTCTGGCGCCGCGGCACCGCGACGTGCATCACGCCCTGGCTGGCGCCAGCCACCGCCCGTGCGACGAGCTCGTCCAGCGGCAGCGTGGCGTAGCAGAGGGTGCGCCACACCATGGGCACGTTGACACCCGCGACGATGCGCACGCGGGCACCGTCGGCGGCCGCCAGCGCGGCGTTGCAGGGGGTGGCGCCGAAGACGTCGACGAGCACCAGCGCGTCCTCGCCGCGCTCCAGCGTCGGCGCGAGGGCGGCCCTGATCTGGGCCTCGACCTGCTCCAGCCCGGCACCGGGCGGCACGTCCACCGCGACGACACGGCCCGCGGCCTCGGGGTACACGTGCTGGGCCACGGCCTGGAGCGAACCGGCCAGCGGGGTGTGGGCGACGATGACGATCTGGGCCATGGCAGCGTGCTCAGCGGACTGTAGCCGCAGCCGGCAGCGCCACCCGCAGCCGCCAGTGGAACCATGCGTACGACAAGGCGCAGCACACGCCCAGCGTGCCCATCGCCCCCTGGAAGGCCTGGACCTCCGTCCAGCCCAGGCCGCGCAGCAGGTCGACCACCAGCCCCACACCCCACTGCACCGTGAAGACGCCGCTGAAGATCACGAGGTTGAAGGCCGACAGCGCCCGGCCGGCCTGCGCCGCCGGGAAGGCCGCGCCCACGGCCGGCTGGCTCACCGACACCGCGGTGCAGGCCACGCACCAGGCCGCCCAGTGCAGCGCCCCGGCGCCGGCGGCCAGGCCGATGTTCCACGCCAGCAGGCCCAGCGCCAGCGGGATGCCCCAGGCCATGATGCGCACGGCCGACCAGCCGCGGCGCACCAGGCGCGGCATGAGGCCGCCCCAGGCGGCAAAGGTCAGCAGCATCGCCAGGTTGATGACGAACAGGCCCTCGGCGGCCTGGCCGGGCGTCTGCCCGGCCACGCGCGTGAGCCACGGCCCGGCCCACAGCGCCTGCACGGCGATCATGCCGCCGTAGAGCCAGAAGCCCAGCGGCGCCATGGCGACGAAGGTCGGGTGGCGCGCGATCGTGGCGTACCCCCCGCCCGCCTGCACGGCCGGCGCTGGCGCATCGCGCGGCACGAGCCAGGCCAGCACGACCATGCCCAGCGCCAGCAGCGCGGCCACCAGCCAGAACAGGCCGCGCCAGCCCAGCGTGGGCAGCAGCCACTGCACCGGCAGCGTGGAGGCCAGCATGCCCAGCGAGCCCGTCATGAGCAGCCAGGAATGCGCGCGCAGCTGAAGCGCCGGCGGCCACAGCGTGCGGAACAGGGTCAGCGGCGCCATCAGGCAGGCCGCCACGCCCGCGCCGACCAGGGCCCGCGCCGCGATCAGGCCCGTGAGCGACCCCGCCATCGCGAAGGCGCCGCAGCCCAGCACCGCCAGCGTGAGCAGCGCGAGCAGGGTGCGGCGCGGGCCGAAGCGGTCCAGCGAACGCCCCAGCGGCAGCTGCAGCGCCGCGAAGCCGATGAAGTAGGCGCCCGCCAGCAGCCCGAGGTCGGCCGCGCCCAGCCCGAGCTCGCTGCTGAACACCGGTGCCAGCGTGGCCGTCACGGCCCGCAGCAGCGCCGACAGGAAGTAGGTGAACGCGAAGGCCAGGAAGATCCAGGCCGCGGCGGGCAGGAGCCGGCTGCGCGCCTCGTTCACGGCGCCACGCGCAGGGAGTCGATGTAGGTGTCGGCGGCGTCCTCGGGCAGCTGCGCGCCCAGCACGGTGGCCTGGTAGACGCGGGTGCCGTGCACGAACACCGCCATCTGCATCTGTGCGGGCTGGCCGTCGGGGCGCCGGCCGTCGACCACGAGCCGCCGGCTGCCCGGGTGGGCCATGGCGCCCGCCACCTGCAGCGCGCGGCTGCACGGCACCGCCGACAGGTTGGCCCCGGCCGCGGCCGCCAGCTCGTCGAGCGCACGCGCGTGGCGGGCGGGGTCGGCGAGCTCGGCGCTGGCCAGGCCCCAGGTCTGGCCGCCGGTGTCGCAGGCCATCAGCGACAGCTTGACCTGCCCGCCGGCCAGCGCGACGCGGCGCTCGTGCAGCTGCGGCCGGCACGGGAACAGCACCTCGACGACGCCGTCGGCGCTGCGCGCCTGGCGCCAGTCGAGCGCCGGCGAGCAGGCGGCGAGCGCCAGCGCGGCGGCGGGCAGCGTGGCGCGCAGCCAGCGGCGGGGGTGGGGAGCGGGGGTGGGCACGCGGCGGATTATCCGGAAGCGCTTCCGGCGCCCGCGCCACAATGAACCGCATGGATGCTGCCCTGCTGCCCGCCCCCGGCGCCCTCGACGGCGTGCGCGTGCTCGACCTGTCGCGCGTGCTCGCCGGGCCCTGGTGCACCCAGACGCTGGCCGACCTGGGCGCCGACGTCATCAAGGTCGAGCGCCCGCCCTCGGCCGGGCAGCGCGGCGGTGACGACACCCGCGGCTGGGGCCCGCCCTTCCTGCCCGACGACGAGGGCCGCGACACCGAGGACGCGGCGTACTTCCTGGGCGCCAACCGCAACAAGCGCTCGGTCACGATCGACCTCGCGCACCCCGAGGGCCAGGCCCTGGTGCGGCGCCTGCTGGCGCAGGCCGACGTGCTGGTGGAGAACTTCAAGGTCGGCGACATGGCGCGCTACGGCCTCGACGCCGCCACGCTGACCGCCGAGTTCCCGCGGCTCGTGTACTGCTCGATCACCGGCTTCGGCCAGACCGGCCCCTACCGCGAGCGCGCCGGCTACGACTACGCCATCCAGGGGCTGGGCGGCCTCATGAGCGTGACCGGCGAGCGCGACGACCGCCCCGGCGGCGGCCCGCAGAAGGTGGGCGTGGCCGTGGCCGACCTGTTCACGGGCCTGTACGCCACGGTCGCCATCCTGGCCGCGCTGCGCCACCGCGACGCCACCGGCCGCGGCCAGGTGGTCGACATGGCCCTGCTGGACAGCCAGGTGGCCATGCTCGCCAACCTGGGCGCCAACTACCTGGTGACGCGCCAGCCGCCGCGGCGCGCCGGCAACGCGCACCAGAACATCGTGCCCTACCAGGTGTTCGAGGTCGCCGACGGCCACCTGATCCTGGCCGTGGGCAACGACGGCCAGTTCGAGCGCTTCTGCCGCGTCGCCGGCCAGCCCGCCCTGGCCCGCGACGAGCGCTTCGCCACCAACGCCGCGCGCGTGCGCCACCGCGACAGCCTCGTGGCCCTGCTCGAGCCCGTGCTGCGCGCGCGCCGCCGCGACGACTGGCTGGCCGCGCTCGAGCAGGCCAAGGTGCCGGCCGGGCCCATCAACGACCTCGCCCAGGTGTTTGCCGACCCGCAGGTGCAGGCACGCGGCATGACGGTGGCGGTGGCGCACCCGCGGCGGCGCCGGCTCGAGCTGGTGGCCAGCCCGATCAAGCTGTCGGCGACGCCGCCGCAGGTGCGCCGCCCGCCGCCGCTGCTGGGCCAGCACACCGACGAGGTGCTCGAGGCCTGCGGCGTCGACGCCGCCGCGCGCGAGCGCCTGCGCGCGGCCGGCGTGATCGGCCCGGTCTGACGCACCCGCCTGGCGTGAGGCTTCACGCCGCCGAAGGCCTCACTTGCCACGCCCCTTGTTTGTGGGGTAGATATCCAGCCGGGCGACCCCCACTCTGGGCCTCTCGCACCACGGCGGCCACGCACCGCCGGCCCATCACCCCCAACCGGATCCGCCCGTGAAGAGCCTGGAACTCACCGACCCGACCGCCCCCACCGCCATGGGGCGGCGCGTGGCCGAGCCGATCGACTCGCAGGCCCTGGTCGCGCAGCTGGGCAGCGAGGTGGCGACGCACCTGTCGTCGGCGCTCGAGCGCGTCACCACGCTCGCAGCCACCGGCAAGATCGACCGCGCCGGCCTGCGCGCGCTGCGCGACGAGATCGACCGCGCGCGCCGCGCCGGCATCATGGGGCAGCAGGTGGTGCGCCTGTCGAGCGGGCGCGTGCAGCTGTCGGCCGAGCGGCTCGACCTCACCGGCCTGCTCAGCGAGGCCCTGCGCCAGCGCGGCCGCGAGATCGACTCGCGCGGCATCGAGGTGCGCCAAGTGCTGTCCTCGGCCGAGGTCATGAGCGACTCGACGCTGGTGTTCTCGCTGCTGCAGACGGTGCTGGACTGGAGCTTCGAGCACGCCTTCGGCCGCATCGACCTCACGGTGGAGGTCAAGAGCTGGCCGGCGCACGCCTGCCTCACGGCGGCCTTCCAGCACCAGCCGCCCGACGAGGTCGAGGTGCCGCCCGGCAAGCCGGTGGCGGTCCACGAGACGCGCCTGAACACCATGTCGTGGCGGCTGCTGCAGCAGACGGCTGGGGTGCTGGGCCTGGATCTCGTCCGCCACGACGCGCCGGGCAAGACGCGCATGGTGCTGCAGTTCCCGCAGACCCTGGCGCCGCGGCTGGTGCAGCCCGAGGCGGCCGATCCGGCCGAGGACCGCGCCGCCCAGGCGCACAACTCGCAGCCCCTGGCCGGCCGCCACATCGTGGTGCTGGCGGCCCGGCGCGAGGTTCGCAACATCGTGCGCACGGCGCTGCGGCCCATGGGGCTGATGGTCGACTTCGTCACCTCGGTCGAGGAGCTGCGGCAGCTGGTGGCCGACGGCCTGCCGCACGCGGTGGTCTACGAGTCCGCCATCGCCGGCGAGGCCTTCGAGCGCCTGCGCGGCGAGATGCTGGCCGAGGTGCCGACGCTGGTGTTCATCCGCATCTCCGACCAGGGCAAGGCCTTCGAGGTGCTCAACGTGGGCGGCCGCCAGTTCACGAGCGTGGGCCGCGACGCCATCATGGTGGCGCTGCCCGAGGCCCTGACCTTCGAGCTCTCGCGCGCGGAGGAGGCCGCCGCCCGCAAGGCCTGAGGCCGGCGGGCCGCGCCCAGCAAAAAGCCGGCCCGCGGGCCGGCTTTTGCGTGGTGGCGCCGAGGCTCAGACGCGGCGGCGGCGCACCATCAGGCCGACGGCAGCGAGGCCGGCGAACATCATCGCGTAGGTGCCGGGCTCGGGCACCATCACGCTCTGGATCCAGTCAGCGTGCAGGTACACCGGCACGTAGCCGCTGAACTCGCCGAAGCTGCTGTTCAGGCCGGACAGCGAGTCGCCGAAGCCGGTGCCGAAGGTGAGGCCGTAGGAGTTGACGCCGGTGATCGTGTTGCCGATGAAGTTCGGGCCGCCCGAGTCGCCGCCGGCCACGCCGACCTCGCGGTTGCCGCGGCCGGTGTTGCAGAACACCGCGCCCGCCGGGCCGGCGATGTTGGTGGCCTGCGCCACGAGGCAGCTGGCGTCATTGGCGGCCAAGCCGTTGTCGAAGTCCGAGATCCAGGAGTGCTGGATCTGGCTGAACGGCTCGCCCAGGACCGTGGCCCAGTTGGTGCCGAAGATGGGGTCGCCGAGCGCGAAGTCGTAGCGGTTGTCGCCGGTGCGCAGGCGCGCCGCGAAGCCGCTGGTGCCGGTGGCGCCGGAGCCCAGGTTGCCGTAGCCGGCCACGGTGAAGTCCTGGCCCGTGAGGTTGGGGTTGGTGCCCAGGCCGTAGGACGTGCTGTGCGCGGGCGCGTCGGCCGACAGGCGCAGCACGGCGATGTCGTTCTGGTCGATCACGTCGCCGGTGTAGGCGCTGTTGACGAAGTAGTCCGACACGGTGATCGCCGTGACGCCCGGGGCCGGCACGAACGAGGTCTGGATGCGCGTGGCCGGGGCCAGGCCGCCCGGCGGCTGGAAGTACACCGTGGTCGTCAGCGGGTTGGCCGTGCCGGCGCCTTCGGACACGCAATGGGCGGCGGTCAGGATGGAACGGCGGTCGTTGAGCAGCGTGCCGGAGCAGATGAACGCACCCCCCGGGCCGTAGTCCATGACGAGGTGGACGACGCCGTCGTACTGCGGGAACGCCGGGTGGTACAGCGGGTCGCCAGCGGGGCTGGCCGCGTTGCCGGTGTTGAAGAAGCCCGTGAGCATGCTCTGCGCGGTCCACTCCAGGCCGTTGTAGCTGCCGGAGGCGACGCGGGTCTGCGTCTGGGCCTGGGCAGGCAGTGCGAGCAGGGTGGCGAGCGCCAGGGCGCCGAGGGCGAATGTCGACTTGGTCTTCAAAACGTGCTCCCAGGGGCAGGAAAAAGATCCCGAAAGCATGCCGGATCGGCGCCGGCCCAGGGCGGGTCGATCGGGGGTCGACCCCGCGGATCGGGGGTGGGGCAGACACCCAGGCGACACGGACAGCAACGCTGCAGCAACCCAAGGCACGGGCTCAGCGCCCGAACACCCGCCGCAGCAGCGCGCTGCCGGTGGCCAGGGGGTCGGCGCGCAGCCGCCGCTCCTGCTCGCCGAGCACCAGGAACAGGCCCTCGAGCGCACGTTCGGTGACATGTTCGTGCACCTTGCGCGGCTCGCCCTGCACAAGCCCGAGCCGGGCGGCCCGGCCCACGAGCTCGTCGTGGCGCCGCGCCAGGGCCAGGCGCTCGGTGACCGGCTGCACCACCGGCGCGAAGGCCACCGCCAGCGGCTGCCGCGTCTTGGCGGCGAAGATGTCCGTGGCCGCCGTGTCGCCGCCGCGCACCAGCCCCAGGGCGTCCTCCACGCTCATGCGGCGCACCGCGTTCTCGAACAGCGGCCGCGCCAGGGGCACGGCCTGCTCGGCGGCGCGGTTCATGCCGGTGACCAGCTCGTCGACCCGCCGGCCCTGGCCCAGGCGGCGCAGCACCTCGCCGGCGCCCTCCAGCGCCGGCGGCAGGCCGATGCGCACCCGCGGGTCGCCCAGGAAGCCGTCGACCCGGCCCAGCGCCGACACCGCGGCCGCGGTGGCACGCTGCAGCGCCTCGCGCACGCCGGCCGCGGCGTCGGCCTCGCCCAGCGCCCACGCGCCCCGCGGCGCCCCCAGCGCCAGCAGGACGGGCCAGGCCCGCCCGGGGGCGAGCCCGCCCAGGCCCGCGCCACCCGCCACCCCTGCCGTAAACTGCCTGCGATCCATGCCGAACCGTCCTTTCCCGAGTCGTTCATGAGCCCATCGCATCCGAGCCTGCCCCGCCGCGCCCTGGTGGCCGGTGGCCTGCTGGCCCTGGGCGGCCTGGCCGGCTGCGCCGGCCGCGACCCGGCCCCGAGTTTCAGCTACACGCTGCTCGACGGCACCCAGGGCCACACCGACCGCCTGCGCGGCAAGGTCGTGCTCATCAACTTCTGGGCCACGAGCTGCGTCAGCTGCGTCAAGGAGATGCCGGAGCTCGCCGCCACGCACGAGCGCTTCAAGGCCCGCGGCTTCGAGACCCTGGCCGTGGCCATGAGCTACGACCCGCCGGCCTACGTGGCGAACTTCGCCGAGACGCGCAAGCTGCCCTTCGGCGTCGTCATCGACAACACCGGGGCCATCGCCCGCGCCTTCAACGACACGCAGATCACGCCGACGACCTTCCTGCTCGACAAGCAGGGCCGCATCGTCAAGCGCTACGTGGGCGAGCCCGACTTCGCCCAGCTGCACGGCCTGCTCGACCAGCTGCTGGCCGAGGCCTGACCGGGCGCCCGTGATCGGCCGCCTGACGGGCCGCCTCGCGGCCAGGAACCCGCCCCAGGTGCTGCTCGACGTGGGCGGCGTCGGCTACGAGGTGGACGTGCCCATGAGCACCTTCTTCAACCTGCCGGCGCTGGGCGAGCCGGTGGTGCTGCTCACGCACCTGGTGGTGCGCGAGGACGCCCACCTGCTCTACGGCTTCCTCACCGAGGGCGAGCGCGGCACCTTCCGCGAGCTCGTCCGCATCAGCGGCGTGGGGCCGCGCACGGCGCTGGCCATCCTCTCGGGCCTGAGCGTGGCCGAGCTCGCCGCGGCCGTGGGCCGGCAGGACAGCGCGCGCCTCGTCAAGGTGCCGGGCATCGGCAAGAAGACGGCCGAGCGGCTGCTGCTCGAGCTCAAGGGCAAGCTCGGGCCCGAGCTGGCGCTTCCCGCCGGCGCCACCGCGCTGAGCGACGCCCAGGCCGACATCGCCCAGGCGCTGCAGGCCCTGGGCTACAACGAGCGCGAGGCCCAGGCCGCCATCAAGGCCCTGCCGGCCGACGTGGGCGTGGCCGACGGCATCAAGCAGGCGCTCAAGGCCCTCAACCGCTAGCGCGGCGCGCCCCCGATAATCACTGGATGGGCATCCAGACCGACGACTTCGCCGCCCCGCCGCGCCGCGTGCTCAGCGCCGCGCCGGCCAGCCCCCATGAAGAGGCGCTGGAGCGCGCCCTGCGCCCCAAGGGGCTGCAGGACTACGTCGGCCAGGCCAAGGCGCGCGAGCAGCTCGAGATCTTCATCGGCGCCGCGAAGCACCGCGCCGAGGCGCTGGACCACGTGCTGCTGTTCGGCCCGCCCGGCCTGGGCAAGACGACGCTGTCGCACATCATCGCCAACGAGCTGGGCGTGAACCTCCGCCAGACCTCGGGGCCCGTGCTCGAGAAGCCCAAGGACCTGGCGGCCATCCTCACCAACCTCGAGAAGAACGACGTGCTCTTCATCGACGAGATCCACCGGCTGAGCCCGGTCGTCGAGGAGATCCTGTACCCCGCGCTCGAGGACTACCAGATCGACATCATGATCGGCGAGGGCCCGGCTGCGCGCTCGATCAAGCTCGACCTGCAGCCCTTCACGCTGGTGGGCGCGACCACGCGCGCCGGCATGCTGACCAACCCGCTGCGCGACCGCTTCGGCATCGTGGCGCGGCTGGAGTTCTACACGGCCGAGGAGCTCACGCGCATCGTCACGCGCTCGGCCGGGCTGCTCAACGTGGCCATCGACGAGGCCGGCGCGCGCGAGATCGCGCGCCGCAGCCGCGGCACGCCGCGCATCGCCAACCGGCTGCTGCGCCGCGTGCGCGACTACGCCCAGGTCAAGGCCGACGGCCGCATCGCGCAGGCGGTGGCCGACGCCGCACTGGCCATGCTCGACGTCGACCCGCTGGGCTTCGACGTCATGGACCGCAAGCTGCTCGAGGCCGTGGTGCACCGCTTCGGTGGCGGCCCCGTGGGCCTGGAGAACGTGGCCGCGGCCATCGGCGAGGAGGCCGGCACCATCGAGGACGTGATCGAGCCCTACCTCATCCAGCAGGGCTACCTGCAGCGCACGCCGCGCGGGCGCGTGGCCACGGCGGCGGCCTGGCGGCACCTGGGGCTGTCGGCGCCCGCGGCGGGCCCGGGCTCAGGCGGCGATCTCTTCGGCGGCTGAGCCGGCCGCCGCGTCGAGGTGCCGGCGGTCGTCCCAGCCGACGACGCGGAAGCCCTCGCCCGTGAAGAGCAGCCGGTTGATGGCGGCGTTGGCCAGCTGCCAGGTGCGCGCCTGCTGCAGGCCGATGCCGCTGGCGGCGCGGTACAGGCAGTCGAGCACGCCGCCGTGGGCGACGATGGCGATGGTCTGGCCGGCATGCGCCTGCGCCAGCCGCGTGAAGGCGGCCACGCAGCGCGCCGAGAACACCTCGAGCGACTCGCCGCCGCCGGGCCCGAAGCCGGGCTCGCGCTGGCGCCAGCGGCGGGCGTCGTCGGGGAAACGGGCCTCGATCTCGGCGTAGCTCAGGCCCTCGAGCGCGCCGAAGTGGCGCTCGCGCAGGTCGGTGTGCAGGGCCAGCGGCAGGCCGCTGGCGGCGGCCACGGCCGCGGCGGTGTCGCGGGCGCGGGCGAGGTCGCTGCTGTGCACGGCCGCCAGGCCGGCGTCGGCCAGGGCCGCGCCCAGGCGCCGGGCCTGCCAGCGGCCGGTGTCGTCGAGCCCGATGTCCAGGTGGCCCTGGATGCGCTGCGTGGCGTTGTAGGCCGTCTGGCCGTGGCGCAGCGCGATGACGTGGGTGGCCTCGAACACGCGGCGCCGCGGGCTCAGGGCGCCTCGGCCAGCAGCCGCGCGTTGAGCGTGTAGGTGCCCGAGAACGTGGCCTCGCCCAGCACCCGGCCGGCCAGCTGCTGGCGCACCGCGTGGCCGTCGAACACGCCTTCCAGCGGCAGCCGCGGCACGGCCACGGCGTAGAGCGTGAACACGTAGTGGTGCACCAGCGAGTCGTTCCAGGGCGGGAAGGGGCCGTCGTAGCCGAAGTAGCGGCCGGCCATGGCGGCGTCGCCCTCGAACCAGGCCGTGTAGTCGTTGAGGCCGTGGCGCGCCTGGCCGGCCACCGGCAGGCCCTGCACCGCGGGGCCGGGCTTGCCGCGCGGCGTGAAGCCGCGGCTGAAGCTGCCCTCGGCGATCTCGGCCGGCGCGGGCGGCAGGTCGACCAGCACCCAGTGGAAGAAATCGGCGCGCGGCAGGTCGGCCGGCACCTCGCGCCCGGGCTGGTTGACGTCGGCGGCGCTCGTGGGCACGTCGAAGTCGTGGCAGATCAGCACCAGGCTCTGCGTGCCCGCGGGCAGGTCGGACCAGGCCAGGTGCGGGTTGAGGTTGTCGCTGAAGGTGGCGCCGCCGGCGCCGTCGGGCCGGCCCGCCGCGTGGCGCTCGGGGATGCGGTCACCGTTGGTCCAGCTGTTGCTCCAGAGCTTCATCGTCGGGTTCCTCAGACGCCCCAGACCACCGCCGCGTCCTCGGCGTGGCTGCGGCGCAGCATGTCGATCAGCGGCCACAGCCGCTGGCGCAGGCCCACGGCGCGCGGGCGCGGGTCGGCGTCGTCCCCGGGGGCGTCCTCGCGGGCGCTCTCGGCGGCGCGCGCCTCGTCCTCGCGCACGGCGGCCTCGAGCTGCGCCAGCAGCTGCGGCATGTGCGCGACCTCGAAGATGCCCTGCGCCGCGGGCTCGCGCCCCAGCAGGCGCAGCACGGCGTCACCGTGGGCCTGCAGCATGATCACGTCGCCGCTGGCCTTGCTTCGGAACTTGTAGGGCATGCCGCAATTGTGCGGCGGATCGGACCCGGCCCGTCGCGCCTCAGCCGCTGACCAGCCGGATGCGCGGCGAGCGGCGGCGATGCGGCGTCGGCGAGGGATCGGCCAGGATGGGCAGGCGCTGCTCGAAGCTCAGCACGTCCAGCGCCGGCGCGTACAGCCAGCCCTGGAACTCGTCGCAGCCGCTGTCCTGCAGGAACTGGCGCTGCGCCTCGCTCTCCACGCCCTCGGCGATGACGGTCTTGCCCAGGGCGCGCGCCATCTGCAGGATGGCGCGCACGATGGCGGCGTTGCCGTCGTCGTCGGGCAGGCCGGCGATGAAGGCGCGGTCGATCTTGAGCTTGCTCACCGGGATGCGCTTCAGGTAGGCCAGGCTCGAGTAGCCGGTGCCGAAGTCGTCGATCGACATCTGCACGCCCAGGCGCGCCAGCGCCTCCAGGCGCTTGAGCATCTCGCCGCCCTCGTCGTGCAGCAGGATGGACTCGGTGAGCTCCAGCTCCAGCAGGCGCGGCGGGATGCCCGCCATCTCGATGGACTCGGCCACGCGCTCGACGAAGTGGTTCTGCTGGAACTGCAGCGCCGAGACGTTGACGGCCACCGGCAGCCCCCGGCCCTGCGCGTGCCAGCGCGCGGCCTGGCCCACGGCGGTGCGCAGCACCCACTCGCCGAGCTGCACGATGAAGCCGCTGTCCTCGGCCACCTTGATGAAGCGGCCGGGCGGCACCTCGCCCATCTCGGGGTCGCGCCAGCGCAGCAGCGCCTCGGCGCCGGTGATGGCGCCCGTCTCCAGGCTCACCTGCGGCTGGTAGTTCAGGCGGAAGCGGTTGGACACCAGGGCCTGGCGCATGGCGTGGTCCAGCTTCATGTGGCTGCGCCAGTCAACCTCGGTGCGCGCCTGGTGCAGCCGCCAGTTGCCGCGCCCGGCGTCCTTGACGGCGCGCATGGCCTGCTCGGCGCGGCGCATCAGCGGGTCGGCCTCGCGCCCGTGCGAGGGCGCCAGCGCCACGCCGATGCTGCAGGTCAGCGTGAAGGTCGCGTCGCCCACGGTGCAGGGCTTCTTGACCTCGGCCAGCACGCGCGCGGCCAGCTTCTCGGCGAAGGCGGTGTCGGCCGGGCTCACGACGATGGCGAACTGGTCGCCGCCCACGCGCGCCAGCAGGTCCCCCTTGCGCAGGCAGCTCTGGATGCGGCGCGCCACGTCGAGCAGCACCTCGTTGCCCACCTCGTGGCCCAGGGTGTCGTTGATGTAGCCGAAGCGGTCGAGGTCGACGACCAGCAGCGACAGCGAGGTCGTGCCGGGCTCGGCGCGGCCCGCCCCGCGGCCGGGCTCGGGCGGGGCCTCGAGCAGGCGGCGCACGTGCTCGGCCAGGCTGCCGCGGTTGGCCAGGCCGGTGAGCGGGTCGGTGCGGCTCAGGGTCTCGATGCGCTGGGCGCTGGCCAGCCGCTCGGTGAGGTCGCGGAAGCTCCAGACGCTGCCGTTGCCGCGGCCGTCCTGCAGCAGCGGGCGCGCCACGCGCTCGAGGATGCGGCCGCCCTGCAGCTCGAAGCGTTCGCTGCCCACGCCCTCGGGCACGGGCGCGAGCAGGCGCCGCGCGTCGGCCGCCGGCTGCGCCAGGCGCGAGACGAGGGCGTCGCGCAGCGCGGCGTCGTCGCCCTGGCTCAGCAGCGCCTCGGGCAGCTCGAACAGCTCGGCGAAGCGGCGGTTGAACACCCGCAGGCGGCCGGCGAGGTCGGTGACCACGATGCCGTCGGCGGTGGCCTCCAGCGTGCCCTGCAGCTCGGCCAGCAGTTCCTCGCGCTGGCCCTGCAGGGCCACCTCGGCGCTGCGGTCCTGCACCGTCACCAGCACCAGCGGCTCGGCGGGGGCGCCCTCGTGCAGCGGCAGCTCGACGACGCGGATGCTGCGGCTCACGGGCCGCGTGCGGCCGTCGCGCGTGCCCACCAGGGTGTCGCTGTACAGCGGGGAGCGGTCGCCGTGCGAGGCGCCCAGCCACCAGGCCAGGTCCTCGGGCGAGGCCGCCACGGCGTCGGCCGCGCAGCCCAGCAGCGCCTCGGGCGTGGCGCCCTCGCCGGCGAACCAGCGCGCCGCTTCGGCGTTGGCGGCCACGATGCGGCGGTCCTCGAGGCGCGCCAGCCAGGCGGCGTGCGGCAGGCCGCCGAGCAGCAGGGCCAGCGGGTGGCCGGGCGGCGCCACGGGGCGCAGGGGCCGGGCCGTCACGCGGCCAGCTCCACCGGGCCGGCGGCCTCGCCGTCGGCGGCACGCGCCAGCGGCTCGAAGTAGTAGCTCACGCGCGGGCGCGGGTCCAGGTACTCGATGGCCGCCGGCGGCAGCTTGGCCGCCGGCAGGCTGCGCCGGATGCCGAGGTTGGGCTGCGTCTCGAGGTCCAGCACCAGCGCCTCGTGGCGCGGCACGCGGGCGTCGTGCACCAGCACGCGCGGCTTCAGCGGCCGGCTGGAGTTGACGCCCACCACCATGGCGAAGCGGTCGTCGGTGAGCTGCACCAGCGAGCCCGCCGGGTACACGCCCATCATGCGGATGAAGACGTTCAGCACCGCGGCGTCGAAGCGGTTGCGCCCCTGCGCGAACAGCACCGAGACGGCCTCGTGCGGCGTGAGCTGCGGCGTGCGCGACTGCGGGTTGCAGAGGTTGTCGTAGCGGTTGATGAGCGCCACGATGCGCGCCGCCATGGTGATGCGCTCGCCGGCCAGCTTGAGCGGGAAGCCGCTGCCGTCGGCGTGCTCGTGGTGCTGCGCCAGCACGCGCAGCGCGCCGGCCGAGATGCCCATGCGCTGGCCCACGGCCACGCCCTTGGCCACGTGGTCGCGGTAGGCGGCCAGCTCGTTGGCGTTGAAGCCGTCCTCGGCGTGGCGGAAGCGGTCGGCGACCTCGAGCTTGCCGACGTCGTGCATGAGCGCGCCGACCCCCAGCTCCATGAGCTCGCCCTCGGCCAGCCCCAGCGTGCGGCCGATGAGCAGCGAGATGACGCCCACGTTGAGCGCATGCGAGGCCGCACGGTCACCGCTGCCGGCGACGATGCGGATGGCGATGTCCTCGTCGACCAGCATCTTCTCGAGCAGGGCGCGCACGAGCAGCTCCGACTGCGCGGCGGCGTCGCGCGGCTGGGCGCTCACGCGGTCGATGGCCTCGCGCCAGGCCTTGGCGGCCTCGGCGTGCTGGCGCTCGCAGCGCTGGCTGGCCTCGATCTGCTCGAGCAGGCGGCGCCGGCGCTCGCGCGCCGCGGCGGCCTCGGCCGATTCGCGCGCGGCCGCGGTG
>ERZ1066136.981-NODE-981-length-16561-cov-13.996728_pt1 | contig 16561 bp, 10 predicted proteins | sample MGYA00382783_ERZ1066136 | MGnify/ENA primary metagenome ERZ1066136 (study PRJEB33369, sample SAMEA5778366) | biofilm metagenome | biome: Industrial cooling water; feature: Water cooling tower basin; material: Biofilm | place: United Arab Emirates | collected... | reverse complement strand
CCCCCAGGGCGCCCCGGAGCCGCCCGCCGCGGAGCCCCGCAGCCCCGCCGACGGGGACGCGCCGCGCGCGCACCCACGCGGCGCGGACACGCGCCGCCCGGGCTTTCCGGGGCTGGCGGCCAACCGCGCGCCGAAGGTCGAGATCCCCTGGAATCGGCTCTACCCGCTGGACGAACTCTACGCCCACTTCGAGCGTTTGGCCGCGTCCTATCCGGGCTGGCTGACCGGCGAGACGATCGGGCTGTCGAGCGCAGGCCGCGAGCTGCGCGTCTACACGCTCGGCCGGGCTCGCCCGGACGGCGCCCACAAGCCGGCCATGTGGGTCGACGGCAACGTGCACGGCAACGAGGTGCAGGGCTCCGAAGCGATCCTGTACCTGGCCTGGTACCTGCTCGAGAACAAGGACACCAACCCGCGCGTCGCCGAGCTGCTCGAGCGGGTCTGCTTCTACCTGTGCCCCTCGGTCAACCCCGACGGCCGCGAGCTGTGGTTCCACGGCGCCAGCAGCGCCAGCTCGTCCCGCAGCGGCACCCGGCCGGTGGACTCCGACCGCGATGGGCGTTTCGACGAGGACCCCGCCAACGACCTGGACGGGGACGGCTCGATCACCCAGATGCGCAAGTACCTGCCGGGCGAGGGCGACTTCCGCCTCGATCCCAGCGATCCCAGGCGCATGCAGCGGGTCGAGCGCCGGCCGGGGGAGCCGCGCGGCGACTGGATCCTGCTGGGCGAGGAGGGCCTCGACGACGACGGCGATGGGCGCCTCAACGAGGACGGCGCGGGCGGGTACGACATGAACCGGGCTTGGCCCAGCTCCTGGGCGCCGGAATTCGTGCAATTCGGCGCCGGCCCCTACCCGCTCTATTGGCCCGAGACGCGCGCCGTGGCCGAGTGGATCCGGGCCCATCCGGAGATCGCGGCGGTGCAGTCCTTCCACAACGCCGGTGGCATGATCTTGCGCGGTCCGGGCGCCGAGAGTTTCGGCGATTACCCGCGCGGGGACCTGGCCGTTTACGACGCCCTGGGCCGGGACGGCGAGAAGATGCTGCCCTTCTACCGCTACATGGTGATCTGGAAGGACCTCTACACGGTCTTCGGCGGGTTCGTGAACTGGACCTACGAGGGCCTGGGCATCATCAGCTTCACCAACGAGATGTGGACCGAAAAGCGCCTGTCGCCGGACGGGCGCATCGCCGACGACCGCGCCGGGGAGCTGTTCTTCGACGACCGGCTACTGTTCGGCGCGGGGTTCACGCCCTGGCGCCCGTTCCAGCACCCGCTCTACGGGCCGATCGAGGTGGGCGGCTTCCACAAGGACGTCGGCCGCGTTCCGCCCAGCTTCCTGATCGAAGAGGAAAGCCATCGCAACGCCCTGTTCTGCCTGCGCCACGCCGAGGAGTGCCCCGAGGTGGAGATCCGCCTGCTCGGCATCGAGGAGCTCGGCCCGGACCTCCGCGCCGTCGACGTGCGCTTCGAGAATCTGCGCCGCATCCCGACCCGCACCGAACTGGCCTCAGCGCGGCGCATCGGCCTCCCGGATCGCATCGAACTGCGCGGCGAAGGCCTTTCGGTGCTGGCCTCCGGCGAGCGCACGGACCGCTTCCGCCCGACCGAGCTGCGCTTGGTCGAAGCCAGCGACCCGGCCACGGTCGCCCGCGAAGCGGGCCTGGCCTTCGACCGCCCCCTCGAGTGGCGCTTCTTCGTGACCGGCCAGGGTTCCTTCACCGTCCGCTACCTGGGCGAAAAAACCGCCCCCGCCGAGCTGCAGGCCCGCCTGCCCTGACGGAACCAATCTCCCCCAGGCCTCGCAGCAGGCGGCCGGCACCATGAACCGCAGGGTCTTCGCAATTCACTTTGCAAGCGGGACTTGGGCCAGCTTGTCTTGCTTCAGTCTTGCCACGCCAAGTGTGGCAATGTAACCGTGATCAGGTCAAGAAATCCTGTCTTCAAACAGGAGCATTGATTCATGAGCGCTACCAATCAGTTCGTGATCTCAGCGGCATTTCTGGGACTGGGGATGTACGGAGTCCTAGCCTCCGAGGCTCAGGTTAGCAGTGGCCCGACCTGCAAAGGATCCGGAGTTTCCTACGGGGCAGAAGACCGTCCGCTTATGTCAGGGCCGCCGTGCTTGTTGTGCAATCAGGACCCGAGTTGCCCGAACTGCAATCAGTTCTCCTCTGCTCAGCCTGGTGGCGGGACCGCTCTATTCTGTCGCTGTGGGACCGGTGAGCACGAGGACCAGTGCTGTCATGCAGTGATCTTGGTTGATCCAGAGAATAACAAGAAAGCCACCAGCAGAGGCACATGCCGTCCCGCCCTACAGAATTTCGATAGCGGCGATTGCAAGCTGACCTACAATATCAAGATTGATCCGGACGGCACCGCCTACGCCATCCAGGAGTACAAGTGCATATAGCCATCAAAGACATCCGCGAGATAACCAATATAACTCTATCGCACAAACGGTTCACCCCCACATCCACCCACACCCACCTGAATGACCTCCACCGAATCGCATCTAGACTCAAATACATATGGCCGCTTTGCCATCAAACTTAATTTCAACCGACGCGACGGCGCTCATCTACCCTCCCCGCCAATCGAACCCTAAAATTCGGTTATTACCTGAATAGAAACCTCTACATCTGCGGTTGCCCGGCACTGAACAAACAGAAATTAGGCGAATCGTCGATCCAATCTTTATTTTATGAGCAAGGCAAGACTTCTGGTCGCCGCTTGCGTTGGGCTGGCAATTAGTTTGTCGCTTGAATCGCGCGAAGAACACAAGGCTGAGTCGAGCATTCCACTCACCACAGCGCCAGCGCCACCCGCAATCCGCGCAACCCAGACCCAGGAACTCGCCTCAACCTTCTCGAACTCCGAATCTCGCGCACCCGATCACACTTTGGCTCGCGAAGTTTCAGCCGGCAAGAACCTTCGGATCCGAGTATGGTCAGCCTCCAGCGAGCCTGTGGAAGTTGCCGCGGAGGTTTTCGCACGTTACCGTAAGTCGGGGTGGACTAGGATTGGAAGCGTTGCGGTCGATGAGAGCCTGGTCTGGAATGCTCCGATTTTTCCCTGTGAATTGATTGCGCAGACGTCCGAAGAGTCCGGTCGACTCGCCTTGGAGCGAGTTCCGGCATCGGTGGAGGGCCATGGTTTCCCTGACTCAGAGGTGACGATAATTCTGCATCCAGGAGCGCGGATCTCTGGTGAGGTTCGCGCTGAAAACCACGAGCGTCTGGGACCGATCCAGGAGGGAGAAGTGTTTTATGTTCTCGAAGGCTTCCCGCTCCTCCCGTCGGCACGAAGCGCCCTCTTGGAACTGCCGAGAAGTATCGGGGGAATCGGCGAACTCGACAAGGATTCACCAGCTTTTTCGATCCAGGGGCTCGATCCGACATCTAGGTACAGGGTCTGGGCTGCATCGCCCTCGAGGTGCTCCATGGCCAGCGGTAGGGTCGTGACGCCGGGACAATCAGATGTCGTTTTAGAGCTATACGACGTCCTCTGTGCCCGGATGGTCTTCCTCGACTTGAACCGTCCGCTCGCGCCCGATTGCCTGTCGGCAATCGGGCCTTACAACCTTGCATTCCAAATGGGTTCCGAGTGCATCATGCTGACTCCCGAGTTCTTGCCCCTTCGTTGGACCGATTGGGTGAAATCGATCGACGACCCGAATTCGCAAGTGGGCGCGTCCCTGATCGCTTTGGCGCCGATTTCGGCGGGCTTCCAGCCCCGCATTCCCGTGATCGGAGGGATGGGCGCATTCCAACTTTCGGAAGCGATGGCCGACTTGACGCCCTTGGTACCAAGACCAGGCGATTTATCCCCGATCACAACGATCCAATGCGAGCTGCTCGAGACGGGCAGCATCCAGATCCGCTTCGGTGGAACGGTCTCACAGCACTTGCTCAGCGACCAGGATGCCCCGCTCGGAACCCTGGATTTCTACCCACTGAGTACTGTCGGCAGGCATCGTAGGATCGCGTTGTCAAGGGCGGACTATCCGGTTTCTGTCGTGGACTGTATCCCTATCGGTCTATACCAAGTCCTCTTCACAGCGGAGGGGACGCAGTTGCAGAACACAGTCGGGCCACTTCCCATCGTAGAGTCTTCGGCCGAATACTCCACGGAATGCGAAATTGTCCTGCCTGAATGGGGTTCCGTCGCGGTCCGCCGGGAGGATTCGCTTGGTATCGAAGTCGAATCAAGGGTGAAGATCGTTCTCCTCGAAATGGGTACCTCGATTCCACAGGACAGTTTCGGCGTCTTGGACGGCGTGCCTCTGGACGCAACAGGGGTCGTCGTTGGCGCTGGCAGAGCGATGATCCACTTCGTGCCTGCGGGAACTTGGCAAATAGATCTGTCCAGCCCAGGCAAGCCGAACCTCGATCGGCTTGCCAAGATCGATGTGGTCAGCGGGGATCTGACGTCGATCCGGGTCCGCGCTCGATGACGGTCCCAGGCAGGAGAGGACCTTGGGCGGCGCAAGCTCTCGACCAAGCCGCGAGCATGCCGTCGGGCTTGGATTCTGGGTCCGGGCGGTTCGGGGAGCTGCTTCCGCGCTGTCGGGGGTAGGTGTCCGCGCTTTGCCAGGACCCTTGCCCCGGGGCCCCCGTGCCCGCTTGCGTTGGCCGGAGCCTGCGCCAGGCAGGCAGTGGATGTCCTAGGGCGCCCGCCGCGCTGAGCCGCCGGGGTCTCCGAGGCTGGCGAAGCGCCACAGGGCCAGATACAGCAGCGCGCCCAGGGGCCAGGTGGCGGGGTGGATCGCCGGCAGCAGCGCCAGCGCCAGCAGCAGCAGCACCAGGGGCCGCGCGAGCCCCCGGGCGGAGAGCAGGTGCGAAAGGTGGCGTCGGTCGCCGATCCAGGGCCGGGAGCCGCGCCGCCAGCGTTCGATGGAGAGCCGCGTGAGGTCGAGGGCCGGCAGCAGCAGGATCGGGGCGAGCTCGGGCTGGAGGGCGATGCTCATGCCCAGGAGGTGGCTGCCCCCGTCGCCCAGGTAGAGCTGCGGCAGGGGGCCGGCGGAGCGCGGCCGGCGCAGGTTCCAGGGCAGGAGCCCGAGGCAAGCGCCGAGCAGGGCCGGGTGCCCGCCGGGCAGGGCCAGCACGGCGCCCAAGGAGAGGGCCGCCCCATCGGCGTTGTCCCAGGTGTTGACCAGATTCATGGCTGCCACGGCGGCCAGGCAGGCCAGGCCCGCGGCGGCGGCGCCGTCTTGGCCGAGGTAGCCCGCACCGTGGGCCCACAGGCCCAAAGGCAAGGCCGAGAGCAGCTGCCCACAGAATTTGGGCAGGGGCCCGAGCCCGCCGCGCCAGAGGTCGTCGAGGCAGCCGAGGAGCAGCGCCAAGAGCAGCCCGAGCAGCGGCAGCGGCGGCGGAAACTGCAGGCCCTGGGTCAGGTCGCGGGCCCCGTCCGGGGGCAGCCCGAAGGTCGCCAGGAGGTGCCCGGCTTGCGCCGAGGAGAACCACCAGCCGGAGGCCAACGCCAGGGCCAGGAGCAAACCGCCGATCGGCGCCGCCGGGATCTGGCTTTTGCGCTCGGATCGCACGCCGGGGCGCGGATCGAGCCAGCCGAGGCGCGCGGCCGCGAGCAGCAGCGGCGGGGCCAGGGCGAAGGCGGTCAGCCCGCTGCGCCAGGCCAGGGCCCGCCCGATCGAATCGAGCGCGGCTTCGAGCGCGGCCCAGTCGATGGGCCCCGACGACTGGGCCAGGCCGGAAAGAGCGAAATCCACGGGGAGCGGGGCGAGCGGGGAGCGCGCAGCGTAGCGCCCCACGGGGCGCGCTGGGGCCGCGACCGGGGCTGCCGAAAGGTCTGCGAAGGGGGCGCGCGAGCCTGACCGCCGCTGCAGGGGCACGCGGGAGCGCGAACCCGGCGGCACCTTGGGGGAGCGGCCCGCCCGTGCTGAAGTCGGACGGACCACGGCAGGCTTCCAGCGCGTTCCTCCGGGCCCGCGCGGCGTGCTGGCCGCCGTGCCAGCGCCCGCCCCTCGCTCCCGCCGCAGCGGGCGCCGCCCCGTGCGCCCCTCGCTCGCGCCGAATCTGGCTTCGGCGCTCCACCGGCCGCACCGTGCGGGCCCTAGCCCGGCAGCCCAGGCTCGCCGGCCGACCCCGCGCCCGACGCCCAGGAGGCGAGCCGGCGCCGCTGGGCGGCGGACAGGACAGCGGCCAGCGTGGCGGGCGCTGCGCCGCGGGCCAGGGCAGCGCGGATCGCCGTGGCGCTGGCGGGATGGGGACGGTCCAGGCGCACGGCGCCGGCCAGCAGCCGCGGCCCGAGCCCGGGCTGCTCCGCGGCGGCCGCCGCCAGGGCGCGCTCGAACTCTGCGCCGCTGTGGCGCTGCACGATCAAGGGCTCGGCCAGGGCCCACAGCCGCTCGGGCGCTTTCCAACGCGAGAGCCCGGCGAGCTGATCCTCGCCCAGGATCAAGAACGGGCGCGGGGCGCCCGCGCCGCGCAGCCGCGCCAAGCTTTCCAGGGTCTCCACGGTGTAGCTCGGCGCCGGGCGCTCGAGCTCGATGCCCCACACGCCGGTCTGCGGCTCGCGCTCGAGCAACAGCCGCAGCAGCTCGAGGCGCTGGCGGTCGTCGAAGCGCGCGGCGGCGGCCTTGTGAGGGGAGCGGGCCGCCGGCACGAACACGACCGCGTCGAGCCGCGCGGCGCGCCGCGCCGCCCGGGCCACCGCGCGGTGGCCCAGGTGGGCCGGGTCGAAGCTGCCGCCGTAGAGCCCGAGGCGCGGGGCGCACAGCAGGCGCTCGAGGCGCACGGCGGGAAGCCGACTCATGGCCGGGGCGCCGCGCGCGGTGCGCCGCGGCGCGGGCGACGCGGACGGGCCCGCTGCTGCAGAGCCCCCATCAGGCGCGGCCGGCGAGGCGCCCGAGCTCGGCCAGCAGGGCCGAGCGGGGCAGCTCGCGCTGCTCGGCCGTGGTCAGGTCCTTGAGCGCCACGACGCCGCGCTCGAGCTCGGCGCTGCCCAGGATCAACAGCGCCCGGTGGCCGCCCTTGCTGGCCTGTTCGAGCTGCTTCTTGAACTTGCGCTTCTGCGCGTCGAACACGGCGGAAATTCCGCCCCGGCGCAGCTCGTGGGCGATCGCCAGCGCTTCGCCCTCGAGGCTCTCCTCCGTGGTCGCCACGTAGACGAGGGCCGGGCTCGGCCGCTGGTCGGCCAGCAAGCCCAGCTGCTCGAGCGTCAGCAGCGTGCCGGTGAAGCCGACCGCGAAACCGACCGCGCCGGTCGGCGGGCCGCCCAGCTCTTCGACCAGGTGGTCGTAGCGGCCGCCGCCGCACAGGGCGCTGCGGGCGCCGAGGGCCGGGAAGTGCAGCTCGAACACGGTGCGCGTGTAGTAGTCGAGGCCGCGCACGATGCGCGGATCTACCTGGACCTTGAGGCCGATGCGCTGCAGCCCGCGTTCGACCGATTCGAAGTGGGCGCGGTTCTCGGCCGAGAGGAAATCGAGCAGCACCGGCGCGTCCTGGTTCTGCTCCACGTCGCGCGGGTCCTTGCTGTCGAGGATGCGCAACACGTTGCGCTGGAAGCGCGCCTGGCTGTCCTCGCTGTACTTCGAGAGCCGCGCAGCCACGTGGGCGCGCACCGCCTCGCGGTAGCGGTCCCGGTCCTCCCCGTCGCCCATCGAATTGAGCCGCACCTCGACCCCGCGGATGCCCAGCTCCTCGAAGAACAGCGCGGCCAGGGCGACCGCCTCCACGTCGAGGCGCGGGTCGAGGGAGCCGAGGCACTCGACGCCGAATTGGGTGAACTGGCGCTCGCGGCCCTTCTGCGGGCGCTCGTAGCGGAACATCGGCCCCACGTAGTAGAGCTTCTGGAAGGGCTGGTTCATGGGCCAGCCGGCCTGCAGGTAGGCCCGCACCACCCCGGCGGTGCCCTCGGGGCGCAGGGTCAGGGAGTGCTCCTCGCGCTCGAAGGTGAACATCTCCTTCTCGACGATGTCGGTCACCTCCCCCACCGAGCGCCTGAAGAGCTGCGTCTCCTCCAGCAGCGGGGGCCGGATCTCCCGGTAGCCGAAGCGCGCGGCCAGGTCGTGGGCCAGGCCCTCGAGCCGCTTGAAGCGCGGCAGGTCGTCCGGCAGGAGGTCCTTGAAGCCCCGGGGGGCCTGGATCGATCGGTCGCTCATGGGGTACCCGGGGGCCCCGGGGCCCAAGACCATACCCCCCCGCAGGGCCCCTGCCGGCGGCCGGCCGGCGGCCGGCCGGCCCGACAGTTCGGGCCGCCGCGTTGACCGGCGGGGCGGGCGCCCCCTAGACTCCGCGCCTCCCCCGAGTAACCGACGCCCCGACGCCGGTTAGTCCGCCCGTCAGGCCCCGCCGGCGCCCCCGCGCCCCCGGGCCCCCTCCCGCGAGCGTCCCAGACGTCCATGAACGGCTCCCCCGCATCCTCCGCGCGCCCGCCGCTGTTCCGCGCGCTGGCCCCCCTGGCCGGCCCGTTGTTCCTCGGCGGCCTGCTCCTCGGCGGCCTGACCGGCTGCGGCTCGACCCCGGACGCCCACCAGGACCACTGGAACGGCGCCTCGGTCGGCCCGCGCGCCTTCTACGCGGCCACCGGCTACAAGGCCGACCGCGACGGCAGCTACAAGGACTTCCAGTACGAGCAGAAGCGCTCGATCAACCTGACCGTGCGCAAGCACGTGTTCAACCTGGATCCCTCGAACCCGTTCCAGAGCGCTCCGAAGAGCTACATGGCCGAGCGCCCGCCCCACAGCATCCTGCCCGACCCGATCAACTACTTCCACCTGACCTCGGTGGTGGTCGGCGGCGCGCTTTCGGCGACCTCCTTCGGCTTCGTGCCGATCCCGATCGACTCGGTGCTCGGCACCCTCGAGAGCGGCGGCCCGACCGAGTTCGTCCAGGGCATCTTCGGCGGCAAGAAGCGCGTCTCGCGCCACACCCGCCACGTGCCCGACTCGGTCGAGGATTTTGAGCTCGCCAACGAGCAGACCCCGGCCTACGTCGAGCTGAACTGAGTTCCCCAGGGGACCGCCCGGCCGAGGCAGCGCCCGGCCGGATCGAGCCCGCGCGGGCCGCCCTGTGGCGGCCCGCGCCGCTTTCGGGCCCGGGATGCCGACCGGCCGGTGCTTGGGTCCGGTGTCGCTGCCGGGGCCACGGGCGGAGCGGATCTGGGCAGGCCGGGCGGGCCAGGCTCAGCCCGGGGCGGGTGCGAGCGCGGGCCCGAGCTCGGCCGCGGCCCAGGCGAGCAGGGCCTCCCCGTCCGGGACGCCCCCGGGGTAGCAGCGGGCCGGGGCCCAGCGGATCTCCGGATAGCGCCGCAGCCAGGTGCGCTGGGAGCGGGCGAACTGGCGCGTGGCCAGGGCCGTTCCCTCGATCAGCTCCGACAAGGTCAGCCGTCCGGCGAGGTGGGCCCGCGCCAGGGGATACCCGAGGGCCATGGCGGCGGTCGGACCGAAGGCCCCCTCTGCCTCCAGGTCCGCCACCTCCGCCAGCCAGCCCGCCGCCAGCATGGCTTCGACCCGCGGGCGGAAGCGCGCCTCGAGGTCCGGCGGGTCGAGCCCGAGCAGGAGCCGCGGCCGGCCCGGGGCCTCGGCGTCCGCTCGGCGCCACTGCTGCTGCCAGGCGCTCAGGGGCCGCCCGCTCTGCTCGAAGACCTCCAGGGCGCGCAGCACGCGCTTCTTGTCGTTGGGATGGAGTCGCCGAGCGCTTTCCGGGTCGATGCGGGCCAGCTCCCCGTGCAAGCGCTCGAGCCCCTCAGCCTGGGCGCGGCGCTCGAGCCGGGCGCGCAACTCGGGGTCGTGGGCCGGCCCCTCGAACAGGCCGTGGGTCAGGGCGCGCAGATAAAACGCGGTGCCGCCCACGTACAGCCCGCGGCCGCCGCGGGCCGCGAGCTCGCTTTCGGCGGCCCGGGCCAGGTCCAGATAGCGCGAGACATCGAAGCGCTGGCGCGGGTCGGCCACGTCGATCAGATGGTGTCGCACCGCGCCGCGGGCGGCCCGGCTGGGCTTGGCGGTGCCGATGTCGAGCCCGCGGTAGACCAGCATCGAATCCAGGGACAGCACCTCGAGGCCCAGGCGGGCCGCCAGGGCCACGCCGAGCTCGCTCTTGCCCGAGGCCGTGGGGCCGAGCAAGCCCAGCAGGGGCTGGTGCGGGGGAGCAGCGGGAGGTCGATCCTCGGCCATGGCCCTTGAGCCTGCCGGCCGGAGCGGGCCAGGGCCAGATTTCGCCCGAAGCCGCCGGTCCCGCTGCGTAGTCTCAGGCCATGCTGCGTCGCCCGCTCGTCCCCCTCGCCCTGTGCCTCGCCGCCCTGGGCCTGCTTGTGCGTCCCGAGGCCGCTTCCGGGCAGGAGCCCGACGGCGCTCGGCCCCCCGCCGGACAGACTCCCCCCGGACAGACGCCCCCCGGCGAGGCTCCGCCAGCCCCGACCGCCCCCGCCCAAGCCGGCGGCTCGTTTCAGCCCGGGCCCGGAGTCCTGCCACCCAACGCCAGCGCAGCGGCCCGCGCCCGTTGGGCCAGCCTGGTGGCGGCCCTGCGCGCCCCTTCGATCGAGGGGCCGCCGCGCGCCTTCGATGTGCGCTTCGAGCTGCTCAACCGCGGCGGCGCCGGGGGCGCCCAGACGCCGGGCTCCCTCGACGGCAAGGTGCGCGTGCGCTTCCTCGAACCGCACTTCGTGGCCGTGGTGCTCGAGAGCGGCAAGGAATCGGGCTACGGCGCCCGCGGCTACTACCTGAAGGACGGCGAACAGCGCATCAACCTGGCCGGGCGCGAGTACGAAACCGACCGGCGCTCGATCCAGCAGGCCCTGTCCCTGGCCAAGAATTTCGTGTCCCTGGCCAATCCGGCGACGCTGACCCTGTTCGAATTGAGCGTGCCCGCCGGCGCGCCGGAGGGCGACCTGCCCAAGGGCGACTTCAATTGGAAGCGCCTCGAGTGGGTCGAGATCCATTCCCCGGATTTCAGGCTGCTCGAAGCCCCCGAGCGCTGGGGAGCGCAGCGGGGCGCGACCGACCGCTACCGGGCCCGCTTCGGGCTCGATCCGGAGTCCAAGCTGCCGCGCTGCGTGCACCTCAGCAAGGTGCTGCCGAGCGGCTCCCCGGCTCCGGCCGAGCAGCTGGTGCTGCTGGGCGAATACCGCGGGCTCTCGGGCTACACCGTGCCCACCAAACTGCTGGTCTTCGAGCGCCAGCCCGCCGCCCTGGAACCGGGCCTGCGCGAGTTCCTCGAAGTGCCCGACCGGGAGCTCTATCTGCTCAAGGACTCGGTGCTGAATCCCAAGCTGACCCCGGAAGCCTTCGGCGGCTGACCGCCCCGGGCCGCGAGCGCAGCCGCGAGCCGCACCGGATCGAGCGCCCCGGGAGGCGCTCGATCCGGGCGCGTGACACCGCGGTCAGGGCGTGAATTCGATCTCCAGGGCGTTCGAAAGCTCGACCTGGCCAGAGCCAGAAGAATCCAAGATCAGCGCCTGAACCGCGGTGCGTTGGCCGATCAAGAGCGGATTGTTGGGGATCGAGATGTTGAACGAGCCCACGCCGCCGACCAGGACCGTTTGGGCGAACTGGATGGGCGGCGGCGAGAGGGACAGCAGGATCTCTCCGAAGCCGGGCACGAACAGGCCACACCCGAAGCCGTCGACGGCCAGCGGGTTGGCCCACAGCAGCGGCAGGGGCACGGCCAGGGTCACAGCGGAAATGGTGGCGCTGAACAGGCCGCCGATCGGCGCCTTGGAAACCTGAGAGACCAGGCTGGGCTTGGGCCCGAAACAACCGGGAAACGAGAGGATCGTGGCGGGCGGACAAGCGAAAAGCCCGAGGTAGCTGTCGCCGCTGGAATTGGCCGCTGCGAACTGGCCGCCGGCGATCAGGGCCGCGCCGGCCGGGCCGGGAACAGACAGCAAGCACTGCACCGCGGCCGACTGACCGACAGCCAGGGGCTGCCAAGCGTTGCCTTCGAGCACGGCCAGACGCTGAGCGGGTTGGCCTCCCGCCGTGGTGAACTGCCCCCCGGCGACAAGCCTCGGGCCTTGACCCGGGTCGTGGATCGCCAAGGCCGAGACCTGGGCGTTGAGGCCGTTGCCCACCGCGGACCAAGCGTTGTTCTTCCAGCGCGCGATGTTTGGCGCCGACAGGCCCGCGCTGCCGGCCAGGTCGAAGCGCCCGCCGACGAACAAGGCCGGACCGCTGCCATCGTCGAACGAGACCAGCGCCGAAACCTCCGCGGTCGGGCTGAACTGGCTGGTCACGCCGAAATCGAGGTCGGTCCACAGGTTGCCATCCCAGCGGGCGATGCCGACTCCGGGGCCGTTGATCGAGCCGCCGGCATACAAGCGCGGCCCGCTGCCGTCGTCGTGGGACTCCAGGGCGGACACCGTGGCGAAGCTGCTTCCGCCCAGACCTCCTCCCACAGGCTGCCACAGGCTTCCATCCCAGCGGGCAACCAGATTCAGGGGCTGGGAGCCGGACAGGGTGAAGCTGCCCGCCGCATAGAGCCAGGTTCCGCTGCCATCGGAGTGCACCTCGAGCGCTCGCACCGTCGAGGAAAAAGAGCCCCACAGACCGGCGCCCATGGGCGTCCACTGGGAACCGTCGAAGCGCGCGATGTTGCGCGCCGGCACTCCGCCTGCGTTCGCGAAACGCCCGCCGGCGATCAGCACCGGACCGGAGCCGTCGTCGAACGTGGCCAGTGCGTAGACGCTGCCGTCGGTGCCGCCCTGCAGGGCGCTCCAGGCGGAACCGTCGAAGCGTCCGATGCCGCCCAGGGGCTGGCTTTGGGCCGACTTGAAGTCCCCCGCGGCGATCAAAGCCCCCGGGTAGAATGGGTCCTGGGTCACGGCGGCGACGAAGCCATCGAGCCCGTCGCCGCTGGCTTCGAACTGGCTGCCGTCCCAGGTGGCATACCCCTTGGCGACCACCGGTCCGGCGTTATCGAAGTTTCCAGCGACCACCAGGCGTGGCCCCTGACCGAAGTCGAAGGCCTCCAGGTCCCGGACAGTCCCTGGGCTCAGGCCTGTCCCGACCGGCACCCACAGGCCCTGCTCGAGCCGGGCCAGGCGGTCCGCCGGGTCGCCGGAGGCCTGGATCAGCGCTCCACCCGCGTACAGCCTCGGGCCGGAGCCCAGGTCCACAGCGGCCAAGCTCTCGACCAGCCCAGTCACGGGCTGGCCCACCTGGGCCCACTGGCTCCCGTTCCAGCGCTGCACGCCCGCCGAGGTAACTCCGGGGATCTGGAAGCCGCTGCCGGCCGCCACCAACTCGGGACCCGCACCGAAGTCGAAGCTGGTGAGGGCCTGCACGCTGCCTCCGGGGCTCGAGCTTCCGACGCTCGACCAGCCCGAGGCCTTGAATTGCGCGATGCGCTGCACGGCCAAGCCGGCGATGTTGTTGAACTGCCCGCCCACGAACAGCGTCGGCGTGCCGAGCAGATCGAGCGCCCGGAGGGCGAGGACCGTGCTGTTGGGCTCTCCGGCGGAAGTGAAGCTGGCGCCGTCCCACGCGGCCAGATTCTGGATCGGGGCGCCGCCCGCTTGGCTGAACCGGCCAACGATGTAGAGCTTGGCTCCGCTGCCATCGTCGAAGACGACCAGGGATTGCACGAAGGGTGACTCCAGGGGATCGCCGCCGACGCCTCCGTTGCCGAGCGAAGTCCACTGCTGCCCCCGCAGGACCGCCACGTTGGTGCCCGGGTTGGTCCCGGAAACGGCAAACGAACCGCCCGCGTAGAGCTTGGCTCCGGTGCCGTCGTCGTAGCTGCACAGGGCCCGGACCCCCTGGGGAGCCGCGCTGCCGGCCGCTTCCCAGCCGCTGCCGTTCCAGGCAACGACCGGGCCGCTGGCCTGTGCAAAAATCGTGCTCGCGCTGCCGCTCGACGCCGGAACTCCGCCCGCGACGTACAGGCGCGGTCCGCTGCCGCCATCGTGGACCGCCAGGGCCCGGATCCCTCCGACGGCCCCCGGCTCCGATCCAAAGGTCGGCAGCCACTCGGGGGCGCAAGGAGCCTGGGCGAAGAGCGCGGGCGCCAACGCAAGCAGGACGATAGAGGAGCAGAACAGGCCCTGTTCAGGATGGTGCATGGAAAGATCGGGCTCGGGGGAATAGCGCGGGGTGGCTCGACACGGCCCGCCGCTGCGCCTGTGTCTGGGATCCTATCCGCCCGGCCCGCAACCCGCTGGGCGAGCAGCCTGGGGGCGGTGCAGACCGCGAGCCCTGCGGCTGAGGCAGGCCGATCGACGGCGGCGCTCGATCGCTCCCCGGACCCGCGGCCGGCGCGGACGGCCGGCCGGGGGCTGGATCGAGGCCAGGAGTCCCGCTCGAAGCCCGCCGGCGCCGGCCTTCCTTCACCGGTCACGGGCTAGGAAAAAAGATCGCTGCGCAGCGCCGATCCCAGGCGGCGCGGCCGGCGGACGCCGGCCCCAAGGCAGCGGACGGGTTGGTGTTGCGGCTCGGGCGCAGCCCGAGTCGATCGAATCTCGACCCTCAACGCCGATGGAAGGCCTTTTCCAGGTCGGCCAGGGTGAAGCGCACGCGGGTCGGCCGCGAATGCGGGCAGGTTTGGTCGCTTTCGAGGGCTTGGCCGCGCTCGAGCAGGGCGCGGATCTGCTCCTGGCTGAGCGCATCGCCGGCCATCACCGACGCACGGCAGGCGCTGCGGTGCAGGACGTCCTCGAGCAGTTCCTCGGGACTCGGCAGGCGCCCATGGGACTCGAGGCAGCGCAGCACGTCCGCCAGCACCAGGGCGGGCGCCGCGGATCCCAGCCGGCGCGGCAGCCCCTGCACCGCCACGCTGGTCCCGCCCAGGGGCGTGAACTCGAGGCCCAGGGCGGAGAGCGCCTCGAGGTGCGGCTCCAGGCTCTGGACTTCGTTGCGCGACAGCTCGACCACCTCGGGGATCAACAGCCGCTGGCATTCGATCCGGCCCTGGCGCAGCTCCGCGCGCAGGGCCTCGAAGGTGATGCGCTCGTGCAGGGCGTGCTGATCGATGACCTCGAACCCGCCGGGCACCGCGCGCAACAGATAGGTGTTTGCGACCTGCAGGAACGGGCCCTCGAGGCGATCGACTTCGCGCCAAGGGCTGGCCGCGGCCTCGGCCTCGGGCGTCGCCGGCGAAGGCTGGGCGGCCGGGGGCAGCGGCGCGCCGCGCTCGTGGGTCTGCGAAGCGCGGTGCTGCGCCGGGGAGCCGAGCGGCCGCGGCAGGTCGTATCCAGCCCCGCTCTCGGAGCGCGCCGGCGAGCGCGCGGGAGCGTTCCCCCACCCGGGGCGCCCCGGGCTCTCGGCGCCGGGGTCGGCCAGCCAGGATTGGCCCGGCGCCGGGCTCCAGGCGCCGCGGCGCTCGGCGCTGCGCAGCAGGGCATCGCCGGGCGTCGACAGGTCGAGCTTGGCCACCGCCTGGCGCAGGTGATGGATCAGGAATCCGGCCAGGGCGCCCTCCTGACGGAAGCGCACCTCCGACTTGGTCGGGTGCACGTTGACGTCCACCAGGCCCGGATCGAGTTCCAGGCCCAGGAAGGCGACCGGCTGTCGGCCCTCCTCCAGGAACCCGCGATAGCCCTCCTTGAGCGCGCGGGAGAGCAGCTTGTCGCGCAGGGGGCGGCCGTTCAGGAACCACATCTGCCGCGCCAGGTCGCGGCGCGAAAAACGCGGCGGGGCCAGCAGGCCCGAGAGACGCAAACCGCCCAGCTCCTGGCCGGCGCGGGCCTCGATCGGCGCCAGGGATTGGCTCAGCTCGGCGCCGAAGGTCTTGCGCACCCGGCCGAGCAGGTCGAGCCCGGCCTCGATGTCGTACAGCGCCTTGCCGTCGTGGGTCACCTGGAAGGCGACCCCCACGTGGGCCAGGGCCAGGCGCTGCAGCAGCTCGAGGCAGCGCGCCAGCTCGGTCGGGGCGGACTTGAGGAAGCGGCGCCGGGCCGGGGTGTTGAAGAACAGCTCGCGCACCTCCACCGAGGTGCCCTGGGGCGCGCCGGCGGGCAGCAGCTCGGACAATCGGCCGCCGTCGTTGGCCAGGCGGTGGCCGCTTGGCGAGCCGCGCAAACGGCTCACGATCTGGCAGCGCGCCACGGAGCCGATCGAGGCCAGGGCTTCGCCGCGAAAGCCCAGGCTGGCGATGTGGTCGAGGTCCGCGAGCTCGTGCAGCTTGCTGGTGGCGTGGGCTCGGAAGGCCAGCGGCAGGTCCTCGGGCCCCATGCCGGCGCCGTCGTCGCTGACGCGCACCAGGCGCATGCCGCCCTCCTCGAGATCGACGCGGATATGGCGCGCGCCGGCGTCGAGCGCGTTTTCCACCAGCTCCTTGACCACCGAGGCCGGACGCTCGACGACTTCGCCCGCCGCGATCTGGTCGCGCACCACGGGCGGCAGCTCGCGGATCACCGGCGCACGCAGCGGCTCGATGGTTTCAGGCATGGGGCCGATTGTAGGTCGCGCCGGGGCCGCCCTCGACCGCGGGCCCGGCGGCGCCAACGCGCGCAGCGCTAGCGCCCGGCCGCGACCGTCGCTGGCCCTGGACGACCCCGAAGCGGCGCCCCGCAGCCGGACCGCGGGCTTGGGTTTGGTTCGAGCGCGGGGGTGGCGGGCCGGGGCGCGGCCGGCCCCGGGGCCGGCCGAACTCCGGCGCAGGAT
>ERZ1066136.980-NODE-980-length-16564-cov-7.624144_pt1 | contig 16564 bp, 14 predicted proteins | sample MGYA00382783_ERZ1066136 | MGnify/ENA primary metagenome ERZ1066136 (study PRJEB33369, sample SAMEA5778366) | biofilm metagenome | biome: Industrial cooling water; feature: Water cooling tower basin; material: Biofilm | place: United Arab Emirates | collected... | reverse complement strand
CCGCGAAGGCGTGCAGCGCGACCTGCTGCCGCTGATCGAAGGCACCACGGTCGCCACCAAATATGGCCCGGTGAAGAGCGACCATATCCTTTTCATCGCATCTGGCGCCTTTCACGTGTCCAAACCATCCGATCTTCTGCCCGAGCTGCAGGGCCGCCTGCCCATCCGCGTGGAGCTGAAGGGCCTGACCGAGGATGATTTCCGCCGCATCCTCACCGACACCGAAGCCAGCCTGATCCGCCAATATACCGCCCTGCTCGGCACTGAAGGCGTGACCCTGGAACTGACGCCCGACGGCATCGATGCCATCGCCCGCACCGCCGCGCAGGTGAACGAAAGCGTGGAGAATATCGGCGCCCGCCGCCTGCAGACGGTGATGGAAAAGCTGCTGGAAACCATCAGCTTCGAAGCCAGCGACCGCGCCGGCGAAACCGTGGTGGTGGACGCCGCCATGGTGAACCGCGAACTGGGCGAGATCGCGCGGGATACGGATTTGTCGAAGTTCATTCTGTAGCGGCGGCGCGCGAAAAGGCCGCTCCCCTTTCCGCCAGCCAGCCCAGCCGTTAAGGGCAGTGCATCATCGGGGAGTTCGGATATGCATCGTTTCAGCCTGCTGGTTGCCACTGCCATTGCCGCGCCGGCGCTGGCCCAGGATGTGCCGCTGGGCCGCCTGCCCGATACGGTGGCGCCCACCGCCTATCGCATCGATCTGAAGGTGGATCCGGCGCAGGCCGACTATAGCGGCCATGTCGAGATCGATGCGCAGGTGAAGGCGCCCACGCGCACCATCTTCCTGCATGGCCTGGGCCTGAAGATGCAGAAGGCCGATGTGCTGGTGAACGGCAAGCCGGTGGCGGCCAGCTATGCGGAGGTGGATCCTTCGGGCGTGGCGCGGCTGGATGTGAAGGCGCCGCTGCCGGCCGGGAAGATCACCCTGCGCTTTGATTACAGCACCGGCTTCCGTGAGGGCGCGGAAGGGCTGTTCCGTGCCAAGGTGGGCGATGCCTGGTATGCGTGGACGCAGATGGAGCCGCTGGACGCGCGCCGCATGTTCCCCGGTTTTGACGAGCCGGGCTTCAAGGTGCCGTTCACCGTCAGCCTCACCGTGCCCAGCACGCTGAAGGCCTTTGCCAACACGCCGGAAGTGGCCACCAAGACCACTGCCGGCTGGACCACCCACAGTTTCGCGCCCTCCAAGCCGCTGCCCACCTATCTGGTGGCGGTGGGCGTGGGCGATTTCGATGTGCGCGAAAGCGTGATCCCCGCCAACGCGGTGCGCAAAAGCCCGCTGGCCTTCCGCGTGATCGCCACCAAGGGCCAGGCGCCGCGCATGGCCACCACCTTGGCCGAAACGCCAAAGATCGTCGGCATCCTCGAAGATTATTTCGGCATCCCCTACCCTTATGAGAAACTGGATTTCATCGCCTCGCCAGTGATGGGCGGCGCCATGGAAAATGCCGGGCTGATCCTGTTCCAGGACACGCTGGTGCTGCTGGGCGATGCCCCACCGCCCAGCCAGCTGCGCCGCTATGGCGTGGTGGCCGCGCACGAACTGGCGCACCAGTGGTTTGGCGATCTCGTCACCCCCACCTGGTGGACGGACATCTGGCTGAACGAGAGCTTTGCCGAGTGGATGGGCAACAAGGCGGCCAACCGCTGGCGCCCGGATCTGGGCATCGCTGCCGGCGAAGTGGCCGATGCCTTCAGCGCCATGGACACGGACTCGCTGGGCCGTGGCCGGCCGATCCGCCAGGAAATCACCCGCAACGATCAGGTGATCAGCGCCTTTGATTCGATCACCTATCTCAAGGGCGCCCAGACGGTTTCGATGTTCGAAAGCTTTGTGGGCGAAGAGAAATTCCGCAAGGGCGTGCAGCTGCACCTGAACCGCTATGCTTATCGGAATGCCACGGCTGAGGACTTTTTCGCATCGGTGGGCGAAGCCGCCGGCAACGCCGATCTGGTGCCGGCGCTGCGCACCTTCACCGATCAGACCGGCGTACCGCTCTTGAGCGTGAAGGATGCCGCCACCGGCATCAGCCTGTCGCAATCGCGCTATGTGCCGCTGGGCGTGGCCACCGATCGCATGCTGCGCCGCTGGCATATCCCGGCCTGCCTGTCGCGCGGCGAAGGCCGCACCTGCACCCTGCTGAAGGATGGCAGCGCCACCCTGCCGCCGCTGGTGCGCACCGCGGCGGCGCTGATGCCCAATGCCGGCGGCGCGGGCTATTATCGCTTCAGCCTGGAACCGGCCGGCTGGGATGCGCTGATTGCCGCGGCGCCCACCCTGCCCGAACGCGATGCCATGGCCATGGCGGATTCGCTGTGGGCGGAATTTGCCGCCGGCCGCACCGATTTTGCCCGCGTGGTGAAGGCCGCCGAACAGCTCGCCCGCCACAAGGATCGGCTGCCGGCGCTGCAGCTGGCCGGCAATCTGGCCGAGCTGGCCGATACCCAGCTGTCTGATGCGCAGATGCCGGCCGTGCGCCGGCTGATGGCAAAGCTCTATGGCGGCCGGCCGGAAATGCAGGGCTTTGATCCAGCCGCTCCGGTGGCCGATGCCGGCGTGCAGAGCTGGCGCGAATCGCTGGTGCCGGTGCTGGCGCTGCTGGCCCGTGATCCGGCCCTGCGCACCACGCTGAAGGGTGCGGCGGAGCGCTGGCTGGGCGGCGATGAAAAAGCGCTGGCCCCCGTTTATCGCCGCAGCGCGCTGGCCGTGCTGGCGCAGGACGGCGGGATGGCGGTCGCCGATCGCCTCTACACCGCGCTGAAGGCCAGCAATGATCCGCTGTCCCGCACGCAACTGGCCAGCGCGCTGGGCGCGGTGGAAGGCGATGCCGCGGTGGCGCATGTGCAGAAACTGGCGATGGGCGAGGGCCTGATCAGCCGCGAACGCACCACCATCCTGGCATCGCTGGCCTACAACCGCGCCAGCCGCGATGCCACCACCGCCTATGTCGCCAATAATTTCAAGCAGGTGGTGGAAAGCTTCCCCGGCTTTGGCCGCGCCGGTGTGATCAGCTTCTTCAGCGGCTATTGCAGCGAAGCGGCCATCGACCGGGTGGAAAGCCTGATCCGGCCCAACCTCGCCATCCTGGGCGGCGGCGAGCTGGAACTGGCCCAGACCAAGGACCGCATCCGCCAGTGCGTGGCGCTGAAGGACGCCAAGGGCGCGGAAGTGGCGGGCGTGCTTGGGGGGATGTGAGCGCGAGCGGGCGCGGCCGGCGGCGGAGCCGCCGAGTCCGCTGGGTGTGTTGAAGGAAGAAGAAGGAAGAGCGCGGCGGAGCCGCGCCGTCGGACGAGTCAAAAAAGGCGGGGTGAAGGCCCCGCCTTTTTCGCTCGCCGTCCGGGTTTGCGCGAGTCGGCAGATGGCTTCGCTATCTGCGCGCCGCGCTACGCCGCAAACTGATTCATCGTGTTGTGCACCCCGCCAGCCTTCAGCGCCGCCTCACCCGCAAAATACTCCTTGTGGTCATCCCCGATGTCGGAGCCCGACATGTTCTGGTGCTTCACACAGGCGATGCCCTGGCGGATTTCGGCGCGCTGCACATTCTTCACATAGCCCAGCATGGCCGCCTCGCCGAAATATTCGCGGGCCAGATTGTCCGTGCTCAGCGCCGCCGTGTGGTAGGTCGGCAGGGTGATCAGGTGGTGGAAGATGCCGGCGCGGGCCGCCGCATCGCGCTGGAAGCTCTGGATGCGGGCGTCCGCCTCGTCGGCCAGTTCGCTGCCGTCATAATCCACGCTCATCAGCTTGGCCCGGTCATAGGCGCTCACATCGCGGCCCTCGGCGGCCCAGGCGTCATACACTTGGCAACGGAAATTCAGCGTCCAGTTGAAGCTGGGGCTGTTGTTGTACACCAGCTTGGCGTTGGGGATCACGTCGCGGATGCGGTCCACCATGCCGGCGATCTGGCCGATGTGGGGCTTTTCCGTTTCGATCCACAGCAGGTCGGCGCCGTTCTGCAGGCTGGTGATGCAATCCAGCACGCAGCGGTCCTCGCCGGTGCCGGGGCGGAACTGGAACAGGTTGGAAGGCAGGCGCTTGGGCCGCAGCAGCTTGCCGCCCCGGCTGATCACCACGTCGCCATTGCCCACCTGGGTCACGTCGATCTCGTCGCAATCGAGGAAGCTGTTGTACTGGTCGCCAATGTCGCCGGGTTCGCGGCTGTAGGCGATCTGCTTGGTCAGGCCGGCGCCCAGGCTGTCGGTGCGGGCCACGATGATGCCATCGTCCACGCCCAGTTCCAGGAAGGCGTAGCGGATGGCGCGGATCTTCGCGAGGAAGTCCTCGTGCGGCACGGTCACCTTGCCGTCCTGGTGGCCGCACTGCTTCTCATCGCTCACCTGGTTTTCGATCTGCAGCGCGCAGGCGCCGGCTTCGATCATCTTCTTGGCGAGCAGATAGGTGGCCTCCGCATTGCCGAAGCCGGCATCGATATCGGCGATGATCGGCACCACGTGCGTCTGGAAGCCATCGATCTGGTTCTGCACCTGCTTGGCTTTCACTTCATCTCCGGCGGCGCGGGCAGCATCCAGATCGCGGAACAGGCCGCCCAGCTCGCGGGCGTCGGCCTGGCGCAGGAAGGTGTAGAGCTCGTCGATCAGCGCCGGCACGCAGGTCTTTTCGTGCATGGATTGATCGGGCAGCGGGCCGAACTCGCTGCGCAGCGCCGCGATCATCCAGCCCGACAGGTAGAGATAGCGGCGCTGGGTGGAGCCGAAATGCTTCTTGATGGCGATCAGCTTCTGCTGGCCGATGAAGCCGTGCCAGCAGCCCAGCGACTGGGTATATTGCGACGGATCGGCGTCATAGGCGGCCATGTCGCGGCGCATGATGCCGGCGGTGTAGCGGGCAATGTCGAGGCCGGTGCGGAAGCGGTTCTGCAGGCGCATGCGCGCCACCGATTCGGCATTGATGCTGGCCCAGGCCGCGCCATTGGCAGCGATGGTGGTGCCTGCGGCAGCGATTTCGTCCTGATAGGCCATGGCAGTCCTCCTGCAAAAACATTGTGCGTGTTGCCTTGGCCTTGGCGCTGGGCTAGGGCGGCGTCAACGCGATTCCGTAAAGAAATCGTGTTGAAATGTGCCGCTTTTGATATCTGAGAGTGTGAAGTTGTAAATATCTTGACAGATTTGCCTGCCTCTTTGCCGGACGCACAGTCACTGGAGCCCCTGGGCCGCAAGATCTTTGCCGGCGCCCGTGTGCGGCGCATCCGCACCCAACGCGGGCTGACCCAGACCCGCATGGCCAGCGATCTGGGCGTCTCCGTCTCCTATCTCAACCTCATCGAGCGCGATCAGCGGCCGCTGTCCGCTGCCTTCCTGCTGAAGCTGGCCAGCGCCTATGATCTGGATGTGCGCCAGCTCACCGGCGAAGATGGCGGCGCCCTGCTCGATGATCTGTCAAAGATTTTCACCGATCCGCGCCTGATCGGCATCGATGTGCCGCGCGCCGAGCTGCGCGATCTGGCGGCGCGATCGCCCGGCATTGCCCATGCACTGATCCGGCTGGCCAGCACGGCGCCGGCCCCCACCGAAACGCCGCCGCCGCCCGGCCCGCTGGCGGCGGTGGTGGCGATGATCAATGGCGCCGGCAATCATTTCCCCGCCCTCGATGCCGCGGCCGAGCGGCTGGCCGACGAATTGCGGCTTTCGGCCCCCGATCTCAATGCCGCGGTAGTGGAGCGGCTGCGCAGCCGCCATGCCATCAGCGTGCGCGCCATGCCGATCGAGGTGCTGCCCGGCCATCTGCGCCGGCTCGATCTGCACGCGCGCCAGTTGCAGCTTTCGGAATCGCTGGATGCCGCGAGCCGGGGCTTTGCCGCCGCGGTGCAACTGGTGTTGATCGAGCTGAAGGCAGAGATTGCCGATACCATCGCGCAGGCCGGCATCACCGATCCGCTCAGCATCCGTGCCTGCACCGTGGCGCTGGGCAAATATGCCGCCGCTGCCACGCTGATGCCCTATGCGCGCTTCCTCAGCGCCTGCGAGGCCACCGGCTATGACGTGGAGCTGCTGCAGGCGCGCTTTGGCCGCGGGCTGGAGCAGGTGGCGCACCGGCTGACCACGATGGGCCGCCCCGGCGCGCGCGGCGTGCCCTTCTTCTTCTGCCGTGTGGACCGCGCCGGCATGGTTTCGAAGCAATTCGCGCCCGGCCCGTCCCCGCTGCCAGTGGCCGGTGGCTGCGCGCTGTGGGATGTCTATGCCGCCTTTGATCGGCCGGGCACGCTGCGCCGCCAGCTGGTGGAGCTGGAAGATGGCCAGCGCTTCCTCACCCTGGCCCGCACCGTGCGCACGGCCGCCCTGCCCTGGGGGGTGCCGCGCCCGGCCTTTGCCATTGCCATCGGCTGCGATGCCGGCCACGCCCGCCAGCTGGCGTGGAGCGCCGGCATCGATCTGAATGGCCCGGCGACGCCCATCGGCCCCGGCTGCGCCGCCTGCCATCGCGCGGCCTGCCGCCAGCGCAGCGCGCCGCCCGCCGGCGCGCATCTGGCCTTTGATGAGCGCAGCCGCGTGCTCACCCCCTTCCGCTTCACCGACGATTGAAAGGCTTTCCCATGCATGACCACCCGGCGCTTGATGGCGTGGAAATGACCGGGGCGATGCGCCCCGGCTACGAGACCATCCTCACGCCCGCCGCGCTGGCGTTCGTGGCGCAGTTGCACCGCATGTATGATCCCACCCGGCGGTCATTGCTGGCCGCCCGCGTGCAGGAACAGGCCTGGTGGAACGCCGGCAACGCCATCGATTTCCCGGCCGAAACACTTTCGGTGCGGCTGGACCCCACCTGGCGGGTGCGCCCGGCGCCGGCCGATCTGGCCGATCGCCGCGTGGAAATCACCGGGCCGGCCGATCGCAAGATGGTGATCAACGCGCTCAACAGCGGTGCCCGCTGCTTCATGGCCTGCCTGGAGGATGCCTCCGCCCCCACCTGGGATGTGATGGTCTCTAGCCAGGTCAATTTGCGCGATGCCGTGGCCGGCACCATCAGCCTTGAGGACAAGGGCAAGCAATATCGCCTGAATGATGAAACCGCCGTGCTGATCTGCCGGCCGCGTGGCTGGCACCTGGATGAAGCCCACATGATCGTGGACGGGGACCGCGTGGCCGGCGCCATCTTCGATTTCGGGCTCTACCTGTTCCACAATGCCAAGGCGCTGCTGGCCAGGGGGAGCGGCCCCTATTTCTACCTGCCCAAGCTGGAACATTATCTGGAAGCCCGGCTGTGGAACAATATCTTCACGACCGCCCAATCCATGCTCGATCTGCCGCTGGGCACCATCCGCGCCACCGTGCTGATCGAAACCCTGCCCGGCGCCTTCCACGCCGAAGAAATCCTCTATGAATTGCGCGATCACATCACGGCGCTCAATTGCGGGCGCTGGGATTATATCTTCAGCTACATCAAGACCTTCCAGGCCGATTCGGCCAAGCTGCTGCCCGATCGCGCCGCCGTGGGCATGGGCGTGCCGTTCATGGCGGCCTATGCCGCGCATGTGGTTCGCACCTGCCACCGCCGCGGCGCCCACGCCATGGGCGGCATGAGCGCCTTCATCCCGGTGAAGGATGATGAAGCCGCCAACGAACGCGCGTTTGCCGCCGTGCGCGCCGACAAGGAGCGCGAGGCCAGCCTGGGCCATGATGGCACCTGGGTGGCGCACCCGGCACTGGTGCCGGTGGCCCGCGAAGTCTTTGATCGGCTGATGCCCGGCCCCAACCAGCTCGGCGTGATCCCGCCTGGCAGCGTGAGCGCCGCCGCGCTGACCACGCCGCCAGACGGCGCCCGCACGCTGGCCGGCCTCACCAACAATGTGAACGTGGCCATTGGCTATATCGCCGCCTGGCTGCGCGGGCAGGGCGCGGTGCCGCTGCACAATCTGATGGAAGACGCCGCCACCGCCGAAATCAGCCGCACGCAATTGTGGCAGTGGCGCACCCACGGCGCCACGCTGGACGACGGCAGCGTAGTGGACGCCGCGCTGATCAACCGGGTGATCGATGAGCAGTTGACCGCATGGGAAGCGCAGGTGGGCGGCAATTTCTATGCTGAGGGCCATTATGCCGATGCCGGCAGCGTGCTGCGCGCCCTGGTGATGGCCGAGCGGCTGGAACCGTTCCTGACGGCGCCGGCCTATGAGCATTGGTTTGCGAAATAAGGATCAGTCTTCGTCGAAGAGGGCGGCTTGCGTGACCTGCCGGTCGTGGAGGACGCGCCAGATATCGATCATCTGGCCGTCAAACACGTAAAATAGCCGGTAAGGAAAGGACTTCACGCGCCAGCTGCGCACGTCAGCCATACCTAGCAGCGCGCCCGTGCTGGTGGAGCCACGGCGCGGCTGCATGGTCATGGCCCGGTTCGCAGCCTCGACGGCCGCAATGAAGCGGCCTGCCACCTCGAGCCCGGCGTTCTCCGCATAATGATCAATGGCATGTTCAAGGTCTGCCACGGCGAGCGGGCGAAACTGTGCTGGCCAACGCGTCATTCGCCGCGCGCGCGCGCCCGCATCCTCGCGAAAAAGGCATCGTCCACCGGCACGCCAGCGCCGCTCTCTGCCCCTTCGCGCAGCAGGGCGGCCAGCGCGGCGTGCTCCCGTTCCCGCCGCAAAAGATCACGCACATATTCGCTGCTGCTGGCATAGCCGCGCGTGGCCACTTGTTCGTCCACGAAGGCCTTGAGCGCATCGGGCAGGGAGATGTTCATCGTCGTCATGCCGGCAGCATCCGCCTTTTGGCAGGCTTTGGCAAGATTTGGCATGAATCAATCGGTGTCCGGCATATAGTCGCCCTCCGCGCGATCAGCGAACTTGGTATATTGCTTGATGAAGGTCAGCGGCACGGTGCCGGTGGCGCCGTGGCGCTGCTTGGCCACGATCACTTCGGCCAGGCCAAAGATCTTTTCGGCCTTTTCCCGCCATTTCATGTGCTTCTCGGCATCTTCCGGGTCCGGCTGCTTGAGCGCGTGATAATATTCGTCGCGATAGACGAACATCACGATGTCGGCGTCCTGCTCGATGGTGCCGGATTCGCGCAGGTCGGCCAGCTGCGGGCGCTTGTCGTCACGGCTTTCCACGGCGCGGCTGAGCTGGGAGAGCGCCAGCACCGGCACCTGCAGTTCCTTGGCCAGGGTTTTCAGGCCGCGGGTGATCTCGGAAATTTCCTGCACACGGTTCTCGCTGCCGCCGCTGCGCGAGCCGGTGAGCAGCTGGAGATAGTCCACCACGATCAGGCCAATCTTGTGCTGCCGCTTCAGCCGGCGCGCGCGCGTGCGCATGGCGGCGATGGACAGGCCGGGCGTGTCATCGATGTAGAGCGGCAGGCTGGACAGATCCGCCGAAGCGCGCGCCAGCCGGGTGAATTCCTCGTGGCTGATCTTGCCCATGCGCAGCGCTTCGCTGTTCACCTGGCTCTGTTCGGCGAGCACGCGCGTCGCCAGCTGGTCTGACGACATTTCCAGGCTGAAGAAAGCCACCGGCGCACCGCTGGTCTTTTCCGGGTCCACGCCGCGGGCAATGTCCTGCACATAGCGCTGTGCACAGGAAAAGGCGATATTGGTGGCAAGGCTGGTCTTGCCCATCGCCGGGCGGCCCGCCAGGATCAGCAGGTCGGATTTGTGCAGGCCGCCGATCTTTTCATTCAGCGCGGTGAGGCCGGTGGTGTAGCCCGATAGATGCCCACCGGACTTCATGGCGCGATCGGCCATGTCCACGGCGGCGCGGGCCGCCTGCACGAAGGTCTTCACGCTGCCGGAAACCTCGCCGGCCTCCGCCACCTTGTAGAGCGCCATTTCGGCGCTTTCGATCTGTTCCAGCGGCGCCACGTCTCGGCTGGTATCGGCGGCGCCGGCGGCCATGTCCCGGCCCACCCGGATCAGTTCGCGCAGCAGCGCCAGATCATAGATCTGGCTGGCGAAATCGCGCGCCGCCAGCAGCGCCGACCCATTTTGCGTCAGCATCGCGAGATAGGCCGGCCCGCCCACCTCGGCCATCGCCGGATCGGCATCAAACAGCGGCTTCAACGTGACCGGCGTGGCCGCCATGTTGCGATCGTGCAGCTTCAGGATCGCATCATAGATGCGGCCGTGCAGGCTTTCGGCGAAATGCTCGGCGCGCAGGCGCACCATCACGTCTTCAACCAGCCGATTGTCGATCATCAGCGCGCCAAGCAGCGCCTGTTCAGCCTCCAGGTTCTGCGGCAACTGCAGGCCGTCGCCGGGCGATTCGACAAGCTTCAGAGGGGGGACACTGGCCATGACGGCGTTGTGACGCCGGCGGGACGGTGCCGCAAGCGGCGCTGGCGCCTTCAAGCCTGTGGATATGGTGCACAACCGCAATTAGGGCCAGCTGCCACATCAGCCCATGACAAGCGCGCGCCGCACGGCTAAGCGCGCCGGCATGACCCAATTTTCCCGACAAGCCCGCAGCGCGGCGCGCCTGGCCGCCGTGCAGGCCCTCTATCAGCGCGAGATGGGCGGCGATGCCGTGCCGAAGCTGCTGACCGAATTCCACCAGCACCGGCTGGGCCAGTCGCTGGAAGGCGCCGATTATGCCGAGGCGGACCAGCCGTTCTTTGATGATCTGGTCGCCGGCGTGGCGGCGCGCGAAGCCGAACTTGACGCGCTGATCACCGGCGCCCTGGCCAGCGGCTGGACGCTGGCCCGGCTGGACCGGCCGATGCGCGCCCTGCTGCGCGCCGCCTGCTATGAACTGGCGGCCCGCGCCGATGTGCCCGCCGCCACCGTGATCGATGAATATGTGGATGTGGCCCACGCCTTCCACGATGAAAAACAGGCCAGCTTCGTCAACGGCCTGCTCGATACCGTCGCCCGGCAGGTGCGTGCCTGAGCGAGACTTCATCGCCGGCCAGCTGGCCCCGCTGGCAACCAGCGCGGCTGCCCGCGGCCTTGCCGATGATGCCGCCGTATGGGCGCCGCCGCTGGGCCGCCAACTGGTGTTCACCCACGATGTGCTGGCCGCCGGCATCCATTATCTGCCCGGCGATCCGCCCGGCGACGTCGCCTGGAAACTGCTGGCGGTGAACCTGTCCGATCTGGCCGCCATGGCCGCCCGGCCGGCCGGCGTATTGCTGGCGCTGGGCCTGTCGGCGGCCGAGGATGATGGCTGGCGCGCCGCCTTTGTGGACGGGCTGGAGCGCGCGCTGGCGCATTTCGGCGTGGCATTGTGGGGCGGCGACACCGTCACCGGGCTGGCACAGGCCGTGCTGGGCCTCACCGCCGTCGGCCATGTGCAGCCCGGCCAGGCGCTGTCCCGCCGCGGTGCGCAGCCGGGGGACGGGCTGTGGGTTTCGGGCAGCATTGGCGACGCCGGGCTCGGGCTCGACATATTGACCGGGCGGCTGCAGGGCCCGGCGGCGCTCGCAAAGCGCTATCGCCTGCCCATGCCGCGCCTGGCGCTGGGCCACGCGCTCGCCGGCCAGGCCAGCGCCGGCATGGATGTGTCAGACGGGCTCTTGATCGATGCCGATCGCCTGGCTGCGGCCAGCGGCGTGGGCCTGGCCATCGATCTGCGGCACATGCCGATCTCGCAGGCGGCGCTGGACGTTGTTGGCGACAGCCCGGACGCCCGCCTGCGCCTCGCCACTGCCGGCGATGATTACGAGCTGCTGTTCACGGCGCCCGCCGGTGTGGACGTGCCGGCGCTGGCGGCGGCCGCGAAAACGCCGGTGACGCGGATCGGCACAGTGGTGGCCGGCGGCGGTCTCCAGCTTTCCCACGGCGGCGCCGCTGTGCCGCTGCCGGCCCGGTTGGGCTGGGAGCATTGAGGCCAAGCGTTGAAACGTCATCCGCTGCCGGGGGCTGCAACGGACGCCTGGTTCATTCCCCCTGCGCCGGAAGCGCGATGACTGACAATTGCCGCCCATAGTCCGGCTCGCCGGCGTGCGTGGTGCGGCGATAGCTGAACCAGCGGGTGGCGTCAGGGTAGGTGTCCACGCCCATCGCCACAACGGTCCGCACGCCGGCGGCGGCGAGGCGGGCGGCGATGAAGCCTTCCAGATCAAACTGGTGATGGCCGGGCTTGCCGGCGGCAAAGAAGGCCTCGAAGGCCGGATCGGCGGCGCAGAAGCGATCCCGGAATCCGGCATCCACCTCATAGCTGGCCCGCGCGATGGTGGGCCCGATGGCGGCGACGATGCGGCTGCGGTCGGCGCCCAGCAGCTCCATCGCGGCCACCGTGGCCGGGCCGATATCGGCGAGCGCGCCCTTCCAGCCGCTGTGCGCTGCGCCGATCACCCCGGCTTGGCTGTCGGCCAGCAGGACCGGCGCGCAATCGGCGGTGAGGATGCCCAGCGCCAGGCCGGGCGTGGCCGTCACCATGGCGTCCGCCGGCGGGCGTTCATCATCGGGGAAGGCCGCCGTGACGGGCACCACGGTGGCCGAGTGCAACTGGTGCAGCGTCACCAGCGCAGCGCCCGGTGCCACAGCATCCACCGCGCGGCGGCGGTTTTCCAGCACATGGCTCCGCGCGTCGCTGCTGCCCAGCCCTACATTCAGGCTGGCAAACAGCCCGGTGGACACCCCGCCCTGCCGGGTGAGGAAGCCGTGCCTTACGCCGGCCAGCGCCGGCACGGTGAGGAATTCTACAGCTTCGCCCGGCACAATATGTCCTCATCCGCCTGCTCGCCCACCATGAAATGATAGGGGCAAATCTCCTCGAAGCCATGGCGCGCATAGAAGCGCCGGGCCTTCGCATTTTCCGTGAACACCGAAAGCCAGATCTCCGTGGCGCCGCGGGCGCGGGCCCGGTCCATCGCCCAGCGCGTGAGCACATCGGCGATGCCAAGGCCCTGCCACGGCTTGTAGATATAGAGCTGGCGCAGCTCGGCCGCATCTGGCGCCGGATCGGGGGCCGGCAGCTTCAGGCGGCTGATCTTGCAGAAGCCGATCGGCGCACCGCCGGTGAGCGCGAAGCGCACTTCGATGTCCGGATCGGCCAGTTCCGCTTCGTAGGCTTCATCGCTGCCCTGGGCCAGAAACGTCGCCAGATCCTCCAGCCGGTAGAGCGTGCCAAATGTATCGATGAAGGTGGCGCGCGCGATGCCGCCCAGCGCCGCGCCATCGCCGGGGCCGGCGTCGCGATAGGTGATGAGGGGATGGCTCATGACGCATCCATGCCAAAGCCGGCGGGCGGCGGCCAGCCCCGGCCGATCAGCGCCATCGCCTTGAACAACGCGCCCATCTGCCCCGGCGCCGTGAGCCGCACCACCGCCGCGCTGATGGCCGCCGCCGTGGCCGCATCCCGCCCGCGTTTCAGCGCCTCGGCCCGGGCCACGATGCCGAGCGCGTGCAGGAACGGCCCCTGCCCCACAGGGCCAAAGGCCAGCACGCCGGCCGCGCGGGCCAGCGCAGCAAAATCCACATGGGCGGTCAGGTCGCTCTGCCCCGGCGCGGCGAGCGGATCGGCGGCGACCCCGCCCCGGATCGCCTGCAGCGTGTCCATGGCCGGGCCGGCATTGCCGTAATCGATGATCAGCGCCGCGCCGCCGTGCCGGTCCAGCCGCGCGCCGATCTCGCCGGCGATGGCGGCGCCAGCCTCGCTCCACTCGCCATCCGGGCCGGGTGAGTCCTGCCACGCCGGCTGGAAGCCCGCCGCCACATGCCGTTCCTTGCCGCCCTGGCGCTGGCGGATGGGGAGCGCATCGAAAAACTCATTGGCCACCAGCAGCAGCGGGCGATCATCCGGCACCTCGGCCAGCGCATCATGCCAAGCGGCTTGCGGCAGCGCGCGGGCCTGCACGGCGCGCAAGGTGGGGCTGGTCTCCACCAGATGCAGCGGCGCGTCCCAGCCGGGCACGCGCGCCAGCACGCGCTGCGCATCGGCCATCAGCGTGCCCCGCCCCGGCCCCAGCTCCACCAGCCGCACCGGCGGCCGCCCGGCGCGCAGCCAGAGATCGGCGATCCAGCCGCCGATCAGCTCGCCAAAGATCTGGCTGATTTCCGGCGCGGTGGTGAAATCGCGGCCCAGCGGATCGACGTCGCCATAATAGGCCGCGTTGCACGCCGCCATCCACGCATCCAGCCGCAGCGGCCCTTCGGCGGCGATGCGGGCGGCGAGCGTTTCGGCAAGGCTCACGCCGCAACCGGCCGCCGCACCAGCGCCATGGTGATCAGGCCGGCGCCGGCCAGCATCAGCGGCATGGTGAGCAGCTGGCCCATGGTGAAGCCGCCGGCGATGAAGCCCAGATGGCGGTCCGGTTCCCGGAAAAACTCCACGATGAAGCGGGACAGGCCATAGCCCAGGCCAAACACGCCCGACAGCAGCCCCGGCCGCATGCGCGCGCCCGTCCGCCAGAACAGCCACATCAGCACGATCAGCAGCACGCCGCCTTCCAGCCCGGCTTCATACAGCTGGCTGGGGTGGCGCGGCTCCGGCCCGGCATCGGGGAAGATGATGCCCCAATCGCTGCCAGTGGGCCGGCCCCACAATTCGCCGTTCACGAAATTGGCCAGCCGCCCCAGCCCGAGGCCAATGGGGGTGACGGTGGCGACATGATCGAGCAGCCGCAGCCCCGAAATCTGGTGCCGCCAGCCAAACAGGAAGGCCGCAGCGATCACCCCGAAGGCGCCGCCGTGGAAGCTCATGCCGCCATCCCACAGCCGCACGATCTCGATCGGATTGGCCAGATATTTGTCCAGATTGTAGAAAAGCACATAGCCCAGCCGGCCGCCGCCGATCACGCCCAGCGTGGCCCAGCTGATATAATCATCGATCTGCACTGCGGTGGTTGGCGCCAGCGGCAGCCGCATCATGCGCAGCAGCAGCCACCAGGCGGCGATGATGCCGGCGATATAGGCCAGGCTGTACCAGCGCAGCGCAAACGGGCCCCAGGTGCTGCCCATGGCCTCGAAAGCCGGGATGGTGAAGGCCTCCGGGCTGATACCCAGCGCGGCGAAATCCATCGCGATGTTCAGTGCATCCGTGATCGCCACACTATCGCCTTTTGCCAGTTGCTCGCAGCCGCCAGCCGGCCATAGTGGCAGCCTGTTGCCATGCCAAGAGGAGAGGATGATGGCCGATCTGGAAGCGTTCCGTGCCGAGGTGCGGGATTGGCTGGCGGAAAACTGCCCGGCCGAAATGCGCACCCCCATCCGCCACGATGATGATGTGTGCTGGGGCGGCCGCAACGTGAAGTTCAGCAGCGACGCCCAGCGCCTGTGGCTGGAGCGCATGGGCGCGAAGGGCTGGACGGTGCCGGAATGGCCCAGGCAATATGGCGGCGGCGGGCTGTCGCGCGCGGAAGCCAAGGTGCTGGCCGAAGAGCTGAAGCGCATCAAGGCGCGCTCGCCGCTGTCCAGCTTTGGCATCTGGATGCTGGGGCCGGCGCTGCTGAAATATGGCAACGAGGCGCAAAAACTGGAACATCTGCCCAAGATCGCCCGCGGCGAAATCCGCTGGTGCCAGGGCTATAGCGAACCGGGCGCCGGCTCCGATCTCGCCTCCCTGCGCACCAGCGCGGAAGACAAGGGCGACCATTATCTGGTGAACGGCAGCAAGGTGTGGACCAGCTATGCCGACAAGGCGGACTGGATCTTCTGCCTGGTGCGCACCGATGCCAGCGGGCCCAAGCATCAGGGCATCAGCTTCCTGCTGTTTGACATGGCCAGCGAAGGCGTTTCGACCAGCCCGATCAAGCTGATCTCCGGCGCCTCGCCCTTCTGCCAGACCTTCTTCGACAATGTGAAGGTGCCCAAGCAGAATCTGATGGGCGAACCCGGCAAGGGCTGGGAAATCGCCAAATATCTGCTGACGCATGAGCGCGACATGATCGGCGGCAGCGATTCCACCGGCGGCGGCCAGCGGGACAGCGTGTCCAACATCGCCAAGCGGCTGATCGGGCTGGATGCCGCCATCCTGGCCGATACCGCGCTGCGCACCGACATCGCCCGCCACGAGATGAACGCGCTGGCCTTTTCACTGACGATGGAGCGGGTGATGGCAGAAGCCAAGGCCGGGCAAGGGACGGGCGCGCTCAGCTCCATGCTGAAATATTACGGCACCGAACTGAACAAGGAACGCATGGAGCTGCTGATGTCCATCCGCGGCAGTGATGGCCTGGCCTGGGAAGGCGAGGCGGAGGGTGAAGGCGATCTGGCCCGCGCCTGGCTGCGCAGCCGCGCCAACAGCATCGAAGGCGGCACATCCGAAGTGCAGCTCAACATCATCGCCAAGCGCGTGCTCGATTTGCCGGGGGCCTGACACCATGCCGCTCACACTCACCGAAGACCAGCAGATGATCCGCGACAGCGCGGAAGGCTTTTTCCGCGATGAAGCGCCTGTCTCCCAGCACCGCCAATTGCGCGACACGAAGGACCCGACCGGCTTTTCGCGGGACACCTGGGGCAAGATGGCCGAAATGGGCTTTGCCGGCGTGCTGGTGCCCGAAGCCCATGGCGGCGCCGATATGGGCCACGTGGCGGCCGGCATCATCATGGAAGCGATGGGGAAGAATCTCAGCGCCGCCCCGATGCTCTCCACCGCCGTGCTGGGCGCCAGCGCGCTGAAGCACGGCACACCCGAACAGCAGGCGAAATATCTGCCGCTGATCG
>ERZ1066136.979-NODE-979-length-16586-cov-17.436513_pt1 | contig 16586 bp, 14 predicted proteins | sample MGYA00382783_ERZ1066136 | MGnify/ENA primary metagenome ERZ1066136 (study PRJEB33369, sample SAMEA5778366) | biofilm metagenome | biome: Industrial cooling water; feature: Water cooling tower basin; material: Biofilm | place: United Arab Emirates | collected... | reverse complement strand
CGCCGGGGGCGAGCGCTCCCGGCCGGGCCGTCCGCGGGCGGTGCGCCTCGGCCGAGGCTCGCACCCCGGGCGCGCCGCCGGCACGGGGCGCTGCAGTCCGCCGCTGCCCGCTTGCCGCGGCGGCGGCGGGGGTGTCTGCTGGGGCGCCCCGGCATGCTGCTCCACGTCCTTCTGTATCTGTCGCTGGCCCTGTCCGGCTTCGCCCTGATCGCCCTGCTGCTGCTGCGCCGGGCGGTCGCGGAGCAGGGCGTCGCGCCGCGCCCCGCCCTGACCCGGGCCAGCCGCCTGGCCGGCCTCGTGTTCCTGCTGGCGGGGGGAGCGATCGCCCTGTCCCCCGGGCCGGCCAGCGCCTCGCTCCTGGCCGGCCGGGAGCTCCCCGAGGCCGAATTCCCTGCTCCGACCCCGGGTTCGGCGGCCCCCGGGGCCTCCGCGGGGGGAGCTCCGGCGGCTTCGGGCTCCGCCGGCGCTCTGCCGGGGACCTCCGCACAGTAGACTGCCCGGCCCTTTGTCGCCCCGGCCCACCCGCCGGGCGCGCAAGGATTCAAGCCATGCCGGTCACGCCCTTCTACCTCTTGTTCGTGCTCAGCGCCCTGCTGCTGATCGTGGTGATCCTGATCCAGGAGGGGCGCGGCGGCGGCCTCGGCGATGCCTTCGGCGGAGCGGGCCAGCAGACCTTCGGTGTGGGCACGCGCGGCATCACGCGCTTCACCAGCTGGGTGGGCGCGGTGTTCCTGGCCAGCGCCGTGGCGATCACCTACATCGAGAAGATCAACTCGGGCGGCCTGCTGAACGACCAGAACCTGGTGCCCCAGGTCGAGCCCGACTCGGCGGCCCCGCCCCCGGCCGCTCCGACCCCGCCGACCGGCGGGTGACAGGTTCGGAAAAAACCGACCCGGGCTGCGCCCGAGCCGCCAGCACAACCTGTCCGCATGCCTTTGGGCCGGCGTCCGCCGGCCGCGCAGCCTGGGATCGGTGCTGGGCACCGATTTTTCCCCAGGCTGTGGCAGGTTGAGAAAAAAATCGGTTCGGGCTGCGCCCGAGCGGCGATTTCGACCCGGCAGATGCCTTTGGTCCGCCTCCGGCGGCCGCAGTGTCGGGCAGCCGCGTTGGGCGCGGATCCCTTCCAGAACTCTGAGCTCTCCGATAGCGCGCTGCGGCCTTTGGCCCGGCCCGGGCAGCGGCCCCCCCGAGGCCCCCTGCCCCCGCCCCCGAGCTTCCGCCGGATCCGGGCGGCCGGGACGGCCCGGCTCGGCGCTACTCTCTCGGCGACCGGGCGCGCGATCGCGGCTGCCCGTCGCCCGCCCCCCCGACCCCGAGGCTTCCTTGGAACCGGCCCAAGTTCTCGACCTGCTGCGGCGCTCGGACGCCCTGCTCGAAGGCCACTTCGAGCTCTCCTCCGGGCTGCATTCGGACCGCTACTTCCAGTGCGCCCTGGCGCTCTGCGACCCGCGCCACGCCGAGCAGCTGGCCCGGGCCCTGGCGGCCAAGCTGCGCGGGCTCTCGATCGACGTGGTCGTCGGACCGGCCCTGGGCGCGGTCGTGATGGCCCACGAGGTCGCCCGGGCCCTGGGGGTGCGCGGCCTGTTCACCGAACGCAAGGACGGCCCGATGGCCCTGCGGCGCGGCTTCCGGGTGCGCCCCGGCGAGCGCGCCTTGGTGGTCGAAGACGTGGTCACCACCGGCGGTTCGGCCAAGGAGGTCGTGGCCGTGCTGCGCCAGCTGGGCGCCACGCCGGTGGCCGTGGGCTGCATCGTCAACCGCTCCGGCGGCAACCCCTTCCAGGAGCTCGGCCTGCCGCTGTTCGCCCTGGCCGAGGTCACGGCGCGCACCTGGCGCCCCGAGGAAGCCCCGGCCGAGTTCCGCGGTTCGACGCCGGTCAAGCCGGGCAGCCGCCCGGGAACCAAATCCTGAGCCCAAGGCCCGCCGCCGTGCCCGTCCGCACCCTGCGCTCGATGACCGGCTTCGGCGCCGCGCGCCGCGAAGTCGACCTGGCCGGCCAGCGCCTTGGGGTCAGCGTCGAGGTGCGCTCGGTCAACCATCGCTACCTGCAGATCAAGGTGCGCGCGCCCGCCGAGCTCCCCGACCTGGAGGCGGCGGTCGAGGCCCTGTGCCGCGAGCGCTTGGAGCGCGGCGCCGTGCAGGTCTCGGTGCGCCTCGAGCTGCCGGCGGCGGGACACAGCCCGAGCATCGATTGGGTCGTGCTCGAACGCTACCGCGCCCTGGCCAGCGAGGCCGCCGAGCGCCTCGGCATCGCGCCCGAACTCGACCTGGACGATTGGCTCTCTCTGCCCGGGGTGCTGCGTGCGACCGCGCCGGCGCTGGATCCCGCGCAATCCCTGGAGCTGTGCCTGGCCGCGGCGCGGGCGGCCCTCGACGAGCTGGTCGCCATGCGCGAGCGCGAAGGGGCGGCCCTCAAGTCCGACCTGGAGCGCCACGCCGCCGCGCTGGCCAAGCTCGCTGGGCGCATCGAGCGCCGCTCGCCCCAGGCCGTCAAGGCCCAGTTCAAGGCCCTCGAGCAGCGCCTCACGGCGCTGCTCGGCCGGCGCGAAAAGGACCTGGCGCCCGCCGACCTAGCCCGCGAATTGGCGCTCTTGGCCGACAAGAGCGACGTGGCCGAAGAGCTGGCGCGCCTCTCGAGTCACCTCGAACAGCTGGGCGGATTCCTGGCCTCCAAGCAGCCCGTGGGCCGGGCGCTGGATTTCCTGGTGCAGGAGCTCAACCGAGAGGTCAACACGATCGGCTCCAAATGCGCCGACGCCAAGATCGCCGCCTGGGTGATCGAGGCCAAGACCCACGTCGAACGCCTGCGCGAGCAGGTCCAGAACGTCGAATGAGGATCGACTTCCCGCCCGCCGCCCCCGGCCCTGCTTCCTCGGGCGCTGCTGCCGCGGGCCCCGCGCCGCGCGCCGGGCGCGTGCTGCTGGTCTCGGGTCCCTCAGGAAGCGGCAAGAGCACGCTCTGCAAGCGGCTCCTGCTCGACCCGCGCGTCGAGTTCTCCGTCTCGGCCACCACCCGCCCGATGCGGCCCGGAGAACAGGACGGCCGCGAATACCACTTCGTCAGCAAAGAGCGCTTCCGCGAGCTGATCGAGCAGGGCGCCTTCATCGAACACGCCGAGGTGCACGGCAACCTCTACGGCACGCTCAAGGAGCCGATGCAGCGCGCCCTGGAGAGCGGCAAGGTCTACCTGGTCGAGATCGACGTGCAGGGCGCCCTGCAACTGCGCCAGCTCGGCATCGAAGGCGTGTACGTGTTCATCGACGTGCCCTCGATGGAGGTGCTGCGGCAGCGCCTGGTGGCGCGCGGCACCGATGCCCCGGACGTGATCGCCCGGCGCTTGGCCAAGGCCGAGTGGGAGCGCTCCGAGCGGGTCAAGTACGACCACGTGATCGTCAACGACGATCTCGAGCGCTCCTACGCCGAGCTCCTGCGCGTGGCCGGGCTCGATTTCCCCCAGCGTCCCGAAGTCAGCCGCCGATGAGCCAGATCCTGCTCGGATGCGCCGCCTCGGCGGCCCTGCACAAGGCCTGCGACCTGGCCAGCAAACTGACCCAGGCCGGCCACCGCGTGCGCGCGGTCTTGACCCCGCGCGCGGCGCAGCTGATCAGCCCGCAGCTGTTCGAGGCCCTGACCGGCGAGCCCGCCAGCGTCGACGAATTCGAGGCCGGCCGGCGCAGCGCCATGGACCACATCGAGCTCGGCAAGTGGGCCCAGGTGGTGCTGATCGCGCCCGCCTCCGCCGACCTGATCGCGCGCCTGGCCCTGGGGCTCGGCAGCGACCTGCTTGGCACCGCGGTGCTCGCCACCGCGCCGGGCACGCGCAAGTTCCTGTGCCCCGCCATGAACCCGCACATGCTGGTCCAACCGCCGATCCAGCGCCACCTGGCCCAGCTCGCCGCCGACGGCTGGACCGTGGTCGAACCCGGCGAGGGGCACATGGCCTGCGGCGACGGCGGCAAGGGCCGCCTGCCCGAACCGGCCGAGATCGTCGCGCTCTTGAAGCGCGCCTTGGCCTGAACGCCCGCCCGACGCCATGAGCAAGCCCCGCGCCCCGATCGCGCCCAAGCGCACCGATCCCGATGGCTCCGCGACCAACGCGGCGCGCCGCGCGGGCGACCGGGGCCGAGCCGCGGCCAGCCCGGCCCGCGAGCGCTCCGCAGGGCAACGGGCCGCGTCCCCGGCCGGTCCCGAGCGCGGCCGCAAGTCCCCGGCCTCACCCGCGAGCTCGCCCACGGCGCGCGGGCCGCGCCGCGTGCTCGTGACCGCGGGTCCGACGCGCGAGTACATCGACCCGGTGCGCTACATCTCCAACGAGTCGACCGGCAAGATGGGCTTCGCCCTGGCCGCGGCCGCGGCCGCGCGCGGCGACCGGGTGACCCTGATCGCCGGGCCGGTCAACCAGCCCACGCCGCCCGGGGTAGAGCGCGTGGACGTGGAGAGCGCGCGCGAAATGCTGGCCGAACTGAAGCGCCATTTCCGCTCCGCGGACGCGCTGTTCATGACCGCCGCGGTCGCGGACTGGCGCCCCAAGCGGCGCCTCTCCGGCAAGTGGCGCAAAAAGGACGGCGGCACCCAGAGCGCATCGATCGAGCTGGTGCGCAATCCGGACCTCCTGGCCACGGTCTCGAAGCGCAAGGGCGCGCGCCTGGTGGTCGGCTTCGCCCTCGAGACCGGCGACGGCCGACGCCGCGCCCTGGCCAAACTGCGCCGCAAGAACGCCGACTACATCGTGCTCAACGACCAGACCGCCCTGGGCGCCGACCGGAGCACCGTCACCATCCTCGGCCGCGACGGCTCCTCCCGCACCCTGACCCGACGCCCCAAACCCGAAATCGCCGCCGCCCTGGCCGCCTTGGAGGCCCCTTCGGGTGCCTAATCCTTGCTCGCCGCGGCACCCGAGCAGACAGGCGAATCCAGTGGCGAGCGGCCAACATTTCGCCCTCTAACCGCGCTCCGTCGCAGGTCCTGGCCGTTGCTAGGGTTGTTGCATCGCGGCACCCTTTAGCCACCGTTCCTACACTCGGCGCAGTGTTTACACGAGTCTTACCTGTTCAATGATTCTTGGGGACTGAATCCGGAGGCCTGTCGCTTTAGGATTAAAATTTTCCGCAAGGCAGTCTCGGCCACCCGCCCCGAACGCCATGATCAGATTGTTTTCTCTGCTTCTGGCTCTGCATCTGGCCCTGCCCGCCTTACCGGGCACCATGAGTTCTTCCAGTTTATTATGGGTTCCTGGGACGGTGAAAGCTGCTTCGGACACGGACTACGACGGCAGCTTTGATACCTGGATAATCAAGGATGTCTATGAAGCATTCCATGCAATCGATTATTTTGTCTTTGGGATGTAACCTCGCACCGGCAGGTTCAGAACTCGCGTCCCCAGCACTGTCGGTTGTTGCGCGCTGCTCGAATGTCCATGGGGTGCTCCAGCTCGTAAGGTGGAAAATGCTCGGGTCGCGTGCCACCGAGAGCGAAGCCGGTTCGTATTCGCAGCAAGGTCAGACCTTTACGGCACGGGGGACGGTGGTCTCCAATGACGTTACTCCAGGCGGCAGGAGGATAATCAAGTTTCGTCTTCCGAATGGGAAGGAGATTGCCGGGACGTGCACCAGCTGCCCACCTGGATCTGAGCTGCTTACGCCTGAAACCTCTGCAGTTCTGAGGCTTGGTCCTGTAAAGCTGCCAGATGACGAATACCCTCTTGTGAATGTGGAAGTCGTTTCTTGTCAATAATTGTCTCATTTGAAGCATAAATGTATGTCAAGAGGATAAAAGCACTTGCTTCCTGCTGTGAAGTGAATACCGATCAGTACCATTGGATTGCCGGCGTGAGGGCCGCAGTGTTTCACGGTAAAGCACGGAGGCCCGCGTTCGTGTTCCTTACGCTTGTCGTAGTTGCAGAGGTGTGGTTGGCTTGCGAATATGGCCTTGGCCATGAACGACGCGATGGCGCGTGGAGCCGGTCTTCCGCAGCCGTTCCACAGCCCACTCCAAGGCCAGATGCGACCGACTCCTTGGTCGATGAGGCTCAGCGCCAGGCTGTGCCATCTGGCGGAGATCCTGGCTCGGAGGTGGACATTGGTGAATCGTCTTCGGACGGAGGCGGCGATCCGCCGGTGAGAGCGTCCGCGGATCGGTTACTGCTGGAACTGGATAGGGGTGAATTCGCCGACCCGAGGCTGATCCTGCAGCTCACCTTGGCGGCGCTCGTGGAGAGCTCCGATAACCGCAGGGTCGTGCGCAAGGACGGTTCCACTTGCGTGCGGCTCGAGACCTCCTCGGGCGCAGATGACATCGTGGTGGTGACGGACAGCGGGTTTCAGTACGACTTGGCGATCTATCAAGAGCGGGAGGTGCGCTTCGATGGGGAAGCGCAGGGCCATTCCTTCGTCTACTTCAAAGGGGATCCGTGCGTTGAGGTCAGCGTGCGGAGCTATATGGGTTTGCTCGGGGGCGAACCGATCGTCTTCCCGCGCAATTCCAAAGCGTTGGAGAGGGTGACGCAGCCGCTATTTCTTTCGTCGGACTTCAGCGCCCTTCGGCAGCAGATCCTGGAACAGGCCCATTAGGCCGTTCCGGGAAACAAGCCAGCGGCGCATCAGCTCCCAAGGGAAGTCGAACCACGGCGGTCCCGAAGACATCTATAAGGGATCGGCCAGGGGCCGTGCCCGAGTCTCAGGCATCCGCCTCCCGGCAGGGGCTTGGACCGGCCTCCGCTGCGGCGTATCTTGGGTGTCGAGCAAGGACCGCGGATGGGTCCACGTTTCGTGCTCGCAAGAACCATGTCGATTCACGTTTCAGGGCGCAGGGGCTCGGGCCTGCTTCGGTATCACGTCCCGGGGGCACTGCTCGGCGGGCTGCTGCTCAACGGACTCCTGCTCGGCGGCGGCCCTGCGATCGGTCAGGAGCCGGAGCGGCCCGGCGCGCCGGAGCGGGATCGGACCGCACTGGAAGCGCGGGTGCGGGAGCTGGGGGCGCAGTTGCTGGCGAGCGAGGTCTATCCTGGATTCGTGGTGGGTTGGGTGACGCCGTGGGAGCGGCGGGTGATCGGGTTCGGGGCCTTGGGGGCCCTGGATCCGCGGGTCCCGGATGGACGCACGCTGTTCGAGATCGGGTCGGTGACCAAGGTCTTCACGGGGCTGCTGCTGGCCGATGGGGTGGTGCGCGGCGAGGTGGCGCTCGAGGACACGCTCGCCAGCCGGCTGCCGGCGGGCTGGACCGCGCCGGTGTTCTCTGGGCCGCGCCCCGCTGAGCCCGCTGCGGAGCCGCCGCGCGGGGAGGAGGGCAGCGGAGCTGGGGGGCAGGCCGAGGGGCGGTCGGAGACGGGAGCGCCGGACGCTGCAGGGCTGGAAGCCGGAGCGCCGCAGGGGCGGGCTGTGGAGCGGCAGGGAGCCGAGGGCGCCGTTGGAGGCGCGCCGGCGCTGGGCGTCGCGGCGGCGGGCGCTGAACCGATCCGGCTGTGGCACCTGGCCACGCACACCTCGGGGCTGCCGCGGCTGCCGCCCGGTCTGATCGGCGCCGACCCAAGCGACCCCTACAGGGCCTTCGATGGCAAGGCCATGGAGGCGGCGCTGGCGAAGCTGCGCGTGCAGAGCGCTCCCGGCAGCGTCTATGCCTACAGCAACCTGGGCGCCGGGCTGCTCGGCTTCTGCCTGGCCGGCGATGCGCCCGCGCTGGAGCGCCGCTTCACCGAACGCCTGTTCGGTCCCCTGGGTCTTGCGGACACCCGCATCTTGCTGGCCAGCGAGCAGGAGTCCCGCCTGGCGGCACCCCACGGGGCGGGCGGTCGGCGCGGCAGCCGCTGGCGTTTCGATGCCCTGGCCGGCGCCGGCGCCCTGCATTCCTGCGCCGATGATCTGCTGCGCTTCGCGGCGCTCGAACTCGGGCTCGAGCCCGCCGCGGGAGCCGCCCCGGCGAATCCGCTGGCCCCCGAGCTGCTGGCGGCCCTCGAGCTGGCGCGCAGCGAGCGCTGGAGGAGCCCGGCGGGCGATTTGGCGCTCGGTCTCGGCTGGCACCTCGAGACCTCCAGCGGGGTGCGCTGGCACAACGGCCAGACCGGGGGCTATCACTCCTACCTGGCGCTCGATCCGCGTCAGCGCTTCGGCGTGGTGGTCCTGGCCAACGCCAGCGCGGGGGAAGCGGACCTGTTCGGTCTGGCCCTGCGGCGTCTGCTAGCGGGCGAGCCGGCCGCGGACTTCGGCGGGCGCGCCCATGTGGCCCTCGAGCCCGCGGCCCTCGAGCCCCTGGTGGGGGAGTACTCGGCGGGTTTCCTCCAGAAACGGCGCGTGTTCCGCGAAGGCCCGCGCCTGTTCCTGGCCGAGACCGGGGCCGAACCCGTGCGCCTCTATCCCCTGTCGCCGACGCGCTTTTTCACCCGCGACTACGGGCGCGAATTCGAATTCGAATTCGAAGGCGGCGCCGGCACAGGCCCGGCCAAGGCCTTGGTCGCGCTGCGCGGCGAGCGCCGCGAGCGTGCCAAGCGAATCGTGCCCTGACATACCGTGCCGCACACCAGTCGGCTTTTTCAGAACCGAAAAGTACCGGAGCAAATCCAAAGTCGCCGAAATCCGTCGGCAGTGAATCGGGCGCCAGTGTGTGGGCCGGGGGCAACCCATCCCGCTCCTGGGCCTCGCATGGATTTTCCTGGATCGGATTCGACGGTCCCCACAACCGGGGGAATTGCTCCGGTACCAGTCGTTGCCGAAAAAGACGACCGGTGTGCGGCACGGTATGTTCGGCATGTCAGTCCGAGCTCGCCGAAGCCCGGGATGCTGCTGCAGCCCGTGCCTGCGCGAGCTCTCCATGGCACGCGTCACACAGCTCCAGCGGCCAGCCGTTGATCGCGCCCGAGAGCAGCGAGCGCCAGTCGAGAGTGGGGTAGAGCACGCACTCCGGCCGGGTGCAATGGGCGCCGGAGTGCGGGCCCTGCCAGGTGCGCTGCGGATCGACGGGCACGCCGAGCGCATGGGCGAACTCGTGCATCAAGACGTACTCTTCGAGCCGTGTCCGCGATGCGAACCAGGTCGCCCGCGCCGCCAGTGCATCGGCCTGGATCACGATCAGGCTGCCGGATTGGAGAATACTGAGTCCATCCAAGCGAGTGAGGGACCGGTGCCGGCCCAGGAGTCCTGGGCTCTCGGGATCGCGCGACACGACGGCCACGAGCACCCGGTGTGGTTCGACCACCGGCGTGCTCTGGAGGACGCCGTCTTGCGCCACGGTCTCGAGCGCGATGGTCTCCCCACCGCGGGCGTACTCGAACCACGTGCCGGGAACGACTTCTCGCCGCGTGACGGAGCCCCCGGCTAGATCTTCCGCGCTGTGGGTTGGCCAGGAGAATGGCGCGATCAGCGCTCCGTCCTCCCCCGCCGGGAGTTCGAGTGGCGCGGCGTCCTCGACCAGGATCTGACCCATGAGATCGCTTTGCAGGCGTGCCAAGACGCGCTGCCAACTGCGCTCGGAGAGCTGGCGGCCGTTGACGCTGAGCCGCGTGACGCGCAGCTGCGGTGCCGCGACCAGGTCCATCCGCACGGCAGGCGGCCCGCCCAGACGCAAGAGCGGGACCGGATCCGGGGTGTGCGGTGTCACGCGGCATGCAGCGCACGCCAGTGCCGCACACAGCGCGCTCCCCCAGCCGTGGTGAGCCGCGCCGCGCCGCGCAGATCTGCGTGCGAACGGAGTGGTGATGCCGCCGCGAAAGAGCCTTCGGATTGTCGCTGGACGGCCGCTATCCGAGGGACGAATCATGCCCGAACATACCATGCCGCACACCAGTCTGCCGAACATACCGTGCCGCACACCAGTCGGCCTTCTCAGGACCGAAAGGTGCCGGAGCAAATCCAAAGTCGCCGAAATCCGGCCGCAGTGTATAGGCAGGGGGCTACCCATCTCGCCCCTAGAACTTGCATGGATTGTCCTGGATCGGATTGGACGGTGCCCACCACCGGGGGAATTGCTCCGGTACCAGTCGTTGCTGAAAAAGACGACTGGTGTGCGGCACGGTATGTCCGGTATGTCAGGGGGCCTTGCGGTACTCGTAGACGAGCTCGGCGTGCTGGCCGAGTTCGACCTCGACTTCGTGCGCTTGCGGGGCTACGAAGCCCGTCAGGGGCGGCGGTAGGATCGTGTAGCGGCCGGGCTGGGTCAGCTTGAAGCGCAGCTGGTGGCTTTCAAAACTGCAGCTGGCGGGCACGGGCTCGCGATTTTCGGCGCGCAGCACGCGCAGGTCCAGCTCGAAGCCGATCGGAAGGTTCACCCCGTCGCTGGTCAAGCGCAGGACCAGTTCGCCGATCGGGTGCAGCTCGATGCGCTGCTCGCGCGGCTCGCCGGGCCCGACCGCGAGGCGGTTCAAATGCCGGTTGGCGTAGCCCTCGTGGCGCGCGAAGACATCGATGGGCCCGCGGGGGGCTCGCAACCGGTAGGCACGGGACTGCGCGTCGTAGGCCGCCTGTTGGAGCATGCCCCCGTCGACTTCCGTCGGGCGCGTGGGACACCAGTGGACGCTCTGTGGCCGCAGCTCCGCGCCGTTGCGGGCGTCGACGAAGCGCAGCAGCAGGTCGGCGGGCTCGGGCACCTCGAGCCGCAGCGCGGGGCCGGGCAGGGCGGCCACATCGACCAGAAACGAGGCCCAACTCGGCACCACCTGGAGGTGGTAGCGGCCCACCTCGAGGTTCTCGATCGAGAACGGGGCTTCGAAGGCACCCTCGGGCGCGGCCGGCTGCGGTTCCAGCCGGTGCGTCTGCATGGCCTCCGGCCCTCGACGGGACCCCCCCAGGGGGACGAGCCGCAGATTTCCGTCGGAGCTCGGCTCCCAGCCCGGGGGCCAGCGCACGCTGCCCTCGATCCGCCCGAAGACCAGCGCTTCCTGGGCCGGCAGCTCGAGGCGCACGGCGCTTTTTGCTCCGACGGACAGCTCGACCGTTCGCTCGGCCAGCCGCTCGGGGAATTGGGACCCTAACCCGATCTCGGCGCACACGGTCCAGGTGCCCGGCGGGAGCTGGCGGAACAGCCGCGGACCGGCCGTGTCGAGCGCTTGGTCGATCCAGGGGCCTTCGTCGTCCCCCCTGCGGTAGACCCGCAGGCGCACGTCCACGCCGGGCGTGAGGAAGCCCTGCACGTCCACCTCGAGCTCGCCCGCGCGCTCGAGATCGACGCGGTGGCTGCCTCCGTCGTGGAGCGGCAGGCTGATGCGGCCCCAGGCGTGCTCCGGCCCAGCCGCGAGCAACGGCAGGCTATGGCCCACATTCCAGGGTTTTTTGCGGGGATACCAGTCGAGCTGGGTGGCATCGATCGGCGAAGCCAGCCCGCGTTGGATCACCGCCTGGAGCGGCTCGGCGCCCGGATGTCCCCCGGCGCCGAAGCCCCCGGAGTTGTCCCGCGTCAGCCAGACGTCGCTCAGCTCGCGGCCGGTCTCGGCGCAGAACACATGCAGCGTCAGGGCCTCGGGGACCCGGTAGACCAGGTCGATGGGGCCCGCCGGCGGGAAGGGAACGCTGTCCGCGGGGTCGAGCGCCGCGCACACCCTTCCGAGGCGCAGCAGGGGCCCGAAGCGCACCTGATCGAAGGCTGTGCCCTGCTCGACCTCCAGCGACCAGCGCCCGGCGCGCACCGCCGTCTCACGCCGCTCCCCGCTGTCGGCGCGGGTCAGTACCACGGCCAGCTCCACATCGACGTCCGGCAGTTGCAGGCCGTTCGAGTCCACGCAGCGCAGGCTGCCGCTGAGCAGGATCGGAGCGGCGGGTGGCGGCGCCGAGGGGACTTCGGGCGCGTGCTCGGGGGCCATCACCCGCTCGGGCTCGGGCGCGGGCGGCAAGGCCGCGGCCCGGCCGGCGGAAGCGGGCTCGAGGTCCGCGGCAGCGGAGCCCCCCGCGGGCTTCGCCGCGGGCGCCTCTGCCGCCGGCTCCTCCGGGGCGCGCTGCGCGGGCCGCAGGGCCAGGAACAACCCGAGGAGCAGCAACGGCAGGGCCAGCAGCAAGGCAGCGCGGTTCTTCATCGGTCGGGGCGGAGCGGGCAGGCGCCGCGGCGCGTCCCGCCGCGGGCCTCCAGCGGAACCGCCCGAGGCGCGGCTGTCGAGCCCGAACCCGCCCTTGGGCGGGTTTTTCGGCCCGGCAGGCAGTCGCTCCGAGACGCCCGGGCCCGGTCGCGGATCCCTGACCGTGACCCGACCCGACCGGCTTCGATCCAACCCGACCGCTATGCAGCGCCTGCTCTCGACCTGCCTGTTCCTCCTGGCCCTGTCCGCCCCCGCCCCGTCCCAGGTCACCTGCGGCGGCCCGGTGATCGACCGGCCGATCGACGATTCATCCGCGGGCCTGATCTACATCTACCGCGGCGGTACCCAGCCGCTGGTGGGCCCGGGCCGCATCGAGCGCTGGTCCTTCTTCAACAACGAGCCCGTGGGCAACGCCAAGGTCACGCCGCTGCTGTTCGAGCAAACTGCGGCCCAGGGCTGGAGGGTGGTGGCCATCGGCACCTCGCGCACGGCCACCAGTCAGGGTGTGCAGGCCCACGATTTCGCCGCCCTGGCGGGCTCCCAGAACCTGGAGGCGGGCAAGCAGTACACCGTCGGCTTCACCCACCGGGGCTACACCCTGAGCGGCTCCAGCCTGGTGCCCGATGGGGGCTACGGGGGCGTGGTCGATTTTTCGGGCTATGGGCTGACCACGGACCTCTGGTCCTATGTCGCAACCTCCACGCCCGCGGCCCTGGGCACCCAGGTCGGCACGGGCGGAACGCCCCTGGACGCTTCAGGCTTCGCCGGCCGCATCTACTCCGCGCGCTTCGAGCTGGCCGGCATCAGCAACCTGCCGGGCTGCGCCGGCAATCCGGCCAGCCTCGCGGCCAGCGTGTCCAAACTGACCCCCGGCGGCTCGACCCAGCTCAGCCTCGCGAGCCCGACCCTGCCGAACGGCGTCGGCCTGTGCCTGGTGGGTGTGCCCGCCGTGGACGCGGGCGGCTGCGGCCTGTTCCTGCCGGGCATCGGCGAGCTGCTCTTCGCCGCGGGCAGCGAAGCCGTGGTCTCCAGCGCTGCCCTGGTCGGCGGTTCCGCCAGCCTGCCCCTTTCGCTGCCCAACCAGCCCAGCCTGATCGGCAAGAAAGTGCTGTTGCAGGGGGTTGCCGGCGGCATCGTCGGCCCGAGCCTGAACGTGGCCCTGAGCAACGGCCTGCTGGCCACGATCGCGCCCTGAGGCGCGTCGCCCGGGGGCGAGGGCTGCCGAGCCGGGCGCTGGCGCCCAGGGGAGCCCCGCAGCCAGGGCCCAGCCCGCGGGGGGCAGCGCCGCCGGGCACCCCCGCTCGCTGCACATACCGTGCCGCACACCAGTCGGCGTTTTCAGAACCGAAGGGTCCCGGAGCAAATCCAAAGTCCCCGAACTCCGGTCGCAATGTGTAGGCAGCGGGCTACCTATCCCGCTCCTGGGGCTTGCCTGGATCGTCCTGGAGCGGACTAGACGGTGCCCACCGCCCGGGGAATTGCTCCGTTACCGGTCGTTGCTGAAGGCGACGACCGGTGTGCGGCACGGCACTTCCGTGCGGCACGGCACTTCCGGCATTTCGGAACCCCGCTTTCGGGCTTTTCGTCTAGGCTGCTCCCGGGAGCCCGTGGGGCTCCCGAAGGTTCGGTCAACCCTTTCTCAGCGCCATGAAGTTTTATCTGGACGGGGCGCTGCCTGCGGCACTCTCGCGCGGTTCGCTTCGGAGTGCGGAGTTCCTATCCAAGGCCCTCGCGGGCCTGGCGCTCGCGGCGGGAGCTTCGGCTGCTGCCGCCCAGTGCAACCAGGATTTTCAGCCGCTGCTGGGCCCGGTTCCCAGCATCAGCGGGGAGGTCGCGGCCCTGGAGGTCTTCCCGGTGAATGGTGTGCCGCGGCTGGTGATCGGCGGCGGCTTCCAGGACCTCGGTCCCGAGTCCGCTGACCTGCTGGCCTACTGGGACGGCAATCGCTGGCGCGCGCTGGGCACGTCTCCCGCCCTGCCCGCGGGAGCCAGCATCACCGACCTCGAGGTCGGCGATCTGGGCCAAGGCCTGCGCCTGTGGATCTCGCTCCGGCGCGACACTGGGAGCGCCCCGCTGCCGCTGCTGTTCGAATTCGATGGCAGCCAGTTCCTCCCGCTGGGTCCCGTAGCGGGTTCGACACCCGGTTTTTTGGTTCCGGGCATCCATTCGCTGGAGCTCGCCACGGTGGCGGGCACCAAGCGCCTGTTCGCCGGTGGGGCCTTCGACCTTCCGGGAAGCAGCGTGCTCGGGCTCGGCGGCTGGGATGGCAGCGCCTGGGCGTCCTGGAATCTTCCGCTGCTGCTGGTCCTGAGCGGCCCCGGGGCACTCTTGGAGGTCGGTCCGGGCCCCGGAGCGCCCGAGGGCCTCTATGTGGGCCTGGGCTTCGGCGGGGTGGTGCGCTTCGACGGCAGCGCCTTTGCGGTGCCCGATGGCAGCCTGCAAGGCAGCGTGCAGGACCTCGAGCTGTTCGTGGATCCCTCCGGCCACAAGCGGGTGTACGCGGCTGGCCAGTTGAACTCGCCGGCGGGTGCCCTGCTGCCCTACGCGGGCATCGCTTCCTACGCGGGCTCCGTCTGGGAACCGGTGGCCGGCCCGATGTCACTCGCCCCGGGCTTCCCGCCGCGGGTCCAGTCGATTTCGGTCGAGAACGGCCCGGGCGGCCCGATCGTGACCGCCGGCGGGCAGTTCAATGCCTGGGCCGGCGTGCTCTGCCGGGGGCTGGCGCGCTTCGACGGCCAGTCGGTCGAGGACCTGGGTGACGGGCTCAATCCCCAGGTTTTCCTGCCCAGCGACATGCTCCCCTTCGACGACGGCAGCGGGCCGGGGCTGGTGATCGCTGGGACGGGGGACCTGGGCGAGCCGGGCGTGGTCGGCCTCAGCCGCCGCGATGCCTCCGGCTGGCGCGCCTTCGGGCGCGGGCTCGGCTATGACCCCCGGCTGCTCTTGCCCTGGGATCGCGGCAGCGGGACGGAGCTCTTGATCGCCGGCGTCTCCGAGCCGTCAGGCCTGGGGGTGCTGGAGAGCTGGAACGGGATCCAGCGCGAGTTCCTGCCGTTGCCCGCGGGCCGCAAGCTGAGCGACCTGGTCCTGTTCGATTCCGGAGCGGGGCCGGAGCTGTACGGCGCTTTCCGGGGAGTTCCCGCCAACGTGCTGCGTTTCACCGGCTCCGGCTGGAGCCTGGTGGGGGGCAACTTCAACAGCGAGATCGAGGCCCTGGCCGTTTATGACGCCGGCAGCGGCCCCCAGCTGTACGCCACCGGATCGTTCACGCAGGTGGGCGCGGTCGCCGCCAACCGCATCGCCCGCTGGAACGGCAGCGCCTGGGCGCCCCTCTCCGGCCCCGCGGGGCAAGGCCTGAGCTGGACCGGGACCGCCTTGACGGTGTTCGATTCCGGCGCTGGCCCGGAGCTGATCGTCGCGGGGGAATTCGGATTCGCGGGCGGCATCGCCGCGCGCCAGATCGCGGCCTGGAACGGAATCCAGTTCCGGCCCCTCGGGGCCGGTCTGGATGGGCCCGTGTTGACGCTCGAGGTCCACGACGACGGCGGAGGTCCGGCGCTCTACGCCGCCGGCGACTTCCTCTCGGCGGACGGCATCGCCGTCTCGAAGCTCGCCCGTTGGAACGGCTCCGCCTGGGCGCCGGTTGGTTCCGGAATTCCGGGGACCGGCCTGGTGACCGACCTGCAGTCGGGCCGAGACGCCGCCGGCGCCCCGCGCCTGGTGGCCGTGGGCACCTTCAGCCTGGCGAGCGGCAGCCTGGCCAACGGCCTGGCGGCCTGGAACGGGCAGTTTTGGGCACCCCTGGGCGCCGGCATCAGCGGCGTCAAGCCGCCGCCTGTCGGTGGCTTCGTGCCTAAGCCCTTCCTGCGCCTGGCCGAGGTCAGCCTCGCGGATCTGCCCTCGAGTCTGTTCGTCGCCGGGGCTTTCAGCGGGAGTGGCGCCGGCGATCCGCGCCTGGCCCGATTCGGCTGCCCGGGGCCCGGCGTGGTCGAGCCGATCGCGGGCTGCGGGGGTTCCGCTCCATCCCTGACCAACGACGGCCCCTTCCTCAAGCTCGCCACCCAGCACCGCCTGACCGTGACGGGGGGGCTCGGCGATGGCTCGGGGCTCCTGTTCGCGGGCAGCCCGGCCTTCGATGCCGGCGGCTGCGGGCTGCTCCTGCCCGGCATCGGCGAGCTGCTGCTCTCTTTCGACTTCGGCCCCCTGGTGCTCCAGGCCGCACCGAATCTGCTCGGCCGCGTCGAGTTCGTGCTGTTCATGCCCCTCGATCCCGCCCTGGTCGGCATCCCCTTCGCGCTGCAAGCCCTGCAGGTGAACGCTCAGTTCGACCAGCTGCGGCTGAGCACGGGCCTGTCGGCCCAGATCCGCCCGTGAGCATACCGTGCCGCACACCAGTCGGTGTTTTCAGAACCGTGAGCATACCGTGCCGCACACCAGTCGGTGTTTTCAGAACCGAAGGGTGCCGGAGCAAATCCAAAGTCCCCTAAATCCTGCCGCAAGCTTTAGGCAGCGGGCTACCTATCCCGCTCCTGGGGCTTGCCTGGATCGTCCTGGAGCGGACTAGACGGTGCCCACCGCCCGGGGAATTGCTCCG
>ERZ1066136.973-NODE-973-length-16661-cov-6.979947_pt1 | contig 16661 bp, 14 predicted proteins | sample MGYA00382783_ERZ1066136 | MGnify/ENA primary metagenome ERZ1066136 (study PRJEB33369, sample SAMEA5778366) | biofilm metagenome | biome: Industrial cooling water; feature: Water cooling tower basin; material: Biofilm | place: United Arab Emirates | collected... | reverse complement strand
GCTTCATCCCGGCCGGCTTGGCCAGCATCAGGGCGAGGTTGGTCGCGTAGTCGCCGTGTTCCGGCGTCTTGGTGCGGTCGATGACGACCTCAGGGAGGGCGAGGTCCGCCGGCAGGCGGCCGTGGCGACGCAGGTCGAGCAGGGCCTGGGCGAGCAGTTCGCGGAGGTGTTCTTTCACGGCGGGTTCCGGGGTGGCCGGCGAGGCCGGTCCGACATCGAGGCGCGGCGCGGGGCCGGGGCCCCGCCCGCAGGCGGCCGCGAAGTTTACCGGAAGCCCGTCCCCGGGGTCGGACTGCAACCTGACTGTCAAGAAAGCCTCGCCGGGCTGTCATCCGCGCCGCCCAGCATGTCGGGGCTTCGACGGCGCCCGGCCGTCGCCGGCCCGTCCCTGACTTCTGGAGTTCCGCCATGTCCGCCAAGACCCGCCTCACCCGACTCGCGCTGGCCAGCGCGATCTCCCTCGCGGCCGCCCAGGCCAGCGCCTCGGTGCGCCTGTCCGAAGCCTTCGACGGCGCCTACTTCGATCCGGCCGCCTCCGGCCGCGGCGTGCTGGTGGACTGGGTCCCGAACGCCAACCGCGCCGGCGGCACCTTCTTCGCCGCCGACTTCGTCTACGACGCCGCCGGCAACCCGTTCTGGATCTCGCTGCAGCAGGACTGGTCGGAATTCCAGTTCTCGTCGACGACCGTGCCGGTGTTCCGCAACGCCGCCGGTACCTGGGCCGCGCCGGGCGCGCAGTCCCTGACCCGCATCGGCACTGCGTCGGTGACGGTGAACAGCTGCAACTCGATCACCATCGCCTACACGATGGACGCCGCCTCGGGCCTGCCGAACCGCACGCAGACCCTGCAGCGCCTCGGCGGCGCCGACGCCAGCAGCTGTGCGTACCAGCAGACGTTCACCGCCTGCCCGTCGTTCGCCACCGCCGCCCCGTCGTTCGGTCCGCGCGCCTGCACCCTGCCGGCCACGCTCACCGGCAACCAGACGCTGACCAACAACATCACGTGGGTGATGAGCGGCAAGGTGCAGGTCGGCACCGACACCGTGACCGGTGGCACCGCGGCTTCGCTGCGCATCGAGCCCGGCACCCTGCTGGTGTCGACCGGCGCCAGCGCCAACTCGTTCGACCACCTCGCGGTGAACCGCGGCTCGAAGATTTTCGCCGAGGGCACCCGTGATTTCCCGATCATCATGACGACCGCCAACGAGCTGCCGGGTGCGCCGGCGGCCCCGGCCCCGGGCCAGCTGGGCGGCTTGGTGATCTTCGGCGGTGGTCCGTCGAACTGCTTCCCCAACTGTCGCGCTGAGTGGGATACGGCGACGTCCTATGGCGGTGACTTCCGGTCGGCGGTAGCCAACAACGACTCAAGTGGTGTCATCCGCTACATGCAGGTTCGTTATGCGGGTTACGTCTTCAGTGCGGGCCGCGAACTCAACTCCTTCACCTTCGCAGGTGTCGGCAGAGGGACGACGATCGAGTACGTGCAGGCGTTCCGCGGTGCTGACGATGGTCTCGAGTGGTTCGGCGGCAACGCGAACGTTCGTTACGCGTTGGTCACGTGCCCAGGTGACGATGGATTCGATTGGGACGAGGGCTACACCGGCAAGCTGCAGTTCGGCGTCGTCGAGATGCGCGGTTGCGGTGGTTCCAATCACGGTTTCGAGCTGTCGAACAGCCCGTCGAACGCTGATGCCGAGCCGCGCGCTCGCGGCACCGTTGCCAACGTCACTGTGATCGGCCCCTCAGCCGCCTCTAGCAATGACGGTATGCAGCTGAACAGCGGTACGGGCGGTAACTTCTTCAACGTCATCGTTGGCAACTTCAATCGGTCTTGCGTGCAGATCGCTGGCGCTCCGACGGCAGCGGCCGCCGGAAACCCAGGCGTCGGCTTGAGCGGAGTCCTCACGGCGGTAAATTTGAAGGTTTTCGGCTGCGGCTCGCCGACCTCGGACGGTACTGGCGTCGCTAACTACACCGCCTCGTGGTTCAACTCGCAGACGGGCAACGAAAACTTGACTACGTCGCCGCTCGCCGCCGGCAGCTTCCTGCCGAACGGCGCCGCGCCGGCCGGCGTGTTCCCCCCGGTGGGCGCCACGGCACCGGGCCTGAACGACTGGTTCGTCCCCACGGACTACGTCGGCGCGTTCCGCAGCAACGCCCCGGCCGACAACTGGACGCTGGGCTGGGCGCGCCCGTTCAACCCGTAAACCCTTCGCGGGATGGTGTCCGCCGCGGCCACCGTTCCCCCGCGTCGCACGACGACAGGCCGGCGCCTTGGCGCCGGCCTTTTCATTGGGCGCGCGGTCGGCCCTGCGCGGCGGTGTCGGGGGCTCAGTACGCCCGGGCGGCGAGTTCGCGGAACGCGGCGATCACGGCATGCCCCGACGACGGCGCCGCGCCGCCTGCGAAGCGTTCGCGCAGCAGGCGTCCGGTGTCGCGCACGCGCGCCGCGTTGGCGTCGCGCTGCGCACCGAAGGCCGCGCGACCCTCGCGCGAGGCGAAGCGCTGCAGCGCAAAGACGTAGCGCTCCTGCCCCTCGGTGAGGAATGCGAGGCAGCCGCGCCCCGCTTCCGTGCTGTCCATGCTGCGGCCGGCGCGGTACTGGATCTCGCTGGCGAGTGCGATCGCCGACTGCGCGAAATCGATGTACGGGGAGGCCACGTTGCTGGTGTCGAGGTCGGCGGCCATGCGGGCGAGGTGCTCGGCGCCGGCCGCGGCAGGGTCGTCGCGCCAGCCCGGCTCGACGCCGTCCAGCCACGCGCCGAGGCGGTGGGCGAACGCCCCGTGCGACTGGGCGCTGTCGTCATGGCCCGCGGCGAAAGTGCTGCCGATGATCGCGAGCCGAAGCGCCTTCCGCAGCGGGGGATCGTCGAGGCCCGCGACGTCGAGCAGGCGCTCCGTCTCGGCGAGGCTCGCGGCTTCGTTCGCGCCGATCGGCTCGTCGTCATGGCGACGGGCCTCCCGCTGGCGCAGGTCGTGGCCGGCGCAGAACAGCACCAGCGCCTCGCGCTCCGCGACCGGCAAGGGGGCGACGGCCAGCAGCGCCGGCAGTTTGTCCTCCAGCAGGTCGAGCAGGTGGTCCTGGTTGTGGTACGCGTGCCCATCGGCGCCGAGCGGCCCGTAGCGGGTCGCCATTCGGACGACGGCGACCTGGGCCGCCTCGCCGATCGCCGCCCGTTCGACGCCGCAGCGTCGGCAGGCCACGGCGGCCCGCTGGGCGTAGGCCGCGGCGCGCGTGTCGATCCCGGCGAGGGGAAGCGTGGGCCCCGGGAGGGCCCGCTCGACGTCGTCGGCGGGGTAGACCACTCGGTAATCGATCGGCATGGGCGTGGCCGGGGGGCGGGTCGCGCGGAGTATACGGTCGACGTCAGAGCCGGCCTCTACACCCAGCCGCGTTCGGCCATCGACACCGCCGGCCCGTCGCCGACGACGAAGTGGTCGAGCAGGCGCACATCGACAAGGGCCAGCGCCTGCTTGAGCTGCGCGGTGAGGTGGCGATCGGCGGCGCTGGGTTCGGCTACGCCGCTCGGGTGGTTGTGCCCGAGGACGACGGCGGCGGCGTTCAAGGCCATCGCCCGCTGCACGACGACGCGCGGGTGCACGGCGGCCGAGTCGATCGAGCCTTCGAACAGCACCTCGTTCGCGATGACCCGGTGGCGGTTATCGAGGAAGAGCACCCCGAAGCGCTCGTGCGGCGACGCGCGCAGCCAACGGCGGAAGTAGTCCCCGGCCTGCCGCGGCGACGTCAGTGCGTCACCCCGCGCGAGTTCGGCCTGCACGTGCCGCCGGCCCAGGGCCAGCGCGCCGCTGAGCAGGGCGGCGCGGGCGGGGCCGATGCCGGGCAGCTGGCGCAGCGCGGCGGGCGGGCGATCGAGCAGGGCGCGCAGTCCGCCGCAGCGGTTGATCAAGGCCTGGGCGTGGGCGACGGCGTTGCTGCCGCGTGGCCCCGTGCCGAGGAACAGCGCCAGGAGCTCGGCGTCGGCCAGCGCGTCGGCGCCTTGGGCGTGCAGTCGTTCGCGGGGGCGGTCGGCTTCGGGCCAGTCGTGGAGGCTCATGCGCCCAGCGTCGCCGCGCCGCCGCCCGCGCGCCGTCCGAAGCTGCAGTGCGCTGGGGTAAGCTTCCGGCTCACCTTCGATGGAGCGCAGCGTGGCGGCATTGCACGGAGAACGGATCCTGCTCGGTGTCAGCGGAGGCATCGCCGCCTACAAGTCGGCCGATCTCGTGCGCCGCCTGCGCGACGCCGGCGCCGAGGTCCGCGTGGTGATGACCGAAGGCGCCGCGCACTTCATCACCGCCACGACGCTGCAGGCCCTGTCCGGCCATCCGGTTCGCACGTCGCTGTGGGATGCCGCCGCCGAGGCGGCGATGGGCCACATCGAGCTCGCGCGTTGGGCCACCCGCGTGCTGGTCGCGCCCGCCACCGCCGACGTCATCGCGCGCCTCGCGCAGGGCCGCGCCGACGATCTGCTGAGCACGCTGTGCCTGGCGACCGAAGCGCCGCTGGCCGTCGCGCCGGCGATGAACCGCGTGATGTGGGCGAACCCGGCCACGCAGGCCAACGTCGCCACGCTGCGCCAGCGCCACGTGGCGGTGTTCGGCCCCGCCGCCGGCGGGCAGGCCTGCGGTGAAACCGGCGAGGGCCGCATGCGCGAGCCGCTCGAGCTCGTGGCCGACCTCGCCGACGCGCTCGGCTCGAGGCGCCTGGCCGGCCGCCGCGTGCTGGTCAGCGCCGGGCCGACCTTCGAGGACATCGACCCGGTGCGGTTCCTGGGCAACCGCAGCAGCGGACGCATGGGGTTCGCCGTGGCCGAGGCGGCCGCCCGCGCCGGTGCCGACGTCACGCTGGTGGCGGGCCCGGTGAAGCTCGCATCGCTGCCGGGCGTCACGCGCATCGACGTCCGCTCCGCGGCGCAGCTGCGCGAGGCCGTGCTAGCCGCGCTCCCGGGCCAGGACGCCTACGTGGGCGCGGCGGCGGTCGCCGATTACCGCCCGGCCGAGATCGCCGGCCAGAAGATCAAGAAAGGCGCCGGCTCGATGCAGCTCATGCTGGAGCGCACCGCCGACGTGCTCGCCGAAGTCGCGGCGCACGCGCAGCGGCCGCGCTGCGTCATGGGCTTCGCCGCCGAGACGAACGACGTCGAGGCCTACGCGCGCGGCAAGCTCGCCGCCAAGAAGCTGGATGCGATCGCCGCCAACCAGGTCGGCGTGCCCGGCTGCGGTTTCGATGCCGACGAGAACGCGCTGACCCTGTACTGGAACGGGGGCGAGCGATCGTTCGCGCTCGGCAGCAAGCGGGCCATCGCCGGCGGCCTCGTCGACTGGATCGCCGACTGGCTGGAACGCGCATGAGCCTCGCCGTCGACCTCAAGGTGCTGGATGACCGCCTCGGCCGCGAGTTTCCGCTGCCCGACTACGCCACGGCGCAGTCCGCCGGCATGGACCTGCGCGCCATGCTCGACGCACCGCTGACGCTGGCCCCCGGCGACACGGCCCTGGTGCCGAGCGGCCTCGCCTTCCACCTCGGGCAGGCGTCGCTGTGCGCGGTCGTCCTGCCGCGCTCCGGCCTCGGCCACAAGCACGGCCTGGTGCTGGGCAACCTCACGGGCCTGATCGACGCCGACTACCAGGGGCCGCTGATGATCAGCCTGTGGAACCGCGGGCGCTCACCCGTCACCCTGCAGCCGGGCGATCGCGTGGCCCAGCTGGTCTTCCTCCCCATCGCCCGCGCCGCGTGGCGCATCGTTGACGCCTTCGACGCCTCCGAGCGCGGCGACGGCGGCTTCGGCCACACCGGCACACGCTGATCGAGAGTCCCCGCATGCAGAACGCCGAAACCCCCCGCCCGAAGATCCGCGTCCTCAACATCCTGCTCGCGGTGCTGGCCATCGTGGCCGGTGCCGGCATGGCCTGGGGCGGCTGGATGCTGCGCAGCGCCGCGGCCCTCGAGGACATCGCCGGCGAGGCCCGGGCCACCGCGGCGGACCGCATCCAGACCGTGATCGCCACCGAGCGCGGCCGGCTCGACGCGCAGCGGAAGATCCCACGGGTGCGCGAAGCCGTGGCCGGCGGCAACGAGGCTGGCGCGCGCGCCGCGCTGGCCGGCGATTGGGTGGGCATCGAGGCGGTGGAAATCCACCCGGCCGACCTCAGCGCCGCTTGGAACAGCGTCGATCGGCTGGGCTACGGCAAGCTCGGGCTCCTGGTCGCCGCGCTCGATCGCGAAAACGTCCAGATCGCCGTGGTCCAGGACGCCGGTCGGCCCTGGCTGGCGCTCGCCGCGCCGATCCCCGATGACAACGGCATCGCCGGCATCGCCTACGTGCGGCGTCCGCTCGAGCTGCTCGAGCCGGCCATCGAGGCCGCGGCGCCGGACGGCGCCTACGCCGCGCTGCGCCAGGGCGGCCGCTCGCTGCTGCAGTCCGGCAATTCGGCGCTGTCCGAGCAGGCCGAGCGCGGCGCGGTGACCCTTGCGGACAGCCGGCTCCGCATCGTCGGCGCCTCGCCCTACGCCGACCCGGGGACGCTGGGTCTCGGCGGACGGGTGGAACTGATCGCCGGCGTCGTCGTGATGCTTTTCGGCCTCGCCCTCGTGCTGGTGCCGCGCGAGAAGGCCGCCGCCTTCGCCAAGCGCCTCTCGGAAAGGAAGGCCAAGGGCCCCGTGGAAGCGGAGCCGACGCTCGCCGAGCTCAAGGCCGCCGGCCAGCTCGAGGTGGCGAAGCCAGCCCCGGCCAAGCCCGTCGAAGTCCAGCCCAGCGCGCCGGAGTTCGCGATCGAGCGCAGCATCTTCCGCGCCTACGACATCCGCGGCGTGGTCGGGCAGACGCTGTCGGCCGACGTCGCCCGCCTGATCGGCCGCGCCGTCGGTGCGGTGATGAAGGAGAAAGGGCTCCGCGGCATCGCCGTCGGCCGCGATGGCCGCCTGTCTTCGCCGGACATGGCGCGCGCCCTGATCGATGGCCTCCGGATGTCGGGCATCGACGTCAGCGACGTCGGCATGGTCCCCACGCCGGTCGCCTACTTCGCCGCCCACCACCTGCGCCTCGGCAGCGCCATCGCCGTCACCGGCAGCCACAACCCGCCGGACTACAACGGCTTCAAGATCGTCGTCGACGGCGAAACGCTGTCCGGCGGCGCCATCAGTGACCTCTACGTCCGCATCGTCGAGGGCCGCATGCCGGTGGCGGAACGCCGCGGCGAGCTCGACACCGTCGACATTGGCCAGGACTACGTCGATCGCGTGGCCGGCGACATCCAGATCGAGCGCCGCCTGCGCGTGGTCGTCGATGCCGGCAGCGGCGTCGCCGGCGACCTCGGTCCGCGGCTGCTCGAAGCCATCGGCGCCGATGTCGAGACGCTCTACTGCGACATCGACGGCACCTTCCCCTTCCACCACCCGGACCCGAGCGACCCGCACAACCTCGAGGACCTCGTGCAGGCGGTGCAGCGCGCCGGCGCCGACATCGGCCTGGCCTTCGATGGCGACGGCGATCGCCTGGGCGTGGTGACGAAGCAGGGCGAGATGATCTATCCGGACCGCCTGCTGATGCTGTTCGCGGCCGACGTGCTCGAGCGCAATCCGGGTGCCGCGATCATCTACGACGTGAAGTGCTCCGGGCACCTCGCCGGCTTCGTCCTGCGCCACGGCGGCAGCCCGCTGATGTGGAAGACCGGCCACTCGCTGATCAAGGCGAAGATGAAAGAGACGGAAGCCGAACTCGCGGGCGAGATGAGCGGCCACTTCTTCTTCAAGGAGCGCTGGTACGGCTTCGATGACGGGCTCTATGCCGCGGCGCGCCTGCTCGAGATCCTCGCCACCCGCGCCGAGGAGCCGGAAGAGGTGTTCGCCGAGCTGCCGAAGGCCACCAGCACGCCCGAGCTCAAGATCGAGATGCGCGAAGGCGAGCCGCACGCCTTCATCGAGGCGTTCGTCGCCAGCGCGCGCTTCGAGGGGGCGCGCATGTCGACCATCGATGGCGTGCGCGCCGACTGGCCGGACGGCTGGGGGCTGGTGCGGGCCTCGAACACCACGCCGATCCTCGTGCTGCGCTTCGAGGCCGACAACGAGGCGGCGCTGGCGCGCGTGCAGGACGCCTTCCGCCAGGCCATCCTCGCGGTACGAGCCGACCTGACGCTGCCATTCTGAGGCGGGCTCAGGCGTCGGGGTTGAGCTCGAGCTCCCGGGCGGCCTGCCGCTCGCGGAACAGCACCACCAGTCGCTCCAGCTCTTCGCCCAGCACCTGCTTCTCGGCCGCGCGCTCGAGCCGCGCCCGATCCTGCTTCTTCAGCTCTTCGCGAAGTTCGAGGATCACGCTGATCGTCCGTGGCGGCACGGGACGGCCGGCCAACTCCGCGTCGCCGGCGACGCCGAGCTGCTGGTGCAGGCTGCCGCGCTGGGAGTTGATCGCGGCTTCGAGGCTCACCAGGGTCTCGTCGATGATCGCGCTCCGCTCCGCGTAGGCGGCGCGCAGGTCCGCTTCCGTGCGGAAGCTGCTGACCTTGGCTTCTTCGGAGCGACGGCTGTTCTCGAGGCGGGCCTGCGCTTCGGCCGCGCTGGCCGCCGCGGCCTCGGCGGCTCGGCGCTCCTCGGGCGTCAGCGCGCGATCGATCTGGTTCCGGACCAGCCCGGTCGATGCGCTGAGTTCGGCGCGCGCCTGGTTGACCACGTCGGGCGGCAGCGCGTCGGTGTAGTGCACCTTGCCGCTGCTGTCGGTCCAGCGGTACAGCTTCTTTTCGGTCGACGACTCGCTGCGCTGGGCAGCGGCCGGGCCGATCGCCATCGGCAGCGCGACCAGCAGGGCGAGCGCGAGCGCAGCGGGGCGGGAAGTCATGCGGGTGGGGGCGGCATCGGCCATGTCAGCTCATCCGTCGACGGAACCGTACTGCGAACGATACGCCAGCAGCCGCTCGCGATGCAGGGCCAGCTCGGGGCGATCGGCGACGAAGGTGAACAGGTCGTCCAGACGGGCGACCGCCACCACCGGGACGCCGAGGGCGGCCGAGGCTTCGGCGGCCGCCGAGCGCTGGCCTTCCGCCCCGCGCTCCTGTCGATCCAGCGCGATCAGGACGCCGCACGGCGCTCCGCCCGCCGCGCGGATGATTTCGACCGATTCGCGCACGGCCGTACCGGCCGTGATCACGTCATCGACGATCAGCACGCGCCCCCGCAGCGGCGCGCCGATCAGCGTGCCGCCTTCGCCGTGGGTCTTCGCCTCCTTCCGGTTGAAGGCCACGGGGACGTCGCGGCCGCGCCGGGCCAGCGCCATCGCGAGCGCCGTCGCCAGCGGGCTTCCCTTCTCGGCCGGCCCGAACAGCATGTCGAAATCGACGCCGCTCTCGAGCACGGCCGCGGCGTAGCAGTCGGCCAGTCCCGCCAGCGTCGCCCCGGTGTTGAACTGCCCGGCATTGAAGAAGTACGGGCTGGTGCGGCCGGACTTCAGGTGGAACTCGCCGAACCGCAGCGCTTCGGCGCGCAGCGACAGGTCGAGGAAGGCTTGGCGGTACGCGCTCACGCGAGCTCCGGGGTGGTTCGGTCAGGCGTTCAGGCTAGCGGATCACGACGGGCGACGCGATCAGCGACAATCCCCGGCAGACCGCTCCTCCCGGATCCTCGATGCGCATCTGCAGCTTCAACGCCAATGGCCTTCGCTCGGCCGCCAGCAAGGGCTTCTTCGAGTGGTTCGCGGCATCCGGCATCGACGTGCTCTGCGTCCAGGAGACCAAGGCGCAGGAGCACCAGCTCACCGACGCGCTGTTCCGCCCCGCCGGCTACCACGTCGCGTTCCGCGATGCGTCGACGAAGAAGGGGTATTCCGGCGTGGCGGTCTACAGCCGCGCCAAGCCCGACGGCTACGCCGCGGGCCTCGGCTGGGCACCGTTCGACGACGAGGGGCGCTGGCTGGAAGCCCGCTTCGGGAATCTGTCGGTGGTGTCGCTGTACCTGCCCTCCGGCAGTTCGGGCGAGGAGCGGCAGGGGTTCAAGTTCGAGGTGATGCGCTGGTTCCGCCCGCAGCTGCAGGCCCTCGTCAAGAGCGGCCGCGACGTGGTGGTCTGCGGCGATTGGAACATCGCGCGCACGCCGATGGACATCAGGAACGCCAAGTCGAACGAGAAGAACTCCGGCTACCTCCCGGAGGAGCGTGCGTGGCTGACGGCGCTGCTCGAGGAGGACGGCTGGGTCGATGCCTACCGGCGCCTTCGCCCGGACGGGCAGGAGTACACGTGGTGGAGCCAGCGCGGCGCGGCGCGCGCGAAGAACGTCGGCTGGCGCATCGACTACCAGCTCGTCAGCCCGGGCCTCGCCGCGCGGCTCGAGGACTGCGCCATCCACCCGGAGCCGCGCTTCTCCGACCACGCGCCCTTCGTCGTCGACTATGTCGACTGACGTCCCGGCGCCCGACGCGCCCACCGACGCGCCGCCAACACGACCGCGCGCCACCCTCGCCGCCGCGCATCGGCTGATCGTCGTGCTGGTGCTCGGCTTCGCCTCCGGCCTGCCGCTGGCGCTGGTGGGCGGCGCCATGCAGGCCTGGCTGACGATCGAAGGCGTCGACATCGCGACGATCGGATTCTTCGCGCTGGTCGGCGTGCCCTACACGTTCAAGTACCTGTGGGCGCCCCTGGTCGACCGCTTCGAGCCGCCGGGGCTGGGCCGCCGCCGCGGCTGGATCGTGCTGACGCAGCTGCTGGTCGCCGGTGCGCTGTTCGCGATGGCCACGCTGTCGCCCAGCCTGCAGACGCAGGCCTTCGCTGCCATCGCGGTGCTGGTCGCCCTGATGTCGGCCACGCAGGACATCGCCATCGACGCCTACCGCACCGAGCTGCTGGCGCCCGCGGAGCGCGGACTGGGCGGGTCGTTGACCGTGCTCGGCTACCGGCTGGCGATGGTGCTCTCGGGGGGTGTCAGCCTGATCTGGGCGGAGCAGTGGGGCAGCTGGGCCGAGGTGTACCAGGTGATGGCCTGGATCATGCTCGGTGCGGCCGCGTTCTCCGCGGTGGCGCTGCCGAAGCTGCCGCCGCTGCCACCGCGCGAGCTGGCCGGCCCGCTGCGAGAGCTGCTCGGCTTCGTGGCGCTGCTGGCGGGCGTGTACGTCGGCGTCCGCATGGCCGGCCTGCTGCTCGCGGGGTTCGGCATCGACGCGGACGACGGCGACCGCTGGACCCGGTTGTTCGTCCTCGTCGTGCAGATCGGCGGCGCGCTTGGCCTAGGCCTCGCCGCCGCTCGCCGCGGCGACGTCGGCGGCGTGCTGCTGGGCCTCGCCGTGGGCGACCTCGCGCTGCGACCGTTCGGCGGCCTCGGCGCGCACCCCCTCGTCGCCCTCGCGCTGTTGCCGGCGCTGGCCTTGGCCGGACACCGGCTGCTGGCGCCGCGCGCGCGCTTCGAGACGCTCACCGTGGGGCTGGCCAGCTACTTCGGCCAGCCCGGCGCCTGGGCCTTCCTCGCGATGATCGTGCTGTACAAGGTCGGCGACGCCTACGCGATGAGCCTCGGCACCACCTTCCTGATGAAGGGCATGGGTTTCGACCAGGCCGAAGTCGGCATCGCCAACAAGTCGATCGGCCTGCTGATGACCATCGTCGGCGCGACGCTGGGTGGCCTGCTGATGCTGCGCATCCGGCTGTTCACCGCGCTGTTCGCCTTCGGCCTGCTGCAGCTCGTGTCGAACCTCGGCTACTGGGCGCTGGCCGAGTTCGGCGAAGGTGCGCTGGGCAGCGCGACGCTGCCGGCTTTCGATCTGTGGATCGTCTCGCTCGACCAGGCCACGACGCTCGACCGCCTGCTGCTGCTCGCCATCGGCGTCGACAACCTGTCCGGCGGCATGGGCACGGCAGCGCTCGTGGCCCTGCTGATGGGCCTGTGCAAGGCGCGCTTTTCGGCCACGCACTACGCGCTGCTGTCGGCGTTCGCGGCACTGGGGCGGGTGTTCGTCGGGCCGCTGGCCGGCGTGCTGGCCGAGGAGTTCGGCTGGGCGGCGTTCTTCCTTTCGTCGCTGCTGGTCGCCGCACCCGGTGTGTGGATGGTGTGGTGGATGCGCCGCGAAATCGATGCGCTCGGTTCACCCTCGGGCGCGGTGAAGGCGTAAGCTTCAGGGCCTAACCGTCAAATCAGGTCAACGCCCGTCCCCATGGCCGATTTCCTCGTCCGCGACATCGATGAGCGGGTGGCCGAACGCCTGAAGGAGCTGGCTCGCCAGAAGGGCTGGCCGCTCAACGACGTCATCCTGCACCTGCTCAAGCAGGCACTCGGCATGGCCGAGCCCGAGCCACCGCCGGTGCCCGGCGACATCGCGCGCCTGCGCGGCGCGTGGAACGACGAGGAAGCGCGTGCGTTCTACGAGGCGATGAACGCGATGAGCGATCTTCCGGACGACGCCCCGGCGTACACGAAGAATCCCGGCGACTCCCGCTGAATCCGCGCGCCGCTGCGGCGCGCGGCGGCTCGAGCGAGCCGTCTCAGGCGGGACGTCGATGGCCCGGGACGACCACCCCGAGCACCCGGGCCCCGGCGGCGCCGGTCACTTCCGGCCGGTTGCCGGCACGACCGGCCAGCGTCTGCCACGCGAGCCATGCGAAGCCCGCCGCCTCCACGGCGTCCGGGTCGATGCCGTGGGTGGCGCTGGACTCGACTGCCGCGCCGGGCAGCAGGGCGGCCAGTCGGCGCATCAGCAGCGCATTGTGGACGCCGCCGCCGCAGGCGATCACCCGAGCGGTGCCGGGCTGCGTGGTCGCCAGTGCATCGGCGACGCTGCGCGCGCTGAGTTCGGCCAGCGTGGCCTGGACGTCCGCCGGCGCTTCGTCCCCCCGCAGCCGCTCGCGAAGCCAGCCCAGATGGAACTGGTCGCGGCCGCTGCTTTTCGGCGGCGGCAGCGCCAGCCACGGATCGGCAAGGCAGCGCTCGAGCAATGCCGGGATCACGCGCCCGCTCGCCCCCCAGGCGCCCTCCGCATCGAACGGGCGGCCCGTGTGCTCGAGGCACCACGCGTCCATGAGCCCGTTCGCCGGGCCGGTGTCGAAGCCGCGGACCGGGCCTTGCCGCGGCAGGAGCGTCAAGTTGCCGATGCCGCCGAGGTTCAGCACGGCGCGCGTCTCCCGCGCATCGCCGAGGACCGCGGCGTGGAAGGCCGGCATCAGCGGCGCGCCCTCGCCCCCCGCGGCGACGTCGCGTCGGCGGAAGTCGGCCACCACGTCGATGCCGGTTCGTTCGGCGATCACGTTCGGGTCGCCCACCTGCAGCGTGAAGCGGTGCGGCGGCCGTGGGCGGTGGCGCAAGGTCTGCCCGTGGGAGCCGATGGCGCGGACGTCGGCGATGTCGATGCCGGCGCCGGCGGCGAGGGCAATCGCCGCCGTGGCGAACGCCTCGCCAATGGCCGTATCGAGCGCGCCGAGCTCGTCGAGGTCGACGGTGGCGTCCACCTGCGAGAGGCGAAGGATCGTGTCGCGGATCGATGCCGGGTAGGGCATCGTGCGGGCGGCGAGCACGTCGACGCCACGTGCCGCGTCGGCGAATCCGCCGGAGCCGGTCGGATCGGCGAGGACGCGCAGCAGCGCCGCATCGATGCCGTCGGCGCTGGTGCCCGAGATCAGCCCGATGAGCAGCGTCATTCGCGGGCCCGGGGGGCGCGCACGGCCGGGCGCATCCCGTGGACGGGCATCAGCGCGCGGCGAGCTGGAAGCCTTCGATCCGCTTCAGCTGGGCCAGCGCCGGCGCCGTCGCGCGGCGGAACTCGGCCAGCGCGGGGCCGGTGAGCGGCTCGGGCTTCGGCATCGTCACCGTCAGCGGATTGCGGTGCACGCCGTTGACGCGGAATTCGTAGTGCAGGTGCGGGCCGGACGACAGGCCGCTGGTGCCGACGTAGCCGATCGTGCGGCCCTGCTGCACGCGCTGTCCCACCCGGTACTGGCCGAACCGCGACATGTGCGCGTACAGCGTGGTGATGCCGTTGCCGTGGTCGAGGATGACCGTGCGCCCGTAGCCGCCCTGCCAGCCGGCGAACTTCACCCGGGCGTCGCCGGCGGCGAAGATCGGCGTGCCGGTCGGCGCGGCATAGTCGACGCCCTTGTGCATGCGCATGCGGCCGAGGATCGGGTGCCGGCGCGCGCCGAACCCCGAGCTCAAGCGCGCGAACTCGATCGGCGTGCGCATGAAGCTCTTGCGCAGCGGACGGCCGTCGAGGTCGAAGAATTCGGCCTGGCCGTTGCGCTCGTGCCGGACGGCCGTGTATGCCTTGCCGCCGTTGATGAAGTTCACCGCCACCACGCCGCCGTCGCGCAGCCGCTCGCCTTCGCGCCACAGCTCTTCATAGACGATCTGGAAGGCGTCCCCTTCGCGGAGGTCCTGGGCGAAGTCGATGTCGTACTGCAGCGCCTTCACCATGTCGTGCATCACGGCGGCGCTGAGGCCCGCCTTGGCGCCGTCCGCGAACAGCGAGCTGCGGATGGTGCCGCCGGCGATCACGACGCGCCGCTCCACCGGTCGTTCGATGACTTCGCGCTCGATGCCGCGATCCGTGACGGCCAGCGCGATGCGCTTGCTCTCGTCCTGGTCGAAGCGGAGTCCCTTCAGTTCGCCGTCCGCGCCGATCTCGAACGCGAGCTCGCTGCCGACGCGCAGCCGCGAGGCCATCTGGTTGGCTTCCGGCACCTCCAGCACGCGATGCATGTCGCTGGCTGGCAGGCCGAGGTCGGCGAACACGCTCCCCAGGGTCTGGCCCGACGCGATGCGCACGGTCTGCCAATCGCTGCGCGGCGCCGCGGCCGCCGTCGGCACCGGCGCGGGCGGCAGTGGAATGGACTGGGTGACGAGCTCCGGCTGCGCCTGCCGCTCCATCGCTCCATCAAGGGCGGGAACGATCGATCCGACGATCACGGCCAGGGCGCCGGCCAGGGCGATGGAGAGCACTCGCGGCGCCTTGGGCGCGAGACGGTGGGTGTTCGACAAGGCGCAGCTCCGGATGGCGGGACCGCGGTAACTTACCCACAGCCGAAAACCATCGTCAAACCTTTGAAGCGATTGGTTTTTTTTGCCCGCGCATTTAACCTGCGATTAACGCGACAGCCCGGGGCCCGGGCGTGCTCGCACCTTGACCTCTTCATGAAGCGCACCCCATGACCACCGCCGACACGGCCATCGCGCAGCTCGCGCGCGGCACCGAAGAAATCATCAAGCGCGAGGACCTCGAGGCGCGCCTCGCCACGGGTCGCCCTCTCCGCATCAAGGCTGGATTCGACCCGACCGCGCCCGACCTGCACCTCGGCCACACCGTGCTGCTCAACAAGATGCGGCAGTTCCAGGACCTGGGGCACCAGGTCGTGTTCCTGATCGGCGACTTCACCGGGATGATCGGCGACCCGACCGGCAAGAGCGCCACCCGCAAGCCGCTGACCCGCGAGGACGTGCTCGCCAACGCCCAGACCTACGCCGACCAGGTCTTCAAGGTGCTGGACAAGGAGAGGACCGAGGTCCGCTTCAACAGCGAGTGGTTCGGCGCGATGACCGCTGCCGACATGATCAAGCTGGCCGGGCAGCTCACGGTCGCGCGCATGCTCGAGCGCGACGACTTCGCCAAGCGCTACGCCGCGCAGCAGTCGATCTCGATCCATGAGTTCCTCTATCCGCTGGTGCAGGGCTACGACTCCGTGGCCTTGAGGGCCGACGTCGAGCTCGGCGGCACGGACCAGAAGTTCAACCTGCTGATGGGCCGTGGCCTGCAGGAGCAGCACGGCCAGGCGCCGCAGATCGTCATGACGATGCCGTTGCTCGAGGGGCTCGACGGCGTCAACAAGATGAGCAAGTCGCTCGGCAACTACATCGGCATCAACGAACCAGCCATCGACATCGTCACCAAGACGATGAAGATCGACGACGAGTTGATGTGGCGATGGATCGAGCTGCTGAGCTTCGAGATCGGGCTCGCGGAGCTCGCTGCGCTGAAGCGCGACGTTGCCGGCGGTGCGCTGCATCCGAAGGACCTGAAGCTGCGCCTCGCCCGCGAGCTGGCGACGCGCTTCCGGGGAGCTGCCGAGGCCGAGAAGGCCATCGAGGGCTGGCAGGCGGTCGTCACCGGCGCCGGCGACACCTCGCAGCTGCCGCTCACGGAGCTCGTCGTGCCCGCCGAAGGCCTGCGCATCGCAGCGCTACTCACGCAGGTCGGTCTGACCCCCAGCAACTCCGAGGCGATGCGCAAGCTGAAGGAGCGGGCGGTCCGGATCGACGGCGACGTCTTCGAAGACCCCCAGCGTGTCTTCGGGCCCGGCTTCGAGGCGGTGCTGCAGGTGGGCAAGCGCACCTTCGCCAGGGTTCGGCTCGCCGCCGCGTAGGCCGCATCGGCGCCCCGCCGGGGTGCCGGGGAGGGCGCTCGTGCCGAGGGCCTGCGCGGAGGCCCTCCTTCGTAGGCATGGGCGCCCATGCAGGGCCGTTGGCCGTTTAGCGCCTGGGCCCGCCAGCGCCCGCCGCGAGGTCGTCAAACTGAACGACCGTGTGTGTTGATGGGCGTGGTTCGTTTTTGGGCTTGCAAGGTTTTGTGTCGTTTCCTATAGTTCGCGCCCCTTCGCTGGGCGGCCGGGAACGGTGGTTTGGCGGGGGGGCGGTGGGGGAGAAAAAGTTGGCGCTGCGGTGTTGACGAACTTCGAAACTGCTGTATAGTGTGCGGCTCCCTCGGGCGAA
>ERZ1066136.967-NODE-967-length-16772-cov-12.660884_pt1 | contig 16772 bp, 15 predicted proteins | sample MGYA00382783_ERZ1066136 | MGnify/ENA primary metagenome ERZ1066136 (study PRJEB33369, sample SAMEA5778366) | biofilm metagenome | biome: Industrial cooling water; feature: Water cooling tower basin; material: Biofilm | place: United Arab Emirates | collected... | reverse complement strand
CGCCGCGCGCCGGTTCGGGTCGGCGACCCCGCGCACGCCGGCCGAGATCCTGGCCGAGCTGCACGCCCAGCGCGACGGCGGCCGTGCGGTCGTCGCCAGCGCGCGCCAGCCGCGCCTGAAGATCGGCCGCGACCCGCTGCAGATCGACATCACGCCCGCGCGCGACGGCCACCTCTACATCGCCCTGGCGGGCTCGGACGGCAAGAGCCTGTACCTGCTCTACCCCAACGACCTCGCCCGGGACACCGCCGTCAAGGCCGGCCAGAAGCTCAGCCTGCCCGGCAAGGGCTGGGAGATCGTGGCCGGCGGCCCCGCCGGCACCGAGACGCTGCTGGTGATGGTGACCGACGCCCCGCGCGACCTCTCGGCCCTGGCGCAGGAGAAGGCCGGCCCGTTCATGAAGTCGCTGCTCGACGGCGAGGGCCGCTCGCGGCTGCAGTGGGTGCTGTCCAACGGCACGCCCGCCGCGGGCTGCGGCACGGTGGGCAGGCCGCCCTGCTCCGACGCCTTCGGCGCTGCGCTGCTGAAGGTGCAGGCGGTGGACTGACGCGCCTCAGAGCGCCCGGCTCACGAGCCGGAAATCCGGGTCCTCGGCAAAGGGCTTCACGGTGAAGCCCAGGTTCTTCATGAGCCGCAGCATGCCGCTGTTCTGCGCCAGCACCAGGCCGTCGATCTCGGCCAGGCCCTTCTCGCGCGCCACCTCGATGATGCTCTCCATGAGCCGCGAGCCCAGGCCGCGGCCCGCGAAGTCGTCGGCCACCAGCAGGCTGAACTCGCAGCTGGACTGGTCGGGGTTGGTGATGATGCGCGACACGCCCACGATGCGCTCGCTGCCGTCGGCCGCCGTGGCCACGGCGGCCAGGGCCATCTCGCGGTCGTAGTCGATCAGCGTCAGCCGCGCCAGCAGGGGCGCCGGCAGCTCGGTGATGGCGCTGGCGAAGCGCAGGTAGCGGCTCTCGGGCGAGAGGCCGCGCACCAGGGCCTGCAGCATCTCGGCGTCGTCGGGCTGGATGGGGCGCAGCAGCACCTCGTCGCCGCCGGCCAGCGGCAGCCGCTGCTCGTGGCGCGCCGGGTAGGGCTGGATGGCGAGGTGGTGGTACTCGGCCACGCGCCCGCCCGCGGCGGCGCCGGCCATGGACGCAGCCTGCACGACGATGCGCGCGTCCACCGCCACCGCGCCGTGCTCGTCGACGATGAGCGGGTTGATGTCCATCTCGCGCAGCTGCGGGAACTCGCAGACCATCTCGCTCACGCGCAGCAGCACCTGCTCGATGGCCTCGCGCGCAGCGGGCGGCAGGCCGTCGATGCCGGCCGCGCCGATGCGCGCGCGCTCCACCAGCCGCCGCGCCAGGAACAGATTCAGCGGCGGCAGCTCCATGGCGCGGTCGGCGATCAGCTCGATCATGGTGCCGCCGGCGCCGAAGACGATCACCGGGCCGAAGGGCTGGTCCGTGACCACGCCCACGCAGACCTCGTGTCCGCGCCGCGCACGCGCCATCTTCTGCACCGTGACGCCGTTGATGCGCGCGTCGGGCCGCGCGCGCCTGACGCGCTCGATCAGCGCCGTGTAGGTGTCGCGCGCGGCCGCGCCGCTCTGGATGTCCAGCGCCACGCCGTGCACGTCGGACTTGTGCGCGATGTCGGGCGAGTCGATCTTCAGCGCCACCGGGAAGCCCAGCTGCGTGGCGATCATCATGGCCTCGTGCGCGCTGCGCGCCAGCAGCGTCTGCGTCACCGGGATGTGGAAGGCCGAGAGCACCGACTTGCTCTCCATCTCGGTCAGCGTCTTGCGGCGCTCCGAGAGCACGCTCTCGATGACCAGGCGCGCACCCTCGATGTCGGGCTCGGCGCCGTCGCTCAGCGGCGGGGGCGTCTGCTGCAGCAGCTGCTGGTTCTGGTAGAAGCTGGCGATGTTGCCGAAGGCGCCCACCGCGGCCTCGGGCGTGCGGAAGTTGGGGATGCCGGCCTCGGCCAGCAGACGGCGCGCCGTGGCCACCGAGGCGTCGCCCATGAAGCAGGCGAGCAGCGGCTTGCTGCTGGCCAGGCGCGAGTCCACCAGCGCACGCGCCGCGGCCGGGGCGTCGGCGCCGATCTGCGGGCTGAAGATGGCCACCACGCCGTCGACGCCGCGGTCGCGCCCCGCGGCCTGCAGCGCGGCGAGGTAGTGCGCCGGCGTGGCGTCGGCGCCCAGGTCCACGAGGTCGGCCAGCGACGCGCGCGGCGAGAGCTGCGGCGCCAGCGCCGCGGCCACCTCGGGCGTGAGCCGGCCCAGGGCGAGGCCGATCTCGCTGGCCCAGTCGGCGGCCAGCACGCCGGGCCCGCCGCCGTTGGTGACCAGCGCCAGCCGCTTGCCCACGGGCCGGTAGCGCGAGGCCAGGCACTGCGCGGCCGAAAACAACTCGACGAAGCTGCGCACGCGCACGGCGCCGGCGCGGCGCAGCGCGGCGTCGAACACGTCGTCGCTGCCCACGATGGCGCGGCTGTGCGTGAGCGCGGCCTCGTTGCCGGCGCTGCGCCGGCCGGCCTTGAGCACGACCACGGGCTTGGTGTTGGCCGCCGTGCGCAGCGCGCTCATGAAGCGCCGCGCCTGCGTGATGCCCTCGAGGTACACGACGATGCCCTGGGTGCGCGCGTCGGTGGCCAGGTAGTCGAGCACCTGCGCGATGTCGACCGAGCCGTTGGGCCCCAGCGAGACCACGGCCGAGAAGCCCACGGCGTTGCCGCGCGCCCAGTCCAGCATGGCGCTGGTGAGCGCGCCCGACTGCGACACCAGGGCCAGCGAGCCGTCGGCCACCAGCGGGCCCATGACGCTGGCGTTCAGGTTGAGCGGCGGGCGCTGCACGCCCAGGCCGTTGGGGCCCAGGAGGTGCAGGCCCTCGCGCCGGGCGATGCGCTGCAGCTGCTGCGCCGACTCGGGGCCCAGGCCGTGGCCCAGCACCAGCGCAGCGCGGCAGCCAATGCGCCCGGCCATCTCGACCGCGGCAGGCAGCTCGGCCTCGGGCAGGGCGATCAGCGCGAGGTCGGCGCGCGCCTTGGCCAGCTCGCCCAGCGTGCCCTGGGTGCCGACGTGCAGGAACTGCGTGGGCGCCTGCTGCAGGCCCGGCGCGGCGGCCAGGGCCTGGCGCAGCAGCTGGGCCTCGCGCGTCTGCGCGGCGGGGTCGTCGTCGGGGCCGGCAAAGACCACCAGCGAGCGGGGCCAGAACAGCGGGGTGAGAACGTGGCGGTCCATGGTGCTCAGTGTGCGGGGGCGCGGGCGGCGGGCGTCTGACCTGCGCCAAGGTCCCACCACAGGCCGGCCATCAGGCCCAGGGCCTGGCGGGCCACGGGGGCCAGCAGGTGCTCGTTGGGTGCGTGCTGGTTGCAGGCGGCGTAGCTGTGCGGCAGCCACACGGTGGGCAGGCCCAGCGTGCGGGCGAACACCTCGTTGGGCAGGCTGCCGCCCAGGTTGGGCAGGCGCACGGGCGCCTGGCCGGTGCTGCGCTCGACCGAGGCCGCCACGAAGTCCACCCAGGGGTCGCGCGGGTCCAGCCGCGTGGCGGCCATGAGCTCGGGCTCGGAGACGGCGATGTCGCCGAAACCGTGCGCGGCCAGGTGCTGCTGCACGGCCTCGCGCAGGCGGGCCACGTCGGTGCCGACCACGAAGCGCAGGTGCAGGTGGGCCACGGCGCGCGGCGGGATGGCGTTGACGGGGGCGCGCGGGTTGCCGGTTTCCATCGCCAGCACCTCCAGCGTGTTCCAGGCGATCACGCGCTCGGCGGGCGTGAGGCCGGGCTCGCCCCAGTCGGCGTCGACCTCGGGGTCGCCGGCGTCGCCGCCGAAGCGCAGGCCGGCCAGGGCCTCGCGCACGGTGGCCGGGATGGGCGGCGGCCGCAGCGCCGGCACGCGGATGACGCCGCGGCCGTCGACCAGGCAGGCGATGGCGCTGGCCATCACCGTGCCCGGGTTGCGCAGCAGGCCGCCCCAGTTGCCGCTGTGGTGCGCGCCCTCGCGGCACTGCAGCGTGAGCGTGAAGTTGGCGACGCCGCGCGAGCCCATGAACAGCGTCGGCCGCTCGCGCGCCACGCGCGGGCCGTCGCTGGCGATGAAGACGTCGGCGGCCAGGGCCTCGCGCTGCGCGGCGCAGAAGGCGTCGAGGCCGGGCGAGCCGGTCTCCTCGCCGGTCTCGACCAGCAGCTTGAGGTTGAAGCCGAGCCGGCCGCCGCGCGCGTGCAGCACGGACTCGAGCGCCGCGAGGTTGATGCTGTGCTGGCCCTTGTTGTCGGCCGTGCCGCGGCCGTAGAGGCGCTCGCCGTCCTGCACCAGCGTCCAGGGGCCGGCGCCGGCCGTCCACGACGCGTCCTGCCCGCGGATGACGTCGGCGTGCGCGTAGCTCAGCACCGTGGGCAGGCCTTCGGCCTCGTGTCGCGTGGCCACGAGGAAGGGGCCGGCGTCGGCCACGGGGTTGGGGTGCAGCGCCACGGCAAAGCCCAGCGCGGCCAGCGCGGGCTGCAGCTCGTCGGCCAGGTAGGCGTGCAGCTGCGGGGCGGCGGCCGGATCCTGGCTGCAACTGGCGATGGCCACGCGGCGCGCCAGCACCTCGGCGAAGCGGCCGCTGTCGAAGTGCTGCTGCGCCCGGGCGATGGCGGCCTCGCGGCCGGTGGTGTCGGGGTTCAGGCTCGGGCTCATCGCCCGAGTCTAGGAGCCGCCGCTGTCAGGCACCTGTGAAGTTGCCGTGAAACCCCAGCGGCAGCACGTAGGGCAGCACGGCCTGGGCCACGGGGCCGTCTTCCACGCGGGCGGCGTCGAGCAGGTTCAGCACCGTGGCCTGGCGCCGGGCGTCGAACACCGTGCCCAGCAGCCAGGCGTCGAGCTCGCCGCGGCCGCCGGGCTTGGGCACGAACACATGCTCCTCGGCGATGGCGTCGCGGCCGTAGTCGAAGCGGCGCGTGCGGCCGGTGTGCGTGTCCAGCAGCTGCACGCCGTGGAAGACCGACAGGCCCCGCGGCGCGCCCCAGGCGGCGCCGAACACGAGGTGGCGCGCCGCCTCGCCCACGCGCTGCGGGTGGATGCGCGGGAATTCCACGCCGCCGTCGCTGCCGGGCAGGCGTTCCACGCGGGCTCGGCCCGTGGCCATGTCCAGGCGCGCCAGGCACACCTCGGACGGGCCGTCGTCGTGCGGCCGCCCGGCCATCAGCGCCACCGCGCCCTCGTCCATGAAGCGCGCGTCGGGCGCACCCACGTAGCTGAGCACGATCTCGCCGTCGGCGGTCTCGTGGGCGTTGCCGATGTGGAACAGCATCTGCGGCGGCAGCTCGAACACGCGCTGCTTCGCCACGTCGTCCTTCTGCATCACCAGCACGCGCAGCGGCTCGCCGGGGCTCATGGCGAAGCGGCGGCGGCCGCCCTCGGTGGGCGCGGTGAAGTCCAGCTTCAGCGGCGGCAGGGGCAGCACCAGGTGGCGCGCCGTGACGGCCATGTCGTGCGCCATGCCCCCCGGGAACGGCGAGGCCGTGAGCTGCACGCGCACCAGGCGGCCGTCGGGGCCCACGTGCCAGGTGACGATCTGCCGGCCCACGCTGCCGATGTTCCACAGGTGGCCCTGGGCGTCGAGCTTGGGGTGGGCGCTGAAGGGCACCTGGGCCAGCTCGGGACGCCAGGTCAAGGGGCCCTGGGTGGACAGGTCCTCCGGGCTCAGGCCGTAGGCCGAGCCGCCTTCCCACATCGCCAGCACGCGGCCGGCGTGCTCGAGGGCGCTGGTGTTGGCGGTGTTGAAGCTGTCGGGACCCCCGGCCGGCGGCTGGCCCGGGAAGGACGTGCCGAGGGCGTTGACGACAAAGCGGCCCGCGGCCTGCTCCTGGCGCAGCTTGGCCGTGCGCACGAGCCGGCCGCGGTGGACCACGCGGCCGTCGCCGATGCGGAACTGCTGCACCATGCCGTCGCCGTCGAACCAGTGGTGGTAGCGCTGGCCGCCGCGCTGCAGCAGCGCCGGGCCGTTGCGGTAGAAGCGGCCGCGCAGCGCGGCCGGCCAGCGGCCGAGCAGCTGCGCCTCGGCATCGCGGTCGCCGGTGGTGTCGTCCACGCCGAGCAGCGGCGTGAGCAGCGGCTGCTTCGCGGCCGCCGCGGCGAAGTCGGCGGCCGAGGCGGCGGCCCGGGCCTCGCGCCCCAGCAGCAGCGACGGTGCCGTGGCGGCGGCCAGCGCCGCCTGGATCAGCCCGCGGCGCGTGCTCACGACGACATCCTCACCACGATGACGCTGCCGTCGAGCTTGACGCGGCCGGTCTCCCAGCTCGGCCCGAAGGTGCCGGGCGAGCCCGACGAGCCCCAGGGCTCGGTGGGCATGCCCACGATGTTGGCGCCCATGCGGCCGTCGCCATCGAGGTCCTGGAACAGCGTCAGCGCGACCTCGGTGCTGCCGGCCAGGCCGCAGAGCTGGAAGCGCTGCGTGGCGCCCTCGCCGGCCGGCAGGCGCAGCTGCGCGACGGCCTTCTTGCGGTAGGTGTCGGCCGTGGCGAAGGCCGCGACCATGAGCTGGCCCTGCTGCGGGCGCACGTTGTGCACCTCGACGGTGGCGCAGCCGTCCTGGGCGTGCACGGCGGGCGCCGTGGCCACCAGCGCAGCGCCCAGCAGCGACAGCGCGGTGGTGGCGAACACGGCGGACAGGGGGGTGGCGGGCTTCATGCAGGGCTCCATCGGGTGGGGTTGATGGAACGCATGGTGTCGGTCGCCCCGGCACGGCGCAGCCCGGGCGCGACGGACCTGCAGCCGCGTTCGCGAAACGCCGCCGGGGTGGTGCGAACGGTGGTGCGAACGGTGGTGCGAACGGCGGCGGGCTCAGTCCGCCGTGCGCACCGGCACGCGCGGCGCCACCGCGCACATCAGCTCGTAGCCGATGGTGCCGGCCGCGTGCGCCACCTCGTCGATGGCCAGCACGGCCCCGCCCGGCCCGCGGCCCCACAGCGTGACCGTGCTGCCGATGCCGGCCGCGGGGCAGGCGCTGAGGTCAACGGCCAGCATGTCCATCGACACGCGGCCCACGGTGCCGGTGCGCACGCCGTCCACCAGCACCGGCGTGCCCGTGCCGGCGTGGCGCGGGTAGCCGTCGGCGTAGCCGCAGGCCACGATGCCGATGCGCATGGCGCGCTCGGCGGTGTAGCGGCTGCCGTAGCCCACGGTGTCGCCGGGCTGCAGCTGCTGGGTGGCGATGAGGCGGCTGTGCAGCGTCATCGCGGGCTGCAGGTCCCAGTCGGCGATGCCGCGCTCGGGGAAGTCGGGCGCGCTGCCGTAGCTCAGGATGCCGGCGCGCACCCAGTCGTTGTGCAGGCCCGGGTGGCCGCCGTGGCGCAGCAGGGCGGCGCTGTTCGAGAGGCTGCGCTCGCCGGGCAGGTCGGCCGTCACCTCGGCGAAGGTGGCCAGCTGGTGGGCGATGCCGCGCGGCGCGTCGGCGTCCGAGAAGTGCGTCATCAGGCTCACCTCGTCCACCTGCGGCAGCGCGTTCAGCCGCGCCCAGGCGCTGCGGTAGGCCGCCGGCGCGAAGCCCAGCCGGTTCATGCCGCTGTTCATCTTGAGGAACACGCGGTGCGGCTCGTGCGTCTTGTGCGCGGCCAGCCAGTCGATCTGCTCGCTGCAGTGCACCACGTGCCAGAGGTTCAGGCGCGAGCACAGCTCCAGGTCGCGCGGCTCGAAGCAGCCCTCCAGCAGCAGCACCGGGCCGCGCCAGCCGCAGGCGCGGATGCGCTCGGCCTCGGCGAGGTCGAGCAGGGCGAAGCCGTCGGCCGCCTTGAGCCCGTCGAAGGCGCGCTCGATGCCGTGGCCGTAGGCGTTGGCCTTGACCACCGCCCACACGCGCGCGCCGCCGGCGCGGCGCCGCGCCACGGCCAGGTTGTGGGCCAGCGCGGCGGGGTGCACGAGGGCTTCGATGGGGCGGGGCATGGCGTCGTCAGGCGGTCGGACCCCCATGCTATAACCCCCGCGCCTTCAGGGCTGAACGACGTTTTCAGCCGGGCGACGACACGGAGACAACGGCGAGAGCCGCCTGCATCACGGCGGCGCCGGCGCGGCGCGCGACACGATGAAAAAAGGCTTCTCGACCATCATGTCGGCGCAGTTCTTCAGCTCGCTGGCTGACAACGCGCTGCTGGTGGCCGCCGTGGAGCTGCTGCGCATGGCCAAGGCCCCGGCCTGGCAGGTGCCGGCGCTGGCGCCCATGTTCGCGTTCTTCTACGTGGTGCTCGCGCCCTTCGTGGGCGCGTTCGCCGACAGCATCCCCAAGGGCCGGGTGATGTTCATCAGCAACGCGATCAAGATCGTGGGCTGCCTGATGATGCTGTTCGGCGCCCACCCGCTGCTGGCCTACGCCGTGGTGGGGCTGGGCGCGGCGGCCTATTCGCCGGCCAAGTACGGCATCCTCACCGAGCTGCTGCCGCCCTCGCAGCTGGTCAAGGGCAACGGCTGGATCGAGGGCCTCACGGTGGGCTCCATCGTGCTGGGCATCCTGCTCGGCGGGCAGCTCATCGGGCCGCGCATCTCGCCCTGGCTGCTGGGCCTGGACGTGCCGCTCCTGGACACCGCCATCGACACCGGGCCAGAGGCGGCGATCTGCGTGATCGTGCTGCTGTACCTGGCGGCCACGGCCTTCAACCTCTACATCCCGCGCACCGGCGCCCCGCTCATCCCCATGGACGGCGCACTGCACCTGGTGAAGGACTTCTCGCGCTGCAACAGCCGGCTGTGGGCCGACAAGCTGGGCCAGATCTCGCTGGCCACGACCACGCTGCTGTGGGGCATCTTCGGCAACCTGCGGCTCATCGTGTTCGCGTGGGCCGCGGCGGCGCTGGGCTACACCACGGCGCAGGCCTCCAACCTGGCGGGCGTGGTGGTGATCGGCTCGGTGGTCGGCGCGGTGGTGGCCAGCTTCATCACCAAGCTCGACCGCGCCACCCACGTCATCCCGCTGGCCATCAGCGTGGGCTTCCTGATGATCGGGCTGGTCTACATCCACACGCTGGCGCAGGCCGTGCCCTTCCTCATCGTGATGGGCGCGATCTGCGGCTTCCTGATCGTGCCCATGAACGCGCTGCTGCAGCACCGGGGCCACAACCTCATGGGCGCGGGCCGCTCGATCGCCGTGCAGAACTTCAACGAGCAGGCCTGCATCCTGGGCCTGGGCGCGCTGTACGTGGTGATGACGCGCTACGGCCTGTCGGCCTTCGGCGCCATCACCGTGTTCGGCGTGCTGGTGGCGGTGGTGATGGAGATCATCCGGCGCTGGCACCGCCACAACACGGTGCACCACGCCGACGAGGTCGAGCGCCTGCTCGAGATCGCCCGCACGGATCGGCACCACTAGCCGATGCGCCGCACGCTGCTGTGGCTGCCGGTGGCGGCCCTGATGGTGAACGCGTTCACCTGGGGCGTGAGCTGGTGGCCGTTCCGCCAGCTCGAGGCCCAGGGCCTGCACCCGCTGTGGGCCACGGTGCTGATCTACGCGCTGGCGGTGGCGCTCATCGTGGTGCTGCGCCCGGCGGCCGTCGCGCACCTGCTGAAGACGCCCGTGCTCTGGGTGCTGGTGCTGGCCGCCGGCACCACCAACGCCACTTTCAACTGGGCCGTGACCATCGGCGACGTGGTGCGCGTGGTGCTGCTGTTCTACCTGATGCCGCTGTGGGCCGTGCTGCTGGCGCGGCTGCTGCTGGGCGAACGGCTCACGCCGATGGCGATGGCCCGCGTGGCCATGGCGCTGGGCGGTGCCGCGGTGGTGCTGTGGCCGGCCGACGGCGGCCTGCCGCTGCCGCAGAGCCTGCCCGACTGGCTGGGCGTGATCGGCGGCTTCAGCTTCGCGCTCAACAACGTGATGCTGCGCCGCGAGGCCCACCAGCCCGAGGCGGCGCGCGCGCTGGCCATGTTCTTCGGCGGCGCCGCGGTGGCCGGGGTGCTGGCCGCGGTGCTCAGCGCCCAGGGCAGCGTGGCCCTGCCGCCGGCGCCGGCCTGGGGCTGGGTGGCCGGCGCGCTGGCGCTGGCGGTGCTGTTCCTGGGCGGCAACCTCGCGCTGCAGTACGGCGCGGCGCGGCTGCCGGCCAACGTGACGGCGGTGGTCATGCTCACCGAGGTGCTGTTCGCCAGCGTCTCGGCCGTGCTGCTGGGGGCCGGCAGCATCACGCCCACGCTGGCGCTGGGCGGCGCGCTGATCCTGGGCGCGGCGCTGCTATCCGCCCGGCACTGAGGGCGCGGCCGCGCGCGGCTTGAGGCCGTGGCGCAGCAGCAGGCGCTGCAGCTCCACCTCGGCCAGCGGCTTGGCCAGGTAGGCGTCGCAGCCCGCCAGCTGCCCGCGCGCCCGGTGCGCGGGGCTGGCGTGCGCCGACACCATCACCAGCACCGGCGGCACGGGCTCGCGGCGGTGCTGGCGGCGGATGTGCTGGGCCAGGGCGAAGCCGTCCAGCGTGCTCTGCGGCCCGAGCTCGACGTCGATGAACACGAAGTCGTAGGCCGCCTCGCCGGCCATGAGCTCGATGGCGCGGTTGCTGCTGAGGGCGCTGTCCAGCTGCAGGCCCCAGCGCTGCAGCCGCGTCTCGAGGAAGCGCAGCGCGATGGCGCTGTCGTCCACCAGCAGCGCGCGCCGCGGCGGCGGGGGTGCGGGCGGGCGTGGCAGCAGAGCCTGCAGCGCGCCCCGCAGGGCGGCGGCGTCCAGCGGCCGGTCGACCACGGCCACCGAGCCCATGGGCGGCGGCGTGCCCACCCACAGCGTGCGCTTGAGCTTCTCGGCGGCCAGCACCAGCTTCACCGAGGGCGTGTGCTCGGCGTCGGCCACCAGCCAGGCGGCGCGGTCGAGGTCGGGCTCCAGCGCCACGCCGGGCAGCCGGGCCACCACCCCGTGCACGAGCTGGCGTTCGGTGTCGCTGAGGCCGACGAGGGCCAGGCGCAGGGGTTCGGGCATGGGCTGGGGGCGGTGAGGGGCTGCCGGGGGCTGCGGATGCTCGGCCGCCCACGCGCGGGCGTCAACGCCCCTCGGGGCGTGTTGCGCGGGCGCAGCGATACGATGCCGGCCTCCGCGAACCACCCCACCGCACCGGCCATGCCCAGCTCCGTCTACGACTTCGAGGCCCTGTCCATCACCGGCGAGACCGCCGCGCTCGCCAGCCAGCGCGGCAAGGTGCTGCTGATCGTGAACACCGCCAGCGCCTGCGGCTTCACGCCGCAGTTCGGCGGGCTCGAGAAGCTCTGGCAGGACTACCGCGACCAGGGCCTGGTGGTCGTGGGCTTCCCGAGCAACGAGTTCGGCGGCCAGGACCCGGGCAGCAACGAGCAGATCGCCAGCTTCTGCCAGCTGAACTACGGCGTGAGCTTCCCGATGATGGCTAAGGTCAAGGTCAACGGCGGCGAGGCGCACCCGCTGTGGCAGTGGCTCAAGGCCGAGGCCCCGGGCGTGCTGGGCACCGAGGGCATCAAGTGGAACTTCACCAAGTTCCTGGTCGGCCGCGACGGCCGCGTGAAGAAGCGCTACGCCCCCAACGACGCGCCCGAGAAGCTGCGCGCCGACATCGAGGCCGCGCTTGCGGAGAGGGCCCCCCAATGAGCCTGTTCAGCCACGTCGAGCCCTACGCCGGCGACCCCATCCTGAGCCTCAACGAGGCCTTCCAGAAGGATCCGCGCGCCGACAAGGTCAACCTGTCCATCGGCATCTACTTCGACGACGCCGGCCGCATCCCCGTGCTCGACTGCGTGAAGCAGGCCGAGGCGCAGATGCTGGCCGAGGGCGGCGCCAAGCCCTACCTGCCCATCGAGGGCTCGGCCGCCATGCGCAGCGCCGTGCAGGGCCTGCTGTTCGGCGCCGGCCACCCGGCGGTGACCGCCGGCCGCGTGGCCACGCTGCAGACCGTGGGCTCCAGCGGCGGCCTCAAGGTGGGCGCCGACTTCATCAAGCGCTGGCTGCCGGACAGCGGCGTGTGGGTGAGCGACCCCACCTGGGACAACCACCGCGCCATGTTCGAGGGCGCGGGCGTGGCGGTGTCCACCTACCCGTACTACGACCCCGCCACCGGCGGCGTGCGCTTCGAGGCGATGTGCGCGGCGCTGGAGCAGCTGCCCGCCGGCAGCATCGTGCTGCTGCACGCCTGCTGCCACAACCCCACCGGCGTGGACCTGTCGCGCGCGCAGTGGGCCGAGCTGGTGCCGCTGCTCAAGCGCCGCGGCCTTGTGCCCTACCTCGACATCGCCTACCAGGGCTACGGCGACGGCATCGAGGAGGACGCCTTCGCCATCCGCGCCGTGGCCGACGCCGGGCTCACGGCCTTCGTCGCCAACTCGTTCAGCAAGAGCATGAGCCTGTACGGCGAGCGCGCCGGCGCGCTGAGCGTGGTGTGCGAATCGGCGGAAGAAGCCGAGCGCGTGCTCGGCCAGATGAAGGCCACCGTGCGCCGCAACTACAGCAGCCCGGCCATCCACGCCGCCGGCATCGTGAGCCGCGTGCTGGGCGACGCCACGCTGCGCGCCGCCTGGCACGCCGACGTGGCCGCCATGCGCACGCGCATCCAGGCCATGCGGCACGCGCTGCACGGCGTGCTCAGCGCCAAGAAGCCGGGGCGCGACTTCGGCTACTTCCTCAGCCAGCGCGGCATGTTCAGCTACACCGGCCTGAGCGCCGCGCAGGTGGACCGCCTGCGCGAGGAGTTCGGCGTCTACCTCGTGCGCTCGGGCCGCATCTGCGTGGCCGGCCTCAACACCGGCAACGTGGAGCGCACGGCCACGGCCATGGCCGCGGTGCTGTAGCTCAGCCGCCCGCCGCCCGCAGCACCTGCCGGCGCAGCCAGCGGTGCGCGGCGTCGGCGTCGCGGCGCAGGTGCCAGACCATCTCCACGTGCACGGGGTCCAGCGCCAGCGGGATCTCGCGGATGGCCAGCTCCCCGGCCACGCCGGTGGCGCCGACGAAGCTCTCGGGCAGCACCGTCAGCAGCTCGCTGGCGCTGACCACGCGGCCGGCGGTCGCGAACTGGTTCACCGTGAGCACGATGCGCCGCTTGTGGCCCAGCGCGGCCAGGGCCTGGTCCACCAGGCCGAAGGGCCGCCCCGAGAAGCTGACGAGCAGGTGGTGCGCCGCCACGAAGTCGGCCAGCGTGAGCGGCCGCTCGGCCAGCGGGTGGCCCTGGCGCATCACGCACACGTAGCGCGTGTCGTACAGGCGCTGGTGGCGCAGGTGGGCGCTGTCGCCCTGCGCCACCAGCCGCGTGATCAGCGCGGGGAAGAAGCCCAGCGCCAGGTCGGCCTCGCCGCTGTCGAGCAGGCCCGTGGGCTCGCGCGTGGTCAGCGGCAGCACGCGCAGGTTGGCGCGCGCCGCGGTGGCCTCGATCACCTGCACCAGGGGCGGCATCAGCAGCGCCGCGGTGGAGTCGGCCATGGCCAGGTGGAACTGCGCCTCGTCGCGCGCGGGGTCGAAGTCGCCCGGGGCGAGGTTCTGGCGCAGCGTGGCCAGGGCCTCGCGCACGGCGGGCCACAGCGCCTCGGCGCGCGGCGTGGGGCGCACGCCGTGGGCCACGCGCTCGAACAGCTCCTCGCCGAGGTGCTCGCGCAGGCGCCTCAGGGCGTGGCTCACGGCCGGCTGCGTCATCGCCAGCGTGGCCGCGGCGCGCGTGAGGCTGCCCTCGGCCATGGTGGCGTCGAACACGCGCAGCAGGTTGAGGTCCAGCGTGCGGAAGTTGGGGCTCATCGGTCGGCACTGATATGCGTGACGCTTATACCTTACATGGTCAACATTCAGTGGAGTGTCATTGGGGTTACCACTAATCTCTCGCCCATCGAACTGCCGACCGCAGCTTCACCCGAAAGGCGATTGCCATGACCACCGTCTCCGTCCACACCCCCGCCCAGGTTGCCGAGCCCCGTGGCGCCCGCGTCGCCGTCGCGGCCGTGCTGGCGCTGCGCGAAGCCTGGGGCAGCCTGCGCCGCGGCCTGGCCCAGCGCCGGGCCTACAACCGCCGCATCGCCGAGGCCGCCGAGCTGCGCGGCATCGCGCGCGCCATGGACCGCCACGACCCCCGCGTGGCCGCCGAGATGCGCGCCGCGGCCGACCGGCACGAGCTGGGCTGATCCCGGCACAACACGACAAGGGCCACCCTCGGGTGGCCCTTTGTCTTGGGACGGGCCTGCGCCCGCCCGCTCAGGCCGCCCGCAGGGCCGGGCGTGCCGGCCGCAGCTGAGCGAACAGGTCCTTGGGGTCGGCCAGCGCCGGGATCAGCGCCAGCGGCTGGCCCAGGCCCGCCTCGGCGGCCAGCTGCTGCACGAGGCGCAGCGCCGAGAAGTCCTCGAGCGCGAAGCCCACCGAATCGAACACCGTCACCTCGTCGGCGCGCTGCCGGCCGGGCGCCTGGCCCGTGAGCACGCGCCAGAGCTCGGTGACGGCGAAGTCCGCCGGCATCTGCTGCAGGTCGCCCTCGATGCGCGTCTGCGGCTCGTACTCCACGAACACGCGCGCGGCCTCGAGCACGCCGGGGTGCAGCTCGGTCTTGCCGGGGCAGTCGCCGCCCACGGCGTTGAGGTGCATGCCGGGCTCGAGCATGGCGGGCTCGATGATCACGGCGTTGCGCTTGTCGGCCGTGATGGTGGTGACGATGTCGGCGCCGCGCACCGCCTCGGCCGTGCTGGCGCACACCGTGAGCGCCAGGCCCGGCAGGCCCTGCAGGTTGCGCACGAGCTTGGCGGTGGCCGCGGGGTCGACGTCGAAGAGCCGCAGTTCGCGCACCCCCAGGCCGTGGTGGAAGGCCAGCGCCTGGAACTCGGCCTGCGCGCCGTTGCCGATGAGCGCCATGCGGCGCGAGCCCGGCCGCGCCAGCACGCGCGCCGCCATCAGCGAGGTGGCGGCCGTGCGCAGCGCCGTGGTCAGCGTGAGCTCGCTCAGCAGCACGGGCGTGCCCGTGGCCACGTCGGCCAGCACGCCGAAGGCCATCACCGTGGGAAGGCCCACGGCGCCGTTGCCCGGGTGGCCGTTCACGTACTTGAAGCTGTAGTGCTCGGCGTCGGCCACGGGCATCAGCTCGATGACGCCGAGCCGGGAGTGCGCGGCCACGCGCGGCACCTTGTCGAAGGCGGGCCAGCGGCGGAAGTCGGCCTCGATGGCCGCGGCCAGGCGCTGCAGCAGCGCGGGCAGGCCGTGCACGGCCACGAGCTGGGCGATGTCGGCGGGGGTGATCAGGGTCGTCATGGGGCGGTGCTCCGGGTGGGCCTTGCGGCGACTGCAGGCATTGTTCGGGGCGGGCATGGCAATGCGAAGCGGCAGAAGTGCTGCGGATCCATCAAGGTTCTGCCACTTCGGCAGGCTACGCTGCCACAATGCACGGCATGGACTCCACCGACCTGCAGCTCATCGCCCTGCTGCGCCAGGACGCCCGCGCCCCCGTGGCGCTGCTCGCGCAGAAGCTGGGCGTCTCGCGCGGCACGGTGGCCAACCGCATCCGCAAGCTCGAGGACGAGGGCGTGCTCGTGGGCTACACGGTGCTGCTGCGGCCCGATGTCGAGACCCAGCGCATCACGGCCTGGATGAGCATCACGGTGGACGGCAACCAGACGCGCGAGGTGATCGCGCACCTGCTGGGCGAGCCCGGCGTGGCCGGCCTGCACGACACCAACGGCCGCTGGGACCTGCTGGCCGAGTTGCGCGCGCCCCACCTCGGCGAGCTGGCCGCGGTGCTGGAGCGCGTGCGCCTGATCAAGGGCATCTCGGCCACCGAGACCAGCATCCACCTGCAGACCTACAAGCTGGGCTGAGGGCCGGGCATCGGCGCTGGGGCATCATCCCGCGCCATGGGTCCCTTCCTGCTGCGCCGCCTGGCCACCTTCATCGCCACGCTGGCCGTGGCCTCGGTGGTGGTGTTCGCGGTGCTGGAGCTGCTGCCGGGCAACGCCGCGCAGGTGATCCTGGGCGACAGCGCCACGCCGGAGTCGCTGGCCGCGATGGAGGCGCAGCTGGGCCTGGACCGCCCCGCGCTCGAGCGCTACACGCAGTGGGTGGGCGGCTGGCTGCAGGGCGAGACGGCCACCAGCATCAGCTACGGCGTGCCCACGGCCGAGCTCGTGGCGCAGCGGCTGGAGGTGACGCTGCCGCTGGCGCTGATGGCCATGCTCATCACCGTGGTCGTGGCGCTGGTGCTGGGCGTGTACGCCGCGGCGCGCCACAACAAGCTCGGCGACGTGGGCGTGATGGCGGCCAGCCAGCTGGGCATCGCCGTTCCCAACTTCTGGTTCGCCATCCTGCTGATCCTGCTGTTCGCGGTGCACCTGCAGTGGGTCAACGCGGGCGGCTTCCCGGGCTGGCGGGTGGACGACGGCGGCGGCTTCTGGCCGGCGCTGCAGTCGCTGATCCTGCCGGCCATCGCGCTGGCGGTGGTGCAGGCGGCGATCCTGGCGCGCGTCACGCGCTCGGCCGTGCTCGACGTGCTGCGCGAGGACTTCGTGCGCACCGCGCGCGCCAAGGGCCTCACACAACGGCAGGCGCTCATCCGCCACGTGCTGCGCAACGCCATGATCCCGGTGCTCACGGTGGGCGGGCTGCAGTTCGCCAACCTGATCACCGGCACCATCGTCGTGGAGAGCGTGTTCGTGCTGCCGGGCATCGGCCGGCTGGTCTTCCAGGCCATCGCCAACCGCGACCTGCTCGTCGTGCGCGACGTGGTCATGCTGCTGGCGGCGCTGGTCATCGTCGTCAACTTCGTGGTCGACGTGCTGGTGGCCTGGATCGACCCGCGGCTGCGCACCAGTTGACCCAAGAAAAAAGGCCCGCGCCTTGCGACGCGGGCCCTGCAGTGCTGCCT
>ERZ1066136.966-NODE-966-length-16784-cov-18.566262_pt1 | contig 16784 bp, 10 predicted proteins | sample MGYA00382783_ERZ1066136 | MGnify/ENA primary metagenome ERZ1066136 (study PRJEB33369, sample SAMEA5778366) | biofilm metagenome | biome: Industrial cooling water; feature: Water cooling tower basin; material: Biofilm | place: United Arab Emirates | collected... | reverse complement strand
GGCACCGCTCGTCGCGACTTGACATCCAACACAGCTACTCCGCGGTCTGCAGTCCCGACGCTACCCGAAAAACGAACCAGAGCCGGCGGACTGATCCTTGCCGGATGAGCGCACGACGGCGGGCGGCGAGCGGGAGCGGAGATTGCGGGAGTGCGGTCCTGGCGCCACCATCGCGAGACCTGTCGTCGTGACCACCAACCGCCGAGCGGGAGTACGTGCCGTGCCGAGTCACCGAGCGTCGCCGTTGCTGATCGCCACTCTCGCCACCGTGGTCGCCGGCTGTGGCGGGGCGCGCGGGGGGAGCGGGGCGGAGCGGCTCGCGCCGGGGGCGGCGGCGGGGCGGAGCACGGGCGAGACGGCCTCCGATTCGGTCATCCCCACCTCCGCCTTCACCGGCGACACCCTCGAGTGGGTCGTCTCGGCCGCGGGGCGTGCGGTCGGGCGCATGCGGCAGTGGGGCGACACGGGGCTCACCACCGTCACGACGTTCGGCCTCCGTGCGGGGGAGCTGGCGCCGGCGTGGCGGCACGTCGTGCGAGTCGATCGGGCGGGGCTGCCGGTCACGATGTCGGTCACCGGCACCGATGCCGTCGGCGCGCCACGCACCGAGCTGCTCGCGATCGACAAGGGCGTCGCCACCTGGCGCACCGAGACCGGTGTCGGGCGTGCGGCCGTCACGCGCGCCGTCTTCCGGCCGACCGCGGGCGTCCCCGAGGACGACGCGCTCCTCGTCCGCGCGATCCTCGCCTCGAAGCAGAAGTCGATCCCGCTCCTCCCGGCAGGCAATGCCACGCTCGCGACCGTCGGTGCGCGGACGGTGCGCGGCGCCGAGCTCACGGTCGCCGCGACGCTGCATCTCCTCCTCGGCGTGGACCTGCGACCCGTGCCGGTCTGGCTCGACCCGTCGGGGCGGCTCTTCGCCTCGATCATCGACGGGCCGGCGGTCGTGCGACGCGGCTTCGAGCGTGCGCTCCCGGAGCTGCGCGCCGCGCAGGACTCGGCGCTCCTCGCGCGTGACTCGGCGCAGTTCGCGAGCATCGCCGTGCGCCCCGCGGCGACGCTCGTCATTCGCCGCGCCCGGCTCTTCGACCCGCGCTCGCGGCGCGTCACGCCGGGGACGGCGATCGTCGTCCGCGGCGACCGCATCACGTCGATCGAGCGCGACTCGGGCTTCGTCGTCCCGGCGGGGGCGACGGTGGTCGATGCGCGCGATCAGGTCGTGCTCCCGGGGCTCTGGGACCTGCAGGGGCAGGTCGCCGACGGAGACGGGGCGCTCCATCTCGCCGCCGGCGTGACGAGCGTGCGCGCCGTCGCGGCGACCTCGGCGGACACGGCCGGCGCTCGCGTCCGCAGCGCACACTGGGCGACCGGTGTCGTCCCCGGCCCGCGGCTCCACCTCGTCGATGGCGACGCGCTCGTCGGCGCGCCCACGCTGCTCGCCGACATGCTGGGCGACAGCGTCCCTGCCGCACGCGGCATCGCACGCCAGCTCGCCATCGCGCGACTCGGCGGCACCGTCGATGTGCAGGGCGACGCGATGGCGCCGATCGTCGGCCGGCTCCGCGACCGTCGCAGCGTCGTCGTGCCGACGCTCGCACGCTACGAGACGCTGCTCACGACGCCGCCCGGCCAGTTGCCGGTCGGACTCGCGCCGGTGGCCGAGAAGCTCCCGCCGGTCGTGCGCGCCGCGTTGCGCGGTGGTGGCCTGCCGACCACGTCGCCGGCCGAGCGACGCCGCTTCCAGGCGAGCTTCCTGACGATGCAGCGCCTCGCCAAGCACCTCTACGACGCCGAAGTGCCGCTCGCGGTGGCGACCGGCGACGCGCTCCCGGGCGCGTCGTTGCATCGCGAACTCGAACTGCTCGCGCAGTCCGGCATCCCGAACGGCGACGTGCTCCACGCGGCGACGCTCGGTGCCGCGACGCTGCTCGGCCGCGACAGCGTCGAGGGGCGCATCGCACCGGGGATGCGCGCCGATCTCGTGATCGTCGACGGCGACCCGCTGCAGTTCATGGCCGCGCTCCGGCGCACCACGCTCGTGATCAAGGACGGCATCGTCTGGCGTCCGGATCGCATGCACGCCGCCATCGGCATCACGCCGACCGTCGCATCGCTGCCGGTGACGCTGCCCAAGGCCACGGCACGCACGCCGGTCGCGAAGAAAGCCGCCTCGCCGACGCGCGCGGGGGCGCGGGCGGTGACGGTCAGGCGTGGGTCGCGGCGTGTCGCACCGGCGGCGATGCGGAGTGGCGATGCGGAGGCGGGGGGTGGGGCGGGCGCGCCACGCTGACGGGCTGCGATGAAATGCATCCGCCGATGTGAGAATCCGGAGATTCCTCATGGTTGAAAGGCCGCTCGTCGACCAGCACGCAAGCCGCGGTGCCGAGGCGCGCGCGTGGGCATGGTGAGGAATCGCTACGCCAGCATGTGGATGGCAAGCGCGATGTTCAACAGGAATCTCCGTGATCGCACACTACCGTCCTGTTCTGAACTGCCATGACACGGAGGCACGGAGACGACCGGAGGACGGAGGAAGCACGTGGCCGGCCGTGTGCTCGGGTGGACTAAGGACGTGTGGATCGGTGTAGTACGCACCGATGATCCTTTTCGCCCGGCATCCATCCCAAGAGATCAGCTTCGTATTGCAGGAGTGGTTGCTGGACGCATCTTCCGTCCCCCGGTCGTCTCCGTGCCTCCGTGTCATGGCGATTCAGCGATCATCGCGCTCCACGGGTGGTGGATGCACCGATACAGCTGAAAGTCGACCCGAGCGAGGATTCGAGACGACGTCCAAGGACCAAGACAAAGCCGAGTCGGTACCGAGTACCCGCGTCGCACAGTCGAGTGTCGTCGAAGTGGAAATCGACACGTTCGCGAAGGAGTGCGCCGAACTCGTGGGACAAGTGCATGAACACCGTATCGAAGTGCTCGTGACGAAAAGCGGCGTCCCGTGCGCCAGGATCGTGCCGGTCGCCGGACGTGAACGCAGCGCGTTCGGCTTCCTGCGCGGAACGGTACTGAGTCACGGTGACATCGTAGCACCTGATCCCGCCGCTTTCCGCAAGAGCGACTGAAGCTCGCGCGAGACGAGAAGCCTAGCCCGTCGCCACCCGCGCCTGCCCAGTCGGACACAGATCGAGCAGCACGCACCGCCCGCACGCCGGCTCGCGGAAGCGACAGGTACGCTGGCCGTGGAGCATCATCACCTCGTGATGATCGTAGACCTGCTGTGCGTCCCACTCGAGCGGGAGCAATGCGGCGAGCAGCGCATGTGCAGGGCCGACGGCGACGAGCGGCGGGATGAGACCGAGGCGCACGGCGACGCGATGATGGTGGCTGTCGACCGGCAGCGCGACGCCGCGCAAGCGGCTGAAGCTCAGCACCGCCGCACTCGTCTTCGGCCCCACGCCCGGCAATGCCTCGAGCCACGTGCGCGCCTCCGCCGCCGGGATCGCGCCGAGGAAGTCGAGCGCGTGATCGTCGAGCCGCCCGGTGCGTTCCTCGATCAGCCGCAGCACCGCCTGGATGCGCGGCGCCTTGAGTTCGGGCCACGTGACGGTCGCGATCGCCGCCTCGACCTCGGCCACCGGCGCATCGCGCACCGCCGCCCACGATCCGAAGCGCTCGCGCAGCGTACGGAACGCCCGTCCCGAATCCTGGTTGCGCGTGCGATGCGACAGCAGCGACGCGATCAACTCGCTGAGCGGATCGTGCGACCGGAAGTACGCGATCGGACACGAGAACACCGCGCAGAGCCGCGCATGCACCTCGACCGCCTTGTCCGCCGGCGCGAGCGCGACGCCACGCACCCACGCATCGCCGCTCGGCGGACCGGCGCGCCGTGCGTCCGTGATGACAGGATCGAGTCGCGGTCGTCCGTCGGCGCGCGGCATGCGCGGCGAGCGTTCAACAGCCGTGCCACGTCGTCGGGCGCACGTGATTGGGCGCGGGCGCTGCGCGCCGCGCGATGCACTGCATGGGCCGCTGCGGGGCCGAGTGCAGGGAGTAGGGGAGTTTCGGGAGGACGACAGGGCACGTCAGCGCGCAGTGCCCCCGCCCGACTGCACATCACCGACCCGGCAGCTCGTAGGTGAACACGTACGAATGCACGCCACCCTCGATGACGATCGCCAGTTCGCCGGTGATCCCGGCGAGGTCGTCGGTACCGGAATCGGGGACGACGGTGATGCGGAGCGACTGCGCCCCACGCGTCATGATGCCGGTGTGCTGCAGCATGAAGCTCCCGCGTCGGCCGTGGACGGTGCCGGTGACGCGTTCGATCGCGGAGTAGACGGCGGAGCCCTTGGTGCCGCCCATGCCCGTGAGCATCTGTCCGACGCCGGTCGCCTCGATGTCGCCGATGAACCGCTTGTCGAGCGTCATGCGCCCCATCGCGGCGCCGTCGGCGTGCGTGTCCGCGGGCTGCGGGACGATCGTCACGGTGAAGGTGCCGCGTGCGATGCGCGGGGCGTGCGGTGTGGCGTCGGTGGACATGTGCGGGGGCGTGTGGACTCGAGTGACGCGTGCCGGCACGGACACGACGAGTGCGGCGAGCAGAACGAGCAGGGCGGGGTACGGCATGGTGCGTTCGCTCGCAGCGGGGGGGATGCGCACGAAGGTGACGCCGATCGCAGCGACTGGCCAGCACGACCGGACAGCGGGAAGCACGTAGGACACGTAGGGCACGTAGGCATCTGTGCGGTGAGGGCAGTCACGCGCGGACACGACACCGACACCTCCTTGGAAACAGCACGAGTCCTGCGCGATCGGCGACCCTGCGTACGCAGTTTCCAGGATCAGTTCTACGTGTTCTACGTGTCCTACGTGTTTCCCGCTGTCACGCGATGCACGGAGTCAGGACGCAACAGGGACGACGGCCGGGCTGAGCTGGTCCGCGAGCCAGACCGCGGCGTCGTCGAGGGCGGCGGGCGGGAGGTAGTGGCCGGCGTCGTACCAGCGGAGCGACTTGGGCTCGGATGCGGCGTCGAAGAGGCGTTGCGCCTGATCGGGGCGCACGGTGGGATCGCGGCGGCCGTGCACCATCAGCAGCGGCGTGCCGTCGAAGCGGCGGACGGCACGGAGCGGGTCGGCGATGAGACGGAGGGCGCGTGCGTAGGGCATGCCCTCGGGGAGATCGCCGCCGGCCGCCAGCACCAGCGCACGCACCGCGCGTTCGTCGGCCGCGACCTGCACGCCGAGGAAGCTCCCCATCGAATAGCCGACCAGCGCGAGACGCGCGCGATCGACGTCGGGGCGTGCGCCGGCATACGCGAGTGCGAGGCGTGCGTCGCGGAGCGCGGTGCGCCAGGCGCCGGCGAGGGCGAGCGGATTGTTGACCGCGCGCGCGTCGAACGCTCGCGCATAGCCGCCCACGAGTCCCCACGACGTCTCGTTGCCGGCGGTGATCCGTTCGCCGTGGAGCGGCAGGTCGATCGCGAGCGAGCCGATGCCGTGCCGCAGCAGCGCCGCGCCGACGGTGTCGGCCATCTGCTCCTTGCGCGAACTGAAGCCGTGCAGGAGGACGGCGAGCGGCGCGGGCGACGATGCCGTCGCGGCATCGGGGAGCAGGAGCACCGCGGGGATGCGCGCGTCGTCCGCGGCCTTGCCGAACGACAGCTCGTGGCGCGTGCCGTGCGGGACCGCGCGGGTGTCGCGCACCGTCTGGGCGAGGCGAGTGGGCATGAAGCTGCTACCCCGCACGGGCGATGCCGGTCGGACCGGGCGACGCAGGCACCGTGTCCGTCGTGCTGCCGCATGCTCCGCCGCATCACATGGCGTGCGACGTTCCGTGCAACGTTTCGTGTGACGTTCCGTGCGACGCGTCGAACCGCGCATCGCGCGTCAGTGGGTCGCGAGCCAGTCGACGATCGCCTTGAACACCGCCGGACGACGGTTCACCGGCCCATCGGGTGTCGTCTCGACGAGCCCGTGGTCGGCGTCGGGGAGCACGGTGTACGTGAGGTTGCGCTTGCCCAGGCGCAGGAACTCGATCGCGACGTAATCGATGCCGAGGATCGGCGACGCCTCGTCGTCACCCGAGGCGATCAGCAGGATCGGGATGTCGAGTCGCGTGAGATGGTCGAGCGGATCGACCGCCGTGTAGCTCGCCCAGCGCCGGTAGGGCTCGCCCTCGTGGAAGGCGGTCGTGCTCGTGCTGTCGCCCTAGATCCGACGGTAGACGGCGAAGAGACTGTCGATCGTCGCCTGTGCCTGCCGGCGTGTGGTGCGTCCCGCGGCGGCGCGCAACCGCGCGCCGATCACGCCGTCGTAGAACTGGTTGAGCCCCGCACCGTTGATCGACACGAGGTGCGTGACGCGCGGATTCTCCACCGCCACCCGTGGAGCGACCTGTCCGCCTTCGGAGTAGCCGACCACGACGACACGCGTGCTGTCGGACGGGACGCGTCGCAGCACGTCGTCGAGCACCGCAGCGGCCGCACCGACGCGCCATCCCTGATGGTTGTTCGCGGTGTACGCGGACGGCACCGGCACGATCGGGTCGCCGGTGATCGTGTCCACGCGCAGCGTGTCCACGAAGGGAACCCCGGGCTTGTCGATGAGGACGACATGATAGCGGTCCGCGTACTGCAGGAGGTCGCGACTGAAGCCGTAGCGCCGGCTGTCCGGGCCGAGCACGCCAATCAGCGGCATCGGCGTCGATCCCTGCAGGAAGAGGAGCACCGGCAGCCGCCGCGTGAGGTGCCGGTCGTACACGTGATAGGTGACCGGACCGACGCGCGTCGCGATCGTCACGTGCCGGAAGTCGCTCGGCTCCTGCGCGGCGAGGCCTGCGCCGACGGGCGCATGCGTGAGCACCGCGAGCGTGGCCGCGATGACGATCGGCTCGCGCAGCGCTCGCATCATCTCGATGATCCGATGGCGGCGCGTCCCCGCTCCATGGCGCAGCGACCGAACGGGGCGCTGCGGCCCGTTCGTCGTCGCGATCGCTCTCGGCGTCGTGAGTGCCTGCACGGCCGGAGTATTGCCGGTCATGCACCACCGGTCAATCGTGCCGACGGATGGTCACGCACGCTGAAGCCACCGACGCCGACGGCTCCTCACCCAACCCCGCCACCCGGTGCCGATGCCACACGCAACGACAGCGTGAAGCACGTCCCGCTTCCCACCGTGCTCCGCACGCGCAGATCGCCGCCCATGCCGCGCGCGAGATCGCGGCTGATCGCGAGGCCGAGCCCCGTCCCCTCGCTCGTGCGCGTGTAGCCGGTGCTGAGCTGCACGAACGGCTCGAAGATCGTCTCGTACTTGTCCTCCGGGACGCCGACGCCCGTGTCGCAGACGCGCACGAAGACGTAGTCCGGCCGCGCACGCCGACGATGGATCTCGATCCGCACGGCGCCGGCCGCCCCGTCGGCGCGCTCGGCCGGCGTGAACTTGATCGCGTTCGACAGCAGGTTGAGCAGGATCTGCACGAGCTTGTCGCGATCGGCGAGCACGTGGAGCTCGGGATGATCATCGGCGTGGGCGTCGTCGTGCACGTCGTCGTGCACGTGATCATGTTCCGCAGCGTGCGGACCGCCGGCGTCACGCGTGCCGCCGCCCGCCTCCGCCTCCGCGACCACGCGCACCGTGAACGCGAGCCCGCGCGCATGCACCAGCGGTTCGATCATCGGGCGCACGTCGTGCAGCAGCGCGTGCAGCCCGACGGTCTCCATCGCGAACTCGACGCGCCCCGCCTCGACCTTCGCGTAGTCGAGGATGTCGGTGATCAGGCCGAGCAGGTGGCGTTGCGCCTTCTGCACCCGCGCGAGCGCCTCGCGCTGCGGCTCGGTGACGGGCCCGTGGATGCCGACGTCGATCAGCGCGATGTGCCCCTGGATCGCGTTGAGCGGCGTGCGCAGCTCGTGGCTCATGTTCGCGAGGAACTCGCTCTTCGCGCGATTCGCCCGCTCCGCCGCCTCGCGCGCGGCCTCGATCGTGGCCCGCGCGCGCATCGGCTCCGTCATGTCGACGACCGTCACCACGCCGCCGACGATCGTGTCGTCGGCGTCGCGGATCGGGGCCGCCGAGACCGAGACGCGCACGCGCACACCGTCGGGACGCGCGATCTCGATGGCCTCGTCGCGCACCGTCTCGCCGTGCCGCAGCGCACGCGCCATCGGCCATTCGGTCGATGCGTAGCGTTGCGTCGTCGTCGTGCCGTCCGCGGCGACGCGGTAGCCGACCCACTCGTCGCTGTAGCGCTCCAGGTCGCGCGTCGCCGGCCCCTGTCCCCACACGTCCCAGAGCGCCGCGTTCGTGTAGCGGATCCGCCCGCTCGGGGCATCGGCGACGATCACGCCGATCGGCATCGCCGCCAGCACGGCCGCGAGCCGACGCTCCTCGAGCACCGCCGACTCGCGCGCCACCTGCGCCGCTTCGAGCAGTCGCACGCGGGCGGTCATGTCCTCGTGCTGCACGACGACGAGAAGCTCGGCATCGGCCGGCGACGACGCACCCGGTGGGAGCGACGACGCCGGCGCGAGGCGTCGCATCGCATCGTCGAGCGGAAAGACGTGCGTGGTGACGATCGGCACGCCGGCCGGCGCACCGGTCCGCTGGCCGAGCGCGAGCGGCACGGCCGAGAGCACCGTCTGCTCACCGGCGAGCGCACGTTCGAAGGCGGCGGTGATCCCGGCCCGCTGCATCGCGCGATCGGTGCGCACGTCGAGCGTCGAAGCGCCGAGGTCGTCGGCGAGGTGCCACAGCGCGTCGAACGCCGCGTTCACCGCCACCGCGCGCCCCTCGACGTCGTAGATCGCCGTCGGCAGCGGCGAACGTTCGAACAGGGCGCGGAAGCGCGCATCGCTCGTGCGACGCGCCGATTCCGCACGGGACTGCGCGACCGCGTCACGCGTGCGCGCCGCGACCGCCTCGATCAGGTGGATCTCGTCGGGTCGCCACGCGCGCGCCGCGTCCTGATGCACGAAGAAGACGCCGAGCAGCCGCCCCGCTTCGTGCAGCGGGACGTTGATCGTCGCATGGAGGGCGAGCGCCGCGTGCGCCGCGCGCTCGGCCTCGCTCAGGCTCGGATCGCGCGCGATGTCGGGGCGCACCACCGTCGTTCCCGCGCGGAACGCGGGTGCGAGCGACGGGCCGAAATCGTCGTACCGGTAGCGACCGATGATCGACGGCGCTCCCGGTGCGACGTAGTCGCGCACCACGTCGATCGTCGTCCCGTCGCCGACGTCTTCCGCGTACCCGACGCGCGTCGCGCCGAGGTGCCGCCCCAGCAGGCTCGCCGCGCGGAACTGCGCCTCGACCGGATCGTCCACGCCCCTGAGCGCCTGTTCGAGCGCGTGCATGAAGCCCGAGGTCGTCTCGGCGATGCGGCGCTCCGTCTCGTCACGGGCGGTGACGACGACGCCGACGACGGTGCCGTCCGCGCGCCTGAGCGGCGCCTTGACCGACGTCCACGCGCGCAACTCGCCGTCGCGCCCCGCATGCGGCACCCACTCGGTGACGGTGCGGCTCTCGCCGGTCGCGAGCACCGTCTCATCGACGCGTCGCAGCTCGTCGGCGATGGCCGGCGGATAGAGATCGAGATCGAATCGCCCGATGATCGCCGCGAGCGGACGTCCCATGACCGCGACGCAGGCCGCATTGACGATCACGTAGCGCAGCGACGCGTCCTTCACGGCGACGACGTCGGGTGTCGTGTCGAGCACGTGCGCGAGCAGGGCGGATCCGGTGGCGATGTCGAGCGCGGGCTCACCGCCGATCGTGCGAACGGTCATCGAACGTGGAACGTGGTCGGATCGGCGTCGGGCGTGCGGGTCACGAGACGACGAGGCCCCGCGCCGTCTCGTCGGCCGGGAGGAACACGCCCGCGGCGCCGACCACGGAGCCGATGACCGGCACGGGACGTCGCGTCGGGCGTTCACGACGGACGTCGGGTGCACGACCTGCCGCGGGCGATCCTCGACACTCGATCGGCGACGTCAGCGGGACGTCCGGGGAAGCGTCGGTGCTCGTCACCGGTGGACGGGGTAGGGGGAGCGCGAAGCTGCGAAGCTGCAAGTCTCGGTGTCGGGCCGGACGCGCGGCATCGGGGATGCACCGGTCTGGCGAGCGGACGGTGCGCGCGGGTGATCATGACCGATCGACCACCGGATGCGCACCGCGTGAATCGAGTGTGCGGGGCAGGGCGACCGTTCATGCTCGATCGTGTGCGCACGCTCCTGTTCCGCGAGGCATGATCGACGGACGGTCGCGCGCTCATGGCGGCGTGCATGCCGCATCTCGAGCACGCCTGCATGTCGTGCAGGGCTTCAGGTAAAGCACTCGTCAGCGTGCGTGTGCGTCATGCCGCGCGCGTGGCAGCCGTGCGCCGACGCCGCTCGCCGTACGGTGGCGTGTGTGCGTGGCGAGGCCTACTGTGCATGGGCTGATGCGTTCGATCGGCGATGCCACGTGCCTGACCTTCTGCCGGAGCCACACGGCTGCGATGATCGATCTCCACCGCGCGACCCCGAGGTGCCGATGCCGGCTCACGAGTGCGCCGGGGCTCGCTCGTGGCGGGACCACATGAGCACCACCGACGCGATCGAAGGGGCGGCGTCCGACGGCGCCACCTTCGAGCTGGCGCCGGTCGGCCTCGCGCACGTCAGCCCCGTCGGCGCCTTCCTGCGCGTCAATCGTGCGCTCTGCACCTTGCTCGGCACCTCCGACGTCGCGTTGCTCGGCACGCGTCTGCAGGACGTCGTGCACCCTGACGATCGCGCCGCCGTGCTCGACGAACTGCTGCGCTGCGTGGGCGGTGCGGCGGACACGTGCACCGTCGCCACCCGCTACCTGCGCGCCGACGGTGCCGTCGTCCCCGCGCAGCTGCACGCACGACTCGTCCGCACGCCGTCCCCCGACGCGCTGCTCCCCGGGACGCCGTTCTACTTCATCGGCGTCGTCGAACCGGTCGGCACGACGGACGGCCCCGCGGTTGCATCGCCGGCGCCGGACGAGGGCACCGACGGCCGGGCGACCGATGGCTGCACCGCGACCGCCGCCGACGTGGCGCGCGTGCTCGCCGACGGCGCGCGCCTCGGCGCGCTCCGCGCGACCGGGCTGCTCGAAGCGGTGCCGGCGGACGTGCCGCGCGCGGACGACACGCACGACGTCCGAACGCACGTTGCCGAGGGCGGGCCGCACGCCGCGTTCGACCGCCTCGCACGCGTCGCCGTGCGCGTGCTCGGCGTCCCTGGTGCGCTCGTCAACCTCGTCACCGCCGACGAACAGATCACGCTCGCCTGCTGGGGCGACGCCGTCGGTGCCCCCGGGGGTCGCGTTCCCGTGGCCGACGCCTTCTGCCGCATCGAGGTCGGCACGGGCCATCCGTTCGTGGTCGCCGATGCACGCGTGCATCCGCTCGTTTGCGATAGCGTCTGGACGCGCGAACGCGGCCTCGTCGCCTATGCGGGTGTTCCGTTGCGCGCGCCGGGCGGGCACGTCGTCGGCAGTCTCTGCGTCTTCGACACCCGGGTCCGCACCTGGTCACCGGGCGATCTCGCGATACTCGAGGATCTCGCCGCCGTCGCCACCGTCGAACTGCGCGAACGCACGACCACCACCGTGCGCGACCGGACGGCGCGCGCGCTCGCCGCGACGGTCGCCGCACATCGGGCGGTGCTCCGCGACCTCGACGAAAGCGAGGCGCGCTTCCGCGAGCTCGCCGAACATCTCGACGCCGTGTTCTGGATCGCCGACGCCCCGGACGGGCGTCCGTACGGTCCGTTGCGCTACGTGAACGCCGCCTTCGCGCGCGTCTACGGACGTCCCGTCGAGGAGTTCCAGCGCGATCCGGTCGCGACCTTCCTCGCCGCCGTGCATCCCCACGATCGCGAGCGCATCGTCGCGGCGGCCGCGGGGCAGGCCGACGGGACGTACGACGTCGAGTATCGCGTCGTGCACCCCGACGGGACGATCCGCTGGGTGCACGATCGCGCCGTGCCGATCCGCGAACGCCGCGTCGCGTCCGCGGGCGCGCACGATGACACGCACGACGGCCCGCACGACGATCCGCACGACAGTCCGCACGACCCCGTGCGCCGCATGTCCGCACGCGACGGACGCGTGGTGCGCGTGATCGGGCTCGCCGTGGACATCACGGCGCGCAAGGCGATCGAGGCGGAGCGCGAGCGGCTGCTCGCGTCGCTCGAGGTCGAGCGCGCGCGGCTGGCCGAGGTGTTCGACCGGGCGCCGAGCTTCGCGGTCGTCTATCGTGGCCCCGATCACCGCTATGAGTTCGTGAACGACGCGTACTATGGCCTGATCGGCCATCGCGACGTCCTCGGCAAGCCGCTCGACGCGGTGGTGCCCGAGGCGCGCGAGCAGGGTTTCGCACAGCTCCTCGATCGCGTGCGCGTCACCGGTGAACCGATCGAGTTCCGCGAGACGCCGGTGTCGCTCCAGCGGACGCCCGGCGCGCCGCGCGAGTCGCGCCACGTGGACATGGTCTTCCATCCGCTGCGGGAGCTGGACGGCACGGTGTCCGGCGTCCTCGCGCAGGGCGTGGACGTGACCGAGCACGTGCTGGCACGCCGCGCGATGGAGCGTCTGCTGGCCGAGGCCGAGGCGGCGCGTGCGGCGCAGGACATCGAGCGGCGCCGGCTGGAGACGGTGCTGGCCGCGCTTCCCGTCGGCGTCGTCGTGGTCGAGGCGCCCGTCGGGCGCGTCGTCTACGTGAACGACGCGCTGCGCACCATGTGGGGCGAGGCGCCGCTCACCGCCGACGTCGCGTCCTACAGCATCGAGTGGACCGGGTGCCACGTCGACCGCACCGCACGCGGTGGCCCGGTGCCGACCGAACGTCGCTACGCGTCGCACGAATGGCCGGTCGCGCGCGCGCTGCTCGAGGGCGAGGTGGTCGTGGACGAACTGGTGCAGGCCATCCGCCCCGACGGCACGCGGCGCATGTGCAGCATCTCGGCCTCGCCGATCCGCGATGGCGCCGGTGCGATCGTCGGTGCCGTGGGTGCGCTCGCCGACGTCGAGGAGGTGTTCCGCGTGCAGCGCACGCTCGACGAGGCGCGGCGTGGCGCCGAAGCGGCCAACCGTGCCAAGAGCGAGTTCCTGGCGAACATGTCGCACGAACTGCGCACGCCGCTCAACGCGATCCAGGGGCACGTGCAGCTCGTCGATCTCGGCATCCACGGCCCCGTCACCGAGGCGCAGCGGACCGCGTTCGGTCGCGTCGTGCGCGCGCAGGAGCACCTGCTGAGTCTCATCAACGCGGTGCTGCAGTACGCGAAGCTCGAGGCGGGCAAGGTCGAGTATCACCTGGAGGAGCTCGCGCTCAGCCCGATCCTCGAGGACGTCGCCGCGCTCATGGCGCCCGAGTTCACGATGCGTCACCTCGCCTTCGAGTTGCGCCCGCCGGCGTCGGACGCGACGTGGGGCATCGTGTGGGCCGACGCCGACAAGCTGCGCCAGGTGCTGCTCAACCTCCTCTCGAACGCGGCGAAGTTCACGCCGGGCGGGGGCCGTGTCGTGATCGAGGCCGACCCCGACTCCGCCGATCCGACGCGCATGCAGGTGCACGTGCGCGACACCGGCATCGGCATCGCGCCCGACCAGCTCGAGGCGGTGTTCGCGCCGTTCGTGCAGGCGAGTCAGGGGCGGACGCGCACGCACGACGGCACGGGGCTCGGCCTCGCGATCTCGCGCGATCTCGCGCGCGGCATGGGCGGCGACCTGTGCGCACGCAGCACCCCGGGGGCCGGGAGCGCGTTCACGCTCGTGCTGCGGCGCGTCGTCGCGGCGACGGGCGAGGTCACCGACCGGCGCGGCGACGCGTCGGGGCTCGACGGCCGCCGGACCGGCGACGATCGGCGGAGCGGAAGCGATCGCCGCCATGCCGACGACGCACCCGATCGCTGATTCAGTCCGGCAGCGTCACCCGCAGCGCCGCCCCGACCGCATCCGCCCGACAGAACACGCTCGCCTTCGCGCTCCCCATCATGTGCACGCCGACGACGCGACGCGACGCGTCGAGCACCACCGCACCGCTGTCGCCGTCGAGCGTGAACTGGTCGCAGCGCACCAGGTCGCGGAACGCGATGCGCCGCGTGCCGCCACCGCGAACGGGAAAGTCGACGATCGCGACGAAGTCGAGATCCTGCACGACGCTGTGCGTCAGCCCCGTGCGCGCGCCGGACTTCCGCACGCGCAGCCCGCGCGCGATCGGCCCACCGAAGTCGGTCGGTGCACCGATGTCGCGGATGAACTCCGAGGCGGCGTCCGGATCGTCGAGCAGCGCGATCGCGGCATCGACGGTGAACGGTTGCGTGCCATCGGCGGTCACCGTCCAGTCGGCGAGCCGCGCGATCGTCGCCCCGCCGTGCATCTGCAGCGACGCCGGTGCGTCGACCTCGTCGCCTGCCTGGGCGCCCAGCGGTGCGAGCACGTGTGCGCACGAGAGCAGGTAGCGTCCGTGCGGATCGTCGGTCCGCGCGACGACACAGCCGAACGTGCCGGGCCCCGCGTGACCGGTGTCGACCGGTGCACCGGGCATGAGCGGCGCACCCTGCAGCCGCAGCGTCCCGATCGCGACGACGTCGGTCGGCACCGCGCGATCGATGCCCGCGACGGACAGCGATTCCGGCACCGGCGCCGCGAGGGCGTTCGCGTCGCGCTTCTCGTCCACGTAGACGACGAGTGCGAGCTCGCCACCACGCCGGCTACGCCGCGATCGACGCGCGATGCCGATTCCCTGCACACCGGGTTCGTCGAGCCACGACGCGGCGGTGACATCGTCGGCCGCGCCCGCATCAACGTTACCACCACCGCGATTGCCGCTGCGGCGCCGCCGGTTCGGCGACGGGAGCAGGGCGTCGATGCAGCGGTCGAGCGCATGGCGCAGGGCACGTTCCTCGCGCGTCGGATCGTCGGCCGCGCGACGGACGCGTCGTGGGCGTGCACTCACTCGCGCACCACGATCGTGGCGGTGCCGCTCGGATTCGCCGTGCCGAGCTGGATGGTGGCGGTGATGCCGATGGTGCCGGCGCGTTGTACGCGAATCGGGCCGCTCCAGCTGCCGGTCGCATCGAGTTCGCGCCGCACCGCGGCGATCTCCGCGGCATCGGCCGGCTCCGCGGTGAGCGTCACGCGCGCCTTCGCGAGCGCGGCGACATCGGGGCTAGTGGTGCGCACGCGCACCGTCACGTCCGACATGACGACGGGCGATGCGGGCGCGACGTCGACGGTGACCGATTGGATCACCGGTCCCGACGTCGACATGCCGATGGCCGGTGCCGCCGTCGTGCCCGTCGAACCCGTCCCCGCCGATGCACCGGACGACGCTTGCGGTGCGGGCGGCGGCGAGACGGGCACAGCCGTCTTCGTGGTCGGCGCTTCCGGGCTCCCCGCGAACGGCTTGTTCAGCGCCGACGTGCCGCCGCCGAGGAACGAGTACGAGACGCCGATGAACCAGCGCATCCGGTTGCGGGTCGCACCGGTCGCGAGTGCGTTGGCGATGGTGGTGCGGTCGGTGACGACGTCGCCTTCGCGCAGCCCGACCGGGAGCACGCGCTCGGGGCCGAGCACCGCGCCGAACGTGATCGCGCCGCGATCGCCAAAGCGAAACGACGGGCCGAGATAATACGCGGTCGACGGCGTGCGATTGAGACTCAACCCGAGACCGAACGAGATCGCGCCCCACGGCACACGCGTGTGGTGCAGGTGGGCGAACGTGGCGGCACCGAGGCTCGCATCGTCTTCGAGGTCGCGGTTGCGGACGATGCGCGTGGTCGTGGTGCCGGCGGTCGGCCCGGGTTCGTCGCGCAAACCGTACGCCTGGTTGCGGAGTCCGGTCGCGGTGAAGCCGCCGCCGAAATCGACACGCCATCCGATGGTGCGCACCGCGATGACGAGCGTCGCGTTCGGGAGCGATTCGCCGGTCTTGCTACGTCGGATGGTGACGATGTAGCCACCGTACCGCGCGTCGTGGCGCTGCGGGATGGTTTTCGTCTCGACGCGGCCGTCGTCGCTTTCCCGTCCGAGAGTTTCCGGCAATTCGATCCCGGCGACCGTGTACGTGAACTGCTTCGGGATCGTCTTCTCGATGGCGACGAGGAACGTCTCACCGTCGGCCACATCGAGCACGTAGCTCGCGCGGCACTCCTCGGCGCCGGTCGCGAGGGCGCACCCCTGGTGCGCGAAGGTCACGGTCTTCGCAGGGCCACCGGTCACTCGGCCGTCACGTCGCAGCGCCGAAACGTTTCGAGGCACCATGCCGCACAGCACCATGCCAAGCGCGCCGATCGCGATGCCGCGCAGCGGACTGCATCGGATGCCGTGCCGCGTCACACCAGCGGCGAACCACCGATGCCGTGGCCGGACGTGTGCGTGGATCGGCCCGTGCGTGATCGTGCGATGGAGGCGGTGCATGCGACCCTCCCGATGCGGGACCGCGGCAGTGCGGTCGTGTCACGATTGGATGTGCCAGGCAGTTCGCGCAAGACGGCGGTGAGACGGATGCTGCCGACATGGAATACGGATTCCGGTGTCGTCACGGTGTCACCGCGCCACGCACGTGGAGAACTTCGCGTACGAGACGGATCCGTGCGAAACGCCGTCGCCTCGACGGTCCATCGCTTCGAGGTTGGGCATTGGGCGGCACCAGCCGAAACCGCCGGCACGCTGCATACCTTGATGCCGCCCGTCTGCCTGAACCCGACGTCAGCCGGGGCGCTACGCGGGGACTCGAACGACATGCCCCGGCTGCAGCGTGGGCAGCAGTTCCAGCACCGTCGGCATCAACGGCGCGAGATCATCGATATCGTTCGAGCGGGCGC
>ERZ1066136.963-NODE-963-length-16798-cov-24.471660_pt1 | contig 16798 bp, 17 predicted proteins | sample MGYA00382783_ERZ1066136 | MGnify/ENA primary metagenome ERZ1066136 (study PRJEB33369, sample SAMEA5778366) | biofilm metagenome | biome: Industrial cooling water; feature: Water cooling tower basin; material: Biofilm | place: United Arab Emirates | collected... | reverse complement strand
CACGCCCGCGCGACCCTTCACACCGCGAATCCTCGCTGTCCCACGCCCGCACGACGCTTCACACCGCGAATCCTCGCTGTCCCACGCCCGCACGACGCTTCACACGTCGAGTGCCCGCCGCTCATCGCACGGCGCGGACGGGCCCCGGATGGATACGCGGCGAGGGTCGCGGGGCCGGTGTCCGGGGCGCGGGAGCGGCTCAGACAGTCCTCGCCCTTCGTGACGGTCCAGGTGCTTCGACCCGGCGATCGGCTCGGGCTGCGGAACTCGCCGCTCCCGCGCCCCGGCCCCCGTCCTCGGGAGCTCTCTGAAAGGGAACGAATCGGCGAGGCCGAGATCCGGGGCCCGTCCGCGCCTGAACAACGGCCATCTCCGCGCGAAGAACACACGAGCACGGCAGCACCACAAGGGCCCAGAGCCGCGCTCGCCCCGTGTGTCCCTCCAGCCATGTCTCCACGGACATCCCCGCCGGCCTCGCTCCCCGCGGACCCACGCCTCCCGTTCAGGGCCGGACGGGTCCGGATCTCGGCCGCGCCGACCTTCTCCTCCTCAAGAGAGCTCCCGAGGACGGGGGCCGGGGCGCCGGTTCGGCGAGTTCCGCAGCCCGAGCACACTGCCGGCTCGAGGCACCCGGACCTTGACGAAGGGCGAGGACTGTCTGAGCCGAACCGGCGCCCCGGCCACCGGCCCCGCGACCCTCGCCGCGCCCTCATCCGGGCCCGTCCGGCCCGTGCCACGCCCCCCGCGCCTCGCCCCGCTGCACCCGCTGCATCCGCCGCGCATCCATCGCCGAGCCGAGCGCAGCGACAGTGCGCGAGGCGCTCAGCAGAACGGGCACTCGCAGGTGATGCCCGGGTTGTGGTCGGAGCACACCGTATGCGGCGGCGACGCGTCGCAGATCTCCTGTCCGCACGCGCAATCGATCTCCGCCTGGTCGCCGCAGCCGACCGGCTTCGGCTCGCACACGTGATACGCGCCTTTCTGCGCCTTGAACACGCAGACCAGCGGGTCTTCCTTGTCCGCGCAGCTCTCGCAGTTCGGCGCCCAGTCGCACGCCTCGATCGGCGCGCACTGTCCGGACCAGCAGTCGCCCTGGTCGTTGAGCGTCGGCAGGTGGCCTGGCGAGCACGTCGGCGGCAGCGCCTTGCACGTCACGCCGACCGGGTTGCACGAGATCTTCGTGAACGTGCAGCGGCCGAACCTGCACACCGGCTTCGCGTCGGCGACGTCGAGCGTCGAGCACGTATCGATCAGGCACTCCATGATCGGGCAGATCGCCGGCTGTTCGCCCTTCGCGATCACGTCGCACGTGCAGCAGTCCGTGTGCAGCTGGCAGTCGCTGTCTTGCTCGCAGGCCGCCTCGACCGGTCCGCCCGTCGTCTCCGCGGCCGTCCCTGACGACGCGCTCGCCTCGCTGGTGCTCCCGGTCGACTCCGACCCGGTCGTCCCGCTGCCTGTCGCCGCCTCGGTCGTCGCCGCCTCGGTCGTCGCCGGCCCGGTCGACCCGCCCATCGTCGCCCCGGACGTCGGCCCCTCGGTCGACCCGCCGGTCGAGCCCGGCCCGGTCGACCCGCTGGTCGACCCGGTCGACGCCTGCCCGGTCGGGTCGGTCGTCGTCGCCCCGGACGTATTGCTCGAGTCGCCGCACCCGCCGAGCAGGGGCGCCGCGAGCAGGGGCGCCGCGAGCAGGAGGTGCGCCGCGAGGGCGCGTGAGAACCGCTGAACATTAAGAATGGTCGAAGCCATGCGTCTCCGTCTAGCACACCCGGGGGCCGGGACCACCGCCCCGCAGCGAGCCGTCCGCGCGCGCGTGGGCCTTGCCAGCGCCCTGCGCGCGGACGAAAATCCTCCGCGCCATGGACAAGACCTACCCCAGCGCCGACGCGGCCGTCGCCGACATGACCGACGGCATCACCCTGATGAGCGGCGGCTTCGGCCTGTGCGGCAACCCCGAGCACCTGATCAAGGCGATCCACCGCAAGGGCGTCCGCGACCTCGACCTGATCAGCAACAACTGCGGGGTCGACGGCGTCGGCCTCGGGCTCTTGCTCGACGCCGGCCAGGTCCGCAGCATCGTCGCCTCGTACGTCGGCGAGAACAAGACCTTCGAGCGCCTCTTCCTGTCCGGACAGCTCAAGGTCACGCTCGTCCCGCAGGGCACGCTCGCCGAACGGATCCGCGCCGGCGGGGCCGGCATCGGCGGCTTCTACACGCCGACCGGCTACGGCACCCCCGTCGCCGACGGCAAGGAGGTCCGCGAGCTCGACGGCCGCTGGTACGTGCTCGAGCGCCCGCTCAAGGCCGACTTCGCGATCGTCAAGGCCTGGAAGGGCGACGCCCACGGCAACCTCGTCTACCGCCGCACCGCCAACAACTTCAACCAGGCGATGGCGACCGCCGCGCGCGTCACGATCGCCGAGGTCGAGGAGCTCGTCCCCGCCGGCGCGCTCGACCCCGACGAGATCCACACCCCCGGGATCTACGTCCAGCGGATCATCCGCGGCGACCACTACGACAAGCCGATCGAGTTCCGGACCACCCGCCCCGGCTGACCCTCAGGACCTGCCCTCCAAGCCATGCACGGCGGCCACCACCGGATCGACGTCGAGTGGCTCGCGCTCGCCGCGGGCCTCAAGCCGGCGATCCGGATCGCCGCCAACGCGCTCGAGGCCAGCCACGTCGCCGCCCGCTTCCAGCAGCTCGGCGCCGCCGTCGTCACCGCCCGCGGCCCCGTCGGCGTCCACCGCCACGAGCAGACGATCGTCTACGTCGCCCGCACCGCCGGCGAGGCCGCCAGCCTGCGCGCCGCCGAGCGCCCGCTGCTCGCCCCCCACCTGCCCGCCCGCGACAAGGCCTACTACGCCGGCGAGCTCGGCCTGCGCCTCGGCTACCCGCGCTGCTGCGTCGACGCCTTCGCCGCCCGCGTCCTCCGCGGCCCCGGCAAGCTGCGCCCCGGCGACCGCGACGGCGCCCACGAGGACTACGTCGCCGCCCGGGACGCCCGCGTCGCCCGCCCCGACTGGCGCCTCAACAACCTCCTCCTGCGCCAGCACCTCCGCCTCCTCACCTTCGAGCCCTGCCGCTACGACTGCGCCGCCGCGCTCGCGCTCGCCGCCCCACTGCTCGCGATCGTCGAGTCGCACCACCCCGAGGCCGCGCCTGTCCTCAAGGCCAGCCTCCAGCGCCCGCTCGCGCTCGCCGCGACCGGCGCGCGCGCCTGGGTCGCCGGTGCGCCCGACCGGCTGACCGCCGCCGAGCCCCCGCGCGAGCGCCCGGGCGCCCCCGCCGACCCGGCCGACCAGGCCTGGGCCGCCCGCCTCCTCGCCCTCGGCCAGCTCGGCCCCGGCGATCCCCCGCCGCTCTGGCTCGACTTCACCCCGCACTGATACACTCACCACCGGAGCCGCCATGCCACTGTCCCGCGAGCAGATCGTCCAGCGCGTCGCCAAGGAGCTGCGCGACGGCTACTACGTCAACCTCGGCATCGGCATGCCGACCCTGGTCGCCAACTACATCCCCGACGGCATCGACGTCGTCCTCCACAGCGAGAACGGCCTTTTGGGCATGGGCCCGTTCCCGCGCGAGCACGAGGTCGACCCCGACCTGATCAACGCCGGCAAGCAGACGATCACCTTCAAGCCCGGCGCCTCGTTCTTCGGCAGCCACGAGAGCTTCGCCATGATCCGCGGCGGCCACATCGACCTCTGCGTCCTCGGCGCGATGGAGGTCAGCGAGCACGGCGACCTCGCCAACTGGATGATCCCCGGCAAGAAGGTCAAGGGCATGGGCGGCGCGATGGACCTCGTCGCCGGCGCCCGCCGGGTGATCGTCTGCATGGAGCACAACAACAAGGACGGCGAGCCCAAGCTCGTCCGCCGCTGCTCGCTCCCGCTGACCGGCAAGGCCGTCGTCCACGAGGTCGTCACCGACATGGGCTACTTCAAGTGCACGCCCCGCGGCCTCGTGCTCGCCGAGATCGCGCCCGGCCACACGATCGAGGAGGTCCGCGCGCGCACCGGCTGCGACGTCCTCGTCGACGGCGACCTCGTCACCGTCGCTGCGTGAGACCCGGCCCGTCGCCCCTGGACAAAACGCGCCGCGACGCTCGCCCGCGCCCGCTCCCGCGCGTCGCGGGCGTCGCGCCTCGCCGCGAGGATCCGGCTACGATGGCGACATGCGCCTTGTCTTTTCGTTAGCCAGCTTGTCGTGCGCCCTCGCGTGCACGATCGAGAACCCGACGTTCACGCTCACCGATCCGTCGGCCGGCTCGACCGGCAGAGCGACCGAGGGCGACGCGACCTCCGCCTCGACGACGACCGACCCCGCACCGACCACCTCGCCCGAGCCGACTACCGACACCGTGACGGGCACGACCGGGGCGAACGGCGTCACCAGCGACACCCCGCCCGACACGACCACCGAGGAGCCGGCGACGACCGACAACCTCGGCACGACCGACCCCGTCGGCAGCACCGGCACGACCGGCGAGCCCGAGGCCTGCCAGGAGCTCGGTCTGAGCGAGCCCCGGCTCGTCCAGCTCGTCTCGCTCCCCGGCAACATCCCGATCCCGAGCAACGTCTGCAACACGGGCGACGGGATCGAGCACGCCGGCCGGCTCTTCGTCTATGAAACCGTCAACAGCGCGGGCAGGTTCTCGATCAAGCCGGACGGCGGCTGCGGCGGTCCGATGCTCCCCGGCATCGTCGAGTTCCACCTCGAGTGGCCGATCGAGCAGGACCAAGTCCGCTATGGCAACGGCGAGTGCGTCAAGGTCGTCTACACCGCCCACGACGACGACGCGGAGGCCCCCTGCGCCGTCTCCAGCTTCAAGATCACGTACAACGGCCCGAACGAGGCCGACAAGGGCAAGGTGATCCTCGCCGGCGGCTTCGGCCTCGACAGCGCCTGCGAGTTCCCGGTCGACAACATCTCGTCGTTCGCCATCGCACCGAAGCCGACCGAGTCGTGCGCCTGCGACGGCTCGGGCCCCTTCGATCTCATGTACCAGTACGACGGCGAAGCCATGAACATCCCCGAGTCGCCGAACATGCTGTTCCCGCTCTCCCCGGCCGACGGCCTCGACTACAACGTCGTCCACTTCCGCAGCCACGTGGTCCCCGTGTGCAACGTCGAACCGACGCCCCCGACGTACGAGTGGCACCACGTCGATTGGGTCGCCGCCCTCGCGCCCTGACGCGCGCCCCTGGACCCGAACCGGCGCCGCACGCAGCCGCCGGCCCGGCGTCCCTGGGCCCAGCGCGCCCGGGCGCTCGCCGGCGCCCCGTCCTCGCGCTGCGGACCTCGCGCCGCCGCGCCGAGCTCCGGCTACGATGGTGGCATGCGCCTTGTTTTTTCGTTCGCTGGATTATCGTGCGCCCTCGCGTGCACGATGACGAACCCCGCCTTCGTCGAGACCGAACCGACCGCCGGCACCACCGCCGTGACCTCCGGCGACGCGACCTCCGCCACGCCGACCACCTCGCCCGAGCCGACCACCACCACCGTCACCAGCACGACCGAGTCGAACAGCGTCACCAGCGACACCCCGCCCGGCACGACCACCGAGGACCCGGCCACGACCGGCGACCTCGGCACCACCGACCCGAACACCTCGACCGGCGAGGAGCCGGCGTTGTGCGAGCTCCCGGACCTGTTCCACGATCTCGCCCCCTTGATCCGCCCGGTCGACTCCCTCGATTGGAACAAGTCCATCACCGCCGCCCAGTGCATCGCGCAAGCCGGCGTGAAGCGTGAGGGCCAGCTGTGGATCTACCCCGACGGCTTCGGGATCAAGCCCGGCTGCGATCTCAAGCTCGAGATCCCGCAGCTGAGCCCAGGGCTCAAGTTCCCGATGGACTGGCAGCTCGACGACCTCCAGCTCCCCGGGTACGACGGCAACTGCGTCGTCGTCGAGTACAAGGTGCACCCCGGCTACGAGCCCTGCGCGATCTCCGAGGTGACGGTCTCCAAGGACAACAACCCCATCCTGTACGGTCGCTTCAGCGTGGCGGCGGATGTCATGCTCCCGGGCTTCGTGGTCGGGCCCGAAGCCAGGGGCACATGCGCATGCCCAGGGTGCTGCGGCATCGCCCCCGACCCCGACCTCTACGACATGAAGATCGGTCAAGCGCTCTACCCTGAGCTCGAGAACGGCGGCTCTCCCGAAGAAGTCTTCCTGAACAACATCAAGCACCTCTTCGTCAACCTCCGCTCGGACGTCCACCCCGAGTGCCAGGACGAGCCGAAGCCGCCCGCCCCCGACTGGCTGCACTTCGACTGGGTCCTCGTCCGCCCCGCGGGGTGAGTCCACGGGCTGCACTTCGACGGGCCGCTCGCGCGCAAAGAAGTACCCCGAACCCGAACCGCGCAGCCCCGCTCGCGGCGTCGGGCACCCGCCCGGACACACATCGGGCACGGGCGTCCACACATCGGGCGCCGTGTACGTCTGGAACAAAGCTCGCTATCGTCGCCTCATGCGGGCTCCTGCCTTTTTTCTCCTCGGCCCCGCGCTCGTCACCGCCTGCACGCTGGAGAACCCGGCCTTCCTCGTCGGCGCGAGCGGCCCGGACGCGCCGGCCGCGACCACCTCGTCCGGATCCGGCGCCGCCACCGGCGACCCGCCGGACACCGGCGCGCCCGCGACCGACACCGGCGAGCCTGCGACCGCCAGCGCGACCGCGACCGCCGGCGCGACCGGTGACGCGAGCACCGGCACCCCGCCTGCCGACACCACCGGCACCACCGACCCCGTCGGCGACACCACCGGCGACCCGGGCGACACCGAAACCACCGGCGACACCACCAACGGCGACACCACCACCGGCGACACCACCACCGGCGGTGACCCGCTGTGCGAGCTCCCGGACCCGCTCGGCCCGCTCGCCAAGGTGCTCGACAGCGTCACCAACGAGCACCTCAAGTACGCCACCTGCGACCCCTGGGACGGCCTCGTCTACGTCGCCAAGCTCAAGCCCGACCCGCAAGGCTTCGTGCTCGCGCAGGACATGCTGTGCGGCCCCAAGCAGGTCCCTGCCGACCTGCGGATCACCGTCCCGATCCCGCAGGGCGCCAAGGCGCTGAACGCCTGCGTCTCGATCAAGTTCGGCCTCCACCCGGACGGCCCCGAGTGTCACCTCTCCTGGCTGCAGATCGATCAGGGCCGCGCCCCCGCGCTGTTCGGCCGCTTCGGCTCCGACGATCCCTCGCCGCTCCCCGACGTCACCGTCACGCCGCACAAGCTCCCCGGTTGCCCGTGCGACGGCTGCTGCGGCGCCGAGCAGCCCGACCCCGGCGCCTACGATCTGCTCGTCAACGACACCCCCGTGCCCGAGGGCTCCGACCCGCTCGTGATCACCGCCGGCCCGAAGAAGTACGCCTTCCTCAACCTGCGCTCGCACATCCACGACCAGTGCGCCGACGATCAGTACGCCCAGCCCGACTGGCTGCACATCGACTGGATCCTCGCCCGCACCCAGTGACCCCGCGCGACACGCCCCCCGACCTCAATCGATCGGATGCATCGCCCCGCGGATCGTCTGGTGCACCACCTGCGCACCGACCTCGAGCCGCCGCGCGATGTCCTCCATCACGTGCAGCTCCTCCTCGCTGACCGACCCGTCGGCCGCCGCCACGATCGTCAGGTGCTGGACCAGCTGCGCCCGGTTCTTCAACGGCACCTCGAGGGCCGCCTTGATCCGCCCGTCGAGGTCCGCGAGCAGCTTCTGCACGTCCTTGGGCGCGTCCGCGTGGTCGGCCCCGAGCAGCCGTCCGAGCGCCTCGAGCTCCGTCGGCTCGACCCCGCCCGACGCCGCCGCCACCGCGATCCCGGCCGTGTACAGCAGCCGCCGCAGCGTGTCCGACGTCTGGCTCTTCTCCTCGAGGTACGACGGCTCCATCAGCTGCAGGTCGCGCTCGACCAGCGCCTCGACGTCCTCGAGCGCCCACGCGCTGTCGGTCGGCTTCCCGAGCGCCTTGAGGTACGGCTCCGAGCGGCTGAACGCCCACACCGCGCGCACGCGGACCGGGTTGTACGGGTGCGTGCTGAAGCAGTCGAGCGTGTCCTCGTCGTACTCCTTCTCGCGCGCCTCCGGGGCCGACGCCAGGCTCTCGACCTGGCGGGCGAACGTCGCCAGGTCGGGGCGGACGCGCTCGGACGCCATCCCGGACGCCAGCTTGAAGAACCCGCTCGCGGCCGCCTCCGGGTCGCGCGCGCACAGCAGCCCGATCCGGTCGGCCGACAGCTCCGCGCTGCGGCACCACGCGTACAGCCGCAGCGACGTCGGCCGCGACACGAACGGGATCCCGAGCTCCTCGAGCGTCGCCGTGATCGGCATCGGCAGCCCGTAGTGGTCGAACGCCGCGTGGCCGAGCTCGTGCCCGATCACGAACCGCAGCTCCGCCGGCGTGAACGCCTCGAGCAGGCGGCTCGACACCGTCAGCACCGTCGGCCCCTTGACCTCGCGGTAGCACGTCGCGTTGAACTGGTGCTCCGGCGTCACGTACACCTCGACCGGCGCCTCGTAGCCGAGCATCTCCTTGCACTCGGCGACCGTGTCGGCGATCTCCGGCGACATCGAGCGCGTCAGCCGCAGCGTCGACGACAGCAGGTTGCGGCGGTAGCCGTAGCCCTTGCCGCCGCGCAGCTCGCGGATCCGCTGCAGCGCCTTCTTGACGCCGAAGTCGCTCATCACCTCGTCGCGCAGCTGCTGCTCGCGCCGGACCTGGAACTGCCGCGGATCAATGCGCATCGATCGCTCCTCCGACTGTCACATTCGCACCCGAACACGCGCGCCGGGCCCGCGACCGCCGCGGGCCCCCGGCGCGCCGCCGCTCACGACGAGCGGGCGTACTTGAGCGTAAGCACCTCGAGGATCCGCTCCGCCAGGCCGTCGTCGACCTGGAGCACCCGCTGCATCGCCTCGAGCATCTGGTCCTCGGCCTCGTCGACGTCGCCGCTCGACATCGCGATGTCGGCCGCGAGCAGGTAGCACTTGTTCTTGACCAGCTGCGACGACAGGTCGCCGAGCGCCTTGACCGAGTCCTTGAGCGACGGGAAGCGCTTCAGGATCTTGGTCGCCTCCTGGTACACGGCGGAGAACTCCTTGCCCTCGAACTCGGGCAGCGAGTTGAAGTACGCCTCGACCGTCGGGATCTCCTGGTCGTCGAAGCTCCCGTCGGCGCCGCACATCAGCAGCATCGCGTGGAGCAACAGGGCGTCGTCGGTGGGCTTCTTCTGCGGCGTCACTTTGCCGGTCAGTCTCGAGAGCAGACCCATGAGGCTTTCTCCTTGAACCCGCGCGTCGCGGGCCGGGGAAATATCGACGAGGCGCCCGCCGGGCACAAGGCCGATCGCACCGCCCTCGACCGTCGCGCGACACCCCACGAGGCCCCGGCGATCCCCGGGTTGACGCCGTTCACCCGCGCGGACCGCACGTCCTCTCGGACCTCGCGCTCGCCTCGTGCTCGCGCGCTCGTCCCGCTCCTGCCGCTCCCCGCCGAGCCCGGCGCCACCGTGTCTCGCGCTAGCGCAGCGGCGCCCCGGTGGCGGCCGCGATCGCCTCGGGCGTCACGCCCGGCGCGCACTCGACCAGCCGGAACCCCTCGGGCTCGACCGCGACGACCCCGAGATCGGTGATCACCAGGTCGACGCAGCGCATCGCCGTCAGCGGCAGCGTGCAGCGGCGGACCAGCTTGTGCCCGCCGTCGCGGTCGGTGTGGGTCATCACCGCGATCACCCGCCGCGCCCCGGTCGCCAGGTCCATCGCCCCGCCGATCCCCGCGACCTTCTGGCCCGGGACCATCCAGTTGGCGAGGTCGCCGTTCTCCGCGACCTGCATCGCCCCGAGCACCGCGCAGTCGACGTGCCCGCCGCGGATCATCGCGAAGCTGAGCGCCGAGTCGAAGGTCGACCCGCCGGCGACGATCGTCACCGTCTGCTTGCCCGCGTTGATCACCTGCGCGTCGACCTCGTCCTCGTGCGGAAACGGCCCCATCCCGAGCAGCCCGTTCTCCGAGTGCAGCAAGATCCCGGCGTCCGCCGGCAAGTGGTTCGGGATCAGCGTCGGGATCCCGATCCCGAGGTTGACCACGCTGCCGGGCGTCAGCTCTCGCGCCGCGCGCGCGGCCATCTCGTCGCGGGACCAGGGCATCGGCCGAGGTCTTATCGCGCCCGCCGCGCTGCGGCAAGCCCGGCCCCGGCTCCCGGGCCCGCCGCGCCGCACGAGCCGCGGGGAGCACCGGGCCGCCGGGCCCGCGGGGATCGCCGCTTTCCCGGCCCGGCGCGCCCGTGCTATCGCTGGCGTGATGTGGCGTCCTCGCGTGCTGCTCCTCGTCGTGCTCGGCGTCGCCGCGCAGTGCGGTGGCTCGCTCGACCCGCGGACCTGCCCGACGCTCGACGACGGCCCCGTCGCCTGCCCGTTCTGCGGCGAGCCGCTGCGCGGCCCCCAGGCCGCGGCGCTGCTCGGCGACTGGTGCGGGACCGGCGACCTCCCGGAGCTGCCGGCCGGCACGACCACCGGCGACACGGGCGAGCCCGACCACGTCCACGACTCCTCGGGCTCGTTCTGGGACACCGACACCTGAACGCGCGCCCGGCCTGACGCGCCCCGCACGGACGAGGGCGGCCCGCGCGCGCGCCCACGTCCCGCCCGGACCGGCGCGGCTCCGGACGCCGCGCTCGCCAGGAGTGACCCCGGAGTGGATCGGGCCGGGGCAACATGACCTCGCAGGTAATGTCCGAGGCGAAGTTCATCGCTACTCTCCGGGCACAATGAGCAACCTCGGCGCGCGTTCGGAGGCTGAAGGGATGTCTGGTCTGTCGTCTCTGCAGACCCGCGGGATGATCTGCTTCGGGATCATCGGCTGGTTCGTGGCCGCGCTTGTCGTGCGGTTCGGGGCCCCCGCCGGCCTCTTCGAGGGGGAGGCGAACCTCGTGCTCTACCTGGCCACCGTGCTTGTCTGGGTCCCGGCGCACGTCCTGCTCAAGAAAGTCCTCGGGCTGGGTCCGGGACAGATCGTCCCTGCTCTATCGCTCGGGGTCGGGACCGCAGCTCTCTGCGATGGTGTCGCCATGCCCTGGGCGACGTGGCTCTACGGGAGCGACGCGACCGCCATGTTTCGTGGCGCCGGCTGGATCCTCTGGTTCGTCGGGGTCGGTCTGTTCGTGGCGCTCCTGGACGCGCGGCGATCGGCCCGGCCCTGAGTGCGCCACGGGCCGGCGTCACGCCGCTCGACGCGCGCCCCTCGTAGATCGCGAGGGCGCGCTCCCGGATCGCCAGCGCGCGCTCGCACAGCGACCCGGCGCCCGCTTCGTCTTCGCCACGGTCCGCGCATTCGTCGACCTGGTCCTCGAGACATGTGACTGGAACTTCGTCGCCCTGGGACCGCGGCGCACGGCGAGCCCGACAAGTCGCGAGCGCGTGTCGGACGAGGGCGGCCCGCGCGATTGACTTCGGGGGGTGCCTCTGCGACCGTCACCCGCCCCTGCACGGGGCGGAGGAGCGCATGCACATCTTTCTCACCGGCGGCTTCGGGTACGTGGGTCGGGCCGCGGCCAACGAATTGACGCGTCGCGGCGCCCGTCTCTCGGTCCTCGCGCGGGACGCCGCCGAGGCGGCGCGGGTCGAGGCGGCCGGTTGGCAGCCGGTGCGCGCGGGGCTCGACGATCCGGCCGGGCTCGCGGCGGCCTGCGCCGCGGCGGACGCGGTCGTGCACGCGGCGGCCAGCGACGCGCCGGCGTTCCTGCCGATCAACCGCGCCGCGATCGTGGCGATGCTCGCCGCGCTGCGGCCGGGCGCGGGCTTCGTCACCCACGCGGGCACGCTGCTGTTCGGGCCCTCGGCCGAGCCGCAGGACGGCGCGGGGCCGCTGCGTCCGCCCCCGTTCCTGGCCGAGCGGGCGGCGCTCGACGAGCAGATCGTGACGGCGCGGCCCGACCTGCGGGTCGCGGTCGCGTTCGCCGGGCTCGTGTACGGGGGCGCCGGCGCGGCGATCCCGAACGTCTACGCGGGGGCGGTCCGCGCCCTCGGCTTCGCGCCGGTGCCCGGGGACGGCGCGCAGGCCTGGTCGACCGTGCACGTCGAGGACTGGGCGCGGCTGATCGCCGACGCGGTCGAGCGCGCCGCCCCCGGCGGACGCCGCTACATCGCCGCCTCCGGCGAGGTGACGCTCGGCGAGTTCGCGCGCCGCGTCGGCGCGGCCTTCGGCGTCGACGCGCGCCCGGCCGACGCCGCCGCCCTCGCGGCGCTCGGAATGTTCGGCGCGGCGCTGGCGATGCCCCAGCGCTTCACCGGCCGCCGCGCCGTCGAGGAGCTCGGCTGGCGCCCCGCGCAGACCGACCTCGACCTGGCGCTCGCCGCCCTCGCGGCCGCGCGCTAGCCGGCGCCGGGCCGGCCGGCGCGGAACATGCGAACGGCGCGCGCGGCCCGTCAGGCCGAGACGGCGAGCTGTTCGCGGTGGTAGAGGCGAGCGGCCGCGAGCCACAGCAGGACGCCGAGGCCGAGGCCGGTCGCCAGGTAGACCGCCCACTGCGCCGGGCTGATGTCCTCGGCGCGCAGGACCATCAGGATCAGCTGGTTCTGCGCCAGGAACGGCGTGGCGAACATCCAAAGCGCGTTCTTGACCGGGTTCACCAGCAGGATGACCGTCGGCAGGATCGGCAGCAGCATCAGCATGGCCATGTAGCTCTGCGCCTCCTTGACCGTCTTCACCGAGGCGGCGATGAGCGTCAAGAGCGTCGTGCCGAGCAGGACCATCGGCAGCAGGACGACCAGCAGCTTGCCGATCGCCAGCAGCGAGACGTCGACCCCCTTGAACGGGCCGCTGGCGGCGAAGGCGAAGCTCAGCTTGAAGCTGATCAGGGTCAGCAGCAGGCCGAGCATCCCGAACACGCAGGCGGCGGCGATCTTGCCGCTCATGATGCCGCTGCGCGAGGCCGGCGTCGCCAGCAAGGGCTCGAGCGACTGCCGCTCGCGCTCGCCGGCGGTGCCGTCGATGACGAGGTAGGCGCCGCCGAGGAACGCGCTGAGGATCAGCAGGTACGGCAAGAACGCCAGCGACATCCCGCGCTTGGCCTCGGGCGTGGCGAGGTCGCGGTGGTTGACGCGGACGGCCGTGGCGAGGCCCGGATCGATGCCGCGGGCGATCAGGCGCAGGGCGCCGACCTGCTGGCTGTAGCCCTTGAGCGCCGCCTCGACGCGGCGCACCGGGATCTCCGAGTCCTGCCGCGAGCTGTCGTGCAGGATCTCGACGTTGGCGGCGCGGCTCGCCCGCCAGTCCTCCGGAAACGACGGGTCGATCCGCAGGAGCACGTCCTTCTCCTGGTCGCGGATCGCGGCGTCCGGATCGGCCGGCGCCGGCTCGATGTCCATGTTCTGCGAGCGAAGGTAGGCCACGAGGTTCGGGGCGTGCTCGGCCCCGATCACCGGGAGCGGCAGCTCCGACTCGAGCTGGGTGCGGGAGCGGCTCTCGGCCAGCGAGCCGAGGCCGATGATCAGCAGCGGGAACAGCAACGGCGAGAGCAGCAGGCCGTTGAGGACGATCTTGCGGTCGCGGAAGATCTCGACCAGCTCCTTGACCATGACGATGCGTGCGGCCTTCATGCCTGCAACCCCTCCTCCGAGCCGATGGCCTTGACGAAAGCGTCCTCGAGGTTGGCCTCGCCGGTCTGCGCGCGCAGCGAGTCGGCGCTGCCCTGGATCGCCACCTTGCCCCGGGCGATCACGACGATGTGATCGCACAGCGCGCCGACCTCCTGCATGATGTGGCTCGAGAGGATCACGCAGCGGCCCTCGGCGCGGAGCTGCTTGAGAAACTCGCGCAGGGCGCGGGTCGTCATGACGTCGAGGCCGTTGGTCGGCTCGTCGAGGACGACGTTCTTCGGGTCGTGGATCAGCGCCCGGGCGATCGCCGTCTTGGTCCGCTGGCCCTGCGAGAAGCCCTCGGTCGGCCGATCGATGAAGTCGCGCATGCCGAGCGCCTCGACCAGTCGATCGGTGCGGCGGCGGATCTGCGCGTCGTCGAGGTCGTGCAGGCGGCCGAAGTAGGCGATGTTCTCGCGGGCCGTGAGCCGCTTGTAGATGCCGCGCGCGTCCGGCAGCACGCCGAGCGAGCGCCGCACCGCCTCCGGTTCGCGGTAGGCGTCGCGGTCGTCGACGCGGACGGAGCCGACGTCCGGCTTCATCAGGGTGTAGAGCATGCGCAGGGTGGTGGTCTTGCCGGCGCCGTTCGGGCCGAGCAGCCCGGTGATCGCGCCGTCGGCGGCGGTGAAGCCGACGCCGTCGACGGCCTTGACCGGCCCCGCCTTGGTCTTGAAGGTCTTGTGCAGGTTCTCGAGGTGGATCATGACGTGCCTCGGGGAGCGGGCGGGGTTCAGGGGTCCCACGCGTGCAGGCCGGCGGCCGGCGGCGGGGCGATCAGCCGGTCGAGGCAGCTCGCGTCGAGGCCCCTGGCGTCGGCGGTCTCGATGAACTGGGCGAACAGCTTGGGCATGCAGCCCTCGCCGAGCGGGGTGTGGCCCTGCCCCTTGAGCACGAGGTGGCGGCCGTTCGGCAGGCGGCCGATGACGGCGTCGCCGTAGCGCGGCGGGGTCACCGGATCGAACTCTCCGCTGATCGCCAGCACGGGGACATCGCCGGTCAGCGGCGCGCGGAAGTCGGCCGGACGCCGGCCCCGCGGCCAGACGGCGCACTGCGCCAGGGCGAACTCGACGAACTCGTGGCCGAGCACCGTCCCGGCGTCGGCCGGGTCGCTCCGCAGCTCGTCGGCGTCCTCGGTGCACGACACCGAGAGCTGCATGCCGTGCATGATCTGGGCGCCGACGCTGCCCGTGATGAAGCGCGACTGCGCGAGCATCAGGCCGAAGTCGCCGGCCTCGGCCTGCGAGAGCAGCGCGGGGATCAGGCTGGCGGTCTGCGGGTTGTAGGCGTACAGGCGCAGCAGCAGCGCCAAGTGGGCCGGCGTCGGCGCCTCGCTGCGCGGCTCGCCGCTGGTCGGATCGCGGTAGCGGACCGGCGCCAGCCCCGGCTCCGCGAGCCTCGCACGCACGCGGGCGAGGCTCGCGGCGGGATCGGGGAGCTGGGCGGCGCAGCCGGCGTCGGCGCGGCAACGCTCGAGCTGGGCGGTCAGCGCGACGTCGAGGTTGCGCGCGTGCTCGCTGCCGAGCACGAGCTCCGGCGGCACGACGCTGTCGAGCACGACGGCGCGCGTGTGCTGCGGGTAGGTCTTGGCGTACTGCTGGGCGACGCGGGTGCCGTAGGAGCCGCCGTAGAGGTTGATCTGGGCGGCGCCGATCGCCTCGCGGACGGCGTCGAGATCGGCGACCGCCTCGGCGGTGGTGTAATGGCGGACGTCGGCGACGGCCGACAGCTCGGCGAGGCAGCGCTCGGCGAACCGACGCGCGCCCTCGACGCTGTCGTCGTTGACGTCGGTGAAGGCGTTCTTGCCCTCGGCGTCGCGGCAGCTCAGCGGGTTGGAGCCGCCGGTGCCGCGCTGGTCGACCAGGATCACGTCGCGCGTGCGGCCCAGGTCGGCGAACGCCGCGGCCAATTGCGGATAGACGGCGCGCGCCCCCTGGCCCGGCCCACCCGCCAGCAGGAACACCGGATCGGGCTCGGCCTGGCGCCTCGCCGGCACCCAGGCGACGGCGAGGTCGATCCGACGGCCGTCGGGGCGGGCGCGATCCTCCGGCACGGAGACGTGGGCGCACTGGGCCTCGACGCCGGTCGGCGCGCCGGGGGCCGCGAGGTTGCACGGTTCGAACTCCAGCGCGCCGAGGCGGCGCCCCGCCCGGGCCGGCTCCGCGACCGGCAGCGCGAGCAGCAGGACGAGCGTGAGTGGAGAGTACTTGAGCATGCGCAGAGAGTCCTGAGGAGCGTTGGGGTCCGCGCGGTGGGTCCGTGCGGCGGCGAGCAGGGCGCCACCCGAGTGTGCCATGGCCCACCACCTTGCATGGGTAACGGATGCATGAGACCCGCCGCTGGCGGCTCCGGTTTGTCGGCCTCCAAAAGACTCCACCGACGGGTCCGGCCGTGGCACGGTGCCCGCGGGCACCGTGCCCGCGGGCGCGAGGTTCGGGCCGGCGAACGAACGTTGCACGCAGCCGCGGAGCGTCGTCCCCCTGTTCGTCCGCGGACGACGAGCCGCGGCCCGTCAGAACGACACCGACAGCCCGTCGGCCGTCACCGCCACCCGCTGCTGCTTCGGCGGCCCCTTCAGCCCGACGATCAGCAGCGTCAGCCCGGTGACGAGCAGCGGCACCCCGATCGCCGCGCCGACGATCGTGTTGCGCCGCGTCCGCACGAGCGCGTCCTCGCGCAGACTGGGGAACGTGAACTTGCGCGTGCCGTCGAGGATCCGCTCGCGCGACACGTGGCTGAAGATCGAGAACAGCCCGAACCCGACGCCGACGAGGTTGATCGGGATGCTCGCGTACACGAGCCGCCGGTACTTCTGCGCGACGACGGCCTGCCGCCGCAGCTCCGCCGCCTCCGCCGCCAGATCGCGCTCGCTCGGCCCGCCCGTCGTCGTGCCCGTCGACCCGTCGCTCGTCGCCTCCAACGTCGGCCCCGCCGCCGCACTCGTCGTCGTCGGCTCCGCCGGCGCTGCGGCGCACGCGACCGCCGCCTCGCCCGGCGCCGTGGGCGGGGCGACATGACAGCCCGCGAGCGCCAGCGCCACCGTCGTGCCGATCAGCCTCCGCGTCACCCCCTGGCCGTACGCCAGCCGGACGGCGCCCGTCAAGCGACGAACCTGCGCTCGCCGGCCCGCACGGCCGGGGTCGCGCGGCCCCGCGCGGCACTAG
>ERZ1066136.961-NODE-961-length-16823-cov-8.436188_pt1 | contig 16823 bp, 15 predicted proteins | sample MGYA00382783_ERZ1066136 | MGnify/ENA primary metagenome ERZ1066136 (study PRJEB33369, sample SAMEA5778366) | biofilm metagenome | biome: Industrial cooling water; feature: Water cooling tower basin; material: Biofilm | place: United Arab Emirates | collected... | reverse complement strand
GTGCGGCACGGCTTCCACGGTGATGAACAATGTCGGCGCGCTGGCGCTGCTGCTGCCGGCGGCGCTGGCCAGCTGTCGGGCGGCGCGGGTGTCGCCCAGCCGGGTGCTGATGCCGATGGCCTTTGCCTCGCTCTTGGGCGGCCTCGTGACGCTGATCGGCACGCCGCCCAACATCCTGCTGGCCCGGCTGCGCAGCGAATATGGCGGCACGGCCTTTGCCATGTTCGATTTCACCTGGGTGGGGCTGCCGCTGGCGGTGGTGGGCATCATCATGACCATCCTTCTGGTGCGGCTGCTGCCGGAACGCGCCGAACGCGGCGAGGAGCCGCTGAAGTTCCGCATCGCCGACTATCTGTTCGAACTGCGCGTCCCGGCTGGCATTTCGGCCGATCTGACCGTGGAGCGGCTGGCGGCCACACTGCCCGGCGATGATCGGCTGGAAGTGCATGCCATCGATCGCGGCGGCGTGCTGGTGACGGCGCCGCGCCCCACACGGCGGCTGCTGCCCGGTGATATCGTGCAGGTGGAAGGCCGCGCGCCGGTGGTGGAACAGGCGATCGCCCGTTGGGGGCTGCAGCTGGCCGGGGAGTCTGCCGATGATGTGCTGGAAGGCGCCTTCGCCGAATTTGTTGTCACTGATGGCTCCGCGCTGGTCAACAACACGGGGGCCAGCGCTCTGCTGGCGCGCGATGGCGTGGCGCTGGTCGCAGTGAGCCGGCGCGGCAAGGCCATTGCCGAGGCGCTGGCCATGCAGGCGCCCGAGGCTGGCGACGTGCTGCTGCTGCAACTGCCGGCCGACCGCGTGCCGGCCGTGGCTGAAGCGATGGGCCTGCTGCCGCTCGCCGACCGGCCGCTCAACCTGGCCACGTCGCCGCGCGATCTGTTGCCGGCGCTGGCGCTGGTGGCGGCGATTGCGGCGGCGGCGTTTGGCCTGGCGGAACTGAGCCTCACCCTGCTGCTGGGTGTGCTGGCACTGGCACTCACCGGGCGCTTGCAGGGCGATGCCTATCGCGACATCGACTGGCCGGTGATCCTGCTGCTGGCAGCGCTGATCCCGGTGGCCAAGGCCTTTGGCGCCAGCAGCGCCGCCGACAGCATTGCCGGGCTGCTTTCCGGCCTGGGCCAGGGCCAGCCGGCCTGGCTGCTGGTGGCGGCGGCGCTGGCGGCGACCATGGCGGTGACGCCGTTCCTCAACAATGCCGCGGCCGTGCTCATCATGGGGCCGATCGCGGCGCAGGCCGGCATCGAGGCCGGCGTTTCGGTGGATGCCATGCTGATGGCGGTGGGGGTTGGAGCCTCGTGCGATTTCCTCACGCCCATTGGCCACCAGTCCAACGTGCTGGTGTGGGGGCCAGGCGGTTACCAGTTCGGTGATTATGCCCGCATCGGCGCGCCGATCAGCCTGATGGTGCTGCTGCTGGGCACGCCGTTGATCGTCTGGGCGTGGGGCTGAGCGTTAGCGTATGAGCGGCTGGGATGCATCGGCACAGGCCTGGATCGATATCCAGGGGGAGGAGGGCGATTTCGGCCGCGTCCATGTTCTGGATGCGCCGATGCTGGCGCTGGTCGAGAAGCTGGCGCCGGCCACCGTGCTGGATGTCGGCTGCGGGGAGGGGCGCTTCTGCCGCATGCTGGCCGAACGTGGCATTGCCACCACGGGCATCGATCCAACGGCGGCGCTGATCGAGCGAGCGCGCCAACTGCATCCGGCGGGCGCTTACCGGGTCGAAGCCGCCGAAGCGATACAGGCCGAACCGCACGATCTGGTGGTCTGCTACCTCTCGCTGATCGACATGCCCGATCTTGATGCTGCGCTGGATCGCATCGTGGCGGCCATCCGCCCCGGCGGCCATCTGCTGATCGCCAATCTCACCGCCTTCAACACCGCAGCCGTGCACCTGGGCTGGGTGAAGCCGCTCATCGGCGAGCCGCGCTTTCCGATCGATCATTATCTGGAGGAACGACCGCGCCGCACCGCGTGGCGCGGGGTGGACATCGTCAACCATCACCGCCCGCTGAAGCGCTACATGCAGGCGCTGCTGGGGCGCGGCCTGCTGCTCACCCACTTCGACGAACCGCCCGCCACCGGCGGTCCCGCCGACAAGCGCGACCGTTACAACCGGGTGCCCAACTTCCACATCATGAACTGGCGCAAGCCGGCCTAATCGGCGCTGCGCCGCAGGGTGCGCAAGGGCGGGCGCTTGGTGGCGATGCCAGCCCCCTTGATTTGGGTGCGCAGCTCGTCGCGCTTTTCGTGGATGGAGGCGATCACCGGCCCCATCGGCACACCCAGGTCCACCAGCACCGCTTCGGCCAGTTGCAGGCTGCTTTCCACCGTTTCCGGCACGGCGTCGGTAACGCCCAGCGCATACAGCTTGCCGGCATGATCGGCGTCGCGGGCGCGCACGACGATGGTAAGATAGGGGTATCGATCCCGGATGCGGCGGATCAACAGGTCCAGCATGCGCATGTCGTCAATGGTCAACACCACCGCCTTGGCCGTGTCCAGCTTCAGCCGGTCCACCAGTTCGGGGCGGCGGGCATCGCCATAGATCACCGGCTTGCCGGCGCGCTTGAGGCGCTGCACCTCATCCGGATCGGCATCGACGGCGAGCCAGGGCTGGCCGTGCATGTCGAGCATCTGGGCGACCAGCCGGCCGACCCGGCCAAAGCCGATGATGACGGTTTGCACCGCCTCGTGGCCGCGCTCCGGCGCATCCTCACGCTCCTCGCTGGCCTGGGCTTCCAGCCGCGCGCCGGCCATGCCGAGCAGCGGCGCCAGCGCCAGTGTGAGCGAGGCCACGGCCAGCGCATATTGGGCAATGCTGCCGCCTATGAGCCCGGCGGTCACTGCCGCGCCCAATACGATCAGGCTGGTTTCCGACGGGCTGGCGAGCAGCAGCGCGACATGGCCCGACACGCCGCGCCGTGTGCCGCGCAGGCGCAGCAGGCCATAGACGGCGGCGGCCTTGATCAGCAGCACGGCTGTCGTGCCGCCCAGCACCGGCCAGGGATTGGCGGCAATGGCGGCGAGATCGAGCCCGCTGCCCACCCAGATCAGGAACACGCCAAGCAGCAGGCCTTCAAAGGGCTGGATGGCGGCTTCGATCTGGCGGCGATAATCGCTCGTGGAGAGCATCAGCCCGGCGGTGAGCGCGCCCACTGCCGGTGACAGGCCGGCAAGTGCTGCCGCGGCCGCCGAGGCGATCAGCACCACCATGGCAGCGGCAAGGAAGAGTTCGGAGCGGCGGGTGCGCGCCGCCTGCAGGAACAGCGGTGGCACGATGTGGCGGGCGAACAGCGCGATGCCGATCAGGGTGGCCACGCCGACCAGCAGTGACAGGCCGAAATTGCCGCCGCTGCCAGCGCCAATCAGCAGCAGCATCGGCGCGATGGCCAGATCCTGGAACAGCAGCACGCCCACCGCCTTGCGGCCGGCCTGGCTGTTGATGCGCCCGCTGCTGGACAGGAGTTGCAGGCCCACCGCCGTGGACGACAGCGCCAGCGCCGCGCCTACTGCCGCCACGGCCACCGGCGGCAGCCCGGCGAACCAAAGGGCGACGGCGATAACAGCCGCACAGATCAGCAGTTGCTGGCTGCCCAGCCCGAAGATCAGGCTGCGCATAGTACGGATGCGATCGAGGCTGAGTTCAAGGCCCAGCGCGAACAGCAGCAGCGCCACCCCCAGCTCAGCTGGTGCTCCCAGACTTTTCGGATTGGACAGCGCCAGCCAATCGAGCCCCGGCAGCTGCCCAAGACCGAACGGCCCGGCCGCGATACCGATCAGGATGAAGCCGATGACCGGCGAGATGCGCAGCGCCGCGAAGGCCGGGATCACCAGGCCAGTGGCGCCCAGCACCAGCACCATGTCCTTGAAGGCGGTGGATTCCAGATTGAGCGCCATGGCGGCACCATGGCGGGTGCCGCCCCCGATGTCACGCCTGAGGCGCGTTTGGTGTGGGCGCGCCTCAGGCGGGTTTGAAGTTGGCGCGCCTCAGGCGCGGCGCAGCGCCTCGCGTTCAAACAGCACCAGCGGCATGGCGCCCAGCCGCAATATCTCGTGGAACTGGCGGATCTCGAAAGCGGCGCCCTGTTTCGCCTTCACCGCCTCGCGCACCGCCAGCCACTTGGTGTGGCCGATCTTGTAGCTCAGCGCCTGGCCCGGTGACGCGCAATAGCGCACGATCTCGCGGGTGGTGCGGCCCCTGGCAAAGCCGGTGGCGCCCACCATCCAGTCGATTGCCTGGTCCTTCGTCCAGCGCTTGTGGTGCAGGCCGGTATCGACCACCAGTCGCGTGGCGCGGAACAGCAGGCTCTGCAGATAGCCGATGCGGCCCAAGGGGTTGCCGTCATAATGGCCGATCTCGTCGGCCAGCGTCTCGGCATAGAGCGCCCAGCCTTCGGTATAGGCCGAATAGCCGGCGCGGCGGCGGATCGGCGGCACATCGGGGCTTTCCAGCGCCAGCATCACCTGGAAATGGTGGCCCGGCACGCCTTCGTGGAAGGTCACGGTGGGCAGGCCGAACTTCGGCCGGTCGAAACTGTCGGTCAGGTTCATGAAGAAGGTGCCGTTGCGCGCGCCATCGGGCGTGCCGGCGTTGTAATAGGCGCCGGCGCCGCCTTCCTGGATGGCGACAGGCACGCGCTTCACATCGAGCTTCGATTTCGGCTGGCTGATGAACAGGCGCTCCAGCTTGGGAACCATGGCCGCGACATGGCTGCGCAACTCGGCGATGAGCGCTTCCTTGCCGGCATCGGTATTCGGATACAGCTGGTCGGGTCGCTCGTTCAGCGCCACCAGCCGCTGGCCGACCGTGCCCTGCGTGAGCCCCTGGCCCTTGAGCAAAGTGTCGAGTTGCACCGAGATCTCGGCAACTTGGGCAAGGCCGAGCTGATGCACCTCTTCGGCGGTATGGTTGGTGGTGGTGGAGGATTTGACCGCCGCGTCATAATAGTCGGCGCCGTCAGGCAGCTTCCAGACGCCGGCATCCATGGTGGCGGTGCGGCGCAGGGCAGTGACCGCGGCAATTTGCCGATCGAGCGCCGGCATCACCTTGTCGTTCACGATGGCGCTGGCCTCGGCAGACCAATCGCCATCGATGCTGGCGGCCTGCGCCTTCTTCGCCAGCCCGCTGACCAGCACCGTCTCCGCCGCCGGGGTGGCGCGCAGGCGGCTCATCTGGGGCAGGGCGAGATCGAGCAGGAAGGCCGGCGGCACCACGCCCATCGCGGCCTCTTCCTGCAAGCGCTGCGTGTTCTGATCGAGCGCGCCGGCAAAGCCTTCCACCCGCGCCAGCCAGGCCTGCGCATCCTCGCGCCTGGTCACCCGGTGCTGGCTGTCGAGGAAGCCGGGCACCTCGCGATAGGCGCCTTCGCTGTGGGTGAGCACATAGGGGGCGAAGTTGCCGCCCGCGCTTCCGAAGGCGAAGCGCCGTTCGTTCATCACGCGGCGCGACAGGTCATAGTCCACCACGTCGCGATCGAGGCGGCGGGCCGGCGAGAGCGCATCGGCATCGATGGCGCGCAGCCGCGCCAGCTGGCTGGCAGCGCGCGCCAGTGCCTTGTCCCGCCCGGCGCGGCCATAATCCGAAAGCCGCGATTTCAGCCCGGCATTGGCGCCGGTGTCGAGCCCCAGCGCCGTGGCACGTTCCGGCGAATCCGCGATGCCTTCGGCGAACATCGCATCGAACAGGGCCAGCAGTTGCGCATCGGCGGGATTCGGGGAAGTGGCCGGCTGCGCGGTGGCGCGTCCGGCAAGGCCGAGGGCGGCGGTGCCAGCGAGAAGCTGGCGGCGGTTCAGGCGCATGTCCATCCTCACGCCCGCCGCATCACTTCGCGTTCCAGCAGCACCAGCGGCATGGCACCGAAGCGCAGGATTTCGTGGAACTGGCGAGTGTCGAACGCGGCGCCCTGCTTCGCTTTCACGGCATCGCGCAGGCGGGCCCATTGCATGTGGCCGATCTTGTAGCTCAGCGCCTGGCCGGGGTTCACGCAATAGCGCTCGATCTCGCGCTGGCTGCGGGATTTTGCGTAACCCGTTGTCTCCACGAAATATTGCGTCGCCTGCTCGCGGCTCCAGCGCTTCAGGTGCAGGCCGGTATCGGCGACCAGACGAGCAGCGCGGAACAGGAAGCTCTGCAGATAGCCGATGCGGCCCAGCGGATCATTCTCATACACGCCCAGCTCGTCGGCCACCTGTTCGGCATAGAGCGCCCAGCCTTCGGAATAGGCGCTGTAGCCGCCGCGACGGCGGATCATCGGGATGTCAGGGCTTTCCTGGGCGATCGCCACCTGCATGTGATGGCCCGGCACCGCCTCGTGATAGGTGAGGGTGGCCAGCGTGAAGCGCGGCCATTCGGTGCTGTCCTTCAGGTTGATGTAGAAGGCGCCGGGGCGGCTGCCATCGGGGGCCGGGGCCTGGTAATAGCCGTTGGCGGCACCATCCTGGATGAACTCCGGCACCCGCCGCACCTCCACGGGCGCCTTGGGCAGGGTGATGAACAGCTTTTCGAGGCGCGGCATCGCATCCCTGATCTGCTCGTTCAGCAGCTTCAGCAGCGCGGCGCGGCCTTCATCGCTGTTCGGGAAGGTCTGGCCCGGCCGGTTGCCCAGTGCCACCAGCCGCTCGCCCACGGCGCCCTGGCTGAGCCCCTGCGCCTTCAGCATCGTGTCGAGCTGGGCGCTGATCTCGGCGACCTGGGCGCGGCCGAGAGTGTGCACTTCGTCCGGCGTCATGTTGGTGGTGGTGGAGGCCTTCACGGCGGCATCATAATAGGCGCCGCCATCGGGCAGCTTCCACACGCCGGCATCGCTGGTTGCCCGGGCCCGCAGGGCCTGGACGCCGGCGATATAGCGATCATAGGCGGGATAGACATCTTTCTCGATGATCTTCACCGCACGTGTCGCATGATCGCCCGCCACGCCGGCCGCCTTCACCTTGCGGGCGATGCTGGTGGCGAGGATCGTGCTGGCCGCCGGCTGGCTGCGGATGGCGTGCAGCTGCGCCAGCGCCAGATCGAGCGCGAAATCAGGCGCAATGACGCCCTTTCCCGCATCCTCGTTCGCCCAGGCCAGATTCTCGTCGAGCGTGCGGGCATAGGCCGACAGGCGCGACAGATAGGCCTCGGCATCATCGGCATTGGCGATGCGGTGATTGGTGTCGAGGAAGTCCGGCGTGCGGGTGAACGGCCCGTGCTGCTGGCTGATCACATAGGGCTGGAAATTGCCGCCGGCGCTGCCGAAGCTGAAGCGCGTCTCGTTGGCAATGCGGCGGGACAGATCATATTCCACCACATCGCGATCGAGCTGGCGGTTTTCCGACAGGGCCGCGCGGTCAATGGCGTTCAGGCGGGCCAGCCGATCCTGGGCGCGGGCCAGCCGCTTCTCCCGGCCGGCGCGCGAGGCATCCGAAAGCTGGCCCTTCAGCGCGGCGCGGGCGCCGCGGTCGAGCCCAAGAGATGTCGCCTGTTCCGGGCTTTCATCAACGCCTTCGTTGAAGAAGGCATCGAACAGCGCCAGCAGCTTCACATCCTCCGTGGTGGCAGTGAGCGCGGCGGCCGGAACGGCGGCGCCGGCGGCCACCGCAGCGGTGCCGGCCAGCAGCTGGCGGCGGTTGATGGCAGACATGTGCATCGCAATCCTCCCTGAGCCGGGCCTTTCTGACGAGGCCGGGCGGAGAGGGCAAGCGCCGTCTTGCCGTGCTGGTCAGATGCCCTTGGCGATGGCGGCATCGAGGTTGGCGCGGATCGCCTCGAAGAACTTCTCCGTGGTCATCCACGCCTGATCCGGGCCGATCAGCAGCGCCAGATCCTTGGTCATGGCGCCCGATTCCACCGTTTCCACGCAGACGCGCTCCAGCGTCTCCGCAAACCTGGTCACCTTGGGCGTGCCATCCAGCTTGCCGCGATGCTTCAGCCCGCCGGTCCAGGCGAAGATGCTGGCAATCGGATTGGTGCTGGTCGCCTTGCCTTCCTGGTGCATGCGGTAATGGCGGGTCACGGTGCCGTGCGCAGCTTCCGCCTCCACCGTCTTGCCATCGGGCGTCATCAGGATGCTGGTCATCAGGCCCAGGCTGCCATAGCCTTGCGCCACCATGTCGGACTGCACGTCGCCGTCATAATTCTTGCAGGCCCAGACGAACTTGCCCGACCATTTCAGCGCCGAGGCGACGAGATCGTCGATCAGGCGATGTTCGTAGACGATGCCGGCCTTGCGGAACTTCGCCTTGAACTCGTCGGTGTAGATTTCCTCGAACAGGTCCTTGAAGCGGCCGTCATAGGCCTTGAGGATGGTGTTCTTGGTGGAGAGATAGACCGGCCAGCCGCGATCAAGCCCATAGTTCAGGCAGGCGCGGGCGAAATCGCGGATCGAATCATCCAGGTTGTACATGCCCATGGCCACCCCGGCGGAGGGAAACTCGAACACTTCCTCCTCGATCACGCCCGAACCATCCTGGGCTTCCCAGCGCATGGTGAGCTTGCCGGGGCCGGGCACGCGGAAATCTGTGGCGCGATACTGATCGCCAAAGGCATGGCGGCCGATCACGATCGGATCGGTCCAGCCCGGCACCAGGCGGGGGACAGACTTGATGACGATGGGCTCGCGGAACACCACGCCGCCCAGGATGTTGCGGATCGTGCCGTTGGGCGATTTCCACATCCGCTTCAGCCCGAATTCCTTCACGCGGGCTTCATCCGGCGTGATCGTGGCGCATTTCACGCCAACGCCGAACTGCTTGATCGCATTGGCGCTCTCCACCGTCACCTTGTCGTTGGTGTCGTCACGGTTCTCAATGCCAAGGTCGAAATAGCGAAGGTCGATGTCGAGATAGGGCAGGATCAGCTGCTCGCGGATCCACTGCCAGATGATCCGGGTCATCTCGTCCCCGTCCAGCTCGACAACGGGGTTTTCGACCTTAATCTTCGGCATGGCGGACTTCCTGACAAAATGCAGTCTGTGGCTGCGACCTTATGCAGCAGCTTCTAGGAGGCGGCAGCGCTGTCGGTCAACGCCTGCCATCTTCTTGCGCCCCCAGTTTTTCCGACAGGGTTTCGAGATTGTCCAGCGGTTCCGCAAGCCGGTCGAGGCCGGGCGGGCCGAAGCCGGCGCTGCCGATATGGGCCAGCAGGGTGGTGAGCGGCTGCCAGTAGCCCCGGCCTTCGCCGTCAGCGCCGCCCAGCAGCCAGATCGGCTTGTCGTGGATGCCCAGTTCCCGCCAGGTCAGGCTTTCGAACAGCTCGTCGAGCGTGCCGATGCTGCCGGGCAGGGCGATGATCGCGTCCGAAAGCCGGTGCATCAGCGCCTTGCGCTCGTGCAGGGTTTCCACGACGTGCAGCGCATCGAGCCCGTCCTGCGCGATCTCGGTGGTCATCAGCAGGCGCGGGATCACCCCGATCACCTTGCCGCCACCGGCCTTGCAGGCGCGCGCTGCGATGCCCATCAGGCCCACCCGGCCGCCGCCATAGACCAGCGTGACGCCGCGGGCGGCACACAGCCGGCCCAGCCCTTCGGCAAGCGCGGCATGGGCTGGATCATGGCCGGTGCGGGACCCACAGAAGAGCAGCAGCGATCGGATCATGGGCGGGCTGTGGCGCAAAGTCAGTGCGTGTGCAATCCGCGCTCAATTGCCAAGCCGCGTATCAGGGGCGTAAAGCAGCGCCATGACCGAACCCGAAGACAAGCCCGCCGCACCGACGGACCTGCCATCCGACCCGATCCAGATTCAGCCGCCGCTGATCGAGACGCCTGTGGTGGAAACGCCAGTGGTGGAAACGCCGCTGCCACCACCACCGCCTGAGCCGCCGGCTGGCCCACTGCCGCTGGTGCCGGGGGAATCAGCCAAGTATCGCCTGCCCGACATGCATCCCGAAGGCCGCAAGTTCCTCGGCATTGCCCTCATCCTGGTGCTGCTCACCGGTGTGTGGGCGCAGTGGACGGCGGTGAGCTTCGTGATCCTGGGCATCGCCATCTGGATTGCCGCCTTCTTCCGCGATCCGGTGCGGGTGACGCCGCTGGGAGAGGGTTTGATCGTGTCGCCGGCCGATGGCCTGATCAGCCTGATCACCAATGTCGAGGTGCCGCGCCAGCTGCAGGGCGAAGGCGGGCTGGCGCCGGGGCAGATGACCCGCATCTCGGTGTTCATGAACGTGTTTGATGTGCACGTGAACCGCGCGCCGATCGCCGGACGGATGACGCGCATCGTCTATGTGCCGGGCAAGTTCCTCAACGCCGATCTCGACAAGGCAAGCGAGGAGAACGAGCGGCAGTATTTCGTGATGGAGGATACCGCCGGCGTGCGCGTCGGCTTCACCCAGATCGCCGGCCTGGTCGCACGGCGCATCATGAAGTGGGTGGATGTTGGCCAGGTGCTGAAGGTGGGCGAGCGCTTCGGTCTCATTCGTTTCGGCAGCCGGGTCGACGTGTTCCTGCCGGCTGGCTTTGTGCCGGCGGTCGCGGTGGGGCAGCGTGCCATCGCCGGCGAAACCGTGCTGGCCGTGAAAGGCCGGGCGGTGCTCGACGGCGCGCAGGCCCAATGATGCCTCTAACGGGTCTTCATGGCTGAACCGGAACCGCCCCGCCGCCGCGGCATCCCGCTGCGCGCCGTGGTGCCCAACGCCGTCACCGTGCTGGCGCTGTGCTTCGGGCTGACCGGCGTGCGCTTTGCCATCGGCGGCGAATGGGAAAAGGCGGTCGGGGCCATCATCATGGCCGGCGTGCTGGATGGTATCGATGGACGCATCGCCCGGCTGTTGAAGGGCACCAGCCGCTTTGGCGCCGAACTCGATTCCCTGTCGGACGTGACGGCCTTTGGGGTTGCGCCGGCATTGATCCTCTATCTGTGGGCGCTGCAGCATCTGCCGGGCCGGCTGGGCTGGGTGATCGCCCTGTCGCACGCCATTGCCTGCGCGCTGCGGCTGGCGCGCTTCAATGCGCAGATCGATGCCAGCGATCAGCCGCACAAGAAGGCCGGTTTCTTCACCGGCATCCCGGCGCCGGTGGGGGCTGGCCTAACGCTGGCACCGCTCTATGTGCAGTTCTGGCTGGCGCCGCCATTGCTCGATGATCTGGCGGTCAGGGCCTCCACGGTGGCGATCACCGCGCCGATCGTGGCCTTCCTGATGGTCTCCAGCCTGCCCAGCTATGCCTGGGGGGCGCTGCGGCTGCGGCCGGCCTGGCGGCTGCCGATGCTGGCCGGGGTGGGCCTGTTTGCCGGCGCGCTGTTCACCAACCCCTGGGCCACGCTGGCGCTCCTGTGCATTGTCTATGCCGCCAGCCTGCCGCTGGCGATCAGATCCTACGCCAGGATCCGGGCCCGCGCCGCCACGCGCCTGTCGCCCGCAGTGGAAGAGGGCAACCACCCGCCGGCCTGATCCAGATCGCCGGTGAGGGCACCGGCGAGACGCTCGCTGGCGCGGTCCAGCATGCTCAGCACATGCGCCCAGGCGGCCAGGCAAGCCACAAGGATCATCAGCATCGTCAGCATCTCGGCCTCCCGTCGTCGAATCCATTATGTTCTGTGTTCGTTCTGCATTTATGTTCTACAATTGTTCTAACCGTCAAGCCCCTCTTTCGCCGGCGCGCCGGGAACGTTATGAACCCTTTGTCATGCAGCGCCGGGGAGACGGCGGCTGCCGGGGAGGATCGCGATGTCGGGAACGATGCAGGATTGGCCATTGCTGGTGTGGAAGCTGATCGATCACGCTGCCATCTATCATCCCACCCGCGAGATCGTGTCATTGTCCTGCGAAGGGCCCAAGCATCGCACCAACTGGGCCACGGTGCGCGGGCGCGCCAAACAGGTTGCCGGTGCGCTGCGCCGGCTGGGCATGCAGCCGGGTGACCGCATCGCCACGCTGGCCTGGAACACCTGGCGGCATGTCGAGAGCTGGTATGGCATTTCGGGCATGGGCGGCGTGGCCCACACCATCAACCCGCGCCTGTTTGAAGAACAGATCGTCTATATCGCCAACCACGCCGAAGACCGGGTGCTGTTCTTCGATCTCACCTTCGTGAAGCTGGTCGAGAAGCTGGCGCCCCAGTTCAAGACGATCGAGCATTATGTGCTGCTCACCGATCGGGCGCATATGCCGGAATCGAGCCTGAACCTGCTCTGTTACGAGGAGTTGCTCGCCGCCCAGAGCATCGACACGCCTTGGACCGAGGTGCCGGAAACCGCGCCGGCTGGCCTGTGTTACACCAGCGGCACCACCGGCAATCCCAAGGGGGTGCAATACAGCCATCGTTCCAACGTGCTGCACGCCATGGCCGCCTGCGCGACCGATGTGTTTGCCATGGGCGCGCGCACCGTGGTGCTGCCGATCGCGCCCATGTATCACGCCAACGCCTGGTCCATCCCCTATACGGCGGCCTGTGCCGGCGCGAAGCTGGTGATGAACGGCCCCAATTTCGATCCGCCCACGCTGCACAAGCTGATCGTGGAGGAGGATGTGGACCTGGCGCTGGCGGTCCCGACCATCTGGCTGGGCATGATGCAGCATCTGGAGAAGACCGGCGATAAGCTGGGCAAGCTGAACCGCACGGCCATCGGCGGCTCGGCCGTGCCGCGCGCCATGATTGAGCGCTATGACACGCTGGGTGTCAGGGTGCTGCAGCTGTGGGGGATGACAGAGATGTCTCCGCTGGGCACGGTTGGCACCGGCGTTCCGGAAACCGATGCAATGGCTTATGAGGATCAGCTGAATATCCGCGTGAAGCAGGGCCGCGGCCTGTTCGGGGTCGAGATGAAGATCGTGGATGATGACGGGAAGGAGCTGCCGCGCGATGGCAAGGCCTTTGGCCGCCTGCTGGTGCGTGGCCCCTGGATTGTCGGCAGCTATTTCAAGGGCGATGGCGCCTCGGCCTTCGAGGATGGCTGGTTCGATACCGGCGATGTCGCGACGCTCGATCCGCTCGGCTATATGCAGATCGTCGATCGCGCCAAGGACGTGATCAAGTCCGGCGGTGAGTGGGTGTCGTCCATCGATCTGGAAAATGTCGCGGTCGGCGCGCCGGGCGTGGCGGAAGCCTGCGTGATCGGCGTGCACCACCCCAAGTGGGACGAGCGCCCGCTGCTGCTTGTGGTGCCGAAGGACGGCGCGACCGTGACGAAGGAAGGCGTGCTCGCCTATCTCGATGGCAAGATCGCCAAGTGGTGGACGCCCGATGATGTGCTGGTCGTCCCCAGCCTGCCGCACACCGCCACCGGCAAGCTGCTGAAGGTGGCGCTGCGCGAGCAGTACAAGGATTACCGGCTGCCGACGACTTGAGAATGGTGCACCCCAACTGCCTCGACCTAGACCCGCAAGACGGGGATCTCGAACTCTTCGAAGAACTCGAGCTTCAATTCGGCTTTGTGCCAACGCAGGAAAAGGTCGGTAACTGGCTGACCCTTGGCGACGTCTACGCAACGTTGCAGGCCGAGATTGCCATGGGTCGCGACGGCGCCTGTCCTTCCCTCAGGTCGTTCAATTTGTTGCGAACAGCATTGATGGCCAACAAAACGGCCCGCTGGGAACTGCGGGTTGAGACCTTCCTCGATGGTCTTACAGATGGCCGGCCGGCCCGGTTCCTCGACCGGTTGGGCAAGCAGACGGGATTGCAAATGCCCAGAAGCCGCTTTGCAGCAGCGGGCAAAATCGGCAGTTTTGTCTTCCTGATTGGGTTCTTTGGCAGCATCGTGTCGGCCATCGTGAGCCAGTGGCAGGCCGCACTGTGGCTGCTGCTGCCGCTGGTCACAGGAATTGGCCTGATGTGGACGGACAAAGGCCGCTGGCCGCCTGGCATTACCACATTGGGCGATCTTGCCGCTCGCGTTGCCGCGCTTAACCACGAGAAGCTAGGTCAGGTGCGCGATTTACCCGATACATTGTGGCAGCGATTGACGGCCATTGTTGCCGAACAATCCGAGCTGTCGCCGAATGAGATGCGGCCTGACACCTTGCTGTTTGCTCCGCGTAAAGGCCTCAGAACAGGCTGAACTGGTCGCTCGGTGCCCGAAACTGCGTGCAGTCCAGCGCCATGCGCTCCCGGCTGAGGCCGTGGGCATCGCAGGCTTTCACGAACCGCTGTCGCATCAGCTCCGCATAAGGCCCCTCGGCCTGAAAGCGGGCAAAGAAGCGGGGATCATTGTCCTTTCCGCCACGCATTGTGGTGATGTGGTGCATCACGCGGGCGGCGCGATCGGGGAAGTGGGTGGCCAGCCAGTTGCGGAACAGCGGCGCCACCTCATGCGGCAGGCGCACCGGGATGGAATAGGCGCCCACCGCGCCGGCTTCGGCCGCAGCGGCGATGATTGCCTCGATCTCATGGTCGTTGATCGCCGGGATCATCGGGGAGAGCGAGACGAACACCGGCACCCCCGCCAGTGACAGCGTGCGGATGGCGGCGATGCGGCGGGCGGGCGTGGCAGCGCGCGGTTCCATGATGCGGGCGAGGCGGGCGTCCAGTGTCGTCACGCTGACCATCACGGCGGCCAGCTTGCGTTCCGCCATGGCGCCAAGCAGGTCGAGATCGCGGCACACCCGGTCAGACTTGGTGGTGATGGTCACCGGATGATGGCAGTCATGCAGTATTCCAAGGATTTGCCGGGTTATCTTCCAGTCCCGTTCGATCGGCTGATAGGGATCGGTGTTGGTGCCGAGCGCTATGGGCTGGCACTGGTATCCACGTTTGCCCAGTTCCGCCTTCAACAGCGCCGGCGCATCGGGCTTGGCGAACAGCCGGCTTTCGAAATCGAGACCGGGTGACAGGTCGTGAAAGGCGTGGGTGGGCCGGGCGAAGCAATAGACACAGCCATGCTCGCAGCCGCGATAGGCGTTGATCGAGCGGTCGAACGGCACATCGGGGGACTGGTTGCGGGTGATGATCGTGCGCGGCCGCTCCACGGTGACAGTTGTGCGCAGCGGCGGGGGCGCTTCGTCGACCAGGGCTGCCGCATCCAGCCAGTCGCCATCGGTTTCCCGCGCGGCCAGCCCAAACCGCTGGGGCGTGGCGTTGCGTGTCGCGCCGCGCCCGCGCACCGCTTCAGGGCGCAGCAGGGAGGTCATAGCGAAGCGTGTAGAAATGCTGCCGGTTTTCAATCCGGATGGTCATGGTGCCGCGGATGCCGGCCAGCGCGCCACTGCCGGAACCGGGCACGATCACGACATTCAGATGCTGGCCGTCGCCATCCATGGTGCCGCCATGCTGAAGGGCAAAGCCGCCCGTGCGTCCGGCCAGTGTGGCCGTCACCATTTCCATGGCGACATAGCCGGCCATGCCCTTGCCAGGATCACCCGCGCTCAACATGACACCCTGGCTGGTGCCGACCAGATCGCCGCTGAACTGTTTTTCAACCCGGTGCTGTGCGGCACCGCCGGGCGCGGCAGGCATCGGGGTGAGGGCCACGGTGAAGCTGCCGCTGGCTTCAGCAGCGGCGACGGGGCTGGCGACGGTCATCAGCAGCAGTGCTCCCACCAATATCATCATGCGACTCACCCTGGAGATATGCGAACATAAAAGGAACAACGCGGGTTCGCCAGCCCGCATTTTGGTGGTTGCCACCTGGCAGTGGATATCGCCTTATGCCCCTGTAACGCGGCGAACGGGTGGGGGCATGGCGATGACCGGTCAAGGACGCTGGCAGCAAGGCAAGGTGCCGATGCTGCTGACTTTGCTGGCGCTTGCCGGATGCGCTTCCGGCAAGCGCCAGGCCAGCGTTGATCAACAGGCTGTTGCGGCGGAGGTGAAGGCCGCGATCAGGACCCAGATTGATGCCTATTCCGCCCGCGACCCGGAAAAGGCCATCAGCATCGCTGCGCCCGACATGCTGGGCATGATGCATGGGGCGCCCAACAATGTTGGCCGCGATGCCGTGCTGGCCCAGATCAGGGTCCAGATGGACGATCCGGCGTTGAAGCTGGAAGCATCTGACGAGACAGTGGATGTGGCCGCGTCGGGGGACATGGCCGTCTATCGCGCCACCTATCGCTTCACCTTCACCAACCCGGCCACTGGCCAGCCGGCCACGGAAACCGGCAACTGGGTGGCGGTGTTCACTCGCCAACCTGATGGCCGCATGAAGCTGAGCAAGGACATGGTGCTGGATCTGCCGCCCGCGCCGGCCAGCTGAGCCACCGTCAGGCTGCGACGTTGCCCAGTGCCAGCGCCTCGCGGATCAGCACCTCCTTGCGCAGGGCGCGGGCATCGGCGAGCGCGTTGTGCGGCAGCTGGCTCATGCTGGCGGTGTCGAACCCCGGCAGATTGAGCAGATCGAAACGCACCTGCGGGACAAGCCGCTTGCCCTGGAAGGCCAGCAGCGCGGCGGCATGGGCGATATCCTCCGGCCAGTCCGCCACCAGGCAGGGATCGAGATCGGGCATCAGATAGGCGGCCAGCGCCGCCACCACCGTGGAGCGCGCCTCGAACCTGCGGCCCAGCTTGGGCATCACATGTTCCGCCACCCAGCGGGTCGGCCGATGGCAGGGCAGCACGGCATAGAACTCGCCGCGATCCTCGCGCTCCGGCACCAGCGCGATCGAGATCAGCGGCCCGTCGAAGCCGTTGAATTCACAATCGAGGAAATAGCGCATGGGCCTCAGCGCTCCTGCAGGCGCGGGATCAGGTCGGCGAAGTTGCAGGGCCGGTGCCGGCTGTCGAGCTGGGCAGCCAATATGCCGTCCCACCCGTCCTTCACGGCCCCGGTCGAGCCGGGCAGGCAGAAGATATAGGTGCCGCGCGCCACCCCGGCGCAGGCGCGGGACTGGATGGTGGAGGTGCCGATCGACTGGAAGCTGAGCCAGCGGAACAGCTCGCCAAAGCCGGGGATGGGCTTTTCGATCACGGCG